>OCRP01000137.1_pt1 | contig 87867 bp, 93 predicted proteins | sample 1538871 | NCBI WGS metagenome assembly OCRP01 (sample SAMN04571731, study PRJEB22368) | human gut metagenome | biome: human gut; material: stool | host: Homo sapiens | place: Luxembourg | collected 2012-09-20 | reverse complement strand
CCACAGGAGAAAACCAGGATGCACACACGAAACGTCAACGTCAAAACCGCCGCTCAAGAATCTACCGGAAGATGTGATTCAAACCTCACCACGTCCCAGTTCACGGATCTGTTTTGCTGGGTCCTGGCAGCAACGGAAGGGCAGCCACAACCGGCAATTTTCACGCCGCCAGAGAATGCCACTGAGCTGACGTTAATAAATGACGAATGCCCGGATTATATCTCTGTCTGGGTTGTAGATGGTCGCCCGGTGGCAGCTGCAATGCCGCTGGATAATTTTCACCGCGTTATTTCTTCATCTCTAACTAAATAATCAGGAGTAAATAAAAATGGTCAGTTTCGCAAGCCGTTATCGTATGCCTACCTCGATCCGTAAAGACCGTCCGCTGACGAATGATGAATTACAGCGCATCGTTCCCAGCGCGTTCTCATCGGATAAACACGATTCACGCTCTGAACGTTATACGTATATTCCGACCATTAACATTCTTGATCGCTTACGTGATGAAGGCTTTCAGCCATATTATGCAACTCAGTCACGTACACGTGACCAGGATAAACGCGACTTTACAAAGCATATGCTTCGCCTGCGCCGTCATGACCAGATTAACGGAAAAGAAGTACCGGAAATTATTCTGCTGAATAGCCATGATGGTTCAAGCAGCTATAAAATGATCCCCGGTATGTTCCGTCAGGTTTGCAGTAATGGTCTGGTTGCATGGAAGGATTTTGGTGAAATCCGCGTACCCCACAAAGGGGATATTGTCGGGCAGGTTATTGAAGGCGCTTACACAGTGCTGAAAACATTTGACGCGGTTGATGAAAATATTGACCTCATGAAAAGCATTCAGCTCACTTTGCCTGAGCAGCGCCTTTTTGGTGCGACCGCCCTGGAACTTAAATACGATGGAAAACCAGCGCCGATTACACCGGAGCAAATTATTAACCCTCGCCGTGTGCTCGACAGAGGCCAGGATTTATGGACCACGTTTAACGTGGTGCAGGAAAATGTTATCCGTGGGGGAATTCGTGGCAGAACGGAAAAAGGGAAGATGACCAGAACGCGGGAAGTCACAGGAATAGATGGTGACATCAAATTAAATCAGGTGCTCTGGAAAATGGCTGAGGAATTTGCAAAGCTGAAGGCCTGAAAATGAAGCCGCTCAACAGAGCGGCTTTTTACTGTCCGCTGTTAAGCGATGCTGTTTCTGTAGTTTTTAACTCATGCTCCTTATCCGCAGCTGGCGCGAGACGTTCAGAAAGTAATTTTTTTCTTGCCAGTAATACGCGATATATATTTTTGATATCCTGTGCATAGGCCTTGCGCTGCGCAATGAGCTTTTTGCTCGGCCCCGTATTATACATCCCAACACTGTCCCAGTTTTTTCCGTATGACCTGAAGTTGTGCGCCAGTACCCATGCACCCGTATAAACGCAGATACATGGATCATTTAACAGGCGCTCACGGGTAATATTAAAGTTTTTAAGTTTACCGTAATGGGAACTGTTCACCTGCATCCCACAGACATCTTCTGTCCCATTCCTGTTTGATCCATTTATCGCATCTGGTACCAGATGGCTCTCTTTAATCGAAATTGACATAAGCAGAAGCGGATCAATTTGATAATCTTTCCCGGCCTGATCAAAGCACATCTGCGGAGCTGCGCCAGCAGATAGTGAAAGAGTCAGCAAAGCAGCAGGCAGTAACGATATTTTCATGGTTTGGCCTTTTAGCGAAATAAACGGGCTCTGGAGAGGCGCTTTAAAAAATACCCCGGCGGATCGTCGTAATCAAGTAAATTCACTACAAACGCGCGTGAGCGCTTTCCTGCGGGGATTTAACACCTGTCCGAAATAAACATGTCAGAGCAGCAGTCGGTATTAACATGCCGCTCTTTACTAACCCTTTAAAACATCACACCCCACGCAAGACTTCGTCTTGCAGATTTTTCCTTTTATTTCAGTGGGATGTTTGTAAGAAATTTGCGCGCTTTTGCAATGTGACCATTTAATGTCGTACATACCGACACTACACTATCGTATAATCCTGATACCTGTTAGTGTCGGTATGTCTCACATATATCGTACAATTGTAGATATACTTTAATTACATTGAATTATATATCGCACAGTGTCACACTGTCGCACATCATGGTGCTGGATTGTACTACTGTATAGAACGGAAATTCACAGCAGTATCAATCCATTGCACCTTTGCGCAGCAATCTGATAATCCACCAACAGACCATATGTAGTGTCGGTTCCGACACTAACTTAAAACAGGTAAGAAATATGGGAAGAGTCGGCATCTACCTTAAAGATAAAATTGAACGCGAAGTTCGTGATATTGTTCAACAAGACCTGCAAAACGGCGCCAATGCTGGAGAAGCAAACATATCAGCCACCTGCAACGAATTAATCAGGCTTGGACTTCTTGTTTATAAGCGCGATAGTGAGGATGGAAACCAGTTTGATATTGAAGGATATCGCAGAGACCTCATAAGAAAAGCGGCCGGCTCACGTGAAGGCACAGTTCTCATTGCCACTCTACTTTCTGAGATGTATTTAAAAATGACAGGAAAAGACGGCGAGGGCAGCCTGGAAGATACACTTGATATGATTATTAGCGGCATAAATACAGCCGAGAACGAAGCGGAAGCAAGGCACTTCATCTACGAAAAAGAATAAATCTGCGAGCCGGGCGCTCCGGCTCGCATCGATCACTGAGACGATTTTTCATCCCAGGGGAGGTCACTTTTCTCCACCCCCTTTATTCTCTCCTTAAGGAAAACTTCAAACTCCATACAGAGCACTTTAAGCGCCTGCGCGTCCTCGTTCTGGTCAAGCAACCTTTCCGTAAAATAACCCAGAGTATTCATCAGGCGAGTTAGCATTTCGTCATTCAGACTACGGTTATGCACCTTCGCCATTGCCCTTATTTCATCAGCAAGATTCTCTGGAATACGCATGCTATATCCGGTCGTTTTCCCTGGAAGCAAAATCCGCTCACCCTCACGCCACATCCATAATTGCTCTTGCTTGGGCGAGGTTTTAATTTTATTAGCAACATCAACAGATTCACTATCAAGCAATTGCCCTAGCCATTCCTCAAATCTCACCGCCAGTGCAATAAGCCGCTCACCCTCCGCAGTTTTAATGACAGGCTTCCCAGGCTGATAATTCAGCGACAACAAAAGCCTGGCAATAATTTCCTCATTCACACTTCTGTTGCCAGCCCTGGCACATATTCTCAGCTCCATAAGCAGATTATCCGGAGCACGCAATCGCCACTCCACCGCTTCACCTGGTTGGAACTTGCGTGGACGGCCGCGACCACCCCACATTTTCTCTTTTACTTTCATAGTTATAGATCCCGGAGGCCATTTCCGAACTTACTGGTCAACAAAGCCTACTCACTTACATATTCGGATAAATCTGAATGATTCCAAAAAGTGTGACATGCGTCACAGTTTTTTTTTTTTAGGGTCATGGGACAATTGCGCCCGCGTAAACAAGCACTTACGCGATTCACTTTTGTTTACTTCGGAGAAAACAAACATGTTAACCAAAGGCAGTGCCCTTAACGTCGGTAAGGGATGGGCGGTAGCGTCTTTATTCCGTAAAGCTCGCGAAAATCACAAAGCTAAGTTTTACTTAAAGTCAGCAGGCGCTTTTTTAATTGCACTCATGGTCACTCACCCGGCATTCGCATCTGGTACTGACCTTCTCGCATCCCAGAACACTACGGTAAATTCCACCTTCGGCTCTGGCTCATCTATCGTTAAGTGGTTTTATCTCGGTGAAATTCTCTTCGGCGTGTTTATTTATATGAAAACCCGCTCACCTCTTACGTTCCTGGGCGTTCCATTGGTAATCATTGCAACACGCATTGGTTTTGCGATTGCGAGCTGACAATGGGCGGGGAAGAAGATAAATACTACTTCCCGGAAACACTAAACCAACAGGACCGTTATTTTGGTTTGCCATTAGATGAGGTTATTATTGTTGCCCCTCTGGCTATATTGGGCATCCTCAATAACATGTCTATTGAGCTCTCCATTATCGCGGGCCTGCTCTGGTTTATCGTCAGGTATCTGAAAAAAGGGCAGGGGTCGTACTGGTTGCTTAATTTCTGCTACTGGCACCTGCCATCACTTTTATTCAAAGTAACCTTTCGCCAGATACCTGATTCAAGTTTCCGGCACTGGAGGGCATAGTTTTTCATGAAACTGAATATTAAAGGAGAGCGCGATAAACAACTCCGCTATGCGTTTATTGGTCTTTCAGCTTTAACTTTACTCATGGGCGTTGGGAATGTACTGACAGTGTCGCTGGCTTGGCATTTCGCTACAACCCAGAAAACCATCACCACGCCATTAACCTTTAATCGCCCATTCGCATCAGATTCAAAAAGTGTCGATGCCACCGGTCTGACACAGTTCGCCGCTTCCTTTATTTACTGGCGACTCAACGTCACACCCGAAAACATCGACACCAACCAGAAAATGGTTCTTGGATTCGTTCCTTCCGCCGAACGTGACGCACTCAAGAAATCTCTGGATATTGAAGCTGAACGCATTAAGAAAGCGGGCATCACCACCCAGTTCGACACGAAAGAAATTCGCGTCATGGATGATGGCTCCGTGCAGTACAGCGGGGTACTGAAATCCTCCACCACAAACGGCGCAATCATTACGCCACTGAAAGACCAGGAAAAAACCTACCGGCTGAAACTGAGTTATGAAAACGGTGTGATCAACCTCCACAGCTTTGAAGAACTCAAGCCGGTATCTTCCACCAACTGACAGGACTGCCCATGAAATTTCGCATTTCACCGGCAGCTGCTGCTGTGTTTCTGGCAGCGGGATTATTTACCAGCGGCCTCCGGGCCGCTTCCGCACCCGCAGCCATCCCGTTTGAGAACGACGCCACCTTTAACGTCACACTCAGCAACACCAACCCAAGCAAGGTTGTTGTCGACGGGGAACTCATTACCAGCATCAGCGGACCAACCGGTGCGTATGACCAGAGCCAGACCGAGGACGGAGCGCTTATCCTGTCTCCGCTTGTCGGCCAGAACTTCACCCTGTTTATCCAGACTGACCACGGCTCATCGCTGAGCCTGAACGTCAGGCCGCAGCCGGGTAACGGCAAAATACTGCGCTTCACCCCGATGTCACCACCACTTCGCAAGAACGACGATGCGAAGGCATGGGAAGAAGGGCAGACCTATGAAAAAACGCTGGTTGCGCTATCCCGCGCCGTAGTCAATGGCCAGGTGCCGGATGACTACCGGGAATACCCGGTCAGCCGCATGCCGGCTTACACACCCGCCAGTGATGTACGCCTGACGCCTGAGCGCCAGTTTGTGGGCAACCACCTGCGGGTTGTTCGCTTCCGGATGAGCAACCCGGGCAGCATCACCCGCAGCCTCCGCGAGCGCGATTTCTGGCGCAAGGGCGTCCGGGCCGTAATGCTGTCGCAGAATCAGCTCTACGCTGGCGGCGAAGGCTATGCCTGGATTGTGTTTTCAGATGACGGAGACGCCCGCCCATGACCATAAGCCTGAATGAAAACCTGAAAACCCGCCGCAAGCAACTGGCCATCCTGGCCGCCGTCATCATTGGCGGCGCAGCTGCAGCAGGCGGCGTAATGTGGTACGGGCAATACCAGCAAAAACAAAAGCAACCCGCACCGGTTGCAATACCAAACCTGACCGGCGTTGTGACCGCGACGTTTAACGAACAGGTCAACGATGCCGCGCTGGCGCAGCAGCAGGCAAAGACCTCGGCCCTTGAGCAAAACCTTGCCACGCTTACTCAGCAGTTCGCGCAGAACAAGCTCAACACCGAACAAAAGCTGGCCGAAAAGGACGCTGAAATTCAGCGCCTGAACGACCAGCTTACGAAAGCCCCCGGCAGCAACCAGACCACTGGCCAGCAGACACCACCTGCTGGCCAGAACGGAACACCACTCCCCGGTCCCGTTGCTGCCGGTCAGGCCCGACCACCGGAATACAATGTAACCCCCACAGGTGCACCGGCCGCCACTGGTGTGAATATGGGGCAGGGTGCAGCGTTCTACCCGGGCGGCTCCGGCCAGCGTATGACAGGCGGCCTGTCGACAACAAAGTTCAAATACGACAGCCTGATGAAAAAGCCAACCAAACTCCCCTGGATTCCGTCTGGCTCATTCTCTGATGCTGTTCTGATTGAGGGGGCCGACGCGAACGCAAGCGTCACCGGTCAGCAGAATACCAGTCCTGTAACCATCCGCCTGCAGGGCAACATTCAGATGCCCAACAACAAGGAGTTCAACGCTGACGGCTGCTTTATTGTGGGTGAGATGTGGGGCGATATTTCCAGCGAACGCGGAAACGTCCGCACCCAGTCCATCAGCTGCATCCTGAAAAACGGCAAGCACGTGGACATGGAGTTTCAGGGGCACGTCAGCTTCCAGGGTAAAGGAGGCATTCGCGGCAAGCCCGTTATGCGAAACGGCATGATTGTCGGCTATGCCGGCGCTTCCGGCCTCCTGTCAGGCTTTGGAGAAGGCATCAAATCTGCCGCCACACCATCCGTCGGCCTCGGTGCCACTGCAAGTGTTGGCGCAGGTGATGTGTTTAAGCAGGGCTTCGGAGGCGGAGCCAGCAAGGCGGCCGACACGCTGAGCCAGTACTGGATTAAGCGCGCCGAGCAGTACCATCCGGTAATTGATATCGGTGCCGGCAACCAGGTGACCGTTGTATTCCAGAAGGGCTTCCGCCTTGAAACCATCGAGGACGCCGAGGACACGAAAGCGAAAGAGGAACTGCAGAAAGCCGGCAACGCCGCTCAGAACGCCGTGACTCCACAACCTGCGAGCCAGACCACGGCATCCAGTACCACCTCAGTCGGCAACATCAACCCGGATGACGTTCTCCGCCAGGCCAGCCAGCTGCGCCTCGGTGACACCATCAACTAAGGGAGCTGCATATGTCGTTTAAAACTGAGCTGGATGTTATCGAAGAAGACCTGAAGAAATGGCGTGCCGGGAAAAGGCTACATAAGTACCGGATATTTTGGTGCGCAGCAGCCCTCCCGGGCAGCATGTTTCTCTTCGGTGTTTTTTATCAACAGCCTGGATTTATCATTATGGGCGTGGTCCTCGGTTTCCTCTTGTTCCTGGCAGCGTCAGGCAAAATGGACGCTCCCGATAGCTGGGAAGGCCGAATCAATCAGGCGTTGCAGTCGGTTAGCCCGAGAGATAAAGACGCGTTCGAAAAACTGTGCCACACAGTGAAAGAGAAGAGGGCAATAGAGCCTGATGACATTGCTGCATGGCTCAAAGACGAAAAAGAAGCGCGTGCGCTTTTCGAGCGTCAACGAGATGAGCAGCAACGCTACAGCTTCACTGAATGGCTGGATAAACGGGAGTCTGACCTGAAGGCCGAAAGTAATGAAGAGGGCAAATGAAAACAACAGCGCAGGGGGTCGGGCCAGACTGCAAAGCAAAGGATGTGAACCGTCGAGTAAGGATAACCATTACCCATTACTCAAAATCCTGCAAAATTACCGCTATATCCTCATTCCTGCACTGGTATTCACTATCGAACTCACAGTGTGGGCAGTGCTCAATATCAAAGGCGTGGGTGATATGGGCTGGGTCTCCTGGCGAGTGTCCCTGCTCTTAAGCGTGTTCCTCGTATACTTTAGCGGCACCGCCTTTAACAAACGCGATGACTGGTACTTTATGTATGGTTCAGTCGTTCCGTGGGGCGGAATGCTGATAGTGGCGAGTATTTATGGCTTTATCCAGATGGACCTGAACTTCCTGACGCTGGATATGTTTTATGTCGGCGTGTTTGGCAGCCTTGTTGTGCAGCTGGTTTTCACTGTGCTTCAGTGCAACTGCAAATAATCGAAACTGAGTATTACCCCTCCCTGAATACCCCTTAAATTAAAACCGGAGTTACCCCATGAAAAATCTACTGGGTGCTGCACTGCTGTGCAGCGCACTGACCGGCTGCGCCGGTCTCAATTCTGATTTCGACTGCAACAAGACCGCGACCGACCAGTGCCTGACTACCGGTGAGGCCAACAAGCTGGCCGCTCAGGGTAAAAGTCTGGATGACCTGACGGCAGCGAAAACCGCAAAAAAGCCTGCGGGTGAAACCCTGCCGGCACTGCGCAATTCAGCTCCGGTTGTGAATCCCTTCCGCACTGTCTCCGCCGCAGCAACCGGAACCACCGCCGCTAAGCCTGGCGCACAGCGCCCTCTGGCCACTGCGCCGGGGAAATCGTCTGGCTCGCTGGTCACGCCGCTGACCACGTCCAGTCATGCCACCCCTGTGCCGGTTAACACTGCAGGCCGCGTTCCGGTTCAGCGTATTCCTGACGCCACGCAGCGCCTGTGGATTGCCCCCTGGGTGGACACGGACGACAACTTTCATCAGCCGGCTGTGGTCGAGTTCGTGAAAAACAAATCCCACTGGGATGAGAGCTACCGCGTCATCGGGGAGGGCGGAGAATGAGCAGCCACTACACTTCCGGCATGAACGGCGTCGATCATCTGGCGAAATCGTTAGTCCATTCACGGAAAGGAACGACGCAAATCACCGCCACACAGTCAGTCGAGACCGACGATGAAACGCTGGCCGTTCTGAGCGTGAGCTGTGACTGGCAGATTAAAACTGCCGTTGATGCAACGCACTCCGGCCAGATGAACGAAGAGAAGCAGCGTCGCCTGGAGTTAATCCGGGCCGCTGCGGAGGGCCGAAAATGAGTTTTGTCGACAGCCTGATGGATATGCTGAAAAACGGGAAAGAGGAAGACGGTGCAGCAACGGCCCGCAACAACCTTTCCCAGACCTGGGACTATCCGTCCCTGGTCGCTGCGCTGCCTTACCGGTATTACGACGACAGGAATGAAATTTTCGTCAACGCCGGCTCTGCGGGCTTCATTATGGAGGCTGCCCCGCTTCCCGGCGCGAACGAGCAGGTGATGGCCGCTCTCGATGACATGCTGCGTAAGAAGCTTCCCCGCCAGACCCCTGTGACCGTCATTATGCTTGCCAGCAAGTGTGTCGGGGAACGCATCGATCGCGGCGTGAGTAACGACATGTGGAAAGGGGGGATGGCCGATCACCTCAATAAAATCACCCGCGCGTTCTGGCAGCGTTCCGCCCTGCACGGCCTGGCCAACGAACGGGAATACCCGCTCTACCTGCGTAACTACCGTATCTTTATTGTCTACGGTCAGCCCATTAAGCGCGCTTCCCAGGTGCAGCGGGTGATGGATGACCTGATTCAGATACGTAACACCATCCGCGTCTCTCTGGGGGCCGCGCGCATCGACAGCATGAACACCGATGTGCACGCTTTCCTGTCTGCGGTACGCGAGCAGATGAACTACCGTCAGGAACAGGTGCTGACGTCCTCCGGGGACTACAACGAGGATGAGAAACTCAACCGCCAGGTGGTTGATCCCGGGATTGACCTGAGGGTGCATCCATCGCATATCCGGATGGCGCTGCCGGAAACCATTGACGCGCGCGGGACTCGTCTTCCGGCATCGGCATGCCGCATCATCAATATGCAGCTTGCTAAAAACCCGCGTCGATTCGCGCTCTGGCAGGGTGCTGACAATCTCCAGAACCTGCGTTTTCCCGATCTCGGGATACCCTGTCCCTTCATGCTGACCTGGACGACGGCGCTGGAAGAACAGACCAAAAGCCAGAGCGAGGCTTTCCGTAAAGACCAGGATCTGTCGAAAAAAGCCAACTCAGCCTATGCAGCGCTCTTCCCCGGTACAAAAAAAGCGGCAGAAGAATGGCGACGTACCCGTGAACAGCTTCACAGCAATGAAATTGCGCTCTGCAACACCTACTTCAACCTGACCCTGTTCGCGCCGGACGATAATACCGAGGCGCAGAAGTGTGAACTTGCCGCCGTCAACGTGTTCCGTAAGAACGAGCTGGAAATGGTGACGATACAGTACCAACAGATGCGTAACTGGCTGGCCAGCTTCCCGTTCGTCATGCAGGAAGGGATGTGGGAAGACCTGAAGATGACGGGGGCAACGCTGCGCGCCAAGTCATGGAACGCGGTGAGCCTGATGCCGGTCGTGGCCGAACGTCAGTTGTCCAACGTGGGTATGCCGCTGCCGACCTACCGCAACCAGGTGGCGTTCTACGACATGTTTGGCGAGGAGAACGGCAGTACCAACTTTAACATCGCGGTCACCGGCACTTCAGGGGCAGGGAAATCGTTTCTGATACAGGGGGTGCTGCGCGATGTATTGAACGCCGATGGTTACGGCTGGGTTATCGACATGGGGGACAGCTACAAGAACTACTGTCACCAGGCCGGCGGGGTCTACCTCGATGGCTCCAAACTGCGCTTTAACCCGTTTGCCAACGTTACGGACATCAAACATTCTGCGGAGGGGATTGTGCGCCTGCTGACGGTACTCGCCAGTCCGACGCAGCCGCTGGATGGCGTCTGTGAAGCAATCCTGCAGAAAGCGGTAATGGATGCGTGGGAGAAGAAGGCAAACAAAGCCCGTATCGATGACGTTCATAATTACCTGACCAATGAGGACGTGAATCAGGCGTTCGCAGATAAGCCGACCATCATCGCGCGTCTCGCTGAGCTGGCCATGCTGCTCGACACCTACTGCACCTGGGGACCCGACGGAGAATACTTCAACGCCGACACCCCGACGCTCGATGGTGAAACCCGCTTCGCGGTGCTGGAGCTGCTGAGCCTGGAAGACAAGCCGAAGCTGCTCTCGTCCATCCTGTTCTCGCTCATTCTGGCGATACAGGAAAAGATGTACCACAGCCCGCGCGACCTCAAAAAAGTCTGCATCATCGACGAGGCCTGGCGCCTGCTGGGTGGCTCCAACCCACATGCGGCAAGGTTCATCGAAACCGGCTACCGTACCGTGCGTCGTCACCGTGGCGCGTTTATCACCATCACCCAGGGCATTAAGGACTTCAGCGCCAGTAAGGAAGCCGAAGCCGCCTGGAACAACAGCTCCACCAAAATCACCCTCTTGCAGGATGCGAAGGCGTTTAAACAGTACCTTGCCGATAACCCGGATCAGTTCTCGGACATGGAAAAAGAAGTTATCCGTGGCTTCCAGCCCGCCCTGCAGACCGGCTACAGCTCCCTGCTGATAAACGCCGGTGAATACAGCTCCTTCCATCGCCTGTTCGTCGACCCCGTGACGCGTGCCATGTTCAGCTCGCGCGGCGAGGACTTTGCTTTCATGCAGAAAGCGCAGAAAGAAGCGGGGGCAACAGCGGAAGAAGCGGCGTATCTGCTGGCGGAGAAAAAATACGGCAGTGAACTTCGCGAACTTGAAGAGTGGGTGAAAGCAGCATGAGTGAACAACAGGACAAGCCGTATGACGGCGACACCGTCCGCGACGGTGTAACGATAGCCAGCAAGACATCCCGCTGGGTTAAAGCCAGCATGCTGGGGCTGGCGGGACTTCTGGTTATGACAGGCGTGGCATATGTGACGGCGAAAGCCGTCACCCCGGAGGTGGTGGTCTTCGACATGAAGGGGACTGTGGACCTCTTCATGCAGCAGTCCGCTCAGCTGCAGCTCGATGAAAACAGGGCTAAAGCGATGACTCAGCAGTTCAACGCGGCACTGACCGGCAGCCTGGATGCATGGCAGTCCTCACACAACGCCATCGTTCTGGTGAAACCGGCGGTGATGAGCCCGCAGCGCGATATCACGAATGAAATTCGTGCTGATATTGCCCGACGCATCCAGGGGGGCCAGTGAAAAAACGACTGCAGCTGACGGCCATGATGCTGCTGATGCTTTCCGCCGGCAGCGGGGCGAAAGATCTCGGTACCTGGGGCAACGTCTTCGAGCCTGCAGAGCAGGACATGCTGGCGTTTATCCAGAATCGCCTGAAGGGAATGGAGCAGACGGGCGAGCTGGACCGCCTTCGCAAAGAGGCAACGGAAAGAGTGAAGGAGCATGCGGTACGTCCGACACCGGTGGAAGGGCTCACGAAAGCGAAGGAATACCGTAGCTTTGCCTGGGACCCGACATTTACCGTGAAGGAAACGATCACAGACATGCAGGGCAACGTGATCGCCCGCAAGGGCGACACGGTCAATCCTCTGGATAAGGTGCCCTTCAGCCAGGTGCTCTTTTTTATCGACGGCGATGACAAGGAGCAGGTGAACTGGACCCGACAGCAGCTCGCCGGCCAGACCAGCGCGAAGGTCATCCTGGTGAACGGCAACATCAAAGAAACCAGTGATGCGCTGAACGAACGTATCTACTTCGACCAGTCTGGCGTACTGACCCGTAAATTCGGTTTTGAACACATCCCCGCGCGGATATCGCGTGACGGCCGCGTGATGAAAGTGGAAGAGATTCCGGTATCAGGAGCGAAAAAATGAGTGCAACAACGTTAGGTGACCTGTTTCCCGAAATGCGTCAGGCGGTCACATCCCATCGACGTTACGGCAGAAAACCGCGCAAACCCGCTGAGATAACGCCGCGCATGGGAACAGCAGAACGACTGAAGACGCTGTACCCCGAAATTGACTCCTGGCATCCGGTACTGGTGACCAAAGCCTGGCTCCACTGGTGTGAGGAGAACCAGCAGGACAGCCGGGAGCCGTCAAGGCGTGATGAACGCTTCCCGGACTACATCATTCACCTCTTACTGGAGAACATGCGGGCCGAGGACAGCGCGAAACGTAAAAAGGGCCAGACGATGTCACTTTCTGAGCGCCTCGACAGGTTGTTTGCAGGCGAAGGGCAGGAGAACGCCGAATGTCACTGATACACAATAACTCTGTGTCACCTGCGTCTCAGCACATGACAGGCCACAATGCTGATACCAGGGGCTGCGACGAAACCGTGAATCAACTCTGTCAGCTGTACCCTGAAATCGCTTCATGGCAACCGGCGCTGATCGCCGGTGCCTGGCACCAGTGGTGCGCGAATAACCAGCGTCAGCCTATAGCGCCGGAAGAACGGGATGAGGCGTTTCCCCTGTACCTCGTCAGGCTTATCCGTAACAGAATGGAGGAGATGAACGCATGGCGTTAATCAGCTGCTTCACCGGCCCTCAGGGGCTGCAGGGGATGCTCACCTGTTTGCGTGATACTGAGGGCATGACCGGTATTCTGGTCGTCGTTGCGCTACTCGCTGGCTGGATTGCTGTTCAGTATTTTGCAGATGCACGGCGTGTACGTCTGGCGTGGGAGAGCAGACCGGGATTACCTGTCCCTGTGGCGCAATTTGGCAGTGCCCGACATGCCGAAGCGGTTCATGCATTTGCAAATCGGGAATACTACCAGTTGCTACTGGCTGAACTGGAAAAGGCATTGACTGAAGAGGGCTATGTACTGACCCGTGATGAATCACTGCGCGTGACGATGCCAGAGGTCGATCGGCAAAAAATCAGCCGCCGGATTTTCCGGGCTCGCCAGTGTTATACATCACCGAGAGTAACTGAACAGACGATGCAGGACAGCGAAGATGCGGCAGTGAACGATGGGTACGCCGGCTCCTGGCTCAGCGTACTTATCCGGGGCAGTGAGCGGGAAGGGTGGTACATCAGCCGACTGATGACAGACTGGCAAAAACAGATGTGGCCCGTCAGGCAGGTGATCATCAATGTGACGTCTGATACGTCGACAATCACACGTGATCTGGTTCGGGGATTGAAAGAGGCCGTGCAAATGGTGAGTCGCACACCGTTCCCTGAAAACGATAATGTTATCAGTCTTTGCACTGTGCCCGTAGCATCCCCGGATCTACAGGTAACGATGATGCGTCAGTTGTGCAGTACGCCTCCGGGGTTCTTTCCTGGATTTGCCGGGCGGAACGTACCAGAGGAGCTGGCGAAGTTGATTGCTGTACCACAGGACGAAGAAAAGCGGGTTGTTGCTGTCTTCGCGCAGATAACCTCCCCACATTCAACAGAGATGTTAGTCCGGTATCTGAATACTGCCGCTGACCGTATTTCCGTCGGGGAGGAACATACTGCTGAATACGATGATGACAATGGTTATGCCTTAATTGTCACACGTACTATCAAAGCTCACTGACTCAACCGCGCGGCCTTTCAGGATGTTCGGTGCTCACTGCGTTGCGCTCCGCCTCAGCCTGAATGCCCCCCCGGTTTCCGTTTAAACCCGACCAGGTAACGCCATGAAAAAAGACCCTGTTACTGAAAAGGGCCGGAATGTCACCTCAGTACGTCACGATGAGGGTTCGGCCCGACAGATGGATGAAATCCTCAACGATAATCCACTGTACAAACCCTCGCATGTTCTGCGCGGCGCCATTCTGGCCCTGTACGAAATGAGCCAGGAAGAACGTCTGGCCATCATCATGAAAGCGGCCGGTAAAGCCAATAACCACTGATCCCTTTTAAGCCCTTCCGCCGTCCGGTGGCTGCGGCACTCCCGGAGATACCCCATGACTCACCCTGAACCTGTCAGGCCGGTGACGGTTACCCGTGACCGCAACGGCTTCTGGACGCACCCTCATTATTTTGCACCCGCCAGTGATAAGGCCACACAGACTGAATTTGGCGACTGGATGCGCCAGCACAATCTGACCTGCGCCACCCGCTGGATGGAAAACGACGCGCCTCCCCAGGTGATCGCCGACTGGGAAAAGGGGAAACAAAACATCATTGACTGGCTCCCTTCCGCGCCAGAGGGGGAGGGCTGGTTCATTGGCTCCATTCATGACACAGAGGACGGCCCGGTCTGTGTATGGCTGCGGGAGGTGAAATGAAGCACTTTTCATGGCTGGCTGGTGTGTTGCTGGTCCTTATTTCCTGGATGCCCGCTCAGGCAACGGCCGCAGCCAGCAACGCGGGCGACGGCCGCTGGGTTAACCCGATAAGCGATGTCTGCTGGAAGTGCCTGTTCCCGATGACGCTCGGCAATATTCAGCTGGCCGCCGGTCCACAAAAGGATACCAACAACCCGGCTTCGCCGATCCAGATTTGTCCATATGGTGTGTTTTATCGTATCGGTCTGGCCATCGGGTTCTGGGAGCCAATGGCGATGGTGGACGTAACCCGTGAGCCTGGCGTCATGGTCAACATGGGCGGCTTTAAAATCGATCTCGGACGAACGGGAACGGGAACCGCAGGGCAGAGTGACCGGCCCGCTGCCGGCACGTTCTACCATGTTCACTGGTACAAATACCCGCTGATTTTCTGGCTGAACATCATCACCAGTCTGGGGTGTCTGCAGACCGGCGACATGGATATTGCCTATCTCTCCGAAGTTGATCCTCTCTGGAATGACAGCACCCTCTCGATGCTGATTAACCCCGAGGCAGCGCTGTTCGGCAACCTGATCGCTCAGGGGGCCTGTGCTGCTGACGTAGCTGCATCATCAGCGGGTCTTCCTCTGTCGCCGCTGTTCTGGTGCGCAGGTAGTCAGGGTTCTATCTACCCGCTAACAGGCTTTACCAGCGGTGAGTTTTCACCGCTCGAGGCCTCTCTGCTGGTCGGAGAGCGAATGGCCTTCAAGATGCATCGTGAGGGGCTGGTATGGAACTCTGTGGGCGCGGACGTCGCCGTATGTAACCAGTATCCATCCCCGATCATCCCGAAAGAGCGATGGCGATACCAGATGGTGAACATGTACCCCGAACCGGGCAACTGCCATCCCTTCGGGGCCAGCACGCAGCTCTGGGGCACAACGCATAACTCTCCATCCTCCAAAAAGAACTTCGGCTACCTCTTCTGGCGCAAACGTAACTGCGTATTCCTTTAAGGACATGACAATGAAAAACGCTTATCTCCGGGCGCTGACGATCAGCGTCATGATTGCTTTCGCGCCGCTGGCCCTGGCGAGCGCCCAGACCGATATCTCCGTCTCCGACCATAGCTGGATCAAAGGTCAGCAGGATGCGCTGACAGCGATGAAGGAAGACCTGCAGGGGCATCCGGCGGCCGCACCCGTCTTACCGCAGCAGCAATTGGACCTGATTAGCCGCCTGCAGGGCGATATCGCAGCCCGGACCAACAAGATGGGGGAAAAAGACACGTTCCCGGCTATTTACTTTGTGAGCCTCGGTATTCCACGTGAAGGTCTGCTGCCCATGCTGAAGGATGCCCGCCGTTACAACATTCCGCCAACGCTGCGCGGCCTGGTTAATAACGACATGCGACAGACCGCGGCGGCAATGTTTGAGCTGAGTAAGGAGGACAAGGACGCTGGCGTGCAAATCGATCCAACGTTGTTCACTCAGTACAACATCACCACGGTGCCCGCCCTGGTGGTGACCTGCCCTGGCCACTATGACGTAATCAGGGGAAGTCTGCCCCTGCAGCAGGCTCTCGAAAAAGTAGCTGAAAGTGGTGATTGTGCGGCAACGGCACGCCATCTTCTGGAGGCCGGAAAATGAAAAAACTGCTTTCAACGGTGCTGATGCTTTTCCCGATTCTGGCTGGCGCAGCTGATCCTGCCTTTGAGGCGGGCGCGAGCTTTGGCAAGGGCAATGCTTCCGCCGGGACGGGAGCCCTGAAAAATCCGGATACCGTCACGGGGGCAATACCAGGCTATACCGCTAACCCACCGGAGAAAGGGTATTACGGCGGCGTGGATGGCGGTGACGGTGGGCTGGCCAACAAAGGGCAGGCCGCTCTGCAGGGCAATGACGCAGCGCAGTCGGTTATCAACTCCGGAAAAACGAACCCGACGCCCGCCATCGACCCGAACGCACCTTTCATCACTATCGGTAAAAATGCGGAAGCTGGCGCTGACGGTGTGCTAAACGGTACCGCGAACCAGTGTAAGGAGGTGACGGTATCGAAAACCACCTTTGAAAATTATACCTGCGATAAGGATGTGGCCTCAGTGGAAGCCTGTTCAAGAACGGCAACACCTGGCGGACATACTTCCACCACGACAGTGCAGAAAACTTTCACACTGACGGCGGCCAATGGCGATGTTGTTTTTACGAATAACGGTACTTCCTTAAGTTTTAGTTTTAAAGCGCCGGCATCAGGACCGGTGATCAGCGCGCATTTTTACTGGTCGGATCGCGATGTCAATGCCGGGAAAATCTCCTGGTGGGGCGTCAGTCAGACGATTGTCGGAAAAGCCTTTAACTGGGAAATGCCGGGCGCTCCGGGGACACCGTTGTCGCAGGGGGGCTCGTTACCTGCCGGTTCCTATCAAAGCACCGGATGTGTTAGCGGAAAGCAGGGTGTCTGTAGAAAACATATCCGGGAGCAGATAGCTGACTTTCAGTCCGGCGCCTCGGGCTTCACGCTCGTGCTCGTTATGAATGCGGTTGATACTACCTTTGTCCCGGAAGTGAACTGGACCTCATCCTGTGGACTGGATATGTCGAAGGCGCGGAAAACCACGTCAACCTGCACCTCTCCAGGGGGAAATAAAACCATTGTTAACAATGGTCAGAGCTATAACGTTTACAGCGACTGCTGGCAGTACACCGATAACTATGTCGTGCCGTCAGACTCAACGGGAACCTGCGGAACGCTGATGACAAACCCGTCCTGTACGGCGGCAGGCAACACCTGCACCGAATCGACCGATGGGCAGTGTACCCACATGAGCTACACCTACCAGTGTCAGACCACGCATCAGTCGGGCGGCCTGGTTTGCGGCGGCGACTACATCTGTAAGTCAGGCGAGTGTGACGACACCAATGGTGCCGGAAGCAGCGGTTTTGATACGGCGGTGGCCAAACTGGCCGGCCTTGCCTCGGCGGCTGAAGATGCAAAAGACGCCAGCAGTACCATTGAAGTTAAAGCCTTCACGGGGAAAGCCATGCGCTGCCGTAAAGCCTTTGCCGGTTTCTCTAACTGCTGCAAAGACTCTGGCTGGGGACAAAGTGCCGGACTGGCCGCATGTGATGATGAAGAAAAGGCTATAGGGAAGGCGAAGGCGAAGAAAATCACCGTCAGCGTCGGCGAGCGGTGCGATCGCAAGGTGCTGGGTGCCTGCATCCAGAAAAGTCAGGTCTACTGCGTCTTTGACGGCAAGCTTGCCCGCATCATTCAGGAGCAGGGGCGTCGCGACCAGCTGGGCGTTAAGTTCGGCAGCGGCGACAGCCCGAACTGCCGGGGGATCACCGTCCCGGAGCTGCAGAGCATCGACTTCGACAAAATCAACTTCTCTGACTTCTACGAGGATTTGATGAAGAACCAGAAAATCCCCGATACCAGCACGCAGGTCCAGCAGATTAAGGAGCGTATTGCCGCGCAGGTGAATCAGCAGGGAGGTGGTAAATGAAGCGAGTCCTCTGTGGCCTGCTTATGGCGCTGACGAGCCATACGGTGATGGCCGAGGAGATTGTGACGCCGGCAGAGCCGTTCACCGGCTGGTCCTGGTACAACGAGCCGAAAAAGCCGCCGGAGCAGTCCAGAAAGCCACAACAGCCTGCACCGCAGGCCATTCCGGATCTCAGCAAAATGTCCCCTATGGAACAGGCCCGGGTGCTGAAAGGGTACACACAAGAGGCGCTTAACCGCGCCATCCTGTTTCCCTCGCGGGAAAACACGGCGACGTTCCTGCGCTGGCAGAAATTCTGGACCGATCGGGCATCGATGTTCAGCCAGTCCTTTGCGGCGGCGCAGCTGAGCCACCCGGACCTCGACTACAACCTGGAGTATCCACACTACAACAGCATGGCGCCGTTTATGCAGACCCGCGACCAGCAGACGCGGCAGAGTGCGGTGGAGCAGCTGGCGCAGCAGTACGGTCTGTTCTACTTCTACCGGGGCAGTGACCCGATTGATGTGCAGATGGCGGGCGTGGTGGCGGACTTTGCGAAAACTAACGGGATTTCGCTTATACCGGTATCGGTTGATGGCCAGGTGGCAGCCTCCCTGCCGCAGAGCCGTCCGGATACGGGGCAGTCCCGGTCGATGAATATTACGCACTTCCCGGCGCTCTACCTTGTTGACCCCCGGAGCAAGAATTACCGCGCGCTGTCATACGGCTTCATGACGCAGGATGACCTGTCTAAGCGATTCCTGAACGTGGCCACCGGCTTTAAACCCAATTCCTGAGAGATCATTATGACCAAAACACTTTTCACCCTCATCCGTGATGCAGGGCGGGTCGCCATGTATTCCTTAGTCTTTGGCCCGGCACTGGTGCTGTATGTGTTTGTGATGCTGTCTGTATCAGACGGCTCACTTTCCCGGCAATTCCTGACGACCTTTCATGACCTGACTGACGGTGCGCCTGCCGGCAAGGTCATGGGGTGTGTTAATGAAAATGTGATGGCAGGACGCTTCTTGCCACCTGAACCCGGAGAGTCATTAAAGCCTGTGCCTCCTGCCTTAGCGAAAGCACCGCCTGAAGTGTTGTGTCGGCGTGGCCCTGTGGACAGCGATTCGTGGGCGCGTGCGACAGATGCAACATTGCTCAACACCTGGCTTCTCTCGGTGATGTTTGGCTTTGGCGTGTGGTTTGTATTCCGAGGCCTGAACCTTGCCGCCCGAAAGAAAATTTCACCAGACTCGCATTCGGTTCTGGCACGGCAAAACAAGGAGACACACGAATGAAACCCGCTATTCTCGCAGGACTGATTTTCTGGGGCACGATGGCGCGCGTACTGAGCGAGCTGATGACCTGGTCGGTTGAGCATACGCAGCAGGGGCTCTTATGGCTCTGCAATGGTATGTGGGCCGGGGCGGCTGGCATGGTGGTGTATGCCGTGTATCGCTGGTTCCGTGACGAAAGAGGGCATACGCATAAGGAAGGCGACCATGAACATTAAAACCGGACTCACGGCTCTGCTGATGTGCCTGCCCCTGCTGGCGAACGCCGGGGCGCGCGAGGAGTTAAAGGCGCTTGAAGCGACAAAAACAGCTTCTTCCGCTGATGCTGCAGCCATCACCGCTTCCACCATTCCGGTACCCACGCCAGCCAGCCTGATGGCGCTGCCGGACGGACGTCGGGCTAACATGAAAGATTATGCCGTGGTGCTCTTTATGCAGGCGCACTGCCAGTACAGCGCTAAGTTTGACCCGCTGCTGAAGGGCTGGGCTGATGAGCATGCCATCAGGGTGTACCCGTACACCCTTGACGGCGGCGGGGACGTATCTTACCCGACCCCGATGATCCCGCGTAAGACGGACCCTAACTCTCCCATCGCAGATGAGATTGTCACCTTCTTCGGAAACGGTTTGCCAATTGCGACACCGACGGCCTTTATGGTCAACGTCAACACCCTGAAAGCCTATCCACTCACCCAGGGCGTGATGGACATCCCGGCACTTGAGAGCCGTATGGCCAGCCTTATTCAGGCTGACATGGATAACGTTGATCCAAAAATGTTGCCGCCAATGCCGGCAAGCGCGCAGGTCACCCCTCAGTAATACAAACGGACTACAAAATGACGACAAATACGTATGCGTTATCGCGTACCGAGCGCGTGTGGCTGTTATTCAGCGTGACGCTGCTTGTCTCCACAGCATTCTACGGGGTGCTGGCCCACCGGGTGGTCAGCGTCATGGATCGCCCTGAACTGACAACCTGTCTGCAGGACTTACCGGTGCTCCTGCTTATTTCGCTGAGCATCGGGTTCTTTTTCACCGTCACCGGGCTGTACGTCTGCCGACAGACCCTTGCCAGGAACCCCCGGGAGGAGATTGCATGAGGCTTACCAGACTGAAGACGTTTATCCGGAACCAAGCTTTCGCGATAGTGAAAGACTGTAGTGCGGATACTGAAGCCCGAAAATGGACGGATTTGTTAACCCTTAAACTGTTTTATGCCTTAATTTTTACCTCCGTAGTCGAAAGGGTATACGTGACGTGCGCCATCACAACGCTCAGTGCGATGTCCGTTGACCACGCCGAACAGTTCACGCTCTCGCTTCTCATCCACTATCCGCAGTACCTATTGTGGGGCGTTATGGCCGCGATTATCGCGCTCATTGCGGTGAATTTACTCGTCTGCAGCTGGCTCAGTCTGGCCAGATATCTTTGCCGCAAAATTAACCGTGCTGACAGCCCGGCAGGCAAGAATACGCAAGCTGTGGAGGTGCCAAATGATTAAGGCGCTTATTACGGCAGGGATCGTGTTCTTCTCAGGCCTGGCTGCTCTGCCTGCTCAGGCGGACGTCAACGGCGATCTGAACGGTTTCTTCAATAATCTGGGCTACAGCGGCAACGTGACTCAGGCGCAGGCCTGGCAGGGGCAGGCGGCAGGGTACTTCTCCGGTGGCTCGGTATACCTCCGGAACCCCGTAAAAAACGTCCAGCTGATCTCGATGCAGCTGCCTTCCCTTAACGCCGGCTGCGGCGGTATCGATGCCTATCTCGGGTCGTTCAGTATGATCAGCGGCGAGGAAATCCAGCGATTCGTGAAGCAAATCATGAGCAACGCCGCCGGCTATGCTTTCGATCTGGCCCTGCAGACGATGGTACCGGAGCTGAAGCAGGCTAAAGATTTCCTGCAGAAACTGGCCAGTGATGTTAACTCCATGAACATGAGTTCATGCCAGGCTGCTCAGGGCATCATCGGCGGGTTGTGGCCAGTGACGCAGGTCTCCCAGCAGAAAATCTGCCAGGACATTGCCGGCGAAACCAACATGTTCTCCGACTGGGCGGCTTCCCGTCAGGGTTGTACCGTCGGAGGACAGGGCGACAAAGTCACGGCTAAAGCCAGTGATGCTGAGAAGGATCAGGTGCTGAAGAACAAAAACCTAATCTGGGACACCCTCAGTAAGAATGGCCTTCTCGGCAACGACCGCGCGCTGAAGGAGCTGGTCATGAGTACCGTCGGCTCCATCATTTTCAACAAGAATGGCGATGTGACAATTCTGACGCCACTGGTTGATAACCGCGACCTGATTAAAGTCCTGATGCGCGGGGGAACGGCGAAGGTGTACGGATGCGACGAATCCACACTGTGTCTGGGACCTGTTGTCACCAATCTGACGATTTCCGAGTCCAACGCTCTGGTTACGCTGGTTAAAAACCTGATGCTCTCAATGCAGAACAAGCTGGTCGACGATACTGCGCTGACCGATCAGGAAAAAGGCTTTGTGAACACCACCTCTGTACCGGTGCTGAAGTATCTGACTAACGCCCAGAGTATGGGGATGAGCGCCACGTACCTTCTGCAGGTCTCCGACTTCATTGCCCAGGACCTGATGATTCAGTACCTCCAGGAGCTGGTGAAACAGGCAAGCCTGTCTCTGGCTGGCAAGAACTTCCCTGAAGAAGCTGCCGCAAAACTACGCGACAACATTATTCATGCGCAGGGACTGCTGGCCGACATGAAGCTGCAGTCTGCGGCTGACCAGAACGCGCTGGACGGTATCGACCGCAACATGCAGTACCTGCAGCAGCAGGTGTCCACCATTGTTTCAGGCTCCTATCAAAGCAACTATCACTGGGGTGATCGCTGATGCTTGAGATATACACCATTTATGGCGGGGGAATGTGGAAAACGGCGCTGGACGCCGTAGTCACCCTTGTCGGTCAGAATACTTTCCACACTTTACTGCGTATTGCCAGCACCTTTGGGGTGCTGGCCGTACTGCTTACCTTCATCAAACAACGTAACCCGATGGTTTTCGTCCAGTGGCTGGCGGTCTTCATGATCCTGACATCCATCCTGCTGGTACCGAAACGCTCAGTGCAGGTCATTGACCTCTCTGATCCGGGGGCGGTCTGGGTCACCGATAACGTACCGGTTGGCCTGGCGGCTATCGCGTCTCTTACTACCAGTATCGGGTACAAGATGGCGTCGGTTTACGACATGCTGATGGCCAGACCCGACTCAGTGACCTACAGCAAAACCGGGATGCTTTTTGGATCGCAGATTGTGGCGGAAACCAGTGACTTTACGACGCAAAATCCGGAGCTGGCACAGATGCTACCGGACTACGTGGAAAACTGCGTGATCGGCGACATTCTTCTGAATGGAAAATACACCATTAATCAGCTGCTCAATTCTACTGACCCGTTGACGCTGATAACCAGTAACCCAAGCCCGCTGCGTGGCATCTTTAAGATGACCTCCACTTCACGCCAGTTCCTGACCTGCCAGCAGGCCGCAACGGAGATCCAGAAGCTTGCCAACACTGACGTTAACCCGGGCAGTGCGACGTTCACCTGGCTGACGAGAAAGATTTTCGGCAACAAGCTGAATGGCGCGTCGCTTCTGGCCAACTCAATGGGGGACAGTTATGGGTTCTTCTATGCCGGTGGTATGACTGCTGCGCAGATCATGAAGAACAACATCACGAACAGTGCAGTTAGGCAGGGTATTAAAGGGTTTGCGGCTCGCTCATCCGATACGGCTAACCTGCTTAATCTGGCCACCGAGAACGCTGCAACCAAACAGCGCCTCGCCTGGGCTGCAGGTAACGAGCTGGCGACCCGCACGCTGCCGTTCGCACAGTCCCTGCTGATGCTTATCCTTGTGTGCCTGTTCCCGCTGATGATTGCGCTGGCCGCATCCAATCACACTATGTTTGGTCTGAACACCCTGAAAATATACATTTCCGGGTTTATCTACTTCCAGATGTGGCCGGTTATGTTCGCCATTCTTAACTATGCCGCCAACTACTGGCTGCAGAGCCAGTCCGGGGGCACGCCCCTGGTGCTGGCCAATAAGGATGTGGTTGCGCTGCAGCATTCGGACGTGGCGAATCTGGCAGGGTATCTGTCCCTTTCCATTCCGGTGCTGTCGTTCTATCTGACCAAAGGTGCAGCGGCGATGGGCTCTCAGGTGGCAGGGAGTGTACTCAGCTCGGGCGCCTTCACGTCAGCTGGTGTGGCAGCGACCACAGCGGACGGAAACTGGTCGTTTAACAACATGTCGATGGACAATGTCAGCCAGAACAAGATGGATACCAACCTGATGCAGCGTCAGGGTCAGCAAACGTGGCAGGCAGATAACGGCTCCACGCAGACTCAGACGGCCGGTGGCCATACGGTTATCGACGGCTCGGGTGCAATGTCGAACCTGCCGGTGAACATGAAGCTCAGCCAGCTGGCCAGCAGTGGATTCCAGGAGTCCGCTCGTCAGTCGCAGGTACAGGCGCAGACTGCACTCGACGGCTACAATCACAGCGTTACCAGTGGCTGGTCGCAGCTCTCACAGCTGTCTCATCAGACCGGTACCAGCGACAGCCTGATCAAAGGCAGCGAAAACAGCCAAGCCACTAACGCAACGCGCGGTGCCAGTATGATGATGTCTGCTGCAGAGAATTACGCGAAGGCGAATAATATCTCTACGCAGGAGGCTTACAACCAGCTGATGTCAAAATCTGTTGAAGGCAGTGTTAATGCGGGAGCAAGCGGTAAATTCAACACCGGCGATCAGGCATTCGGGAAAATTGGGAAATGGGCTACTGGAGTCAGTGCAGAAGCACATCTTGGTGCAGAAGTTAAAGGGGCGAGCGGAAGTTCGCATGGTACCCAGGAAACTCACTCCAGTAATCAGGATATGCGACACGACCAGAACAGCCAGGCAGTTAATGACTTCCGGCAAGGTATGGATATGGTTAAAAGTAGCCGAATCACCGAGGGGGCAAACCATTCCGAGAATGCAGCAAGCAGCAATGTTCAGCAGTTTGCCGCAACACTCAATGATGCGGAAAGCCAGTACCATCAATACACCACCAGTTCAACGCAGAGTAACGAGTTCAGCCTTATGGCCACCGTTGCTCAGAACCAGAGTGCAAGCCTCGATACGAACTATACACAGGAGTTTGTGGACTGGGCGGCTAATAAATACGGTGATAAGGCTCAGTCAATGCTGACAAGTGCGCCGTCGGCGCGCGAAGCGGCAATGGAATTCGTTAATGAGCGTCTTAAACCTGAAATTATGGGCGACTATCAGCAGGGGAGAGCGGATCTTAGAAGCGGTAATGAGCATGCGGCATTCAGCGGTGAGCATATTGTTCAGCCAGCCCATGGCAGTCAGCAGGTATCAGGTACATCAGGTAATGCAGGAGTAAGTTACAGTTCTCTAGATGGCGATGCTCATAGCCAGGGAGGTGTTGGCAATGTCCAGACATCAGGAACGACTCTGGTCACAGGTTATGGAGGCCAGCAGGGTGGGCAGATTACACCTGCAGGTGAAAATATTTCTACCAGAACAACCGAGTATGTTTCGCGAGGGAATGAGCAACCAACAGATAATGAAGGACAGAGAAGCAGCTCGGGTAATATCACCTCGTCGGTAAGTATGGTTAACAAAGGAAGACACTCAGCTGCAGATGAAAATGCCGGCCATATTGCAGAATCACATCCGGAGTTCCGTCATTCAGGAGTTGTTAGGGAGCAAGGGACCGTGCATGGCCAGGAAAGTGAAGTTACTCATAACCGTTCTGGTATTAATGTCGGCGGCGAAAAAGTACGTGGTGATTCTATGCAGGAGGCATACAAAGAAAATCAGGCTAAGCTGCACGAACATTCCTCGCAGGGTTTTGGTCCACAAAATGAGTTACAACGACGAGTGGCGGAACAAAGATCTGAAAATGAGCATAAAATCAACGAATCTGCTGGGGAAATTGGTAAAAAACAATCCACTGTTCAGGCATCCAGTGATATATTGAAAGGAGAACTTCATAATTCACAAAGTTCATTCTCGAATGGTTTAAATAAAGAGAAAATCAGTCAGGGGGAATCATCTCCTGCTGAACATGATGATGAAATGAAACGTAGATTAGCTGAGCTAAGAGAAAGGAAGACGGGCTGATTAGGAGGGTATATGGCATTCTCAAATGGTGACGCAAAAAAAGAAATTGCTGAGATTATCTCAGGGATTAGTAGTGATGAACGTCCAGTTTCATCGCCGAAGAAGGCTTTCCAGATTGTAGCTATATACCCTGTAATTATGATCCTCACAGCCATTCTGATGTGGTTTGCTTATTATGTCAGTCTGATTCAAGCAGGAGATAATAGCGGGCTAGGCTGGAAGTTCTATCTTGAAGCAGCACAGCTCGTTTTAGGGTATGGAGGATGGATATCTATAGGGGCGACAGCTGTTGTAGCAATATTCTTCATACTCATAAATTATTCTACTGCACTGGTATATCTATCTATACCTGAAGATATCAGGAATCGTTCGACATTAATCACTTCCTTAAGGTCCACAGTTAAGAAAATAGCCTTGTACCTATGGGGTAGCGCCACCTTGTTATCTGTCGTAGGAATGATAGCTGATTGGGGGGTGTTACTGGCAGGGAGTATTCCAGCAGTTTTATTCATATCAATATTTGTTACTAATGGATATCTTGGAATACAGAGCACTCGTTACGGTCTGGGGCCATTGATGTCAACGGCCAGTAAGATGATGAGTAGATAGGAATGGTCAATATTCTATCTTAAGTAAAATTTCATCTATGATGAAAATACAGTCCCGGAACTTCACACGTTGCCGGGATTTTTATACCCTCTCGCTGTAAATTAACATTCATATCAGCCGATAACGTCTCTGTTAGCTATATCTCGCTAACGGGGACGTTTTTCTATGCACAGGATGAATTCATGAAATTAAAACAATTAGCCGTTGTTGGTCTGATCGCGTCTACTCTCGCTCTGTCTGGTTGTGGTGCCATGTCCACAGCAGTGAAGAAACGTAATCTTGATGTCAAAACCCAGATGAGTGAAACCATCTGGCTGGAGCCATCATCAGAGAAGACTGTTTATTTGCAGATCCGTAATACCTCTGACAAGGACATGTCTGGTCTGCAGGCACAAATTACAAATGAACTGGCCGCGAAAGGCTACCGCGTCTCCAGCTCTCCGGACACGGCCTACTACTGGATTCAGGCAAACGTACTGAAAGCTGAAAAAATGGATCTGCGCGATGCCCAGGGGTTCCTTAAGACCGGGTATGAAGGTGCGGCAATGGGTGCGGCACTGGGCGCGGGTATTACGGCGTATAACTCGTCGTCAGCTGGCGCAACGCTGGGTGTAGGGCTGGCCACCGGGCTGATTGGTATGGCTGCAGATGCAATGGTTGAAGACGTGAACTACACGATGGTGACCGATCTGCAAATCTCCGAGCGCAGCAAAGCGGCCGTCACTACCGACAATATTGCCGCCCTGAAACAGGGCACGTCAGGTATTAAGCTGCAGACCAGCACGGAGCAGGGCAACCGTGCTAAATACCAGACTCGCGTGGTATCCAACGCCAACAAGGTGAACCTCAAGTTTGAAGAGGCAAAACCTGTCCTGGAAGCGCAGCTGGCCAAGTCCATCGCCGGCATCATGTAATACCCGCGGCTTCGGCGATCGTCGCAGCCGTTCTCCCTCACAGTTGATTTTTAACCGTGCTCATTCCGGGCAGGGTGCGTCGGTGCTTTCTGTCAGTTACCAGTAATTACGCTTCCTCGCATGACTGCGCCTGGCGCAGCCCTGTCTGCGGCGAGCGTTGCGTCCTTAATTTCAAAGGAGTTTGTCCATCATGATGCATCAGATAAATGAACGTGCAGATTACTCAGCTGAATTCTGGTCGCTTATCCATCTGGAAAGTGAGCTGATGGTAGCGAGGGCTTATTTGAATGTATTTGGTTCACTTCCTGAGGGGCAGGGAATGACCATCATTGCTGGCTGGGCTGGCTATGAATTCACTCTATATGGTCTGGAGCCCCAGGAGTGGCATTCACCGGTTTATAAGGATGTGGCCTCCTCAGTCCGTTATATGGCTGCATACATTAATGCACAGGACTGGGAGGACGGGTGCCAGCAGGCCAGATATGAGCTGAGCCTGATGTAATAAACCGGCGCTTTACCCTCGCGATACCACGTTTTACAGCAACCTTTTCAACTTTTCTTCTCTGATAACACATCACCGCGCAGGTGATGCGATAACGGCCGGACAACACTCTATGAGCTTCGCAGGAAAAAACCTCACTCAGGGCGGGCAGATGACCGCCTACCGCTGGCGCATGTTCATTCAGGTGAACAACTGGATAGGATTCTGGATCTTCATCCTGTTCGCCGTGCTGACTACCGCCATTTTTCTCTGGCGAATTCCACAGGAAGCCCTTGATAACGGCTCCCTGTGGTGGTTCGCCAGCATCAACAGCAGTTTTATCGATCTGATGCCGGCAACGGGGACGCCAAAAATCTATGACGTCCACTACTGGTATGCACCAACGGCTACGATGATGGTGCTCAAAATGACCCTGCCGCAGATCTATGCGGACCCGTACATGCAGGCTATGGGTGACCAGTGCCAGACTGAGCTGCAGTGGGCGGCCGGTGCCAGCGGGTTGTTCAGTATGGTGGTGTTTATCGCCGTGACATGGTTTATCGCCAATATCGGTCGTAAGGAAAGTGAAGACGAATACATTTCCGGGATGCAGCTGACTGACAAGCCTGCTGAAGTGAATAAGCTGCTGCGTAAAAACGGTGAGTTCTCTGACCTGCGCGTGGGTGATCTGCATATGGTCAGGATGGCGGAGGTACTCAATTTCCTGATGCATGGCACTATCGGGGTGGGGAAGTCGACGCTGATACGCTGGTTACTCGACTACATCCGCAAACGTGGTGACCGGGCCATCATCTACGACTCCGGCTGTACCTTCACCGAAACCCATTACAACCCGTCCACCGATTTCATCCTGAATGCCCACGACGAACGCTGTGCCAACTGGCAGATGTGGGGTGAGTGTATTGATGCAGTCGATTATGACAACCTGGCTGCCAGCCTCATTCCGGTGGAAGGGGAGTCCGATCCATTCTGGGTTTCAAGTTCACGGACCATCTGCGCTGACCTCGCTATACGTATGTCGGTTGACCCGGACAGGAGTATAGAGAAGTTTCTCAAAACCCTGCTGTCACTCAGCATGAAAAGTTTGCGTGAATATCTGGTTAATACGCCTTCAGCCAACCTGGTTGAGGAGAAGATCGAGAAAACAGCAATCTCCATTCGCTCGGTGGTGACCAACTACGCCAAAGCCCTTCGCTATCTGCAGGGGCTGGATGACGGAACGAAGCCGCCGTTCACCATCCGGGAGTGGATGACGCAGGAACGCTATGACAGCAGCTGGCTGTTTATTTCAACACAGGCCCGTCACCGCAAGAGTGTACGCCCGCTGATCTCGCTGTGGGTATCTCTGGCCACACTGATGCTGCAGAGCATGGGGGAGAACAGCGACCGCCGCGTATGGTTCATGATCGATGAAGCTCCCAGCCTGCAGCGCATCCCCGAGCTGGCCGAGACGCTTGCCGAGGCGCGTAAATTTGGCGGATGTTTCGTGCTGGGGATGCAGAACATGGCCCAGCTGGTTCACGTCTACGGCCGCGAGCTGGCCAAAAGTATCTTCGACCTGATGAACACCCGTATGTACGGTCGCTCACCGAGTGCGGAGATGGCCAAAGTGGTGGAAGAGGAGCTGGGCAACCAGCGTAAGCGCAAAATCCGCGAGCAGAACAGCTACGGTCTGGACCAGGTGCGTGACGGTGTGTCCCTCGGTAAGGACGAGGTCAATAACCCGATTGTCGACTACGAGCAGATTATGCGTCTGCCGAACCTCAACTTTTATGTGCGCCTCCCGGGTGAGTATCCGGTCGTCCGTCTTAAGCTGAAATATCGCGCGCCGAAGAAGCGGCAGGCAGGCCTTCTCGAGCGCAATATCCGCGATGCACTGAGTCCGGAGCTGGAGAAGGTTATTCAGGAGAACGAGCGCGCAGCTGCAGCTGCAGGTCTGACGTTCCCAACCGGTGATGAAGTGCTGGAGAAGGGGAGCGAGACATCCTCTGCAGATGACGGTCCTGCTCCGGTTTCGTCTGCAGGGGCATCCGGCTCGCCGGCAACACCGGCCGTCGAAAAAGTGGCGCGTACTCCGGCGGAAGAAAATAAACCTTCGCGCAGCGCTGCACCTGAACGGAAGCCAGTACCAGCCAGGGAACCCGTCACATCGCGAACAGCGCCTGTGGTTACGCAAGTCGTAACTGAAAATCACAGCACGGTGACAGACCCTGTCACCGAAGACAAAAAAGACAACGTCGTTTCACTTCGGTCTTCTCCTCCTTCAGTAACTCGTCAAAAAGAGACTGCGCCCCTCAAACCGGAAATACCTGCAGCTCTGCAAAAAATCCGCAGCAGAACCCAGCTGGATGCTCCCAGCGAGCCTGCTGCAGCCGGCGCGCTGGGGATGCTGAAACGGCGGCTCAATACCGGAGCGACCTCAGGCGGAGAAGAAGGTCAGACCAGCGAGAATGCGGGCGAATCAATGAACCTGGATATGAAGGTGACAGCACTGCCAGACGGCGGCCTGAGTCTGACGACGGCGGGGAAGTCAGTGACACCGCAGACCCCGGATGAAGCACACCGGACGAGCCGGCAGCTGGCGAAGGAAGAAGAGAACATTTTACTTCACCGTCACGCGGACGATCCGGGTTACGACGAAAACGACCATCACTATTACGACAGAGAGCATGACCTATGATGTCAGTCGCCCCAGTAGCGTCAGCCGGCGAGGCTGCAGGCTACTACAGCAATTCCGATAACTACTATTTTCTGGGCAGCCTGCAGAGCCTCTGGATGGGAGAGGGGGCAAAAGAGCTGGGTCTGGAGGGCAACGTCCGTGGCGATGATCTGACGGCCGTTCTTGAGGGCCGTCTGCCGGACGGCTCACGGCTTGGCAAGGAGGTTAACGGACAGCACGTCCACCGCCCGGGCCATGACCTGACCTTTTCAGCTCCCAAGAGCGTGTCCATTCTGGCGCTCATCGGCAACGATAAAGAAATGGTGGAAGCACATAACCATGCCGTCCGCGTGGCGGCCGGCTATGTGGAGAAGCTCATCTCGGCCCGCGACACGAAAGACGGCGTTACGTCCATCGTACACACCGGCAAGATGGTGGCGGCCGCCTATACGCATGATACCTCGCGCAATCTCGACCCGCAGCTGCACACCCATCTCCTGATTGCAAACATGACGGAGTATGCGGGCAAATGGAAAGCCCTGGCCACGGACTATATCCATAACGCCGGCTTTATCGAAACCGTCATGAAGCACCAGGTCACGCTCGGCAAAATCTATCGCAGTGCGCTGCGCGAGCGGGTTGAAGCGCTCGGTCATGAAGTGGAAGAAGTAGGCAAGCATGGCATGTGGGAAATCAAGGGCGTTCCGGAAGAAGTCAGGGACGAGTATTCCTCACGGGGCCGGGAAATTCAGGGGGCCGTGGGGGCTGAAGCCACGCTGCGCAGCCGGGATGTGGCTGCCAAAGACACCCGCAGGGCGAAAGTCGACCCTTCGAGGATGCGCCTGATGGAACGCTGGCTGGGACAGATGAAGGAGAAAGGATTTGACCTGAAGGCGTATCAGGAAAGCGTGGTGCCGCGTGATGCAGGTCTTCGTGAGACCGCGCCTCAGCCGGAACGAGATCACCAGGCTAAAGCGGTTCCCGCCGTGCCTGAACAGGCTTCTTTGCAGACGTCGTCCAGGGCAGAAAAGAGCGTCGATACACCTGCTCAACCCGCAGAACGGGAGAGCCTCTCCCGTCAGCCAGTACCACAACAGACTGACACGCTGAGTCAGCCGGCACAGACCGGTCCCGAAAAGACGTCGGCGACCAGGAGCTTTCCTGCCGCGCAGCTGGACACTGAAATACCCCGCCCGGAACTGACTGAGGCTGTCCGGCTGGCCATCTCGCAGCTCAGCGACAGTAAAACGCGCTTCACCTTTGGCGAGCTGATGATGACCACCGCTGAGCTGAGTGAACGGCTGCCGGAGATTAAGGATATTCGTGTGGCCATCGATGCAGCGCTGAAGGACGGCATGATTGTGCCGCTGGACAGTGAGAAAGGGGTTTTCACCTCCCGTATTCACCTGCTGGATGAACTCTCGATCCAGGCGCTGAGTCAGGAGCATCTCAAATCCACAAAAGTCGTCAGTTTCACCCGCCCGGCGCAGTACGCGCCGGCGGCTCTTGAAGTTGTGGAGAAGGACGCCCTTGTACTGATGAATGCCCCGTCAGGCGTGGCGGGCATCCGTGACCTGACCGCGCAGCTGGCCGGTATTGCCGGCGCGAATGGTCGAGACGTGCAGGTGCTGGCCAGCTCTGCCGAGCGCGCCATTTCGCTGGCGAAATCCGACGATTTGCGTGAACGGATTATCAGCCGGCAGCATGTTCTGAGCGGTGATTTCCATCTTAAACCCCAGAGCACGCTGATTATCGAAGGGGCAGAGCGTCTGGGGCTAAAGGAGACGCTGGTACTGCTGGGCGAAGCGCGCGCGCAGGACGCACAGCTGGTCTTTCTCGACAGTGCCGGCCGTCAGGCGAACGGTAATGCCATGTCCGTACTGGAGTCCGCGGGGGTTGCCCGCTCCCGCCGCACTGAGCCGGCACCCGGGCTGGAAGCCAAAGTGGTCAGTATTCCGAACAAACGCGACCGTTACGAGGCGCTGGCCAACCGGTTTGCAGAGCTGAGCGGAGGAACTGATAACGTCACCGCCGTCGTGGTCGGCAAACGTGAACAGGCACAGCTGACGGGCCTGGTACGTGAGGCGCTGCAGAACGCAGGGCAGCTGGGCCGCGATGGCGTGGAGATAGAGGCCCGGCAGCCTGTGTGGCTCGACAGCAAAACCCGTCGCATGTCAGGTTCGTACCGTCCCGGCATGGTGCTTGAAGATCGCACGGACGCAAAAGAGCGTAAGTCCTATGTAATTGACCGGGTGCATGAGGACACGCGAGTCCTCTCGCTCATCGACGGGGATGGCGTGCTGACCCGGATGAAAATCGGTGATATCAGCGCTGACTGGCGTCTCTTCAGCCGTGAAACCCTCAGCGTGGCCACCGGCGAAAAACTGCTTTCCGTGGCGGGCGACCGCGAGCACAGCCTGAAGGCCAAAGATCGTCTTGAGGTGACCGGGATAAGTGAAAAGGGGATTGAGGTTAAACGGGGGGAAGACACCCTGACGCTGCCAAAAGACCAGCCGCTCTATCTGTCACATGCTTACGTGACCGCGCCGGGCGGACGGGATAATGACACCGGCGTGGTACTGGCCGCGCTCAACAGCCGCGACATATCGACCCAGACCATTAACTCGCTGGCACAGAGTGGCCACCGGGCGGAAGTGTTCACCGCCGAAGTGCAGGACCGGGCTGAAGCCCGGCTGCAGCGCATGAAGACCAATGCCTCTCCTGTGCAGCTGGTCAGAAACCTGAGCGGTCACCAGGACGTCAGTCAGGCGGTTGATTCACTGCATGACCGCGTCCGGACGGACGCGGGCCTGGCCGTGTGGCGTGCCATTAACGACCAGCGCACCGTGGTGATCAACGAGCTTAAGCTGGCGGCGGAAGCGCAGAAATATCATCCCGACCTCGAGGCCATCGGGAATGAAATTGGCGCGATGATTAAAAATGGCGAGCTGTTGTCCGTATCCGCAGGGGGAGAGCCGGTACTGGTGTCCCGGTCCACCTGGGAGATGGAGAAAGCCATTCTGCGCGTGGTGGAGGAAGGAAAAGGTACGCAGCAGCCGTTGCTGGAACAGGTACCGGAGGCAGTGCTGAACGGACTCACCGATGGCCAGAAAAAGGCGACCACCCTGGTGCTGGGTACCACAGATCAGTTTATCGGGATTCAGGGCTATGCCGGCGTGGGGAAAACCACGCAGCTGAAGGCGGTGATATCTGCACTGGAGACCCTGCCGGCGGATGTTCGTCCGGTGATGACGGGGCTTGCTCCTACGCACCAGGCGGTGAAAGAAATGAGCGACGTCGGTGTCCGGGCGCAGACCATCAAATCTTTTGTCGTTGAGCATGACCAGGTGACGGCCGCAGGCGGGAAACCTGACTATAAAGGACAGGTGTTTCTTATCGATGAGTCCTCAATGGCAGGCAACCAGGATACGGCGGCACTGTTCCAGGCCATTGCCAGCGGCGGCGGTCGCGCGGTCTCGATGGGGGATATCGACCAGTTTGAAGCGGTCGACGTGGGCGCGCCGTTTAAGCTGATGCAGGAGCGCAGCCCGATGGATGTGGCCATCATGAAGCAAATCGTCCGCCAGAAAGATCTGCAGCTGCGCGGTGCCGTTCACGACATCATTGATAACCGGATCGATGCTGCCCTGCAGCGGATAGAAACCCAGCCGGCTGACCGTGTGGCGCGTAGCGATTCAGCCTGGCTCCCCGGGAGTGCCATTCAGGAAACGGGGATGCCAGTTATCGATATCGTTGCTGACTGGACGGGCCGGACACCAGAGGCACGGTCCCGCACGCTCATCATTGCGCAGCTGAACGCCGACCGTAAGGCGATAAATGCCGGCATTCATGCCACGCTGGCTGAGCGGGGAGAACTGGGGGAGAAGGCCATTAAGGTGCCTGTGCTCGATAAAATCACCCATACCCGCCATGCGTTCAATAAAACAGAGGCCTGGGAGCCGGGAATGGTGGTTAAACGCGGTGACCGCTACCAGGATGTGGTGGCCGTTGACCTTAACGGCAGAACGGTGGCAGTACGAGATGAGGAGGGGAAGATTGGCCTGGTTTCACCGAAGGAGCTGATCACCGGTGACGTGCAGCTGTTTCGCCGCAGCAAGATTGAGGTTCGCACCGGCGATCTGCTTAAGTTCACGGCGACCGATCGCGAACAGGGTCAGATGGCCAACCAGCGCTATACGGTGGAGTCGATAAGCGAGTCGGGGAATATCCGTCTGAAGGGGGAAAACGGTCACGTCACCATCAATCCGGAGAATGTCCGGGCGCAGCAGCATATCGACTACGGCTGGGCTGTCACCGGGTACGGTGCACAGGGGGCCAGCAGTGATTATGTCATTGCGCTTGAGGGCACGAAAGACGGGCGTAAGGCACTGGCTTCCCGTCGTGCCTTCTATATTTCAGCCTCACGCGTGAAAGAGCACGTCCAGATATACACCGACGGGAAAGCGGACTGGGTTAAGGCGGTAAAAACGCCGGAGCGTGATATCAAAACTGCGCACGATGCGCTGGCGCCAGAAACGCAGCGCAAACAGGCGAAAGCCATCTGGGCAATGGGGCAGCCGGTGAATAAAACGGCCATCGGCCGCGCCTGGGTGCGCCATCAGGGCATGCAGGATGCGTCACTGACGGCAAAAATCATCCCGGCCACCCGGCGCTTTCCTGAACCGGCGCTGGCGCTGCCGGTGTATGACAACAATGGCAGGAGTGCGGGCCTGGCCCTGGTTTCCCTGGTTGCCAGCCCGGAAGGACGGATGACGCAGGGTGAGACCCGGATGGTCATGACAGAACGTGCCCGTGGCGCCGTGCTGCAGCGGAGTCAGTCCGGAAACACGATTGTGGCCAGCGACCTGACTGCTGCACTCGATGCAGTACGAAATCATCCAAAGGACGGCGTTGTCTGGCAGACCGGTGATGAACCGCCTTCAGCATGGCTGCTTAAGGTAAGCGGTGGGACAAAACAGGATGTGTCGCCGGGTATTGTCTCCACGCTGACGGACGAACAGAACGTACAGCAGCTGCGCGAGCAGATGCTGGCAGACCAGGTTCGCAATGAAGAAGCCGGACGGAGCAGGCAGCCGGAGTCGTTGCTGGCGGAAGTTCCGCAGGAAGAGGTGATCAGACTGAAACCGGAAGACATTAACCCGCGTAAACCGGAACCACTCAACCCGGATGCGGATGTGATCGCCAGGGTGAGAGGTGAGGAAAACACCGATGGACAGGAAATAAAAGCCGCTGCAGACGTCAGAAACGAGCTGGAAGGTGCTGACAAGACCGCCGGTGAACTGTCGCGGGCATCACGTGTGATTGCAGATCTGGCAAACGCGGAACGCGACATGCTCAGGGCGGCAGAAAATACTGAGCGCGGCCGCATGCCGGAGCGTGAAGAACAGACCCTTACCCGTACCATTCAGAAAGAACGCTAATCCCCTTTTAAACCAAGAGAATCAGGCAATGAAAGCAAACAAGTTAGCCGCATTAATAGTTACAACATACATTGGCTTAATTTCAACGGCACACGCTTCGGCCCCTCAGCCGGTATTCAGCCCGGAGCAGGAGGCACGTATCGGCGAAATCGCTGCTGACTACCTGGTGTCACACCCGGAGATACTGGTGACGGTCAGTCGTAAGCTGCAGGAACAGCAGGAAGCACGTAAGCAGAAGATGTTTGCACTCAGCGTGATGGAGAATCAGGCGAACCTTCTGCATGATCCGGACACCCCGGTTTACGGGCCTGATAATGCAAAGGTCGCGGTGATTGAATTCTTTGATTACCAGTGCGTGTTCTGCAGCCGCTTCGCGCCGGAGCTGGAGAAGGTCATGAAAGCGCAGCCGGACGTCCGCTACCTCTTTAAGGAGTGGCCAATATTTGGTGGTCGCTGGGAAGCTTCACTTCAGGCAGCGCAGCAGGGGCTGACGGTCTGGCAACAGAAAGGGCCGCAGGCTTATGTCACCTATCACAATGCCATCTACGCCACCGGCCATAATGAAGGCAAACTGACGGCGCAGGATATTCACGGGGCAGCGTCAAAGGCGGGACTGGCCGCCCCGGCTCCTGGCGACCATACCGCGTCCCTTGAGAAAAACAGTAACCTAGCAGAGGCGCTGGGACTCACCGGAACGCCGGGGATCATCGTCATGCCCGTTAGCGGGGCGACTCCAAACACCATCACGGTTTTCCCGGAAGCCGTTACTGCTGAAAGACTCCAGGCAGCAATCCGGAAAGCCTCACGCGCACAGTGACCCCAGTCCTGTAGATCGTCTCCCGCCAGAGGCTGATCTTCAGATTCCGCGCGTAAATGCCATCTTCCCGTTCCGTTCTCCTGCGCTTCCTCGATCAGGCCTGCCGGCCTGATACTGCGGCGAGCGCTGCCGGTTATAGTCCCTTAAGGGCAATTAGCATGCAAACTATGGACGGTTATCTGGTCTAACATCTGGAAAAATTACTGACGAGAAGGTAGTATTCGGATCGTCAGCGATCGTCTTGTGGTGGGACAGATTGTTGATTCAGATTACTTTTGTGACCTAACTCAAACTGACGGTTTGACTGCTTTGTGGTGAGGCAGACGGGTGGCAGAAGATGGTTTTACGGAAGAAATGCGGACTTCCGGAAACAAACAGGGACAGGACGTGTCCAGTAAAACGTTCAGGAACAGGTAACGGGATTTCCCGGAGCCTGAATGCACAAACCCCCCGAAATCTGTCATCAACTTGGCGGAAGAGTCAGATATCAGGGGGTCCAAAAGCAGGCGCGTTGCCTGTGAAGGATTATAACGCATGCACCATAGAAAACAACACCCGGCCGCCATAAGAACAGGCCGCCGTGAATGACAATCAGATTTCTGTTCACTGGTCAGATCTACCGAAAGATGAGCTAACCCGTTTCTGGCAGGATGTCGATGCCGGCACTCAGGGTAATTTCCTCATTGCACCGGTCAAAAAACTGACCCGCCGCAAACGCGGTGAGCATTCCACAAAAGCCAAATGTGAGAACCCGGCCTGGTATCGCCCGGAGCATTATAAAAAGCTCTCCGGACAGCTCGGTCATGCCTACAATCGCCTGGTGAAAAAAGATAAAGAAACCGGGCAGGTCAGCCTGCGCATGCATGTTTCTCGTCACCCTCTCTATGTCGCCGGCCGCCGTAAGGCGGGACGTAAATATGGCTTCCGTCCGGAACGTCAGCGCCTGCTCGATGCGCTCTGGCCAGTGCTCATCAGCTTCTGTGATGCCGGCAAGCATACCGTCGGCATGTGTATCTCCCGTCTTGCAAAAGAACTCAGTGCAAAGGACGCAAAAGGCAATGTCATTCCTGAAACGGAGGTGACAGTGTCACGCCTTTCACGGCTTATTGAGGAACAGGTACGGTTTGGCGTTCTGGGTCTCGCGGAGGAACGCGCCTGGGATCGTGAATCCCGCACCTGGCTGCCAACGTATGTCTATATCACCCCTGTGGGATTCCAGATGCTGGGCGTCGATATGGACAAGCTGTTTAAAGAACAGGAGAAGAAGCTCCGTCAGAGCGCCGAGCGTGAGCAGCTGATCCGGGAAGGGGTGATGAGCGAACATGATGATGTTCAGGCCCACTCTGCGCGGAAATGCTGGTCTGGCCGTAAGCGTCAGGAGGCACTCGTTTACCGCCGCAAAAAAGGCGCGGAGCGTAAACGTGCCAATAACCTGATTAAGCTGCCGGCAGATGAACGACTCCATGCAATGTCTGAATGGATTTATCGCACCATGCCGCCTGATGAAGCGTACTGGTGCACATCTGAGCGCCTGAAGGCGCTGGCCATCCAGCATCTTTACCAGCTGGATCTGGCGCTTTCTCCACCGGACTAGTCACAGACGACACAACAGTCTTCTTGTTTACAGGCCCCTCACCGGGGCTTTTCGTGCTTGTTTTTTTCGGCCATTCTGCTCATTTTTCATCCTTCACTCCTTTCTTCTTCCGGTCACCATGACGCTCTGCCGGTCGTTATGGCCCGCAATGGCCACAGTCTCTTTTTTTTACACAGAAATCCGCAAACGAATAAGTGAAGTAACCCGGAAATGAATAAAAGACATTCCGCAAAACAGTCTTACTTCACCTTTTTTATCTCTCTGTTCATTACATTCCAGAGTAGATCTTTGTCTTCGGCCACTCAGTGGATAACGTAAAATGCCTTCGCATGCAGCGGCCTCACGGCCGCGCGCTCAGAAGGAAATCAAAAGTACCTCCCGTCGCAAGCGCCGGGCCCCGTTCTCGCCAGAACCAGGCGCCGCATACATACCTGACCCCTGCTAAACCGACGCCGCCCCGGCCCGCAGGGCCGGAACACCCTCGCTTTAAGAGGGATGTTGTAACTAGTATCAAGAGTAGCTGTAGTTAAGTCGCGGTAATCACTTCATACACGCTCGTAAGCGCCTGACGGCGCTAACGCGGAGATACAGCCCGTCAGCGGCCAGAGGCCTTGACGGACTCACTCCGACCGCGCACATTAGCAATCGGAAAGCTTTAAGCGGGTATGGCTTTGCAGGGAAAGGGATGAGATTGGCAGAACCTATCAATCCGTAACGGCTGATGCCGGTTACGACGCCCCTCACCAGAATCACCCGGTTCAGCTCCGGCTGGCGTCTCCATGCCGCTTCGCGGCATACATGTTCCATGAACCCTGGACTACACAGGCTGGCCATCATGGGCGAAGGTTTACTGACAGCATCAGACTATTTTTTACCCTTTAAAGCAGGGTTGCCTAAATCCGGGAGCGCGATAAGCTTTAACGGGTGATTTTCAATCAGGATGAGTAAAATGGATATAATTCTTCCGGTAAACAAAAGCCAGGCACGACTCTGGGCAGAAACCATGATTAATCTGGAGGCCCGCAAACTCGTCAATACCGCTAATATTGTTGGCGCCCGACATCTGGGGGATGGATTGACGCGTCTCAAATTCATCGATGAAATTAAATCTGTCATTAATGGCGAATTTGAGCGTGCCCGGCGGGCAAAGTCTGACGAAGAGTGCATGACCTGCCTGCGTAACCTGCAGGCAGAAAACAGCAGTCTGCTTGAGCAGAGCCGGCAGCTCCAGACCGGTTATGCGAAACTATATGCCCAGATCAAATACGTCAGGGATGAAGACCGGATGGTCGGTTATGTCATCTCAGGAATTAAAGTGGTGCTGGCAGGTATGCAGGGCGTATTTGGCTTCGTGCTGACTTCCTCAATGACCCCCGTAGGCGTTCTTGCCGGGGCTATTCTGATTGTCGACTCGGCCAACACGATAACCCGTGAAGTTGGTCGTCAGTTCCTGAATGAACCTGACACGCAGGGTATGTTTGGTGATGGTGCCATGAACATCGCTAAATTCATGGGATTTGAACGATCAACAGGGTTAGGGATATACAACGGGATCGCGCTTGCAGGCAATATCTACAGTGTCTATGGATTAATGGCCAGACCAGGGACATGGCGTCTGTTTAACTATATCAGCACCGATTTTTACCGGAAAATCGACACCATGTCCCGGGGTAAACTGACAATGAAAATTGTGGGATGGGGGGTAAAGGCTAAGGTTGTTTTCGATCTGATCACTTCTGATGACGCTGGGAAATGAGATTCCGGCGGTAATGCCATGATTTATAGGCCAGCTTCAAAGGCATGGTAATCGTAAACAGAGTGCCAAGAACAAGAATAGCCACGCCAAAGGAAATTGCATGCACCCTCGAGCCAGCCAAAAGTGTGGCCACAAGAATCAGTAACATGACTGACAGCACCCATATCAGGGCCTTAAAACGGTTTGCCAGATCGTTCAGCAGAGTATCCATTTCCGTACCCGTTTTAGCTGAACTGGCCCGCAGTCGGACAATGTCCTCTTCACTGAAGCCGTGGTTCATCAGATCACTTTCATGGTTCATGCTTCTCTCCTTTTCCCTGCGGGAAGTTTAACATGCCCTGCGCTAATAACCAGTTAAGCCCGACCGATAACCTGTCAGGTGGTTACGGCTATCAGCTCTTTCTCACTGATAGCCATCACGTCATTCTAAATCAGCCAAAAGTAGACTGTACCAGACCAATAATCCCCAGGTGGCCGGCGTAAGCATAATAAAAGAAATTACGCGGCATGAAACGCCTACGGCCCTCCGGACAGATTTGCCTGCAGAATGAAACCACTGCCAGGGGGAATGCCAGAGTAGGCAGCGTGGCCAGTAATAATGTTTCTGCGGGCATATCCAGGAGATGCGATAACCCGTTTAAACAAATCAGTGACAGCACGGCAGTGATGGCTGCCAGCCGCTGCACTCCGGGTGTATCGCTGCCAGAAACCGTTGCCATACTGATGGCCAGCGTTATTCCTGCCAGCCCGTAACTTGCCGGCTGCAGGGGCCAAATCATAAGGGCCAGGAGCAGATACCCGGCAAGCATTCCTTTCCGGCCGTGCCGGTACTGCAGGGCAAGCAACTGCGTGACGCCTGCAAACACGAACAGAATGTTCAGGGCCCACCAGGGCTGTTGATTCTGGAAGGCCAGGCTGAACACCGGCTGCGTTATGATTGCCCAGATCCACAGACGATTGGCTCTCTTCTGCAGTCGTTCCGGGGGGCGCTGTACGTTCATCGCCCATATAAGCGTGAACAGGGGGAAGGCCATCCGGCCAAGCGCATACATCACCGGCAAGGCAGACGACAGAAACACCGTATTGGTGTGGTCGATAATCATGGCCAGAAGTGCGAGAAGTTTGACCATATCGAGTGCAGCGGGACTGAGCTGGCTGGCGTTCCGGATAGTGGGAAGAATGTCGGGTAATGAATGATTCATGCTGTATATTCCCCTGGCGACACGCGGTTAACAGCCAGCCCTGAACATAATGCCAGAATGCCCTGCCGGTTTGCGTTGTGACCCTGACTCTGAGTTTCTCCAGAATCTTGCGCACCGCAAATTCTGATTTATCACGCAGCACGCGCATTGCACCTGCCACATCCTTATTCTGAATACAGATACTTAAAATATTAAAATCGTTCATGACACTCCCTTCCTTACTATATATATCGGCAAAAATATTGATATATTTAGATTAAGGAGTGTAATTGTTTATTATTTTACCATAGTTTGCAGGAGCAGTTTTTTATAATTATAAAACATGCTGCTGCAAAATAACTTCATAAACATTTCAACCTAAACCGATTATTCCTGGCTGATATCCGAAGAGGGAGCAGGATGAAGCTTTGCATAATCTTCTCGAAGCGATTTTGCCGCGGGTTTCCAGGCTTTCGCCCACTCATCATCCATTCTTCCTACACCAACAATCTTCAATGCGACAGCATAGGGAGTGCGCCCTTGCTGTTTTGAAAGCCACAGGATGTGATCATCAATTCTGTCATCAGGTATATCGTCGATAATGGAATGGATAACATCGAGGTCCTCTGACAGCCACGGCTTTCCAGTACGGGGAAACACCAGGTCCGGTTCGCGCGGTTTCTTTACCTTCTCGTTTTTGGCGATCTGTCTGGCTTCTTTCTCCGCAGAAATGAGTCGTAGTCGCTCCTTAAGCCCGCCCAATGTGGCAACCGTTTTAATTAAATTTTCTCGCTGTTCGCGAGTAATACTTTGCTCATCACAGATCAGGTCGTTCAGGGTATCGATGAGTGTATCCACCCGATTTTCTGTTAATTTCATTTCCAGTTCTCGCTTAAGGCTACAACTCAGCATTCTATTAGATATCTATCTGATTTCGCATCCCTGTTGATCTCATAAATGCAGCCCATAGTCTCGATCACTGAGCATGGAAGCCTGATGCTAAAATGATATACTTATGTAAGAACAAATCTTACATAATGAAACGGAGGGGTTATGGCCCGTACAATGACGGTGGACGTGGGTGATGAGCTGCGTGAATTTATCGATTCCCTGGTTAAGGCCGGTGATTACCGAACCCAGAGCGAGGTTATGCGAGACGCGCTGCGGCTGCTGCGCGAGAAGCAAGCTGAATCACGCCTTCAGGAACTGCGCGATCTGCTGGCCGAAGGCATCAGCAGCGGCGAGGCGAAACCATGGAACAAGGATGCATTCCTGAATAATGTCAGGGCTAGGATGGCAAATGAAAGAGATTGAGCTGACACCAAAAGCAGAAGAAGATCTGGAGGCTATCTGGGACTACAGCTTCAAACAGTTCGGGGTTGTTCAGGCGGATGCGTATATCGGCCGTATAGCAGCAGTGTTTGATGTGCTGGCCATGCATGACATCGGCACGCATCGCGCAGAGCTGGGGGAAGATATCTGCTCGCTGCCAGTGGAACAGCACATGATCTATTTTGTGCCATCACATTCGGTGGTTACGATCATTCGTATTCTCAGCCAGTCTCAGGATACGGCGCGGCATGAACCCTGGAGATGATCGGCGCGCAATCAATTAATTTGTTATGTTTCAATAGTTTAGTTCGTGTAATCTATCTTATGTTAAATTTAGTCCGTCGTTCATTTATTTTATACCCGACCGCAGACTACGATTAGTCATACACAGATATACTCTTTCATTTAGTTTAAAAAAAACGCTCCCTATCAGGAGCGTAAGCCAGTGACTTCGGCGTCAAATGAGGGTCTAACAAGTGGAGCTGCGGGTTAATTCTGGGTGATCTGACTACGATGCTTATCAGCCTGCTGCTGGTGAACAACGGAAGACTGACCATTATTCGCCTTCTCATGCACAGCTGCGGCCTTCTCATGCTCGCTCATTTCAGAAAATGACTTTGCTGTTTCGTTGGTAGCTCCTGGTTTAGCTTTCATCATTTTTTTATGCATTTCAGCCATGTCCTGGTGGGCAGCAGAATTGCTGTTTTGCATCATGTCATGGGACATTGCGGCCTGATCGTGACTGCTCATATCCATCATTGTCATGCTGTCTCCCTGAATTGCACTTTTTTCAGCAGATGACTGCATCTGGTGGGCAGGTGCCTGTGCATTATTTACCTGGTCATGCATGTTCATTGTCTCTGCAGCCATGGCAGATGAAGCGGCAGCCATAATGGCAACAAATGATACAAGGATCTTTTTCATGGTTGGGTCTCCGGTGTTTACATCCCCAAACAATCAACGGCTTATGACAGAGAAAGCATTTGATCTCAGGGCGGGTTATTCATCACTCCAGGAACCAGGTGATTGCGTTATCACCCTGCTCCTGATTTATGAATGATTATAAAAAACCGCATCTGTTTATCGCGTGACTGGATGATGACAATTTTGTCACCTTCCAGGTTTCTCCTGAATAACGGGGTTAATCCATTAACAGGCGCACTTTGAACACAATTTCCCGCCCCTGCTGTTCTGCTGACAGCTCGCCGCCGTGAGCATGAATGATTGACCTCGTTATTGATAACCCCAGCCCCGCGCCTTCCGTGTTGTGGACCCGTGATGAGTCTGCGCGATAGAACCGGTCAAACAAACGTTCAAGATTAGCGGGAACCGGGCCAGACATCGTATTCGTAATCATCACGTTCACACAGTCACTGTCATGCTCAAGGCGTATCGCTGTACAGGTGTTATCGGGAGAATACTTGATTGCATTCGAAAGCAGGTTACTGAAAGCACGCCGCAGCATGTCGCTGTCTCCGGCAATAACCCCTTCACCTTCAACCGTGATTGTCTTTCCTGTCTCGTCTGCAAGGGGCTCGAATAACTCACGTAATTCATTCAGTTCGGCGGCCAGATCCACATCATGTTTATCCAGCTGCAGCAGACCATGCTCTGAACGTGCCAGAAAAAGCATGTCACTGGTCATTCGTGACAACCTTTTCAGTTCTTCCAGGTTAGCGAATAAAATTTCGCGGTAATGCGAAACATCCCTTTCCTTAGCCAGTGCAAACTGCGTCTGCATCATCAGATTACTGACCGGTGTGCGCAGCTCATGCGCGATGTCAGACGAGAAATCTGACAGTTTCCGGAATGAACCCTCCAGGCGATCGAACATGTTATTGAATTCCTGCATGGTCTCTGAGATTTCCGGCGGAGCCAGATCGGGATTAAGACGCTGATCCAGGCTGTGCACGGTCATGGAGGAAGCCAGACTGGTCATTTCCCGTAACGGTTTCAGACCAATGCGTGTGGTCAGCCAGCCCAGAAAAACAGAAATAAAAACCAGACCGATATTGAACCAGAACAGCCAGGTACTGAGCTTATCCATAAACAGGGTGTGATACCCGGTATCCGTGGCAACCGTAACGATGAAATGTTTGCTTTTACCCTGTTCCGGCGTCACGGCAACCCGCCGCGAGATACTGCGGTATACGGTGTTATTTTCTTCCGTCTGGATCATATAGTCGAGAATATCCCCCGACTTATTTAGCAGGACCGCTGGAACAACAGAATTTTTGGCATACAGTTCCACCAGTTTTTCATTTTCCATATTTTTTATAGAAATGAATAAGCCATTGTGCCCCACCATCGCATCGTTTATTTTTTCTGATAATGACTTAATATCCGTTTTGTTCCTGAACGTCTCTGTTTTAAGAAACTCTTCGGTGAGCTGAAGTTTACCAGTCAGAAAATCGCGATCCTGATTATCGAAATAGCCATTAAGGGTGCTAATCAGGATAAAACTTGATAACCACCATACCGTAAGCATCACTGCAGAAAAAATCAGGCTCAGGCGTGTGGTCAGGGAAATTTTGAACCTCACTCTTCTCTGATCTCCAGGACATATCCGGCACCGCGAACGGTATGGATCAGTTTTGGTTCAAAGTCATCATCAATTTTACTTCTCAGACGTCTCACGGCGACATCAATCACATTCGTATCACTGTCAAAGTTCATATTCCAGACCAAGGACGAGATAAGACTCCTAGGTAACACTTCTCCGGTGCGTTGCAACAGCAACTCAAGCAGAACGTATTCTTTACCGGTGAGATGGATCTTCTTCCCCGAACGGATCACGGTTCGGCGCACCATATCAACGGTCATATCGGCGATGGTGCAAACCGTTGCGGACTGCGAGCGTGCCCGCCGCAGTAAGGTTCTTACACGTGCAACCAGCTCCGTAAAATCGAAGGGCTTAATCAGGTAGTCATCTGCACCAAGCTCCAGTCCTTTCACTTTGTCCCGCACGTTGTCTTTTGCGGTTAAAAACAGGACCGGTTCTTCGTGCCCGGACTTCCTCAGTGCGCTGATGATTTGCCACCCGTCGAGGAAAGGCAGCATCACGTCCAGTATTATCAAATCATACTGTCCCTTCGACGCGGCCCCAAGACCATCGCGGCCATTATTAAAGAGATCGGCCTGATAGCCTTCCTCAACCAGTCCCTGCTGCAGGTAACGACCTGTTTTTTGTTCGTCTTCAACGATTAAAATACGCTGCATGGTCAACTCGCTGATATGAAAGTAAAAATCTCACGCGTGAGCGTTGGTTGTCCCTTAGCTGACCTGAGACGGAGCAAGCATTCCGAGCCACGCTACGGCACCCAGAATGATAATCGCAACAACGAATTCTGTCAGGATGCTGTTTCGCATCAGGGCAACGCTGCGATCATAATTCCCTTCCCTGACCATAACTTCAAGCCGGGGACCCAGGTGAAACCGGTTTGCTGCAGCCAGAAGAAGCATCAGAACAAACAGAGCCGTCTTAGCAAGCAATATTCCCCCCCAGGAGCTGTTGAATAAGGGGGTTAAGTTACCTTCAGCAATATACAGATAGTTGACCATCGCACTCAGGATCAGGGCTACAACAATCACCGTACCTGCCGTGGCAAATTTTGCCAGGGAGTCAGATATCACAATGACGCTCTGTGCATTGTGCGCGTTTCTGCGCATCAGCAGGATAGCAAATGCAACCAGAGCACCTGTCCAGGCACCTGCAGCGCCGAGATGAGTCAGATCGCTCAGTAAATGGAGATAGTAATGCAGACCGTCATGCATGACGGCGTGTCCTCCCCAGGCAAGTGTAGCCAGCGCCACGCCCCCACTCATCGTCATCAGCAGGCAGGACAATAGTCTCTTGTTAGTGTAAAGGAACAAAGCACCGAGAGTGATAAACAGTGCACAAAGTCTGACAATCCAGCTAATACCTACATCAGTTTCTTCTATAACCATCTCGATAATATGGATGGATAATTCCCTGAGATCAGTTACTCCGCTCATGGCATTAGATACCAGGAGCATATTAATGCCAGTAAGAATGATGCCTGCAACAACAGCAAAGGTTATAAACGACCTGAAATTAGTCAGGTTATACGTTTCATGTCTGACACCACTTAATCCATATATCTGAAAAAATGGCAATCCAAATATTACCATCAAATCAAGATAAAGAAGAAAACGAATAACAATCATAATCAGGTCGTTCATAATATTACTTCACTGTAAAGGTGTAATTACCGGTAATAGGGTGCGTATCTGAAGAAACTGCGCGCCAGTCAACACGATAAGTGCCAGCGGGTAAAGGTTCTCGCGGAATAATGACCATCGATTTAGGGTCAGCGCCTGGTGCCACTTTTGCCGCGACCGGCATCGGAGAATGTGATGACATACCTTTCATACCCGTCATCGTTAATTTTGCACCTGAGAATTTCACGGTCAGATCTTCCGAGAAATTAAGCTGAATCTTATCCGGGGCCGCTACGGCCGAATCAGCCTGTGGCACAGAGCTTTTTAATTCCGGATGGGCCATAGCAGAAAAAGCGACGCCCATAACCAGGCCACCTGTAAGAATGGCTTTATGTAAAATCGACATATTATTTACCTGTTTAGTTTAGTGTTTTAAGTCAACGCATTAAAACCAGATTCTGGCTCCCGCCAGGAATACTACCTGATGGTCTTTCTCACCCTCTCTTTTCGCCATATCGGACGTTTTCCCGTAAAGCTGATTCCAGGAGACGCCTATATAGGGTGCAAACTCACGGCGTATTTCGTAGCGCAGCCGAAGGCCCAGCTCTGTGTCAGCTAATCCTCTGCCGCGCTCCCGCGATTCATCATCCTGACTGTAGAGATTTACCTCATAGGATGGCTGGAGTATGAGCCGGTTAGTCAGTAAAACGTCGTATTCTCCCCCCAGACGGAGGGCTGCTTTTCCGTCATTACTGACAAAAGCCGTAATTTCAGACTCAAAATTATAGAGCGCGAGCCCCTGAAAACCGACAGCAGCCCAGGTCTGGGCTGAAGCAGGTCTGAAATCCTGTCTTACACCCGCAACCAAATCCCACCAGGGGCCAACCGCATGCCCCCAGAGTAGCTGGGCTTCTGCCGTCTCCGTTTTCCCCCCGCTTCGTTCGCCTTCACTCTTTAGCCAGAGCCGGTCAGTGTCGCCTCCAATCCAGCTGTTAACACTCCAGCTGAAATTATTGGTGTTATCCGACCGTTGCCATTCCAGTTGATCCAGCAAGACCAGATAATTAATCGCACTGTCGTGAATCGCATGCCCCGGTAAATTGCCGAATGCAGCCTTCCGGTCGGCATCGGTAACAGGCGGAATTGGCGTTCTGCTCTCAGTTACAATGGGCTCCATTGACGTCATCTCAGTGAAATTCTCATCTACCGGCATCTGCATGGAAGACATGTCGTGCCCGGCATGAGGATCTGCAGAGACGGAGCCCGCCGCAATAGAAAACGGTGAGGTAAACAAACCAGCGACCAGAACAGTTATGGCCTTAAAACTTCTCTTCATTCGCATCATTCCTCCACCCGGACTTCACGAAACATTCCCATTTCCATGTGATAGAGCAAATGGCAGTGATACGCCCAGCGGCCAAGCGCATCTGCTGTCACTCTGTAACTGCGTTTTGTACCAGGGGGAATATCTATTGTGTGTTTACGAACCATGAAATTACCGTTTTCATCTTCCAGATCGCTCCACATACCATGCAGGTGAATGGGGTGAGTCATCATGGTATCGTTGACCAGAGTGATCCTGAGTCGCTCACCGTATTTCAGCAGCACCGGTGCGGCATCTGAAAACTTGATTCCGTTAAATGACCAGGCAAACTTTTCCATGTGACCGGTTAAATGCAGTTCTATGGTGCGGCCAGGTTCACGTCCGTCAGGATCCTCAAAGCGGCTTTTCAAATCCGCGTACGTGAGAACCTTTCTTCCGTTATTTCGAAGACCGATACCCGGATCGTTTAATTTCGGAGAGACGCTCATCGCCTGCATATCAACCAGTGGGTTACCCGTTTCTGACGCAGGATGACTTTGCATACCCGGCATTCCGGCCATCTGGGAATGATCCATACCAGTCATGCTGCTGTGATCCATGGGTGCGGAGGATGTCCCGCTATCCGCAAGCTCAGCACCGTCCATAGACATCATCTCTCCGCTGTTATTCATGCCCCCCATCTGGCTGTGGTCCATTCCTGCCATATCATGCCCCATTCCTCCCATACCCATATCTTCCATGGTCAACAGAGGACGTGGATCCAGGGCGGGAACGGCAGCACTTAACCCCTCTCTCGTGGCCAGTGTCCCCCGAGCGTAGCCGGTCCTGTCCATGGATTGTGCGAAGATGGTATAGGCCTCACCCTGAGGCTCCACAATGACATCATAGGTTTCGGCAACGGCAATCCTGAATTCGTCAACGGTAACCGGGTTTACATACTGGCCATCTGCAGCCACGACCGTCATTTTCAGCCCGGGGATGCGGATATCGAAATAGGTCATTGCCGAACCGTTGATAAACCGTAAGCGTATCTTTTCACCGGGACGGAACAGCCCGGTCCAGTTTTTCAGCGGGGCCTGACCGTTCATGAGATAGGTGTAGGTGTAGCCACTGACATCCGCGAGGTCAGTCGGATTCATTTTCATTTCAGCCCACATTTTCCGATCGGCAATAGTGGCTGACAGCCCCCTGGTATTCACGTCGCGGAAAAAAGAGCCAATGGTTGGTTTATTGAAATTGTAGTAATCCGACTGTTTTTTTAATTTTTTCAGAAGACTGTGAGGATTTTCATCGGTCCAGTCAGACAACATGACCACGTGCTCACGATCGTAAGCAAACGGTTCCGGCTCCCTGGCATCGATGATAATGGCACCGTATACCCCCTCCTGTTCCTGCAGACCGGAATGGCTGTGGTACCAGTAAGTCCCGTTCTGCTTAACCTTAAAGGTGTAAACGTAGGTATCATCAGGCTCTATGCCCCTAAAACTCAGCCCCGGAACACCATCCATATTGGCTGGAAGAATAATGCCGTGCCAGTGAATGGACGTCTGTTCATTAAGACGGTTCTTGACCTTCAGGGTAATGGTGTCACCTTCTTTCCAGCGAAGAACGGGCCCCGGCAGGCCTCCATTGATTGTTTTGGCCTGACGCTCACTGCCAGTGATATTGACGGCCGTTTCACCAATGGTCAGGTCAAACTGAGTACCCTGCAGGGATGCGGCAACTGGCAGGCTCAGACTGGAACGCGCATTGAAACTCCATACGCCAAGACTTCCGGCTACGCCAGAGAGGGTTAATCCCTTCAGGAAAGTTCGTCGAGACGTTTTCAACAGCATGCGCGTTCCCTTATTTAAAGTATGGTTACTGACAAAGTTCGAGAACCGATTTAAATTAAATTTCTGGTTCATCCTCTTACAATGAAATGAAGCTAGCACACCTTAAGAAACAAATTCATTACAATCGTGTAATGTACGTAGCTGTATTACATTTACGTCATCTTCACCACAGATTGATTATTTTTATATATGATCGTGATGACATCTTTTATGTACCTAAGAAGGTAATCACACATGAATATATTAATCACTACCACTGCGTTTACAGCTTTATTTTGTGGGGCAGTTTTTGCCAAGTCCAGTGATATTGCCCATGAAGCACATCGATTCGTGAACAATGCCTCAGCCGTCAGTCATGTTAATTCCTCGACGCATGAAAACTTGCCGGGCAGGATTAATAAAAAGAGCACGCCATCATTCTCTGAAATGAATGAACATGAAAGGGCCATTGTTGCGCATTCATTTATGAACAACAGCGCGTCCTATGCACATCAAAAAATGATTGAGGAACATAAAAAAATGCTGTCCGGGAGTGACGCAAATTCAGAGACATCATCTTCTTCTTTTAACGAACTGAATGCCGGAGAGAAAGCCGCCCTCGTGCATGAGCAGGTCAATAATGCCGCTGCGGAAGCTCATCAGACGCAGGCAAGAAAGCTTCGTGGGCTGGATTCGTCCAGGTAAAGGCAGGTGGGTTAGTGCTTAGCGTCAGGTGCGCAGCAGGGTTTCACTGACGGGTTACGTCGCAGGACATGAGCTTCATATTGCTCTGCCGTAACCTGTTTCAGACCCGTTAATCATCACCGCCGGGCTGGTCATACACTTCCCAGAGCTTCAGGAGCAAACGGGAAACAAGATATGTTACAAAAATGACGACCATCAACGGTGCTCCCGATTAACTGGCAGATGACACTCCTCCTGAAAACCCCTAGCATACGCCGCAGTGTTCATGCTAACGGCGAATTCCAGTAAATGTATTCTACCGATGTCGTAAAAGAAAATGCTTACCTTTCAGCCACCCGCTCGGGGCTGGAATCGAACGAGATCGCTATCCTTCAGCGCTCTTTGCCTTCCCGCTTTAATCTTCGGCATTTGAAAAAAAATGAATCATTAAAACTCGTACTGCAAAAGAAAGCGGGAAAATCACGTGTAGTGGCTTATAAATTTACGTCCGGCTCATTTAATTACACGGCGTATCGTATATCAGACAAAAAGTTCTATAATCTTTCCGATACTTCCGGGAAAGGCAGTCTCGATTATCCGTTACCAGCCACAGCAAGACTCAGTTCACCTTTCAATCCTGCAAGACTTAACCCGGTATCGGGAAAAGTGAGTCCCCATAATGGCATTGATTATTCCATGCCCATGAACACGAAAATAGTCAGCGTCATCGACGGAAAAATCACCCGGGCCGAATACAACAGTACCATGGGATATTTTGTTGAAGTAACGGGAAAAGCCGGTGTTAAAACTCGCTATCTCCACCTCAATAAAATACTCGTTACTAAAGGGGCCAGAGTTACCCGGGGAGGTGCTATTGCGTTATCCGGTAACAGCGGACGTTCATCCGGTCCTCATTTACATTACGAGCTGGTCATCAATAACAATCCTGTTAATTCACTGGCGTTCCGGGCATCGGCACCCGCTGATAACAAACTCGAACAGCATGCCTTTGCGCATGCCAGAGACTACGAACGATACCTGGACTGATAACGGGACCGCGACGCGGCCCCGTTTGCCGGATTAATTTTTTTTATCGTTTTCACTTCCGTGATGTTGGTGATCCCCATGCCCTCCGTGGCCGTGGAAAAGATGCATTAGCGGGCAGACCAGCAATAACAGATATGGCCAGTAACCTGCCACATGTGACCAGTGTTCTCGCAGGAGGGCAAATGCCGCGATCGCGGCGACAGCAATAAGCGCATAGGTGGTACTTTTCATACTGGACTCCTTCTGTTCATAACAGACCCTTCACTCAGTGTTATTTCCCGAGCCTGACACTTTTCAGACGCAACGCATTCACAATGACGCTGACGGAAGAAAGAGCCATGGCCGCCGCCGCAATAACTGGCGACAGCAGTATTCCATACACAGGATAAAGCAGGCCTGCAGCCACCGGCACACCAAGTGCGTTGTAGATAAATGCAAAAAACAGATTCTGTCGGATATTTTTCATGGTGATCTCTGACAGATGACGGGCCCTGTTCAGTATCATCAGGTCGCCTTTGAGAAGGGTGACTCCGGCACTTTCAATTGCCACATCTGTACCCGTTCCCATGGCTATACCCACGTCAGCCGCTGCCAGCGCCGGGGCATCATTCACACCGTCTCCGGCCATCGCAACCACATGACCAGACGCTTTCAGTCGGGTTATCACTGCTTTTTTGCCATCCGGCAGAATCCCGGCTTCAACATCCTCTATTCCCAGTTTTCGTGCGACGGCTTCAGCTGTTAGCTGGTTATCCCCGGTGAGCATAACAATGCGGATCCCCGCCTGACGCAACGCTTTAAGTGCATCCGGCGTGGTTGCTTTCACGGGATCCGAAATAGCTATCAGGCCTGCAAGGTCCCCGTCCGTGGCCACATAGATAACGGTAGCGCCTTCCATCCGCAACGTATCCGCAACGGCCTTTTGATTATCAATAACGATACTGTTTTCCTGCATAACCAGTTCATTACCAATAACAATCCGTTGACCTTCGACATCGCCTGTGACACCTTTACCCGACGGCGCATCGAAATGAGTGACTGCGGGTATTGCGATCCCCTTTTCCTGTGCTGCTCTGACGACTGCCATACCCAGCGGATGCTGCGAGCCTTTTTCCACTGCGGCCGTTACACGCAAAAGAGAGGCTTCCCCACCCGGACTGAGACTGATAATTCCTGTCACCGTAGGCGAACCTTCGGTGAGCGTGCCTGTTTTGTCGACAACCAGCGTGTCCACTTTTTCAAGACGCTCAAGGGCTTCGGCATTTTTGATTAACACCCCGGCCTGGGCTCCTTTGCCCACCCCCACCATTATCGACATCGGCGTGGCCAGCCCCAGCGCGCAGGGACAGGCAATAATCAGGACCGACACAGCCGCAATCAGACCGTGCGCCATCCTGGGCTCGGGCCCCCAGACAGACCAGATCACGAAAGCAACAACCGCGATAAGTATCACCAGAGGAACAAACCAGCCTGAAACGCTGTCAGCCATTCTCTGGATGGGGGCTCGCGAACGCTGTGCATCAGCGACCATCTGAACAATTCGTGAGAGCATCGTTTCATCTCCGACTTTCTCTGCACGGATGATAAGACTACCTGTCTGATTAATCGTCCCCCCAATGACAGGGGCACCCTCCGTTTTGGTAACCGGCATAGACTCCCCGGTCACCATCGATTCATCAACGGTTGTTGTGCCTTCGACCACGATACCGTCGACCGGAATACTCTCCCCAGGTCTGATGCGGAGCTTATCGCCAGGCAGGACATCTTCCGCATTAATATCCGTTTCATGACCGTCATGGTCCAGCCGCCTGGCGGTTTTGGGGGCAAGGTTCAGAAGCGCAGTAATGGCACCTGAGGTTTGTTCCCGTGCCCGCAGCTCAAGAACCTGTCCCAGCAGTACAAGCACCGTAATTACTGCCGCGGCTTCAAAATAAACGGCCACCAGGCCATCCATGTTTCTGAACGATGCAGGAAACCAGGAGGGGAAGACAGTTGCAATGACGCTGTAAACCCAGGCTACGCCGGTCCCCATAGCAACAAGGGTAAACATATTCAGGGAACGGTTACGTAACGACATCCCGGCCCGGGCGAAAAATGGCCAGCCACACCACAACACGACAGGAGAGGCCAGAAGCAGCTGCAGCCATGTGTTGTACTGTGGCGATACTGTATTTCTCAAGGCGGGAAACAGATGAGATCCCATTTCGAGTATCAGAACCGGAAACGCCAGCAACAACCCCAGCCAGAAGCGTCTTGTCATGTCGCGAAGTTCATCACTCGGCCCCGTGGATGCCGTGGCTACGAGTGGTTCCAGTGCCATTCCACAGACAGGACAGCTTCCTGGACCACGACGGCGTATCTCCGGGTGCATCGGGCATGTCCACACACCTTCAGAAATATCGTTCTCCGCCTGGTGGTGAGGCTGTTTTATCTGATCAGGGATGACCTCGTGGTGATGGTGGTGATGGGAATGTTCACTGGCATCTTCTGTAAGATAATGATCGGGATGAGCTTTAAATTTGCTCTCACAGCTGGCGGAGCAGAAATAAAGCTGATGCTCCTGGTATCGAATGCTGCTGTGCGCCTTATCGGGCATGATTGTCATCCCGCACACGGGATCTCTCACCTTATGCAATACGTGACTCTCGTCCGGGGATAATGTCTGTTCAGAGGCAGTCTGGTTGTTGTGTTGCACTGCATTGTCATTTTTCACAGTAACTCTCCTTATGCAAACCTGAAGCGTCTTCTGTATTCAGGTTATGTCATGGATGCGATTACCACGAATGTCGCCGGCACAGGAGTGCCTGCTACCGGCGTCCCGTTAACAGCCGTTCCGCTGACTATTCGATTCGCTGGAAGATCTTTTTACTGCCCTCCGGAGAGAATGCGATAACATCGTAAGCCTCTTTACGGGCCCCCATCTCCATTCCCGGGCTTCCCGCAGGCATACCGGGGGTGGCAAGGCCATAAATCCCTGAATCAGACTGCATTGCCTTATGTATCGTTGTGGCAGGCACATGACCTTCAATGATCAAATTACCAGTAACTGCGGTATGACAGCTTCTCAGCTCAGCAGGAACAGCATATTTTTCTTTCAGGGCTGACAGAGCCTGATCATTCATGACGTGGGTCCGTACCTCAAACCCGTCCTTTTCCATCGCCTTGCCCCACAGGGAACAGCAACCACAGTTTTCAGACTTGTACATGTCTATTACTTTTTCACCTGCCATTGCCGGAAGTGAAAGGCCAAAAGCCAGGGCCATTAAAATTATTTTTTTCATACTCACCTCTGTATGTTATCGATGTAAACCCTGACGTCAGGGTGAATTTATGCAAAAGGACACCCGCAGGGGTGTCCTTTCAGGGTTATGACACGCTCTTTTTATGTCTGCGCAGCCAGATGAGTTTATAGGCGGCAGGAATAATGAACAGGGACAGCAGCGGAGCTGTGATCATCCCGCCAATCATGGGGGCCGCAATACGGCTCATGACTTCTGAACCTGCGCCGGTTCCCCAGAGTATCGGCAGCAGACCCGCGATGATCACCGCCACGGTCATGGCTTTCGGCCGGACACGCAGCACGGCACCATGATAAAGGGCTTCATCAAGACCTTCCGGTGTGAACGTTTCCTTGTTTGACAGTTCCGGATGCGCTTCAATGGCATGACGCAGATACATCAGCATGACCACGCCAAACTCTGCTGCCACACCGGCCAGGGCGATAAACCCGGTTCCGGTTGCGACTGACATATGGAAGCCCTGCCAGTACAGGAACCATATCCCGCCAACCAGGGCGAACGGCAGACTCATCAGGATCAACAACGCTTCATCAACCCGGCGGAACGCCAGATACAACAGGATGAAAATGATCATCACCGTCATCGGCACCATCAGTTTAAGTTTCTTGTTGGCGTGCTCAAGCAGTTCAAATTGTCCGGAGAATGACACGCTGGTACCCGGTCTCAGTTTCACTTTCTGACTGATAGCCGTTTTAATATCATTAACCACCGACACCATATCCCTGCCGCGCGCGTCAATGTAAATCCAGCTGGCTGGACGGGCATTTTCCGTTTTCAGCATAGTCGGCCCTGAAACGACCTTAATATCCGCGACATCGCCCAGCGTGATCTGCTGCTTCATCGGGGTCAGGATCGGCATCTGTTTCAATGCATTTGGACTGTTCCGGTAATCCTGCGGATAGCGAATATTAATCGGGTAGCGGGCCACGCCTTCAACCGTTTCCCCTACCGTTGCGCCGCCGATGGCTGATGAGACAAACAGCTGTACATCACCGACAGTCATACCGTAACGGGACGCTTTTTCCCGGTTGATATCGATATCGATGTAACGCCCGCCTTCAAGTCGCTCAGCCAGGGCAGACACCACGCCCGGCACGGTTTTGGCTACCGCCTCAATACTCTGCGCAGTCGCATCAATATCGGCCAGGACAGTCCCTGAGACCTTGATACCTATCGGGCTTTTGATCCCGGTTGAGAGCATATCAATACGGTTACGGATTGGCGGAACCCACAGGTTTGCCAGACCCGGTAAACGGACGGTCTTGTCGAGTTCTTCAATAATCTTGTCAATCGTCATACCCGGACGCCACTGATCCTCAGGTTTGAGCTGGATCGTGGTTTCCACCATTTCAAGCGGTGCGGAATCCGTTGCGGTCTCTGCTTTACCGGTCTTGCCAAATACAGAGGCCACTTCAGGAACGCTTTTGATTAACTTGTCCGTCGTCTGCAGGAGTGCTGCAGCTTCTGCCGGAGAGACGCCAGGCAATGTTGACGGCATATACAGCAGGTCGCCCTCATTGATCTTCGGCAGAAACTCCCCCCCCACCTGACTCAATGGCCATACAACGGTGAAAATGGACAAGGCCGCAACCAGCAGGGTTGTTTTTGGCCAGTGGAGGACCCGCAGCAGCAATGGATGATACGCTTTGATCAGCACCCGGTTCAGGGGGTTACTGGTCTCGGCAGGAATTTTTCCCCGGATCCAGAATCCCATCAGGATCGGAATGACAATGATGGCCAGCGCGGCCGCGCCCGCCATGGAGTACGTTTTCGTGAATGCCAGCGGGCCAAACAGACGTCCTTCCTGACCTTCCAGGGTAAAGATAGGTATAAAGGACAGGGTGATGATCAGCAGGCTGATAAACAGTGCGGGTCCCACTTCCACGGAGGCGTCGGTAATCACCTTCCAGCGGGTGACGTTGTCAATCTGCTCACCCGGATGCCGATGATCCCACTCCTCAAGCCGTTTATGCGCATTCTCAATCATCACAATGGCGGCATCCACCATCGCACCGACGGCAATAGCTATCCCTCCCAGCGACATGATATTGGCGTTCAGTCCCTGGAAGTGCATGACGATAAAGGCGATACACAGGCCAAGCGGCAGAGAGATAATCGCCACCAGGGCAGAACGTACGTGCCACAGGAACAGGGCACAGACGATGGCCACCACGAAAAACTCTTCCAGAAGTTTGGAACTGAGGTTATCAATCGCCCGGTCGATTAACTGGCTGCGATCGTAGGTGGTCACGATTTCAACACCTTCCGGCAGACTGGCCTTCAGTGTCTCCAGTTTATCCCTCACTGCCGTGATTACGTCACGCGCGTTTTTACCCGACCGCAGGATCACCACGCCGCCAGCGACTTCCCCCTGGCCGTTCAGTTCGGCAATACCACGCCGCATTTCAGGCCCTGTCTGCACGCGGGCAACATCCCGCAAATAAACCGGCACGCCGTTCTCGCCTGTTTTCAGGACGATGTTATTAAAATCATCAATGCTCTGCAGATAGCCGCTGGCGCGGACCATATACTCCGCTTCGGCTATTTCAACGGATGAACCACCGGCCTCCTGGTTAGACGATTCAAGAGCCTGTTTCACTTCGGGCAGGCTGATCCCATACTGAGACAGTTTTACCGGATTGACCTGAATCTGGTACTGCTTCACCACGCCACCAACCGAGGCTACCTCAGCCACGTTCGGGATGGTCTTCAGTTCAAATTTCAGAAACCAGTCCTGCAAAGAACGCAGTTCTGAAAGGTCGTGTTTTCCGCTGCGATCGACCAGGGCATATTCAAATATCCAGCCCACTCCCGTGGCGTCCGGACCGATTTCAGAACTCACACCCGCAGGCAGTTTGCCCTGAACCTGATTCAGGTATTCCAGCACGCGCGAACGGGCCCAGTACAGATCGGTCCCGTCTTCAAAAATGACATACACATACGAATCACCGAACTGTGAAAAGCCACGCACAGTTTTTGCGCCAGGTACGGACAGCATGGTGGTGGTAAGCGGATAGGTGACCTGGTTTTCTACAATCTGCGGAGCCTGTCCGGGATAGCTGGTTTTAATAATGACCTGCACATCTGACAGGTCAGGCAGCGCATCGACCGGCGTGTTAATTATCGTCCATGTGCCCCAGATGCTGAGAAACAGGGCACCCATCATGACCAGGAAACGGTTGGCGACAGAGCGCCGGATAATCCATTCAATCATCGTCGTCTCCTCAGTGCCCTGAATGCATATTTACAGGCTGCTCAGACATTGCTGGCATACTGTTTTCTGTTTTTTCAGGGTGGCGCATACGTTCCAGCGCGCCCGTAATATTGGCTTCGGAGTCAATGAGGAACAGGCCACTGACCACCACGGTATCGCCTTCATTAAGACCGGAGCCAATGCCGGACTGTTGCTGTGATTCATGCAGAACGTGGATCTGTTTCGGCACAAACTTGCCTTCATCATCAACAGTAATCACGCGCTGTTCTTTGCCGGTATCGATAACGGCCTGGCTTGGTATCAGCAGCATCTCCTGACTTTGGGTATTCAGTTTGAGATAGGCATTCATGCCCGGCTTGAGAAACTCATCCTTGTTAGTAACCTGGAGGCGGACCTGAAGCGTGCGGGTTGTCTGATCCACGCTGGGAAGAATGTTCCATTTTTCGACATGGAATGTTTTATCCGGATAAGCCGGTACCGAAATTTCAAACTGCGACGTATCTTTCAGCAGATAGGCGATAGATTCTGGCACTGCAGCGCTGATCCAGACCGGGTCCATCCCCTGAATCTGAGCCACCACCTTATCTTTGGAAATATTCATGCCGGTGCGCAGGTCAAATGCAGTAATGACACCATCAATAGGTGCTTTAATGGTAAAACGGGTCTGGATTGTGCGGGTTGAACGCAGCCTTTGAATATCCTCTTCCGGCATACCAGCCAGACGAAGTCGCTCCAGAACCCCTTTTATCTGGGTTGGCGTACCGCCTGTACCGGATAACAGCAGAAACTCACTTTGTGCCTCAACCCATTCAGGAATGGTGATATCGATAAGCGGAGTGCCTTTCTTCACATGATCGCCAATCGTCAGGGGATACACTTTTTCGACGAAACCGTCAGAACGCGCCTGCACAATGACAAACTGATATTCGTTGTAACTGACATTAGCCGGGATTGTCTGAGAATAATTCAGCATTCCTCGCGTGACTTTTTGCGTTTTTAATCCCAGATTCTGAACCTGAGTTGGATCGATACGGATCCCGCCACTGCTTTTATCGCCACTTTCATCAGCATATTTCGGCACAAGGTCCATATCCATAAAAGGCGATTTTCCGGGTTTATCAAATTTGGTATCCGGTTTCATAGGATCATACCAGAAAAGCACCTTTTTCTCCGGTGCCTTTTGTTCTGCTGGTACTGTTTTTTGTGATGAGTTTAAATACTGCCAGGCAGTAACCGATATCAGCCCTCCTGCTATGAGGCTGCTGATAATTATTGCAGCATATTTTATCTTTAAAGAAGCCATACAATTTCTCGCTGAAAAATCAAAACACCTGGCATATGCGCCCGATCATTCATTCACAGTAATCCCATAATGAATGTTCAGGCGCACTGGATGTATTCGCTCCGGACTGTTAATCAGGATTGCGTAACGTTAATGCTTTTGAGTAAGGAGATATTGCCCTGCTGAATAAACGAGAAATCGACATGGTTGCCGGTTTTCAGGGCATTGATAGCGTCGTCTGCATTAACAAAAGTGAAGCGCATGGTCATTGCAGGCCAGCCCACCGCCGGGATTGCTTCGTGCGAAATGGTAATCTTTTTACTATTCATATCAATGTCTTTAACGATACCGGTGCCCTTGATAACCTGCTGTACCGAAGCATCACTGGCAGCATTCATATCGCCATGCTGATGTGTTTCAGCATGAAGACTGGCAGAAAACATGACAGAGAAGGCACCAAATAAAACGGCTTTAAGTGAATTACGCATTTTTAATTTCCTGATTAATTGAATAAATTTACTCTACCCAACCGCCACCCAGCGCGGTAAACAGATTAATTTCGTTAACCTGTCGGGAATAGGTAAGATCGAGAATGGTTTGCTGCGTCGCGAAGAGGGAACGTTCTGCATCCAGCACTTCGATGTAACTGACAGCACCACTTGCATACAATCCTCTGGCACGCTGTAGAGTTATCTGAAGTGAATCAAGATAACGCTGCTGTGACTCAAGTTGCTGGCTAAGGCTGTCGCGCAGCGCAAGCGTGTCGGAAACATCCTTAAAGGCTGACTGAATTTTTTGTTCGTAATTAACCACGGACTGTTGCTGGCGAATTTCAGCCAGCTTCAGATTGGCTTTGTTTCTGCCGGCATTGAAAATAGGAATTTCAATTTTAGGGATAAAATTCCACATTCCACTTCCTGACGTAAAGAGGCTGGACAGCTCCGTACTGCTTGCGGAAAGGCCACTGGTCAGGGTAATGGACGGGAAAAAAGCCGCTCGCGCTGCGCCAATATTAGCATCAGCCGCTTTCAACAGGTATTCCGCTTCCATAATATCCGGACGCTGCAGCAATATTTGTGACGACAGATTTGGTGGCAATTTTACTGGTGCGATCTCCCCACCTTTCATCCCTTTTTCTGACGGAACTGCGCGGTACGTTCCCAGCACCAGTTGCAGGGCATTGTTTGCCTGAGCCAGATCGCCTTCTCGTTTGGCTATTTCGGCGCGGGTACTTTCGATTTGCCCCCTGGCTTGTTCAAGCGCCAGAACGTTCGTACTCCCGGTCACCAGTTGTTGCTCAACGAATGCATAAGACTGTTCATAATTTTTCAGCGTTTCCCGCGCAATACGGAGTTGTTCGTACGCCAGTTGCTGGCTGAAATAGCTCTGTGAAACGTTGGAGACCAGCAGGATGTGTACGGCACGACGGGCTTCTTCGCTGGCAAAGTAGTTCTGGCGATCAGCCTCACTCATGTTCTTAAGTTTGCCAAAAAAATCGAGCTCATAGCTGAGCTCCAGACCCGCGTCGTACTCCTGTGTGGTCGGCTTGTCACCTTTCAGACCACCGCTGTATGTGATCCCGGATGAGGCATTCAGTTGAGGATAACGATCTGCATCCGTGACGTTGAACTGGGCCCGGGCCTCTTCAACCTTCAGGGCAGCCATTCTCAAATCACGGTTATTATTCAGGGCTTCACCGATCAGCCTGCTGACCTGGGGATCGACAAAAAAGTTTCGCCAGCCCGTATCCTGATAGCTGTTTACCGCAGGCGTCAGACTGTTTTTAGACAATGAAAACTGCTGGGGAACCGGAGCTGGCGGACGCTGATATTCAGGTGCCAGAGAAACACAACCAGCCAGGATGAATATGGTACTGATGCTGAGTAATTTTAATTTGAACATAACGCTTCTCGTACAGGCAGACCTGGTAAATGGTTCAAACGAAGTCCAGAGTATTGATAGGGATACTTTACCGAACGCTCTCTGTTTGCCGGGTGACAGGATAATGACAATGTTGTCATTTTTGCTGTAATCCGTTGATAACGATCGTGGGCGCAATAAAATGACATTAGCAGCCAGCCAGGGAGCATAATGAAAATATTAATCGTTGAAGACGAAATTAAAACAGGTGAATATCTCAGCAAGGGGCTGACAGAGGCGGGGTTCGTCGTGGATCACGCTGATAATGGTCTGACCGGATATCATCTTGCCATGACAGCCGAGTATGATTTAGTCATCCTGGATATCATGCTGCCTGATGTAAACGGCTGGGATATCATCCGTATGCTGCGCAGTGCCGGAAAGGGGATGCCGGTATTACTGCTGACGGCCCTTGGCACGATTGAACACAGGGTCAAAGGACTTGAGCTGGGTGCGGACGATTATCTGGTGAAGCCCTTTGCGTTTGCTGAACTGCTCGCCCGGGTAAGAACCCTCCTCAGGCGGGGAAACACGATGATCACGGAAAGCCAGCTTAAAGTGGCTGACCTCTCGGTTGATCTCGTATCCAGAAAAGTCAGCCGCGCCGGGAACCGCATTGTGCTCACCAGTAAAGAGTTCAGCCTGCTGGAATTCTTCATTCGCCATCAAGGAGAAGTTCTTCCCCGCTCCCTGATTGCCTCTCAGGTCTGGGACATGAATTTTGACAGCGACACTAACGCGATTGATGTCGCAGTAAAGCGACTCCGCGCTAAAATTGACAACGATTACGAGACAAAACTGATCCAGACAGTGCGGGGCGTGGGCTACATGCTGGAGATCCCGGATGCATAGCAAACCGTCCAGACGACCTTTCTCACTCGCTCTGCGGCTGACCTTTTTTATCAGCCTGTCCACAATACTGGCGTTTATCGCCTTCACCTGGTTTATGCTGCATTCTGTTGATAAGCATTTTGCCGAGCAGGATGTCAGCGATCTGCAACAAATCAGCACCACACTAAACCGTATCCTGCAGTCTCCGGTTGATCCGGATGAAAAAAAAGTAAGCAAAATAAAGGAATCGATCGCCAGCTACCGTAACGTTGCTCTTTTGCTCCTCAATCCCCGGGGAGAGGTGCTGTACAGCTCTGTGCAGGGGGCTGCTTTACGCTCTGCTGTGAATTCAGCCGATTTTAGCGAGCACAGCCGTGCACGTGATGTCTTTCTCTGGACGGTGGAGGATCCTGCGAGAGCGATGGATACCGGGTCCGGAATGAAGATGGAAACATACAGAATTATCGCCTCATCTGGTCAGGCGATATTTCAGGGCAAACAGCAGAACTATGTCATGCTGACTGGCCTCTCCATTAATTTCCATCTCCATTACCTCGATGCGCTGAAAAAAAATCTGATTGCGATCGCTGTCGTGATAAGTCTGCTAATTGTTCTGATCATTCGCATTGCTGTCCGTCAGGGGCACCTGCCCCTTCGTAATGTCAGCAATGCCATTAAAAACATCACCTCCGAGAATCTTGATGCGCGGCTGGAACCGACACGCGTTCCCATTGAGCTGGAGCAGCTGGTTATCTCGTTCAATCATATGATTGGAAAGATTGAGGATGTTTTTACCCGCCAGGCCAATTTCTCTGCCGATATCGCGCACGAGATCAGAACCCCCATCACCAATCTGGTGACGCAGACTGAAATCGCTCTGAGTCAGGATCGAACCCAGAAGGAACTTGAGGATGTCCTCTATTCCAGCCTTGAAGAGTATAACCGGATGACAAAAATGGTCAGCGACATGCTGTTCCTGGCCCAGGCGGACAATAATCAGCTGATACCTGACAGGGTTCGGTTTGACCTCAGAGCAGAAGTCATGAAAGTCTTCGAGTTTTTCGAAGCCTGGGCCGAAGAACGAAATATCACGCTCAAATTTAACGGGATGCCCTGCCTGGTTGAGGGAGATCCACAAATGTTCAGAAGAGCGATCAATAATCTGTTATCCAATGCCCTGCGTTATACCCCAGAGGGACAGGCAATCACCGTCTCAATAAGAGAGCAGGAGAGCTTTTTTGACCTTGTGATTGAAAATCCGGGGAAACCAATCCCTGAAGAGCATTTATCAAAGCTGTTTGATCGCTTTTATCGGGTGGATCCGTCCAGACAACGAAAAGGAGAAGGCAGCGGCATCGGCCTTGCGATTGTGAAGTCAATCGTGGAAGCACATCACGGAAGAGTGCAGGTGGAATCGGACGTACACTCAACGCGTTTTATCTTATCCGTGCCCAGACTGGAGAAAATGATTCCGGAAACCCAATACTGAGAATAAAGATTTAAATGACAAAGATGTCATTAGCCTGTCATGCAGCAAACAGAAGCCATTCGATATAATTAGTGCAACTTATCAGGAAGGCTGGATTGCTTCATCAATACCCGGCGTCAGAGTACGCCAGGAAATGAATATCCAGTCCTCTCCCGGAGAAATAAACACTGCCGAACCTGTTTCAGTTATGGAACTGAAAACGTCGGTTGTACTTCCCCGGACATCACTAATTCAGAAATGGAGATTTATCATGAAAAATATCGTATTAGCATCCTTGCTGGGCTTTGGTTTAATTTCTTCGGCCTGGGCCACTGAAACCGTGAATATCCATGAGCGGGTCAACAATGCACAGGCTCCTGCTCACCAGATGCAGTCTGCTGCGGCTCCTGTCGGGATCCAGGGGACTGCTCCTCGTATGGCCGGTATGGACCAGCATGAACAGGCCATTATTGCTCATGAAACCATGACGAACGGGTCGGCGGATGCGCACCAGAAAATGGTTGAAAGTCATCAGAGGATGATGGGAAGTCAGACCGTTTCCCCTACCGGGCCGTCGAAGTCATTAGCGGCAATGAATGAGCATGAAAGAGCTGCAGTTGCCCATGAATTTATGAATAACGGTCAGTCTGGCCCACATCAGGCCATGGCCGAAGCGCATCGTCGCATGCTCAGTGCAGGCTGACGGCGAGGGAAGTATCTGTGCTGTCCTTATTTCCTTGATAGATTTTTCCGTAACCGGATATATGGCAACATCTTTGCCCCCTACAGGGGCATTTTTATCAGATTCTGCTACAGTTAACGGGTATCAACTTAAAAGGATATTTTTTATGAAAGCCAGAAACACTTTATTTGCAGTATTATTGTTATCCCTGCCAGCGATTTCAGCAGAACATTCAGAAATGAAAATGACTGATATGTCTACCTCGGCTTCGTCACAGGAATATATGGCTGGCATGAAAGACATGCATGACAAAATGATGGCTGCCGTAAATGAATCCGATCCCGACAAGGCTTTTGCGAAAGGCATGGTAGCGCACCATGAAGGGGCAATAGCAATGGCTGAGACCGAGCTAAAATACGGAAAAGATCCGGAAATGAGAAAGCTCGCACAGGACATCATTAAAGCTCAAAAAGGTGAAATTGAGCAGATGAATAAATGGCTTGATAGTCAAAAGTAAACATTGCAGAAATGTCACGACAAGCGTGATTTTACATCGCTCCTGGGCACGGGAGTCTGTTAATCTTTATATAATTCAAACCCGATTAATTTCGGGTTTTGTATTTTCACGCGCCAAATCGGTAACTACCAGGAAATAATGACCGTCTCTGCAAGCAAGGTAAAAGCATTACTATTGAATAACACTCACCTGTTCTCACCTTTATAATAGCGAATCAAATCCTCCAGAGATATATCGATAGCTACCTGTTTTAATAACTCCTTTCTCTCATTATATATTTTCTCAAGCATTTCTTCATATCCCTGGCCGAGGTGAATTTGCTTATGGCAATTGCAACACAGCGATATTATATTTTCTTCGACGTCAAGCGAAGTGTTAAAATCATCCTGCATGGACATAGGTACAATGTGATGAGGTTCAGTATAATTCAGGGAAGAGTTACGCCTTCTGAAGGTTGGGTGTTCACCATCGACTTCACATCTGTAACCTGCTTTGTTCAGTGCATTTTTCGAAACCCCTTTATTTCTTGGGTACGAGACGCCATTTTTTACTTCAATTGCATGTTTCTTTGGTTTAGCTTCCCCTGTATATTCAAATGCCTGGGCGATATCAAATGTATTATTCGCTTCCATGGCGTTGATCAACTCATCGTCTGAGTAATACTCATTGATGGTTATTTCTTCCACACCAAATAAATCCAGCTCTTTAATTGCCTGAACAAGTTCATCACGAATAGTCCATAAGTATCTTTTTGGTTTTTCACCGGTTTCTTTACTCTTCATGACTGTAATGAATTTTGTGCCAGGTGCTATATTCCCGATCCCTTTAACTTCAAACCTTCCTAGCTCTTTTTGAACTCTACCACCGAGCCCGTTAATAACGCCATTAGCACTCATACTGTGCTGGTCGTACTTTTTGCCTATATCAAAACATGTGCAGGAATGATTTGGTTCAATATACCATTTTTTTAACGCCTCAATACTTTTAGAGTCAAAAACCTTTTCATTCATTAACAGATTTTTCCATTCTTCCACACTGATATCAATGTCGCAGACGTACTCCCCGTCAATTACCTGGCAAATCTTATAGATCACGATCTATCCCCCCTGTAATAAAAAAATCATCACAATACACAGTCCGTTACCCGGTATGAGTGCAGTCAGGTAACATCTGCAGTATGCCATATTTTCAGCTCTGGTAAATCAGAAAAACCATTGTCATGGCATCTCAAATTAAATTATTTCTGAAATTACTAAACTTCAGCATCCATCACCGACTATACCATGTTTTCTGTCTGGCCCAGATATAATGGACAGTTAGTTCCGCTCATTATCCGCGATGATGAAATAGTCTCCGGCCAACAAAACCGTACAATGTTTTCAATGACCTGCACTTTTAACTGAACAAGTGAAAAACCATTCAGAACTTAAAATGTTAACAATAATTTCATGCTGGCGTGTATGCCACATTATTCACATTTTGCGAATGAAAATAACTGGCATAATTGAATTTAATGATAATGTTACATATTGTCAGCCAGGTTCCGGAAAGCGAGAACCGGAACCGCACCTGTCCAGCCGGTATTTCCGTCGATGACCCTCGCTTTTTACTGATTTGTGCCCGACTGAGAAATCGGTAACTCAGTTTCGGAATCGGCGCAGATGAGTTTCCGGAACAAAATAAATGTTGCCGCGCGCCCGTGAGCATGCCACGTACAGCCTGTTACGGGACGATGGTGGAAGGGCTGCCAGTTCCTGACGGGTCAGAAGCTTCCAGTGGGCGGGCCCCATCACAATGCAGACATCCTGAAAGTGATCGAGCCCTTTGCTGACGCCCCAGTTCATGGAATAGCAGCCGTAACGGTGATGCTCACGATAGAAGAGCTTAATCACCGTATTATCGGCGTGCAGGGCGGCTGTGCGCTCTGCATCTGTGATCGTTTCAATCAGGGTGGCATGTATCCCATGGGCAGCGATACGGATGTTCAGTTGCCCGGTGATAAACTCGCACACCGAAGTCGAGCAACGCCATGTTCGGTTGAGCGTGTTACGGTCAACCATGAAACCTGCTGCGGCGAAGCGGGCCTCATATCGCGTAATGTCATCGTGCAGCGCTGAATTAACGTTGCCGTCACGGCTTGTATCAAAGGTATGCTGATAAAAATCACCGCAACACAGCACAGTGATTTCCGCACGGCAGAGCTCCAGCAGAAAATCAAAGTCATGTCCGGCAAAGTCCTGGACTTCATCGACAAGCAGTTCATCGTAGTAACGGGCAAGCCGGGTACGGATATCCGGCAGCAGCCCCCGGGCTGTCAGCAAGTGTGCGAGCCTCCGGTGATATAGCCGTCCGGCGGGATCCTGATAATGCCGGGCATTCGTGCGCGGTATTCCGGGAGGGGGTCGGTCGAAGCTCAGGCCACGCGATGCCAGCCGCTCCTGCAGGAAAGGCCGGAAGCAAAAACCGTGCAGAAACTCAAACCAGGTCATCACCCTGATCCCGTCCGGGATAAAGCCAAAACGTCTGATAATCTGCGCCCGCAGATGCGCTTCATTATTCACGGTGAAGGTCAGGATCAGCGTTCTCCGGTCCTCACTCAACCGCCGTATCAGCAGCGTGGTCTTGCCCGAGCCGGCAACCGCAAATATCACTCTCTTATCCATGCCAGTGCCTCCTGAATATAATCAGGTACCGTCAGCTCTTCGGCGTGCAGCTGTAACAGCCGGAATGCTGCTTCTGCCTTATTGGCCAGCATGTATTCCTGCACCGTGAGTGTTCGGCGGGTTCCGCGGAAAAGCGCGTCACACAGAGCAGCGTTATCCTGATACAGGCAGATTTCAAATGTGGATCGGGTGTTGTCGCGATCAGCAAATGCCCGGGTGCGGGAACACAGCACGTCAGCATAGCGTTCATCGCAGTTTTGCTGATAGTTTCCGTCATTATCACGAAGGGCCGCGACGCGATTTTCCAGAAGACGGGCCAGTTCAAGATAACGACGGAAACTCGTTCCGCCGATAGCGATGATGTGAACCCCGTCATCCTCCGGCGCCCTGCCATACAGGCGGCGATAAAAGGCCTCAATCAGAATAAACTCAGCATCCCCCTCCACGAGCAGTGCACGTCTGGCTAGCGCAAATTCCAGCACGTTATTATCCGGTGCTTTCATGAAGAAGGCGGCAGTCTCAGCGGAAAGTTCATTCATCAGTACCGGCCGGGTAGATCCGAGGAGGATTGCCTTACGTAGATCGAGGCGGGAGGAGATATGGCTGCTGTGTGTGGCAATAAACACCTGCGTCTGCCGTTCAGTGGCAAGCTGATTAACCAGCCTCTTCATACTGACATGGCTGAGATGATTCTCCGGCTCCTCAAGCAACAGTGCGTGGAGCTCTCCCTGCTGCTGATGCCGCTGCAGCGCAAACTCTGTTTTGATGAAGCACTGCCTTCCTTTTCCACGGTGACGAATGGAAATACCGTCCTCGGTAATGTCCAGATTCGCCTCAAGACCTGATTTAGCACCGGAACGCACGCCAAACTGATACGTTTCCAGCGTGTCGTTTATGGCTGACAGATGCCGGGTGCAGAAGAGCATTTTCTGTTGCCGGTAACTGTTTTCAAGCCGGTAACGATCGGCCACCGGCACATTGACGCTGTAAACTGTGCGCGTATATTCCTGTGCGGCGTGCTCGTTATCGATGCGTGCACTGTCTAACAGCAGATGGCGCAGATAGCGTCTGAAGCCGGCGAAATGACCACCGGAGAAGGTGCTGAACCGCACGGAATAGTATTCATAGGGAAAATTATCGGGATCCTGCTGTAGTACATTGTGAATATCCTGACCGTATTCCTCCGTCATTGGTGCAATGCGCATTCTGAGTCCATCCGCATCGATACCCGCCAGATTTTGCCTGCCGTTCAGGTCAGGATCTCCCCCATTACTCAGGAAAACGTCAGCTGTCAGCACGGGTAACAGCTCGGCGCGGCGCTCACCTTCCTGAAAATGCCTGACTGCTGACTGGGACAGGAGCGATTCCACACCCAATGCCTCGACCCGGTGCCGGCTGTCACTCAGCACAAGGTCAAGGGCCAGCAGAATCGTGCTTTTCCCGGACTCGTTGTCACCGACCAGAATGTTACGGTCATGAGTGAAGCGCAGATCCAGTTCCGGAAACTTTTTAAAGTTTTGCAGCATAAGCCGCGTGATCAGAGGCATCTTTTATTCCTTTATATACCGCTGACTGAAAGAGTGTCCGGCAGCGCCAGACCGCCTGTTTTGTATTACAGCGTTATCTTACCCAGTCTTCCAGCACCAGACCCGGCACCCGCTCAAATTCCCGCACATTATTGGTCACCAGCACGGCACCGGCGGCGATGGCGTGCCCGGCGATCGCCGTGTCGTTCGGCCCGATCGGCGTGCCGGCGAGGCGCAGCGCCACCTTAATTTCCGTGGTCGCGTCCACCGCGGTACGGTCCCAGGGCAGGATGGCATCAAGGCGGGCAGCGAAGGCGTCAGCCAGCTTCTGTGCGGCTGGTCCTGCTTCCTGTGATGCCAGTGACACTTCGGCCCAGGTGATGGCCGAAACCACAATGCGGTGACCCCGCAGCACCGCCTGCTCCAGGCGCTTCAGGACGGCTTCCGGCTGCTCGCGCATGATGAACGAGCAGATGTTGGTGTCGAGCATATACATTTTGTTCACAGGTTAACCCGTCCTTCGTCGCTGACAACGTCCCCGCGCTCAGCCATAAAGTCCGGGTCAGCTTTTTCGAGCTCCAGGAACGAGCCCCAGGTCGGCCGGACGGGACGCAGAATAATGCTGTCCCCTTCCCGGACGATCTCCAGCTCGCTCACCCCCTCAAAATCCAGATCGCGGGGCAGGCGGATGGCGCGGTTGTTGCCGTTTTTGAAAATAGATACGGTTCTCATGATTTTTCTCCCGGGTAAGTATGGATATGTGATGCATATCCGGAATGAGGTTCATTGCACCGGGTGTGTGCATATGTTCAGTATAGGCAGATGTTCGGCATATGTATATATAGAGCATATGCAGATGGTGAGTATATGCGTATGCCATACCTATGCAGATGTCAGGCATATGGATATGCTTTGCATATCCTTTCTTTTCACTTTTCCCGGTCAGATCCGAAAAAAGGTAGTTCCGGATCACGGCGATTTTCTGCGCATATTTGTGAAACGAAAATGAAAAATGTGCTATAATAGAATAAGTTAATAACAGTTTTCTCTCCCCGCTCCTGACCCGCCTGACGGGGAAGTACAGATACTCCTTTTCTTCTTGCTTCCGGAAACCCTGCTATTATGGTTTTTTCGGAAATGCGGAATTGTGGTGTTCGGTAATTGCGGGTTGTGACTGTTATCTGGCTAATCACTTCAGGCGGACAATGGAATGTTACGCTGGTGATGATATATCAAGCAATTAGTAAAAAACTTATGATAAGGAAATCAATTATGAGCAACGCAACGATATGCACCAATCAGGGCAACAGCTTTTCCCCTTCTTCAATTGTGGAAATGCTTTCAGGTTATGGCTGCCAGAAAGTATGGCTATACCGTACGATAAATACGCATGGGGAAACTCTTCTTGTGCTTCTCGATGAGGAGAACGGGATATACGAGGAAATGGCCAGCCGCCTCGATGCTCCGGATATGAAAGAGTGGTCCATTCAGTATTCTGACGGCGGTTATAAATCCCGTACGCTTCCTAAAGGAGCGTTTGAGATCGATTTGAGCAGTCCTGACGAAGCTGCCTGGTATATGGACCTTTTATAGTAACCAAGTCATAAGGTGGACTTCTGACAGGCGGGATTTGTTAAATGCGGGGGGATAACTTATGGGTAGCACCAAAGAATGGCTATGTGAAGTTCAGGAGGAGCGGGCCCATGAATGGGTAATCACTAATTATCCTGAAGCAGAAGAAGGAACTCCTGAATGGGACCACGCTTTGCAGGAATATGGCTGGTTTCAGGACTGGATGGAAGAAGCCGCCGAGCAGCAAGATTTTGAGGCATCCCTTGAGCGGATTCCCGATCGTCTTCGTGAAGCTCTGGACGAACTTCGAGAATTGGAAGGCCTGATCATTAACGACCAGCCCAACATCACTTTAAGGATGGCCTTTGCTCACACTGTAACCGTGCTGGACAGCTTCCTTATGTACAGCGCACGCGCGCTTCTTAATCATCTACCTCACCTTCAACTTTTCCTTCAGAATGCAGATTCCTTGGTCCGTAATAAGGAAGACAGAAAAGTCCTACGTGACCCTTTGTGGAGCGAGCAGGAACCTGATGTTAATACACCCGATAAGGCTTATATCTGGCGAGCTCAGGCTCTGGTGTCGAAGATGACATTTCAGAACCCGAAAATCATAACAAGATACTTTTCAACCATGCTAGTTTCGCCTCATGACTGGAAGACTGAGCAACTGCAAGTTGTGATCAATACACGAAACGATCTGGTTCACCGTAATGGAATTACTCTGAGCCATGAACCTGTCGATATCTGGCCTGACCGGGTTAAAGACGCTATCCGGCTGGTTTCAGATTTTATTGAAGCAGCCGCAGCCACCCTGATCCAAGAAGATGCCCTGTATCGTACCGATGACGAAATTTTTTAGCAATGGATACAGAAATGAACCATGACAAGGTGGCTGCCCGGGGGGCAGAAGAGATAATTGAACTGCTGACGCTGTGCCAGCAACTGCAGTCGGAAAAGGACGGCCGCGAACGGCCGGCGCCGGGAGCATATTCCCGAGATGAGGATGAATTTTCCGATCGCATCCGTTCCGCATGCGGGCACGCCCTGCAGCTGCGCCGGCTGCTTCCGGTAATGACCACCCTCAGCGCCATCGGCACCGAGATGGAACGCCGGGGAGAAATCATTGTGCTCCCGGGTGAGGATTATGCACAGAAGGCGCTGGAATGCCTGAAGGCGGAATACCTGCCGGAAGAGGGAGACGCTCCGTGATGCCGTCGGTTCCCTCTCTTGGGGTTTCGTTTTCCGCCGCGCAGCTGCCGGTGGCCATAGACTACCCGGCCGCACTGGCCCTGCGCCAGATGGCGCTCGTTCAGGACGAGCTGCCGAAATATCTGCTGGCGCCCGAAGTGAGTGCCCTGCTCCACTATGTACCCGACCTCCACCGTAAGATGCTGCTGGCCACCCTGTGGAATACCGGCGCGCGCATTAACGAGGCTCTGGCGCTGACCCGGAGTGATTTTTCTCTGGCGCCGCCCTACCCGTTCGTGCAATTGGCCACACTCAAGCAGCGGGCGGAAAAAGCGGCCCGAACGGCCGGCCGTTCGCCTGCCGGCAGTCAGACGCATCGCCTGGTTCCGCTTTCTGATGCGAACTATGTCAGCCAGCTGGAGATGATGGTGGCCACGCTGAAAATACCTCTTGAACGTCGTAACAAGCGAAGCGGCAGAACCGAGAAGGCACGTATCTGGGAGATTACCGATCGGACGGTCCGCACCTGGCTAAGCGAAGCGGTTGAAACGGCTGCGGCCGATGGGGTGACGTTCTCCGTGCCGGTGACCCCGCACACACTCCGCCATTCCTACGCGATGCACATGCTGTACGCAGGCATACCGCTGAAGGTGCTGCAGAGTTTAATGGGACATAAGAGCATCAGCTCGACGGAGGTGTATACGAAGGTGTTTGCGCTGGATGTGGCAGCACGGCACCGGGTGCAGTTCCAGATGCCGGGCGATGAGGCGGTGGCGTTGCTTAAAAAAACAGGTGACTAAGATAGCACGGTAACAAGATAGTAAGTTAGTATCTTACTATCTTACTATCTTACTATCTGATTAACTTAGTAATCATGCCACCTTCAACTACCAACTTCACAAGCTATTAAGTTATTAAGTTATTAAGTTATTAAGTTATTATTACTTTAATCTCGATTTTTCAATCAGTTGAGAGATTTCTTCTCGTGATAAATTTTCTAATGCCATCACTGCAGCTCTAACTACATCGGATCTATTTACTCTCCTGTTCCCTGATAACATCTCTTCCTTAATGACATTATCGATTGAGTTAAGATTCTCTTCAGCAAGAGAGATACTGACTGGTTTTGCTTTACTAGTCGCAGATTTACTACTTGGTTCATCTGGATTTTTTGCAGTGAGGCCAGCTGTGCCTCCGTTTATAAACGAAGCTTCGTCTCTTGGCGGTGTATGTGCTCTATTCCTCACAGAATGATCTCCTTAACCAGAGCTTCGATTTCTTCTTGGGCTTTGATGTTCTGTGTTTCAAAAATAGTCATTGATTCGGCCCAGGCATCCCTGTGAGCTTTTCTGTCACACACGCGAGCATTAGACAGATTCATTTCCGGAAAGTCTTTGAGAACATCCGCTGCCTGATTAGCTTCATTAACGAACATGTTAGTTGGTGTCATATTCAACACTAAATACCCACGTACAGACTCGTTGAAATCTTTAGCTGCAGTAAAAACAGAGCATGTATGTGGTACGACATCCAAATCCATTTGGGACGGTCGTAAAGGGGAAATAAACACATCTGCAGCCATTAGTCCGCTTCGCATCTCTGCACTGTCACGGCCAGCACAATCGGCGATTACAAAGTCATAAGATTTTTCATGCTCTTTTAGCATGGCTTTGATGTTGCCGGACGCTCCAGTCACAGGCATATGAGGCAAGTTCTCTGGTCTATTGTTATACCAGGTCAGTACTGATTTTTGATCGTCGGCATCTACAATGAGAACTCGCTTTCCTAGCGCCATAAGATATGCAGCGATAGAAACTGCGAGCGTACTTTTACCTACTCCACCTTTTTGACTACCAAGAACAATGATCATATTCCGCACACCTTGTTTGTTATCTTATTAAGATAATAGGATATTAAAAAAAATTTTTCAACATATCCAGCGCTTGCATCTTGCTATCATGTTAACTTGTTATGTTAATAATATAATGTAATTCAACAAGATATTTTTAATCTTAAACACCTTACTGTCTTAACATGTTGTTATGATATCAAGATATTATCTTGATATCATAATCACACTTTTGAGTGAAGGAGTAAATCAATGGACCTTGTGTGGAAAAAAAATCCAAGGGGAAGGCTTGAAAGGAAACTGAATCTGGCAGAGAGAGAGGCATTGCTGCATGTTTTCAGCAACAGTCGAAAACCCGCTCAGGCTGATTTACGTATAGCAAATTCTGTGCTTGATGAAATGGACCGCCGTAAGCTGTGGTTAAAATGTGATTGCGTCGAACATGACCCGAACATTGAAGGTCCTTTTAACTGCGAGGTTAACGTTGCCAGGTTACGCCACGTCAAGACGACAAGACAGCATGATGAACAGTGCCCTTTGTTCAGGCTAAAGAAAAGTAAGGATGCTGATAACACTATCACTGAAGGAAAAACCAGCCCATTAAATCCGGTTGGCGGGAATGACTGGTTACCTGACAAGAAGAAAGACAACAAAATCAACGCTGTGGAAGGGCCGATAGTGCCCCGTAAGCGTCGACGCAAAACACTTAAACCCATTCCGGCTCTGGGCCGAAAATTGCTGACTCTCATTCAGGCAGCTGGCCTGAACCAACTTGAACTAGTACCTGAATATAAAAGTCCGGGGTTAGTCGGTTCGGTCAATAGAATAAAAGAAGTTCTGGATGAACATACAATGGGCAATGGAAGACAGCTTAATATGCTGTTCAGTTGCGCGCCCTGGCTGTCCCTCGAACGGATTAACGACATGCTGACTCAGCTGGAAATTTCACTGCAGACTGATAGCAGTGATAAGGAGGCATGCGTGTATATCATTGGTATTGCGACCGATGCCAATCGGGAAGAAGTAACCTTTAGCGTTCGTAGTAATACTTTTATCCATAGGCCTGAAGCCCGAGTCAGTATCAATGGAGAAAGCACCTACAACACTGGCAGTCGGGCCCCATACTGGGCAATTCTGGAATACCACAGAGGTAGGGATGGTAAGGTTTACTGCCATGAGGGATATGCGCATGCCGCGTATACGCTTGATAATCCTGTGCCTGTGGATAGCAACAAAGAACGCGACACACTGAAGGTAATAATAAACGCCAGCAGCTATGCTGGCCGTCAGGAAAATCATCCGGATGCTATCAGCCTCAGCAAGCCACTTTTTACGTCAAAAAGCACTAAAAATGGGGTGGAGGAGGTCATTCATCCCGACTTCATACTGAATGTGGTTCCGAGCAAAGAAAACACAGTTACCACTTTCATCATCGAAACAATGGGCTCTGAATCCGAGGAGTATGTCGAGCGTAAACTACAAACACATAGCTGGATGGAGCAGGAAGGTGTGCTCTTAACTGATCCTCCGGGCTGGCCAGAACATTCAGACAGGACATTTAACAGCTGCCTGCTCAAACACATTTTTAGTGCAGGGAAAATGCACCAATAGTTACAGGCAGCGGTTTTGAATTCAAATAGTGACAATACACCCTCAGCCAGAAGTGGAAAGGGCGCTCTTAAGTGTGACAAACGACACTCAGGGCTGAGGGGAAATGTGACAAGCTGCACTGAACTAAGTGTGACAAATTGCCCTCATTAAGTGTTTCTAAAGCACAAAATAGGTACCATTTAGTTCCTGAAAACCAGTCAGGGCAAAGGAAGGCAAACTTTTCTGTGACAAATCACCCTGAGAGCTTTAACTCTAGTGTGACAAACCACCCTGCTAATTGTGACAAATCACCCTCAAAGTTCACTCAGGTGTGATCGACATTATGTCGCTGAAAGAAAAGACTATATGAGTCGTCTGGCGGCCTTTCTTTTTCTCGATATAAGACAGGCGCATTGGCGTTCTGCTGTTAATCTCATCGACACTCGCCTGCAGGAACCGACGGCGAAAGTCCGGCATACGCTGATAACTTTGCGGAAGCTGATAGCGCTCCATGATCCAGTCTATTTTCAGAGATACCACGCCAGAGCCATCCGGCTTACGGTACTGGCATAGTGACTCGTACAGGCGCATGGCATAGGGATTTGTGATCTCTTTCGTTTCACTTAGTCGGAACTGTGTGAAACGGTTCTGAAGGCCAATAAAGAAAGGAATGAGGTACGGGTTAATATGGACGCTGTAAAGCCCTCTGGAGGGACTATGGGCACGTTTGATGAACCAGGGAAAGGACTCATAACCTTTTTCTTCCCCGGCATCCTCTTCAGGCCGATAAAAGACCACTTCTTTACCCGCGAATCCCTTGAGAGCCTGACGGATATCTTTGCTGGCCTCGGCGGAGGTCAACCCGAAGGTTTCCGCATACTTGGCGACCTGAATTTCACATATCCCGTCATGCTCCTGGAGCGTACCGTCAGATTTTCTGATCTGGTCCACAAAGAGATAAAGCATACGCTTTTGATCGCGAGAAAGACTGTATGCCGCCTCAGTCAGTTCGTTTGACTGGACAATTCGCGGGCTATTCTTACGTTTTTTATGGTTGATAACCGCAACTTCCGTCATGACAGGTCCGTGTTAAGTGTGACAGGAATTTAGATTGTCACACTAATTGAAAAAGAGTCAACAGGTTGGGATAACTTTGTGGAATACAGCAAATCATGAGGGCAATTTGTCACAGGGTTAAGGGCAATCTGTCACCCTTTAAGAGGGAGGTTGAGGGTGATTTGTCACACTGAAAGGGCAAATTGTCACAATGATCCTTCTCAAACCCGCATGAATAAAGGGCTGAGAGGAGTTCTAAAAAGGTAAACCTAACAACCTATTAAAAAGATCTTATAAAAATATGTCTGTGGATAAGTGGATAAACTTTAAGGAGCTAACCTTTAGAATTCGAGCGTAAGCAGAATTTGTCAGTGCAGTTCCCTGGTGCTTCCTCGCTCACTCGCGGGCTTCGCCCTGTCGTTCGGCTGCGGCGAGCACTACTGGCTCTCTCTGAAAAGCGAAATTTAACTGATCCTCGCTATGGGGATATCTTTCCAGCGGGTGGTGTACGCAGGGGAGAGCATGTCGCGTTTCATTTGCCATGATGGCGCTATCCCTCGTCCGGCAAACCAGACCTGTCCCAGCCCGGAATGATTAATGCCATCGAGAACCTTCATCAGCTCAGCGCTGTGAGGACGTGGCGGACGTTCGTCGAACAGCTGCAGCTGCGAAACGCCGGAGCCGGTGAAGTCATTCAGCATCACACCGGCTTTGGCATACCGGTGCCCATCCTTCCAGATACGCTCCAGAGCCGTTGTGGCGGCCGCAATGATGTCCCGGGTGTCCTGAGTGGGGGTAAGCAGTTTCTCCGTGGCCACGTTGCCGTAGTAAGGCTCTTTAACGGCGAACGGAGACGTTTTGATGAATACGGAAATATGCCGGCAATACTGGCGCTCTTTACGCAGCTTTTCTGAGGCCCGCTCTGCGTACTGACAGACAGCCTGGCGGAGCGAATCGTACTCCGTGATTTTCTCTCCAAAGCTGCGGCTGCAGACGATCTGCTGTTTCGTCGGTGGTGCTTCCTCAAGCGACATGCAGCTTTCCCCGTTCAGTTCGCGTACTGTTCGCTCGAGAACGACGGAGAAATTTTTGCGTATAAAGGCCGGGTTCGTCAGGGCCAGATCGAGCGCGGTCCTGATACCCAGAACATTAAGTTTGCGTGCAATACGGTTTCCCACGCCCCAGATCTCTTCGACCGGCTGCAGTGAAAGCAGTTTCCGCGTTCGCTGAGGATTCCCCCTGGTCAGGGTGAGCACACCACGAAACTGTTTCCACTCCTTTGAGGCCCACTGGGCTGATTTTGCCAGGGTTTTCGTCGGCCCGGCACCCACGCCGATGGTCAGACGGGTACAGTCATACACGTGCTGGCGCAGCTGCCGGCCGAAGTCCTCCAGGTCCATGCAGTGCTCAACGCCGGTCAGGTCGAGGAACATCTCGTCAATCGAATACTGTTCCACCCTGGGGGCCAGCTCCTCCAGGCAGCTCATCACGCGCGCTGACATCGAGGCATAAAGTTCATAGTTGCTTGAGAACGCGTATATTTTTTCCGGGTACTTTTCGTTTTTCATCTGAAACCACGGCGTGCCCATTTTGATCCTGGGCTTTGCCTCGGCACTTCTTGCGATGACGCAGCCATCGTTATTACTGAGCACCACAACCGGCTTTCCTTTCAAATCAGGGCGGAAAACACGTTCGCAGCTGGCATAAAAGCTGTTCACATCGGCCAGGGCAAACATCAGTACATCTCCCTCGGGCGGTGGATAATGTGCGTGACGACGCCAAAGATATCCAGATCGTCCGGGTCGGGATAAATCGGCGACCAGGCGGCGTTCATTGGCTGCAGCGTCAGTCGTGGCGTCAGCAGAAGCCGTTTAACCGTAAACTCCCCCTGCACACTGGCCACAACAATATCGCCGTGGCGGGGCTTCTCTGCACTGTCCACAACCAGCAGATCGCCATTGTAAAGGCTGCCGTCGGACATGCTGTCACCGCTGGCACGGAGATAGTAAGTCGCGCTCGGGTGCCGTATGCAGTAATCATGGAGATCCAGGTCGGACTCGACATAGTCAGCGGCAGGGCTGGGAAAACCGCAGCAGGCCAGGTCTGCAAACAACGGATGGGCCTGTGGCGGGAGTGCTTTCCCGGTGCTGAAAAGCTGCAGTTTCATCTTTCCTCCTGACGTCTAAATATACTGGTTATGCATACAGTATATTTAACAGCGTGAGGATAATCCAGATCACCTGCGCCATGAACAGGATGAGTAACCTAAGTTACTCAAAATGCTATTTAATATCATTATGAGGTATTTAAATTACTCACAATGAGAAATGAGGCTTTTATTTTGCCATTTTGCTCTTATAATATGTATCAAATTGAGTTTGATTGACGGAGCATAATGATGAATATTTACTGCGATGATGGTTCAACTAATGTTAAGCTGGCATGGTTTGAAGGAAACGAGCTGCAGACCCGGGTTTCTGCTAACTCCTTCCGGCATGGCTGGAAAGTGGCGGAATTCAGTGCCGCAACGTTCAACTATCAGGTGGGCACGCTGAAATACACCTGGGACAGCGTCAGCCGGGATGCCATCCCGACAACAAACGTGGAATACCAGTACGGTGATCTCAACCTGCTGGCCGTGCATCATGCCCTGCTGAACAGCGGACTTGAGCCGCAGCCGGTGAGCCTGACCGTGACGCTGCCCCTGAGCGAGTATTATGACGGGGACTGCCAGCGGAACGAGGAGAACATCCGACGCAAACGGGAAAACCTGATGCGTGAGCTGGTTCTGAATAAGGGCAGGGCATTTACCGTAACGGACGTGAAGGTGATGCCGGAATCACTGCCGGCGGCGTTCTCCCGTCTCGCGGAGCTGAAGCCCGGACCCGCTGAGACCACCCTGATTATCGATCTCGGCGGAACCACGCTCGATGCCGGCGTGATTGTCGGACAGTTTGATGATATCAGTGCGGTACACGGCAATCCGTCTGTCGGCGTGTCACAGGTCACCCGCGCAGCTGCAGGCGCGCTGCGGGCTGCAGACAGCGAAACCAGCGCGCTTATTGCTGACACGGTCATCCGCAACCGCAATGATCGTCAGTATCTGCAGCGAGTGATCAACGATGCCGGAAAAATTGATGATGTTCTGAACAAAATTACAGAGGCAATCACTTCCCTGGGGGCGCGTGTCACCAGTGAGCTGACGGCCTTCAGGAACGTTAACCGGGTATTCCTGGTCGGGGGAGGGGCATCCCTCATTGAAGAGGCTATCCGTCAGGCCTGGCCTCTGGCTCCTGACCGTATCGAGGTTATCGGCGATCCGCAGCTGGCGCTGGCCAGAGAGATTGCCCTTTACAATAAAGAGGACTAAACGTGCCGGACGGCCAGTATTCTTTCTATCTGCACAGCGACGATCGCACCGACATCGCGGCGATGGCGACCATCAGCACCATCTCACAGCCCCTGCGCGGTGACTTCATCCGGACCGCCGCCACCGCCGGGGCAGTGATGTACCAGACGGATGCCCGTTTACCGGCGCTGATCCCGGTGTTCTTTGACGGACATCTGAGCGCCATCCGGCTTTGTGCCATGATGGCGCTGGTATCCGGCACCTGGTCTTCACTCTCCGGACTTCCTGATGAGCCTGATGGTGGCGTGGCTGCTCTGGCCATGTCACCAGAGACGGAATACCAGCGCCGACGTTACACCCTGACGCTTCAGGATGACCGGAGCAGTGAACGGGTTGAGCGTGTGCTGACAGGCGTGTCATCCCGCCTGCGCGGAGAGCTGCTGAGAAACCTGATTATCACCGGTCTGGCCCTGCATACGACCGCACCGGAGCTGCCGCGTCTGCTGGCCAGTATGCCGGTACCGCCCGGCACGGTCAGCGAGTTGCTGGTTCTGGTTCAGCAGATGGCTGGTACGGCTGACGTGAGTATGGCTGCAGTGCCGGAGAAACCAGCGGAGCCTGCCGCACCGGTATCCGCTGAGGCGCCCAGCATAAAGAAAAATATGCGCCGGGCATTCGGAGACTAGAGCATGTCAGTGATTAAACAAAAAGCAGAGCAGTGCATTCATAACTTTCTGCGCGCCCGGAACGTGCCTGAATCTCAGTGGCCGGAACGGGTCAAAAAGACCGGCAGGGGAATGATACTGGCAGGCGTGGCCGTCGTGGTTCCCGGCGTTCTGGTTGATAATATCTCCCTGCCGGTGACAATTGCGATGCAGGTCTGCTACGCCTCGTTGATCGGCCTTGGGGTTTTCCTGGCGTTTGACGAGAAAAAACCAGAGGGGCGAGGATAAATATGAACATTAACCTGAAGGAAACAGTATGCAGCTTGAAGAACTGACAGGAGACGAACGTACGCTGGTCGTTGTGGCACTGCAGGCGTTGTTCCGCGAGAGATTAACCGCATCAAATGACGTCTTTACGGTATGTAGCCTGTCCGGAAAAGAGCAGCCGCCGGAAGATATTTTTGGACTGCGTGAAGTAGAGGATGCGCTGAGACGTATTGGTGCAGCTCCTGCGCGTTAAATCCGGCCCCGTACACTTCAGAAAAAAACGGCAGGGTGACATCTCATCCCTGCCGTCAAAACTAAACGCTTAATTTTTCGGCGATTATAATGTATTGTTTTGTGATGTAAATCACATTTTAATTTAATGTGAAATTTTCCCTCCGCTTTATATCTCCCGTAAAAAATTACCCGCCGTGCCTTCACGCTAACCCGGCCGCTGCGGTCGCAAGGGTTCACGTTGTCTCCGTCCTCACCCGTTCGCGCCCTGCACGGTGCATTCAGCCCGTGAAGGGCTTGCGCTGCGGCTTCGGCGTCGCCCTGGCGTCCTCCGCTTTACGCCGTGTTTTTGTGGCGGCACGGCGCAAGAGGGTGCCGGATGCTGAGGGCACAACCATGTTCAGACTGACCTGTATTGAACTCGATAACGGCGAGTTTGCCGTCTATATCAATCACCATTACCTGGGGAGTGAAGATGCCAGCGGAGAGCGACTTTCTCTGGGGGGAGGTTCTGGAGCAGCTCTCCCAGCTGCCGGGCGTGGAATTACAGACCCTGCTGGAACCCGTACCGGAGTGCGATGACTGGTGCTGGAACGACATCGCCGATCGCGTCCTGCATGTCGTGATGATGTGACGGTGGCAGGGCTCATCGCCAGGCTGAAGCAGTACCCACCGGATGCACTGTGTATGGGGACGTTCTGGCTGGAAGATGATTTTCTGTCGCTCGATGGCAGTCTGTCGGAGGAGGAAATTGCAGAAGCCATGCGTATCTGCGACCACAGCCACGATGCAGGCATCGGTTTTAACTGGGACACGCTGCAGTTCGCTATCGACCACGTGAAGGGGCGCTGAAAAAAAGGACACCATCCGGGGAGGGGGTGTCCTGAAGCCATGCAATTCGTTACAGGTGAAAACCCTTAAGATGTTTTCGGCGCTGATAATCACATAATCACTTCGCACTTTCACCTGCCATATATCCGACTCAAAAAAAGACGTCTCCGGTTGGGGACGTCCTGAAATCAAAGGCACACATGTCAGATAACGGCGCGAATCCATTATCAGTGTGCATTCTGCCATACACTCACGTACTCATCAGCTACCAGAACCGGTACCGAAGGATGTCGTTTCCCTCCGCCTTATTGCCGCCAGCCGGCGGCGTGTTCAACGCCGTGCCTTCACGCTAACCCGGCCGCTGTGGTCGCAAGGGTTCACGTTGTCTCCGTCCTCACCCGTTCGCACCTTTCACGGTGCATTCAGCCCGTGAAAGGCTTGCGCTGCGGCTTGCGGCGTCGCCCCTGCGCCCTCCGCTTTTCGCCGGGTTTTTGTGGCGGCACGGCGCAAGAGGGTGCCGCATATCAGAGAGGAGTGTGTCTATGTCCCGTTTTATTCTGGGTGACTGCGTTCAGGTGATGTCCCGTTTTCCGGCGCGTGCCGTCGATTTTATTCTTACCGATCCACCGTACCTGGTTGGCTATAAGGACCGTTCCGGCCGCACCCTGGCGGGGGACAACTCTGCCGAATGGCTCCAGCCCGCCTGTCATGAAATGTACCGCGTGCTGAAAAATGACAGCCTGATGGTGAGTTTCTATGCCTGGAACCGCGCGGATCTGTTTCTGAATGCGTGGAAAACGGCTGGTTTCCGGGTGGTTGGCCATATCGTCTTTGCCAAGAGCTACGCCTCAAAATCGACGTTCGTGGGTTACACCCATGAGAGCGCCTACCTGCTGGCGAAGGGAAGGCCGCAAACCCCGGACCGTCCCATCCCGGACGTGATCCCCTGGAAATACACGGGCAACCGACATCACCCGACGGAGAAGCCGGTGCAGAGCCTGCGGCCGCTGATTGAATCGCTCACGCGTCCGGGGGCTATTGTCCTTGATCCGTTCGCCGGCAGCGGCTCCACCTGCGTAGCCGCCGCCGAAGCCAGCCGCCGCTATATCGGGATCGAGATGCTTGAGCAGTACCACGCCGCCGGCGTTCGACGTCTGGCACAGGTTGAACGGGCGAGAAGGATGCCGGCGGCCAATGACGGTGCGTTTTACCCCGACTATCCGGAGGCGGCATGAACTACCCGGGCCTTGAACACCTGCGCGCGGACGTGGCCGCGCTCAGCAATGCCATGTGTGACGTGCGGATGCTGCTGAACCGCCTCGAATCGCAGCATCGGCACGACGCGGCAACGCTTACCGAACGTATGGCTGCGCAGACTCTGCGCCGGATCAACACCCTGCTTCTTGAAGCCTACCGCGAAGCCCTGGTGCTGGACGAAACCTTTCAGGACTGACTGACCCTGCCGGGCTGATGCCCGGCCTGTAACCCCTTACAAGAGAGAAAAAACGATGTACGGAACCCGCGAAGAACTTTGTGTACAGCTTGAAAACATGTTCACGTTTGACGAACCCCTGGTCCTGCTGGTCTGGACGGAAGAGGGGATTAGCGTGGCCTGCCGTGAAGCCCAGCCAGAACCGGACGGGACTGAAATCCGGAATCTGATGAAGGCGATCGGCGAAATGAAAATGACTCAATACCGCCAGGAGGGGGTAAATAATCTGACTGTCAGCGATCTCCTGACCCGTCAGCGGGAAGTGGCAAACCGTCAGGTGAGTGTTCCGGCGGTACTCCTGTCCCGCGTCCTGCGTAACTATGAATGCGAGCTGGAAAACCGGATCGGTATGGCCTGGGAAGCCGGGCGGCAGGAGCCGGAATCCGTCAGGAATGAGCTGAAGGACGTTCACGCATTACAGGAGACGCTGGCCGCGTGAGGGTGAGAGCCGGGGTAACGCCCCGGCAACCGATGGCCATCCACAGCGAATAAGATACCCTCTTAAACTGCAAGCTGCGATTGGGACTGAAACCGCTTTGTTTGAAGAGGGCAGGGCTCATAAATGTTTGCTTTGAGTTAAAAGCGGAAGTTCACATGTGATGGATGTATGACTTATAATACTCCTCGCTAATTAACTGGTAATCAGAGTGTCGGTCATTTATAACATATCCAGACATCGGACTCTTCTTGTGCCACTGGGCATTTTCCGCTAACTGAGTGATGTTTGATTAAAACTAAAAACCTCCGGGATGTAACAATACATATGTCAGAACTAGAAATTAGAAGCCCTCTTTTGCACCTTGCACTGCTTGAGACCCTGAAGTCTGATGAAATACAAGATGAAATTGACCTGTTTCTTCCGTTTATTGCTGTTACTGCGTCGGAAGTAGGTAAACAAGTTATTAATGAAACCGATATCCAGGAGCGTCTTCTGCAAAGTTTCGGTTTCAAACCACCGATGTCTGCTGTAAAGGTACTGATGACCAGAGCTAGAAAGCGCGGGTTATTAATAAAAGAGAATCATGCTTTTATACCTTGTCATGAAAAAATTAATGATTGGAAGAATGGTTTTGAGCATAAGCAAGAAGATGTTAGAATATCTCTAAATAGTCTTAAAGTTGAATTTGTTAATTTTACGCAAGAAAAGTTTCGTAAAAAAATAACAGAGGATGAAGCGGAAAAACTAATTCTTCGTTTCATAGAAATTAATGTGAGCAGCGTTATCAGTGAGCGGGCTTATCGTAAGAGTGAATTAAATGACACCATCAAGAACACTGATCATCTAATTGCTTCGTTTATAAGTAATATACATCGAAGTCAACCAGTATTGCTTGAACATTTCAGCCGTTGTGTTAAGGGGATGTTGCTTGCTAACTATTTATTTTATGCAGATAAAGCTACAACTAAAAAATCTTACGCAGGTATAACTATATATCTGGATTCGCCAATAGTATTAGGTCTTCTTGGATATAGCGGAAAACAATCCAAGGAAACTTACCATGACTTTCTTAATCTTTTGCAGTCTCTCCATATTCGAGTTTGTATATTCGATAGGACTTTCGATGAGATCGAGGGCCTTCTTCAGGCTTGGAAAAGTGATCTGAGCCGTAAATATTACGGAAGATTCAACACTAAAACACTTGAATGGCTCAGGGGGGAAGGGTATGACACTGAGCGTCTTGATACAGAGATAAAACTGCTAGACTCAAGTATAGCCCGATTTGGTATTAATGTTATTCAAGGGTTTAGAGCTAAAAAACAATTCCAGTGTGATGAAGAAGCATTGCAGAATGCTATTTCACAAAGATTTAGTCCAAACAAAAATTATGAACATGATACAATCTGTATTTCGCGAATTCATAACCTCCGTGAAGGTCAGATTATTAATAACCTGAACCAGAGTTTCAGCGTGTTTGTGACGCATAACATCCCCCTTCAAAAGCTCGCTTATGAATTTTTTAAAGAAGAGATAGGTCGCAACGCTATTCCGCTAGTTGTCTCCGAACAGTGGATGACAGCAATGTTTTGGCTTAAAAGACCTGATATTTACGGTAATCTACCACAGGAGCAGCTTTTATCTACCGCTTATAGCCTTCTTTATACAGACGACAAGTTCTGGAATGCGTTTCTTGTAAGATTTGAGGGGCTTCAGAAGCGGGGAGGTATCAGCGAAGATGATTTCTTACGTATTCGTTGGGATAGTGATCTGCTGCGTGTAGTTCATCGTGTGTCTGTTGATGTAGGGGAAGACTTTTCGGAGGAAGATATTTTTGATGTCGTAGCTACGATTAATAAAAAACATACTGAAAAGCATGATGCTGAGATGGAAGTGTTACGCATAGAACATCAGGAAATGCTCAGACTAATTAAACATGAAGCAGAAGAACAAGTAAGGCTTGCTGCTGAGGGGAAGGCTGATGCTCAAATACAGTTAGGCAAGCTTGAACAACGAGTAAAAAAAATCTCCAATGTAATTTCAAAAGTTGTAGCATGGGGTATAACCATGCTTTTTGTTATGGCGTTGACGTTTACCGGTCTTAAAGGAATTCCTGAAGAAATCCAGCCAGATTTTTTAAAGAGTGAATTTTTGCAGGGTTCAGTACTTTACGTTGCAGGTGTCCTGACGTTAGTTCTTGGTCTGTTAGGTAGTGCTTTTGGAAAAGACTTGTCCTTTTTCCATAAAAAAATATCAACAACACTTGAGCAATGCTTTCTTAACTGGATATACGGAAAGCGATAATGAGAATAATATTGGTTAATGTTATTTACATTCGGCATGCATATTTCTAAACCCATTCCATTATTTTCCCATGCCAATCTTTTTGCTTTGAATTTATTATAGGCCTGCTTCTGCAGGCCTTTTCTATACTCATTGAGTTCAGCACTGGCCTACCTTGCAAATACAAGCTCACCGGTGTGCGGGGCCTTAGATACCCTTCGGTCATTCGCTGAATTAAAGGCAAAGCGGTAGTTATCTTATTCACTGGCTTGTTAGCCTCAGGATATCATCGTCCTGCTTTGCCCTGAACATGGTCTTTAACGTACAGAATCAATTCATTCTGTATAGCCGATAATACAAGGATGTCAGTACCTTCCGCTTTTATCCGCCGCTGCCCTCCGGGCCACGTCGGGACAATGAAACTCCCCTGAAGCCCCGTGCGGTGACGGCATGCGCCGTGACTTCACTGTAGCCCGGCCGCATCGGCCACAAGGGTTCGCTGACGCCTCCGTCCTCACCCGTTCGCACCCTTCACGGTGCATTCAGCCCGTGAAGGCTTTGCGCTGCGGCTTGCGGCGTCGCCCCTGTGTCCTCCGCTTTTCGCCGGTCTGGCGTGTCGTCACGGCGATGCCGGAACCGAGAATATGTTAACCGTGGAGGATCTATGAACCAGACCGTGACCTGTGATGCTGTTCGTCTTGAGGGTGCGCAGCGCCTGACTTTCCTGCCTGATTTGTTTGGCGGCGATTTTATGACGTCCGAGGCATCCGTGTACGCCTATGCCCAGCGTTACTGCCCTGAGTATCAGGGGGGATTCTGGCAGTTTTACCGGCTGCCGGAAGGCGGCGGATATATGGCGCCTGACGTGGAGAGCCTGACCCTGTGCAATCCGGACAACTGGTTTGAGCAGACTGTCAGCGGAGAAGTGGCGGGGATCGTCCTCACGGCGCTGGTACTGAATCACCGGAGCTGGCACCACAGCAACCATGACCATGAGGAGCTGTGCCGCCACTTCTGTCGCCGTTATGAGCAGCTTATGGCATTTGCTGATACCCATCCGGAAAGCGCCACGATCTGGCGTGCTCTTGACTGACTGACCACGGGCGGCGATGCCGCCCGACTAAAGGAGAAAAACATGATTGGTACAGCAAGAGAAATTGCCCTTGAAATGTTCAGACATTCCGACCTCGATGGCGAGAAATACGTTTTCGCCAGCTGGAGCCGGAACGATATTCGCGGTCTTTGCATTGACTGGGATCTCAGTGATGAAGAGATAGACGTGGTGATGGAAAGACTGGAGGCAGAGCTGTATCCCTCCGGGTGTGTCCCTCTCATCTACAACATTGTTGAGGTGATGGTGGAAGAAAAACGGAAACACCGTAATGTCACCATTCCGGCTGCGGCGCTTGCGGTGGTGATGCAGCTTGCAAGGAAGGAAATGGAGCGTATCGCCGTATGCGCTGAGGATGGCGGCGGATCGGCAGAAGAAACCCTGAAAGAAGAAAACGACGTCATGTTGAACCTGCGCGCAGCGCTCGATGCCTGACAGAGAAACCGGAGGCGTTGCCTCCGGAAACTGAAAAAAGGAGAACACCATGCAACTGTCACCGGAAACCCGCAGCATCCTGCGCCAGTATAAAACGCTCATCAACGAGCGACGTCGCGAATCCGGACTCAACCCCGTAACCACGGCGAAAGTGCTGGAAGAGATCTGCGAATCGGCTACCCGCCAGTGCGCCGTCTATCTTTGCGGCCACTTCATTCTCCAGGGCGGTCAGGGCGACGGACAATAAATAATCCGGGCGGGGCATAGGCGCCGCCTGTTCGCGCGCGAAAACCCTGTCATCCCTTCGGGCTGACGGACGGCAAGGCCAGCGCCTGCGGCGCTGCCCCCTCCCGCCCTGGTGTAAGCCCGGGGAGATGCAGATGAAAGGCATTGTGAGGGCAAATTGTCACGGATACGGTCCTGCGTGGCGTGGCGTGGCGTGGCGTGGCGTGGCGTGGCGTGGCGTGGCGTGGTTGTCGGCTCTGAAACCCGATCAGCAAATCCTTTGAAAACACCTGAATCCTACTTCTGGCCCCCTTCGGCTCCCGGCCAGCGTT
>OCRP01000136.1_pt1 | contig 87910 bp, 77 predicted proteins | sample 1538871 | NCBI WGS metagenome assembly OCRP01 (sample SAMN04571731, study PRJEB22368) | human gut metagenome | biome: human gut; material: stool | host: Homo sapiens | place: Luxembourg | collected 2012-09-20 | reverse complement strand
ATTTTCAAGTGGAAGCCCTTCCAGCAAGATTGCTGGGAGGGCTTTTCGTTTCTTTATACCGGGTCAATGCGGCGTTGTTTTGTACTGGGCCAATGCGGCGTTGTTGCCTCGCGCCGTGGCGTTGTTCCGTCGCGTCTGTAATGTTCTTTGTTTTGCCCGTTTGGGCGTGCTGCCCTTCGCGTCGTGCTGCCCTTCGTTTTGTAGGGGTCAGTAGATTATGCAGTCGCAAGCACAGTAGAAGAAGACGGGGGAATATCGTAATATAAATACCCCCGAAAGTCATGCTGAACTCTCGGGGGTATGTAGATTCCTGATTTGTGGAGATGTTTGGAATCAGTATTAAAGCATCTATTGTTGTGTATTGAGTTGTCGATCCATCGCTTCGGCGGCGTGTTTTCCGTCTCCCATAGCAAGAATGACAGTTGCTCCTCCTCTAACGATGTCTCCGCCAGCGTAGATCAGTGGAATTGAGGTTTGCATATTGTCGTCGACTTCAATGGTGTTTTTCTTTCCCAGTTTTAAACCTTCGATGGACTTAGGGATAATTGGATTTGGAGATACTCCAATACTTACAATGACCAAGTCTGTTTCGAGCGTTTCGATTGCGCCAGGTATTGGCTCAGGGCGTTTTCTTCCAGAGCTGTCTGGTTCTCCAAGTCTCATCTTCTGAAGATTGACTTCTTTGACGTGTCCGCTTTCATCTGTTGTATATGAAATTGGATTGTGAAGGGTGAGGAAACGCACGCCTTCTTCTTTTGCGTGGTGTACTTCTTCTGCACGTGCAGGCATTTCTTCTTCAGAACGTCTGTATACAATTGTTGCGGTTTTCGCTCCCAGGCGTAGGGCTGTTCTAACAGAGTCCATTGCAGTATTTCCTCCTCCAACAACGACAACATGTTTTCCGAATGGTACAGGAGTGTCACTTTCATCGTTGGAGGCATCCATCAAATTGACGCGTGTGAGGTATTCATTGGATGACATGACTCCAATGGCATTTTCACCAGGTATTCCCATAAAGTTGGGAAGTCCTGCTCCAGATCCAACAAAGATGCCTTTGTAGCCATCAGCCTTAAGTTCGTTGATTGAGATGGTTTTCCCAACGATGCAGTCTTTTACAAAAGTGACTCCTTGGGATTCAAGGCTTTTGATCTCGTGTTCAACGATGGTGTTGGGAAGTCTGAATTCAGGTATGCCATACTTCAAGACACCTCCGATTTCATGAAGCGCTTCGAATACTGTCACGGCATATCCTCTGCGTGTCATTTCACCAGCAAATGAAAGTCCAGCTGGGCCTGAACCGACAACAGCAACATGGGGCGCGTTAGTTGGTCGATTCGATATAGGCGTTGATTTCGTGTGTTCTCTTTCGTAGTCAGCGGCAAATCTTTCCAAATATCCGATGGCCACAGCTTTGCCTCCGGTTTTAAGGTGGATACAGTGGCTTTCACATTGCTTTTCTTGTGGGCATACTCTGCCGCATACAGCAGGTAAAGCGCTTGTTTCTTTGATAGTTACACAGGCTTTTGCAAAATCGCCTTGTTCAATATGTTTGACAAAACGTGGTATGTCAATGCCGACAGGACAGCCCTGGACACATCCGGGATTGTTGCAGTCCAAACATCTTTTGGCTTCCAGTTGTGCTGTCTGTGCATCAAATCCACGGTTTACTTCTTCTTTCAGTTCGTGTACACGTACCTCTGGCGGGAGTTCGTTCATCTGTTGTCGAGGAATGGCCATGCGCTCGCGTGGCGGCATGGACTTTCGTAGGGCTACTCTCCATTCGGCATTTCGTGATTTGTCTTCATCTTCTGGCTGTGTCTGGCAATTTGTTTCATTGTATTCTCCTTCGTTTTTATTGTCAAGCTCTGTTGCGTCTACATGATGTGGGGTGGAGAGGTGCTCAGATAGTCTTGCTTCGTGTTCTTCAGAACTAAAGGCTTTCATGCGTTTGAGCATTTCATCGAAATCAACTTGGTGTCCGTCAAATTCCGGTCCGTCGACACATACGAATTTTGTAACGCCTCCAACCGTTATTCTGCAAGCGCCACACATACCCGTACCGTCTACCATGATTGTATTAAGAGACACGTCTGTCGGGATTTCATATTTCTTTGTAAGCAGGCATACAAATTTCATCATGATGGCTGGGCCAATAACAAAGCATTTGTCAATCTTTTCCTTTTGGATAATATTTTCAATGCCCTCGGTTATCAAGCCTTTGTTGCCATACGAACCGTCATCGGTCATTATGACGAGTTCGTCGGAAATGGCCCGCATTTCTTTTTCCAGTATGATCAATTCTTTGGTTCTTCCAGCAAGGACTGTAACAACTCGGTTGCCAGCGGCTTTTAAGGCGGTTGCAATGGGGAGCATGGGGGCAACACCAACACCACCACCTGCACAGATGACTGTGCCGAACTTGGCTATATGTGTTGGTTTCCCAAGTGGTCCGACAACATCGGCCAAACAATCTCCTATATTCATCGCACACAGTTTGTCTGAGGAAACACCGACGCGCTGCACGACCAATGTAATCGTTCCTTTTGCAGTATCAGCTTCTGCAATGGTCAAAGGAATACGTTCGCCGTGTTTGTCAACTCGGATGATGACAAAATGGCCAGCTTTCCTGCTGCGTGCAATGGCTGGTGCTTTGATGACGAATTTATATACATTCTCGGAGAATTGTTGCTTGCTTAAAATTTCGTTCATGGTTGATGATGTATAAGGTTAGGTTCTTGTTGGGATTCTTGTTGTTGGACAAGAGTCGTTCTGCTTGATAGCAATGGCAAATATACAAATTTTTTCAAGAGGTTTAAGTCTTACGGGAGATAAAAACTTTTCGGTTTTGTTTTTGTTGTGTGGGGGGCTTGTACTATCTTTGCATAAGATAGGCATCACCTCGGCAAAGCGTTCAAGCAAGCTTGACGCTCTGCTCTCGGTTCGCACTATCTTTGCATAAGATAGGCATCATCTCGGCAAAGCGTTTAAGCAAGCTTGACGCTCTGCTCTCGGTTCGCACTATCTTTGACATCCTATTTAGAGCCAGGATTTAAAATCAAATTTTCAAACTAACCTAAAATAGATATTATGGAGAGGTTGTCATTAAATATAAGTTATGTGTCTTGTGCATTTGAGGATTTGTCTTCAGAGGACGCAGCGTTGGTGATTCGTGCAAAGGAAATGTGTGAACATTCGTATGCTCCTTATTCAAAGTTTTGTGTAGGGGCGGCGGTTAGCCTGGATAATGGTGAGGTGGTGTGCGGCAGCAATCAGGAAAATGCCGCCTATCCCTCCGGTACGTGTGCAGAGCGCTGTACAATGTTTTATGCTAATGCCAGATACCCGGAGGCAACCCCTTTGGTAATTGCGATAGCGGCTAAGGACGAGAAAGGTCAGTTTACGCCAACACCTATAACGCCTTGTGGCGCTTGTCGGCAGGTCTTGATAGAGACGCAGCATCGCTATAACCATTCTTTGCGGGTTTTGCTTTATGGTGCGAACCATGTTTATTGTCTGGATTCGGTTAGCGATTTGCTGCCGTTCCAATTTGATGCAGATGCCTTGTAGTGCAAGATGCTTGTCGTGTCGCTTGTTTTCTTGGGAGGAGGGCGAAAATAAAATCGGATTTATTTGCTCCTTCTCTTGGTTTGCAGTAACTTCGCACTCCGAAATCAAAATGAAAGAATATGAATAACGAGTGGTTTGAATGTAAGATCAAATACGAGAAGACCATGGAGAATGGTCTCGTGAAGAAAGTGAATGAGCCCTATTTGGTTGATGCTTTGAGTTTTACCGAGGCAGAAAAAAGAATTATAGATGAGGTCTCTCCTTTCATGACAGGTGAGTTTCAGGTGTCAGACATTAAACGTGCCCGTTATGCAGAGTTTTTTGAAACGATAGAGGAAAGTGCCGACCGTTGGTTTAAGGCTAAGTTGGTTTTCATTACGCTTGATGAAAAAAGCGGGAAGGAAAAGAAGACATCTCAAAACGTGTTGATCCAGGCTGCAGATTTGCGAGGTGCGATTGACCGGCTCGACGAAGGGATGAAGGGTTCTATGATGGACTATACAATTGCTTCTGTTATGGAAACTCCCATTATGGATGTGTTTAAATACAAGCAGTCTCCTGAGTTTGAGAACAAGGAGGCAAAGCCTGAATATGAACAGTAAGTAGTTGAAATTAATAGCGATATGAGCAATTTCGAGAACATCGTAATTGGTTTTCCTGAACCGGTCAAGATGGCTCGGGGGCGTTCTGTTGCCTTTATTGAAAATTTGAAATCCAAAAAACAGCCATTATGCTCGCGATAGAGTCGTGGCCGTTTTTTGGCTTTTTTGTTTAACGATATTTATTATGACAGAGATTCAGAGACGGTTGTCTGAAACGATGGCTGGACTGCCCGGAAACGTAACGCTGGTGGCGGTCTCAAAATTCCATCCAGTGTCTTCTTTACAGGAGGCTTATGATGGCGGAGCGCGAATCTTCGGGGAGAGTCGCGCACAGGAGTTGGTGGCAAAGCATGAGGTTCTTCCAACAGACATAGAGTGGCATTTCATTGGACATCTGCAGCCCAACAAGGTTAAATATATTGCTCCATTTATTTCATTGATTCATGCAGCAGATTCCCATAAGCTATTATTGGAGATTGACAAGCAAGCACGCCGTTGTGATCGCGTCATTCCTTGTTTGCTCCAACTTCATGTCGCTCAAGAAGAGACTAAGTTTGGGTTTACGGTTGATGAGTGCAGAGCATATCTTGAAAGTGGCGAATGGCGTGAACTCCATCATGTGAATATATGTGGCTTGATGTGTATGGCATCAAACACGGATGATGAAAACCGCATACGTCGTGATTTCCACACTGCCTATGAATTTTACAAAGAGGCCAAGTCGCTCTACTTTTCAGACAGGCCGGAATTTTGTGAACGTTCATGGGGGATGAGTGGCGATTACAAGATTGCGATTGAAGAGGGAAGTACGATGGTCAGAATCGGAACCCACATATTTGGAGAGAGAGAATATTAAAGAATAAAGGTTAGCGCTGCTGTTTGCAAACTGAAAATGCCATAAGGAGGTAATATCTCATAGCTTTATGGAGTGCTCTGAAAAAAAATAATAGCAGGCATGAAAAAAATAGCGCAAAAGCTTTGGTGGTATAATAAAAAGTTGTAACTTTGCACTCGCAATCAAGGGAGATAGCGAAGTTAAAATAAAGAGAAAACAATGGTGCGTTAGTTCAGCTGGTTAGAATACATGCCTGTCACGCATGGGGTCACGGGTTCGAGTCCCGTACGCACCGCCAACTGGCTCCTTAGCTCAACTGAATAGAGCATTTGACTACGGATCAAAAGGTTATAGGTTTGAATCCTATAGGAGTCACTTCTCTATTTCTGAAGTTTTTCTTCAGAAAAAATATAATGTGGTATCTGCAAAAACGCAGATACCACATTTTTTTTTGTTGTTCTGTGGTTTGATTTTAAAGGAGTATTTAAAAATCTTTAGACCTATCAATCTCCTAATTGTATATTACGACAATCGCGCCAGAAGCCAGGGGGATATCGGTATAAATCCACTACAGCGTGTAAGTGACATGGCAACACCTAATGAAACATGGTGCAACGTCCCCAATAAATCAATTTCTATATTTGTTAGCGAACGCCGTCCCAGATGCGACCGTATCTCGCCCCAGACGCGTTCGTATCTCGCCCCAGATGCGATTGTGTCTCCTCCCAGATGCGCTAAAAAGCATAGATCTTGAATTACGAAGAATAATGCGGCCATCATCAACTGTCGTAGCAAGAAAGCGCTGACAAAGAAAAACCCTGAGGAATGCCGTTTTAGAAAATAGAATTTCTGAATTGCAAGAATGTTTCGGTATTCAAGGCTTCTGAGATTGGCAGAAAGTACATGGTGTCAAAGATTGAAGACATCTGGATGAACTGCACCCCAAACCAACACAAGTAAAGACAAAGCCTGTTTCGCCATCCGTTGCTCCTGCGCCTCGCCCAGTTCGTCCTGTCGTTCATACTCTAACAGCATCACAACCAAAGGCGCAACCTCAAATTACCTAAACGGCATTCACAATCAACATTGGCGATGAAGTCAAAAAGGTGTGGATTCCGAACTCTGTCAAAGATGTCTTTACTAATGAGGTTCAGATTCCAGAGGATAATGATATTGCGACAACAGAGAATGTCGCTCATGTAGCGATGCTGTTGTTTGCAGGGTACATTAATGCAGCTACTTCCATGTCTGAGTCATGTGGCGGTGACGGTTCTGCTCCATCTTTTGGTTGGGGCAAGAAGGACGATGAAGATGACTGGAAGTTTGCCCACCGTTGCGTACAGATGGCTCATTCCATGTGCAAGCCTAAACCACGCAGCAGAAGTTTCCACCGATAAATCAATGACAATATGGCAATCAGAAAAAGCAAGATAAACATAGACACAGAAGAAAGATCCGACTTTGACAACATGATGAATGATGTTGAAAACGAGGTTGAGGAGCAGCAAGCCGAGGATGGACTTGTAAACCGTGTTCCTGAGTTGAAGCAGTTGAGTGAGGACATTGATAAGGCAACCAACACCTTCATCAATGCCACACTTGAACTGGAATCTGTAATTCAGCAGTATCAGCGTGCAGAAGCCCAATTAGGTGGTGCAGTGACTACTATCAGCAAAAAGGTTGATACCATCAATCAGCACATAGACAAAGTCTTGGAAAATGCTCCCACGAAATTAAAGGTGTCTGTAAATGTCAATGATGCCGACTGGCAGAAGATACAAGAACTGTTTGCAAAAGAACGCCAATGGATGACCGCACAGATGCATATACGTGAAGTCAATTCCATGTTTGCCGATGAACGGAAGAAAGTCCGTGAGCGATACAAGGAATATGATGGTTGCTACCTTGGTTGCTATGCCCAGTGGTTCTTTTGGTTCTTCTTCACGATTGGTATTTTTGTGGTTGCAGGAGGTGTAGGAGTGATGATTGTACAGAGTTGTGGAAAATAACAATCCGACTGACCTTGGGCTTTAGCCTAAAATCAGTCGGTTCCTTTTATGTAGTCCCATCTGAACAAATAAGACCTTCAGTCTTAACGGACACTAATGTATTCTTTTTATTTATTCATAGGCATCAGCCAAACCTGATTCTACGTCCTCTCTAGACAAACCGTCATAAAACGCTCTCTCGTCACCAAAAGGGTCACTCCAATTATCGTAATCATTCATTTTCTCGTTTTCATAATCCCAAAATGAAGTTTTATGATAATTTGAAGCCAGTTTCTTTCCTTTTTTGTTACTGTCATCATTTATTTCTATAGATGAAGGTGGAAATGAGGTCTTTCCTACATCGCATTTTTCTGTGAGTAAAACAAATATCTTTCCGTTGCTATTGCTGACAATTGAAAACATTGGTTCTTTTGGAATAGAATTTATAGCTACAGCACCAATATTTGTTCCATAAGTGAAAAATAATTGGTTGGTTTCTATATCTTTTTTAATGTATACATGACTGCAATTAGACAGCTCTTTAAAATCGTTTACTGAATATGTTGCTATATAGGTAAGTCCGTCTAATAGCATGTTGTTTGATGTTAGCTTTAACAGGTTGATGCTTGTTTCTTGTGTACCATCATATGCTTTTATGGAACATAAGTATTCTTCGTTTAAAGCCCATATTTTATCGTATTTTAATGGGATAATTAAATCTCCTCTTGTATTTATGATACCCCATTTATCTTTTAACACTCTGGCATAGCCACAAACAAACCTAGGTTCGCACCAAGAATATACACCAAATGGAATAACAATATTATTATCGTAGTCAATGTAAGCATACTGATATTGACTATTTCTAACCAATGAAAGTCCACAACTAAATTGATACATTTCCGTATATTGTGCGGTAATAACAATCTGTCCATTTTGGTCTTTTGCTCCATATAACCCATTATCTTCGTATATGTTAAGTAATTGTTCTTTTCTCATGATGATTACATATTAATGTATGATACTGGATTTTGTCTTTTTCCTACAAGTTGAGAAATATCCATATGTAAATACGGAGAGTCCGAAATCTCTACACCTTCAAATTCCCATCGACCTACATATTCATTTGAATCTGTAAGGAACCAATGGGTTGGCTTAAATACCCCTACGATGTAACCAGAACAAATGGCAAAAACGTATTCTGCCTTTTTAGCTCGTTCCCCATTCAATCTCCAATACTTTCTTACACATTCATACAAACTGGGTCTTTTACACAATAAATAGGTGCGTGTTACATTAAAACAGATGATTTGATTGTTGGATTCGTTTTCAAATCTACCATAATCTCTAAATACGTTTTCCATAAGGGCTTATTATTTCTGCTTTACCTTATTATTTCTGCTTTACCTTAAAACATCATTCAACATTTTCTTCTATAGTTTTGTCAACAATCAAGTCTTTTAATTCTACAGATAGCAATTTTGCAATCTTGTATAATGTATCTAAATTGGGTTGCTGTCTGTTACAACAATAAGCATTTATCGTACTAAAACTTTTTCCAAGTTGCTCCGCAAGCCATTTCTGTGATAAATCCTTTTCGACCAAGACTGTTTTTATTCTGTTCAACTTCATTTTTCTCAATTTTGCCACAAAGATACAAAATAATATTTAGAATATAGTATTTAATGCTATATTTATTCAATCTTGCTGCATTTTTGAAGACATTTACATCTGTGACAGATGAAAAACGACCACTTAAATAAAGAAATCAGTCAGCCTCAGATAGCACATTCTAATGCCAAAATCGGAAAATTACCTTTGTTTTCAGTGTTAATTTATGTTTTCTCATGCTTTCATTTTGGGGTTTCTTGATTTTGTTGTTCCTAATTTGTTTCTTTCGTCATTTCATTATCCCAATTAGTATTGATTATCAGTATATTACAAGCAATCAGCAAGATTTCAAGAAGAAAATTGTGATGGTGGTTGGCGCATGTATCTTCCTGATTGCAGCAGCCTAGGCATTGCCTCTGTTCTTCGGTATCGGATAAATACACATAATCCGAACAACAGCAAGAAGTAAGTTTGTCAAGTTTTGTTTCAGCGTTGAGCTGTCGTGCAGACAAGAATATAAGTTAAACTCGTACGTCTTTTGGTTGATAAATGTGACCTGAATGGGATGCTTATAGAACGCCTACTTATTTTGTCGTTATTGTCGTAGGGCAAAAAAAAATGTGTATCGCTAAAGATAGGATACACATCTTTTTGTTGTTTAAAGGAGCATTCCTTAAAAACGGAATGAGTTTTAGGAATATTCTCAACTGTTTTTTGAGAAGCTTGTTGCTCTTATTTCACGGTCAAGGCACGTTTTATGATATCGGTCAGCGCTGCATAGTGGTCGCGTGTTGCTTGATCGGCGGCGCGTGCAACTTTCAGACGTGAGGAGAGCGTCCGCAACGCGCTCAGCATGTTGGCGTGTGTTGGACTTGTGACGTCCCCGCCTTTGTAATATCCAACGAGCGTTGTCACGTATGTCGTTTGCAAAGCTCTTCTGTATTCAGTGGTCTTGGCACCGCTTGCTGTTTCCTTGAACAACATGTTGGTCAGGTCTTTCAGAAAGTCGTTCAGCGGGTATTCGGGTGTCATTTTCTCAAGTCGTGACGATTTGAGGAGATTTCCCATCACGTTGCGTCCGATACCGATGGTCAGGACTTGCGGATTTGCCATCAGGCGGTTCATGTAAGGCACATCAATGAGCCATGTCGGTTCGGTGAATATGTGTCGGTTGATGTAATCGAGCGCGTATTTCTGTTTCTCGCGTGAGAGGTTGGTGAATACAGCTCCCGGTTCGTCCACCGTTTTATAGTCTTTGTAGACGCCTGCAATGTTTCCTGCCACGTGGTTGGCGTAGCGGTTGAACTGTGACAAGACTTGGTCGTACATTGACGAGAGGTTTTTGCCGTAGATATCATTGCTTTCGTAGGTCCATTCTGGGAGTTGCTTGATAATGCGTTTAAGGTTTAAGACACCATATTCGCTTGCTTTCACGGCATCGTCTCCCAAGTCTTCTGTCTGGCAACGCGAGTCGTTTGTCGTGTTTGTTTCTCCGTCGCCAAACCAGAGGCGTCGGTTGCCTCGCAGCGTTTCGCTGGTCATTTTCTCCAGTTCCCAGTGGTCGCTTTCCGCGTCATAGGCGTTCCACATTGGCGTGTATCCCCATTTGATGGCCCAGCAGTCGTAGTCGCCGATGCGGGGGAACATTCCTGCGTGTGTGATGCTGTCTTCCGGTTGTGCCACGTAGTTGAATCGGGCATAGTCCATAATGGAAGGCGTGTGGCCGTTGACTTCCAACCAGGCTTTGTTTCTCAGGCTGTCGACAGGCACAGTGCTTGACGACCCGAAATTGTGGCGGAGGCCCAATGTGTGTCCCACTTCGTGTGATGAAACGAAGCGAATGAGTTGTCCCATGAGTTCATCGCTGAGTTTCATCTTGCGTGCCTCTGGGTCGACACATCCAGCCTGAATCATATACCAGTCATGGCAGAGTCGCATCACGTTGTGATACCATCCGATGTGTGATTCGATGATTTCGCCCGTTCGCGGGTCATGGATTTGTGGTCCGTAGGCGTTTTCGATTGGAGAGGCATAGTAGCGGATGACCGAGAACCGGGCGTCTTCCATTGACATGCTGTCGCAGTCAACAGGCCATTCTTTCGCCATGATTGCGTTTTTGAATCCCGCATGTTCAAATGCCTTCTGCCAGTCGTTGACACCTTGGATGAGATAAGGGCGCCATTTTTTAGGCGTTGCAGGGTCGATGTAGTAAACAATCGGCTTCTTCGGTTCCACCAGTTCGCCGCGTTTCATCTTCTCCATGTCGGTGCTGTCCTTCGGTTCCAAGCGCCAACGGGTGATGAAGCGCATCGTTTCCGAGCGTTGTTGGTTGTCGGCAAAGACGTAGTATGTGTCAGTGAAATAACCAACGCGTGGATCGAAGAGGCGCGGAATCATCGGGTCTTTCGGGAGGAGCACAAAGGAGACGTTGAGCCCCAGGGTGACGCGTCCCGTGTTTGATCCAGCGATGGTGCTGGTGGTAGAAGTCATCCATGTCTTCACCGTTCTGATTTCCGTGTTCAGAGGGAAGGTCTTTATGCTTTCAATGTATGATGCTTGCGGCATGTAGCCCTGCAGGCCAAATTTATTCTTGATGTCTCGTCCGACGCCCAAGGCTGGGTTATCTTCGTTGAAGAAAGACGTGACCTTGACCAGATAGTGTCCGTTTCTGTGTCCTTCGATTTTGAAGGTACCGATGATTGGGTTGTTGTTGCTCGTTTTGACTGCGCGGTCGATGGCATCTATTGGATTTCCCATGTTGACCATGAGGTCAGATCTCAGCAGCATGACGTTGCCCGGTGCCGGTTCCCAATAAACGGTTTGCTGGTTTACGGATTCACCGCCATATTTCCCTGTTCCTGCTGGTGTGGAAGTGAAACGCACCGTTGCCAGGAAGCGTCGAGAGAGCAGGGAGTCGGGGATGTCGAAAAAGTAGTCGGCATCACGTCTCAACACTCCGAAAAGTCCCTCTTGTCCGCTCGTGAAGGCAGATTGCGACTTTGCTGTGGTTGCCGCAGGTTTCTTTGACGGTTTCTTGTCCGCCATTGCTGTGCAACACATGGTGGCTCCGAGAAGCACCAATAAAAATGACTTCTTCATTTTTTGAGATTAGGTTTTGTGTGGTGTTATTGGTTAAGTGTTTTTGTAAATGTTTCGTAGGATATTTCCAAACGGCTCAATTCATAATTCTGGAGTTTTAGTGAAAATTGTCCAGGTAGGTCTTGCAGGTCAAAATAATGACGCATGATGCTTGCCATGTTGTATGCCCGTTTGTTGTCTTTCTTCAGCAGGACGATGTAGTGGTGTCGTATCAAATCCTTGTTTTCTTCCTCTTGCCGCAGGTTTTGAAACAGGAGGAAGTAGCAGAGATCGGTTTCTGCACGCTGAAGAGCGTTGAGCCGGAATTCTGTGTCTTTGGCAAATTCGTCAAGCAGGATGTCGGCATCTTCGCGGCGACTTGTGACCGGGAGCAGGCTGTCTAATATTTTCCGGCAGTCAATGTCAGAACACCCTGCAGAGAATTGGTGGAGACGTTCGTCTTTCAGGTTGAGCAACGCTTTGGCATGCAGTTTGGCTGCGGCTTTCAGAAATGTGCCTAAATAGGCTTTTGGCTTTTGTGGCACGATGTCGAAGAAAAGAGTCATGAAAGCCGATGGGTTTGTTATGGCTGGCAATAACTCTTCTGCAAGCATGTAGCTCGCCGTTCTGAATTCGCTGTGGCTCAACTGGTTCAGCAGACAGGATAACGCTGAAGAGTCGGCCTCTGCAACCAATGGCTGCAGGCGTGCAGACAAGCGGCTGTTGTGTCGGTGGACGTTGGTCATTGGGATGTTGGCTTTTGGAAGGTTGACTCTGCTATCGGTTTACTTTTTTATTCCGCCTTGTTTCTCCTTTCGAGCAACACGACATTCTCAACGTGGTGCGTCTGAGGAAACATGTCGACAGGTTGTACTTTTACGACACGGTATGCCTCGTCAAGGAGCGTCAGATCACGTGCTTGCGTGGCAGGGTTGCAGCTCACATATACGATGCGTTTTGGCTCTGCAAAGAGAATTGTTGAGATGACGTCGGCGTGCATGCCAGCACGTGGAGGGTCGGTGATGATGACATCGGGGCGACCATGCTCGTTGATGAAATCCTGTGTGAGGATGTCCTTCATGTCGCCAGCGTAGAACAGAGTGTTGTTCAGGTGGTTTAATTCTGCATTCACCTTGGCATCTTCAATGGCTTCCGGGACATATTCAATGCCGATGACTTTTTTGGCCTGATGAGCCACAAAGTTGGCGATGGTTCCTGTTCCAGTGTATAAGTCGTAAACGAGTTCGTTGCCCGTCAAGCTCGCAAATTCTCTGGCCACTTTATACAATTCGTATGCCTGCAGGGAGTTTGTCTGGTAAAAACTTTTCGGACCGACCTTAAAGCGCAGATTTTCCATTTCTTCGTAGATGTGGTCTGTTCCAAAATATGTGCAGACGTCCAAATCGCCAATTGTGTCATTGCATTTCGTGTTGTTTACATAAAGCAGAGAGGTCACCTCTGGGAATGTTTTGTGGATGAATGCAAGCGTGTCTTTGGCCTGAGCCTCTTCTTCAGGTGTGTGTATGCAGAATTGCATCAGCAACATCAATTCGCCTGTTGTTGATGTGCGAATCATCATGTTGCGCAGCAGTCCCTGTTGGGCGCGGTAGTCAAAGAAGGAGAGATTGTTTTCAAAAGCATATTCGCGGATGGCGTTGCGCAGACGGTTGTTGATGTTTGTCATCAGATGGCATTCTTCAATGTCCAGAATTTTGTCGAAGGCTCCCGTGATGTGAAACCCAACGGCGTTCATATTGTCAAACACCTCGCCTGAGGCCACCTGCTCGTTTGTCAGCCATTTTTTGTTGCAGAATCCAAATTCCAGTTTGTTTCGGTATTCTTGTGTTTTCCGGCTTCCGAGAATAGCGTTGATTTCCGGCAGTTCCACCTTGCCAATTCTCCGCAAGGTTTCTTCAACCTGTTTCTGCTTGTGGTGTAGTTGCAGTTCGTATGGCAGAATCTGCCATTTGCAACCGCCGCATACTCCAAAGTGCGGGCAGAATGGTTTTGCGCGGTCGGGAGAATACTGGTGGAAGTTGACGGCTTCAGCTTCTGCAAAACTGTGTTTTTTGCGGCGGATTTGAAGATCGACAACATCTCCAGGTATGACAAACGGAACGAAAACGGCCAGGCCGTCAACTTTTGCGATGGCTTTTCCTTCTGCTGCGATGTCAGTGATAGTTATGTTCTCGAGTAGTGGTAACGGCTTTTTCTTTCTTGCCATGTTGGTAGAATTTATTTGTTATGTAAGTTGGTTGGCAAAACTGTTTGGCAGGATTCCTTCTGTGCTCTTTTGTAAATCCAAAGCAGGAAGTGCTTCTGTCTTATGAATCATAAAAAAACAATTTCGCGTTCCATTACTTTTGCTTGGTGCGACTTTAAAACAGTGTTTTTTGGCTAAATGACAGGTGTGGCAGCAGAGTTTTTAGTTTCTGACCACGTGATTCATCAGAATCCCCCCTTGAGAATGGCGTATGCCTTATACAAACCCAGTTCTCCCGCTTTGCTGAGGTCTTGACGTGCTTTGTCTTTTTCGCCTTGTTCGAGCAAGAGCAGTCCGCGGTTATAGTAGGCTTCTGCAAACATTTTGTCGGCCTTTATGGCTTCTGAAAAATGTTTGATGGCCTGTTTCGTGTCTCCCGTCTTGGCTTCGATACATCCTAAATTATATAGAGCATATTGGTTGGGCAGTTCCGTGCTGCTTGCCAACTTCTTCAATATTGTTGCGGCCGCGTTGAGTGTTGCCTTGTTGCCAGCAGCCAGTCGGTCATCAGTCAAATGACCTCCCCTTTGGTTTGCGTTGGGGGCGATGGCCGGTGTGGCAGATGGTTGTGAAGCCAGAAACTCGAAATATAAAATTGTGGCTTTTTGGATGTCAAGCACAAATTTCATTTTGGCATTGCTGTTGGCGTCAGACGCTTTCTGCAGCAGTTTGTTGGCCAAAGGGTAATCATATCTGTCTGAGGCAATTACCGACTGTGCAAACAGGCTGTCGGATTCAGATTTGAAACGTTTGCAATTAGTTATCCTGTCGGCCTTTTGGTTTTCATCGGAACTGCTGTGTGCGTATTCCGCAGAGAATTCAAGTGGTGCAACACCTGCCATCTTTTGCGAAATCTCAGCCGCTTGTTCAACGAAGGCAACAGACCGGTATCTTTTGTTGGCAGCCGGAGCATTGAAGGTGAACAAGAATGGGCGGATCAGCGTCTTGTCGGTCGCTTTGTTCTGCACACGTCCAAACAAATCAGCAGAGAGCATCCTTCCGTAGGCCGACCCTGTGGAGTCGTTGTCGGCATCCTCAACGAGTTCTTGGTATTTGTCGAGGCTGTGGTCGTTGTTTTGTCGCCAACGCTTGACGGGATAGCGACGTGATGATTTGCCGAAGAACATGTCTAAGTTGGCGCGTGCCACGACACTCTCATCGTTGAGCGCACCGCGCACGTCTCCGTATTTCCTGCGGCATTCGGCACGGGCATAGTAGCCATAGGTGAAATTGGGAAACTGCCGTATGATTTTAGTGAAATCAGCCGCAGCTCCGCGATAGTCTCCCGTTTCTTTTCTCAGCAGGGCGCGGTTGTAGATGGCCATGACATTGTCGGGTTCCTTGTTGATGACAAACGAGAAATCGTCGATGGCCTTGTTGTTGCTCCCGACCAAGGCCAGAAGAAGACCGCGGTTGTAGTGTGCCACGAAATGCTGCGGAACGAGGCTAATAGTTTTGTCGTAATCTGCAATGGCGTCTCCAAACAGGTTCATCCCGTGGCGGGCCAGGGCACGCGCCAGATAGCATTCGTAGTTGTTTGGCTGTAGTTTTATGGCGATGGAAAGACACGAATCAGCTTCCTCATAGCGTTTTTTTTCAAGAGCATATCTTCCCTTAAACGACCATCCATCGGCATTCTCAGGATTCATTTTCAAGAGCTTGTCAATGTAATTGATGCCCTGTACGGTGTCTTTTTGCGCCAGAGAAATTTGTGCTTTTATAGCGTAGGCTCTGTAGAAATTCGGTTTGAATTTGAGCAGTGCGTCAATATCTTTCAGCGCTTTGTCATATTCTTTGAGTTGCAGATGGCATAGTCCGCGGTTGTATAATGCCCCCTCGTCTTGTGGCTTTTCTGCAATGGTTTTGGTGTAGTCTTCTGCCGCCTTATCGTATTGTTCGAGGCGGATGCGGCAAAGACCGCGCAACTGGTACACTCCAATTTGAAACGGGTTTGCGTTGATGGATTTCGTGCAGTCTTCCTCCGCTCCCGTGTAGTCATCAAGGATAAATTTGGTGTATGCACGGAAGTAATAAGGCTCCCACAGAAATGGCTTGGCCTCAATGACCTGGTTGAAATAGTGGATGGCGGTCAGATAATCGCTTGAAGCCAGAGCACTCCTTCCCATGAAAATCACTTGGTCGGTGTTTATTTGCGATAAAAGCGGGCATACGGAGAAAAGCGCCGACGCAATGGTAGCAGTCAGACGTTTGCGCCACGTTGCCATTATCTGTTTGTTGGCCTTTGTCATGGAGGTTTTTCTGGAAGGATGAAACACAAATCGTTATTGTTCCCTACTTGCATAAAGGCAATGGCTGAGTGCCACTGCCTTTGCAATATTGGTCGGGGGTTAGGGAAGTTGAACAAACCGTACAGGATTTCAAATATTTTCTGTCGACTGACTTGCATTCGCCCAACGGCGATGCTGGAACTAAGACTCCAGGGTGCGTCAGTCTGATGCGGGTGCCGGCCTGTTTATTTCGCGCCCTTCGTCTTGTAGCTGCAACGCACCTTTCCTTTCAGCAGGGCAGAAATTTTGCTTTTGATCATTTGCTTGCGCAGGGCAGACAGGTGGTCGACAAAAACGTGTCCGTCAAGATGGTCAAACTCATGCTGCATAACGCGTGCTAAGAATCCTTCAACCCATTCATCGTGAGGATTTCCCTGTTCGTCAATATATTTGACATGAACGCGCGTTGGGCGGCGCACTGGTTCGTGAATGCCTGGCAGGCTCAAGCAGCCTTCTTCCATTGATTCCGTTTTGCTGTCGTCCGTTTCAATGATATAGGGGTTGATATAGGCGTGGCGGAAGTCTTTGTATTCAGGAAAATTATCTTTCATGACATCGAGGGAAATTACCACCAAGCGGATGGCTTTGCCAATCTGTGGGGCGGCGAGTCCAACGCCGTCGGCGTGGTCCATCGTTTCAAACATGTCTTGGATGACTTGTTGCAGTTCAGGATAATCCATGGTAATATCCTCAGCCGTTTTTCGCAACACGGGCTGTCCGTATGTGTAAATTGGTAAAATCATAATTCTTTGTTATACATATTTTCTTGGATATAAACCGGCTGGCAAAACCGGTGTTTGGGACACGTCACAGTTTGATTTACATCATTGAACTTCCCATGTATGATTGCAGAATCAGCGTCGCACTGATTTCGTCCACCAGCGCCTTGTTTTGCCTGCGTTTTTTCCCGAGTCCGGCATCAAGCATTACTTGGTGGGCAATGGTCGATGTGAAGCGCTCATCATAGCGAACGATGGGGAGGCTGGGAATTTCGCGTTCAAACGCTTTGATGAAATTGGCAATGCGCGCTGCGTTTTCAGACGGACAGCCGTTTAGCTGTGTCGGCCATCCAATCACGATTTTCTCAACATCTTCGCGCGCAATGTAGTCCTTCAGAAATTTCATGAGGTCTTTGGTGTCGATTGTTGTCAGACCGCCTGGAATTATTTTAAGGGGGTCTGTCACAGCCAACCCTGTGCGCTTTTTACCATAATCAATTGCAAGAATTCTACCCATAGCATGCAAAGTTATTCAAAACAAATCAGATAATGTGCTTTGGCGGTAGCGATTTTTCAGTATCCCCCTATTCTCTTGTCAAAAAATCGCATTTGCCAGCGTTGTTTTGGGTGCCAGCGAGGAATGTTGCCGCCCTTTTTCTTAGTACACCCTCAGTTGCTTCAAAACGCTTCCATCAAGGAGTCTCAACGACAGGACACCGTCTTCGAGCGTGGCGAATGTTGACGGGTTGCCACCCTTGGGGAATGTGGGCGACCCTGTGTTGCATATAGCAGGGCCTCCGTTTTCAGAAGGATTGATGCCACACAAATGTGTGTGGCCGTAGAAAAACACCTCGCAACAGCCCTTTGGGGGGAGGTTGCCTTCGTTGACGATGTGTCCGTGTGTGAGGAAGATGCGGTGTTTTCCATCGGCAACGATAGCATAGGTACTCATGATGGGGAAGGGGAGGAGCATTTGGTCGACCTCGCTGTCACAGTTGCCCCTAACGGCAACGATGTCTTTCTGGTATTTTGAAAGAATTTCAACCACTCCTGGTGCGTCAAGTCCTTCTGGCACACCGTTGCGCGGACCATAGTTCAGCAAATCGCCGAGCAATAGGAGCATGTCATAGTGTCCGTTATCGTAAAATTTCATGACCTTTTCCAAAATCGGACGTGAGCCATGTATGTCTGATAATATCAAGAATCTCATATTTTATTATAAATAGGTGTTAAAGCGTTTTTGCCTCATTTCTTTTTTCAAGCGCAAGCAGTTCGTCTCTCAGTTGTGCGGCCTCAATGAAGTCCAGTCTGGCGGCAGCCTCTTTCATCGCCTTTCTCAGTCGCTCGATGCGCTCCTCAGTCGTCTCTGACTTCTTTTTCCCGTATGCGGCAGAAAAATCCTCTGCTGCAACATGCACAGTCCTTTCTTCCGTGCCGTATGGTTTGGGAGCGTTCTTTTGTTCGGCATCGTTCTGTCTCATCTGGGCCAGCTCGTTGGTCTTCACGTTCTTCTTAATGCCCTTTGGCGTGATGCCGTGTGCTTCGTTAAACTGGATTTGCTTCAGGCGTCGTCGTGCCGTCTCGTCGATGGTCAGTTGCATCGAAGGCGTAATCTTTTTTGCGTACATGATGACGCGTCCGTTGACGTTTCTTGCGGCGCGTCCTGCGGTTTGTGTCAGCGAGCGATGGGAACGGAGGAAGCCTTCTTTGTCTGCGTCGAGAATGGCCACCAATGCCACCTCTGGCAGGTCAAGTCCCTCGCGAAGTAGGTTCACACCGACCAGCACATTGTAAATTCCCGCCCGCAGGTCCTCCATGATTTTGACACGCTCCAGGGTGTCAACGTCACTATGGATATAGGCAGTTGATATGCCATTTTTAAGCAGATATTCCGTCAGTTCTTCCGCCATTCGCTTTGTCAGCGTCGTCACCAGTGTTCGCTCGTCGTTCCCAACGGCCTTTTGAATTTCGTCCATCAGATCGTCAACGGGAAAGTCCGTCGGGCGCACTTCTATTTGCGGGTCAAGCAGGCCAGTTGGGCGGATAACCTGTTCGACAACAATGCCTTCGCTTTCATTTAGTTCATAATTGTCGGGCGTTGCACTGACATAAATTACCTGCTTGGCCAGTTCGCGAAATTCCTCGAATTTCAGTGGGCGGTTGTCCATGGCGGCAGGTAGGCGGAATCCGTAGTTGACCAGCGACTCCTTTCGGGAACGGTCGCCTCCATACATAGCACGGATTTGCGGAACGCTCACGTGGCTTTCATCAATGACAATCAAAAAGTCATCAGGGAAAAAGTCCAGCAGGCAGTAGGGGCGTGTTCCCGCTTCGCGCCCGTCAAAATATCGGGAGTAGTTTTCAATGCCAGAGCAGTGCCCCAGCTCTCTGATCATTTCAATGTCATAGCTGACGCGCTCTTGCAGTCTTTTAGCCTCAAGCGTTTTCCCCTCCTCTTCAAAGAGCGCCACCTGTTCCCTCAGGTCGTCTTGAATTTTTCGGATAGCCATTTCCTGCGTTTCCTTGGAAGTCAGGAATAGGTTGGCCGGGTAAACCTTATACTCCTCAAATTCCGCCAGTTTGTAACCGTTCAAGGCGTCAATTTCTTCAATGCCGTCAATCTCGTCGCCCCAGAAGGAAACGCGCAGCAGTTCGTCGGCATAAGCTAGATAAATATCCACCGTGTCACCTTTCACGCGGAAATTTCCAGCCTTTGGCGCCACGTCGTTTCGGGTGTATAAACTGGAAACGAGCTTTCTCAGCAAGACGTTGGGAGATACTTGTGCTCCCACTTTCAGTTCAATCACATTCTCATAGAACGCCGAAGGGTTCCCCATACCGTAGATGCAAGACACCGATGACACCACCACTACATCCTTGCGGCCCGACAAAAGCGCGGAAGTCGCTGCCAAACGCAGTTTGTCTATATCTTCATTGATGGCCAAGTCCTTTTCTATATAGGTATCTGTTGAAGCGATGTAGGCTTCTGGCTGGTAATAGTCGTAGTACGACACGTAATATTCAACCGCATTTTCTGGGAAGAATCCCTTAAATTCAGAATACAACTGTGCTGCCAAGGTCTTGTTGTGGCTTAAGACCAATGTCGGTTTGCCCGCATTGGCGATAACGTTGGCAATGGTGAAGGTCTTTCCAGAGCCAGTGACCCCCAAGAGCGTCTGGGCAGGAACGCCGTCTGCAATGCCTTGAGAAAGTTGCGCGATGGCCTCCGGCTGGTCTCCCATAGGGGCAAAGTCCGAATGTATCTTGAATTTATTCATCCTTGCTTAGGTGAGCGTTTTAATGAGGGTTAAGTAATTAATAACGTTTTCCAGAAAAACGGAAATCGGGTGGTCTGGATTATTTCCTTACGTTGATTCTTCCATTATAGAATATATACACATGAAAAGCCTCCAGTTGCCAGTCTGTGAAAAATCCTGTTGTTGGCTTGTTCGCTACATCCCAAGCGTCTGGAGGTTGTGGTTTCCCATAATGCGGCTGCGGTCAACGTGGCCCTTGATGCCGTCAATGCTTCCCTTCGACGTGTACTGCCACATAATATAGTCGCGCCCGTCCAGCAACACTGGACTCTCCGACTGATATTTTGCAATCATCCAATGATAGTGGCGGAAAAGCCCCAGGAAATGGCGGTTGTAGAAATTCTGGTAGGAATAGAGCAATGGCTTTTTGCCGTAATACTGTTCAACCTTCTTGATTAGTTCTGTCAGGTCTCTGATGAACTGCTCCTCAGAAACGTTGCCACGGTGCTCAATGTCAATGATGGGGACAAGGTCCTGCTCCGCCGGCTTGATATTTCTGACGATGTTGTTAAATTGCTCCTGCGGCGACACGCTGGCGCGATAAAAATGATAGCTGCCAACGCTCAATCCGGCACGTCGGGCTTCAGTAAGGTTTCGCCGGTAGGTGTCGTCCACATAGTTGGCCCCTTCCGTTGCTTTGAGGTAAACGTAGGAGATGTTCGTGCTTCTAACCACGCGTTGCCAGTCAATGGTGCCTTGGTAATGCGAAACGTCAATGCCCTCTTTGTATTTCGTGTTGATATTTCCCTTATGCGTATAAAAAGGCATGCTTTGCGCAGCCAGGGCGTTGCGGTCTTGTATGGCCCGTATCGGCATGGCGTCGGGTTCAAGCATGGCGCCAATGTCTTCACGTCCATGTTTGTTGCGGTCTTTTTTTCTGCCAAAAGCGTCGTTGGGGACCAGTAAAACAGAAAATAAGAGTGTGAAAATGAATATGTTTTGTGGCTTGGTCATGTTTTCTTGGAGATTAAAGCAATCACAAATTTACTCATTTCCTGATTATTGACTGATGGAAAAACATTAATTTACGTTACGAGGTGGTTGATTTTTGATCTGTATGTATTCTTTCTGCTTAAGTGGGGGAACTGTTGCGGAATAAGTGGGGGCGCAGAATGGCTGTGGTGCTTAAAGTTGGCATTCCGCGAACGAGGTTTTTGTTATGTATTTCTCGCTCCTTGTAATCAGTAAAATAATATGATAGTACGATGAAAAAACGAAGGCGGATGCAGCGATATCTGAAAGTTTGCAGCCCACATGGTAATTATTTTGTAAATTTGCATGCAGATAAATAGGGCGGTGTGCGCGTTTATGCCCCACCGGAAAAAGAAATCGGAATATTCTTAATGTTGATATGAATACACGTGAAGAAAAGTTGCAGGCCTTCGGACGTCTGCTGGATGTTCTTGATGAGTTGCGCATTAAATGTCCTTGGGACCGTAAGCAAACCAACGAGAGCCTGAGGCCAAACACCATTGAAGAGACCTATGAACTTTGTGATGCACTCATGAAGCACGATGACGCCAACATCTGTAAGGAGTTGGGCGATGTGTTGCTGCATGTCTGTTTTTATGCAAAAATCGGTTCGGAGCATGGCGCGTTCGATATGGCGGATGTGTGTAATCATCTTTGCGACAAATTGATATTCCGTCATCCCCATGTCTTTCCGCCAGAGGGACAGGTGCAGGCAGACGTCAATACGGCGCAGGCTGTGAGCGAACAATGGGAATTGCTGAAACAGAAAGAGAAAGACGGAAACAAAACGGTTTTGAGCGGTGTGCCAGACGCTTTGCCGGCGCTGATAAAAGCCTATCGCATACAAGATAAGGCACGCAACGTTGGCTTTGACTGGGAAGACCGCACGCAGGTGTGGGACAAGGTGAAGGAGGAAATTTCCGAATTTGAAGTTGAAGCGAAGCAGGGGAACCAGGATGACATGGAGAAGGAATTTGGCGATGTCATGTTCTCACTCATCAATGCGGCCAGATTGTATAAGATAAATCCAGAGAATGCTTTGGAAAAGACCAACCGTAAATTCATCCGCCGCTTCAACTATCTGGAGGCGCATACGCTTAAGCAAGGTCGTCAGCTGACAGATATGTCGCTCGCTGAAATGGACGAAATCTGGAATGAAGCCAAGAAGGCAGAGCGTGCTGAAGACGCTGGAAACCAATGAGAAGACGAATTATCACTTGAGTATAAAATAAAATGGACAATATACGATTGCAGCCCGCAGAAACTTCCAATGAAGAGCGCTTGGTTTTGCGCACGGAAGGTTTGGTGAAAAAATATGGCAAGAGAACAGTTGTCAACGGCGTGTCTTTTGATGTGAAGCAAGGAGAAATCGTTGGGCTCTTGGGGCCGAACGGTGCTGGAAAAACCACTTCTTTTTATATGACAACAGGATTGGTCGTTCCCAATGGTGGCCGCATTTTTCTCGGCGACCAGGAGATAACGAACTTTCCCGTCTACAAACGTGCCAAGGCCGGAATCGGCTATCTGGCGCAGGAGGCTTCTGTGTTCAGGAAAATGAGCGTGGAGGATAACATCGCTTCTGTGCTTGAAATGACTGGTAAATCGAAGGAGGAACAGCGCGAATCGTTGGAGAGCCTCATTAAGGAGTTCCGCTTGGAAAAGGTCAGGAAAAACTATGGCGATCGTCTTTCTGGAGGCGAACGCCGAAGAACGGAAATTGCCCGTTGTCTGGCCATCGACCCTAAATTTATTATGCTCGACGAACCATTTGCCGGTGTGGACCCCATTGCTGTCGAGGATATCCAATATATTGTCTGGAAGCTTAAAGACCGCAACATTGGCATTCTCATCACAGACCATAACGTTGAAGAGACGCTTTGCATCACCAATCGCGCCTATCTGCTCTTTGAGGGGCGCATCCTTTTTCAGGGAACGCCAGAGGAATTGGCAGACAATCAGGTCGTCAGAGACAAGTATCTCACAAACTCGTTCAAGCTGAGAAAGAAGGATTTTCAGAAATTGAGAGAGGGCTGACAGTGAGGTGGGGCGCTTGCTCCCAGCTTTCGGGCGCTTTGGAGTGGAGAACGAGGCATCTGGATTTTTCTGAGAAAAATGGATTCAGACATCTGCCTGTCTATCCCGCAAGAATAATAGATGAAAGTAGCTTGCCGGCGAGCCCGGAAAAAAATATCATTCACAAACACACAAACAACACAAACTAAAAATGTCATTCTTACCCCTTTTAGGCTGGTGTTCGCTAACGGCCATGTCTGCCGACACAATAAGTGTCAACACGGCTCGTTGTACGCCTGCTATGGAGTTTCATGCTCCTTATCAAACAGATTCCTTGAATTTGCAGGGCAAACCATTCGACATCCAGAGTGTGATGAAGGAAAACGCTTCACTGATTGTGAAGGGCAATGACTTCAAAAGTCAGATTGTCAAAGGCACAATGTTGTCTGCTGGCTCGAAAAAGAATGTCTGCACGATGCAGGCTTTCCGTTTCGCATTGAATGCCGACCGCTTCATGAAGGTGTCGGTTTCCGTGCCCCACATGAGCAACAAACGCACCTATGTCAACGGCGAGGAAAAATCGCTTGGCGATTTGCAATTGACACCAGGACGCACAGAAATCACCATAGTCAATATGGCCAAGCCAGAGAGCCGCGACTCGTTTGTGGTCAATGTTGCTGGCAAATCTTTGGAAGGATTGACCATCGGCGAAGACCAGAAGAAGCTTTACACCGTCAAACTGATGAACGAGGGCGAACACTATAGTCAGGTGTTACTTTCTCCATCTGGACAATATCTCTTGACGGGGTATTACTATATGAAGCCCGATGGTTCGGCTGTTTACCGCTCAGTGCTAACGGATCTCAATGCGGGAAAAGATATCCTTCGCAGCAGCGCTTTCTTGCGTTATAGCTGGCTGCACCACAGCGACATCCTCTATTTCACGCGCGAAACTCCCAAGGGCATCGAAATGGTGAAGTTCCATCCGAAGACTTTGACCGAGGAAGTGGTGGCCACAAATCTGCCAGCAGGAGGCTTCACGCTTTCGCCCAAGGAAGATTACGCCATTTTCTCGCGTACGATAGAGGGGCGTAATGAACTCGTTCCGGGCCTCAAGCGCATTGAAGAACCCGACGACCGCATGGGTGGCTGGCGCAATCGCAACGCCTTATACCGTTATGATTTCAAAACCCATCAGATGCAGCCGCTAACATTTGGCCAAACTTCTGTTTGGCTCAACGACATCTCTTCCGACGGCCAGCGCCTCTTGATGAGTTTCGACCGCTTTGACGCCACGAAACGTCCTTTCAATCGCCAGACGGTTGTTGAAATGGATGCCTACACGGGAAAGGTGGACACCGTTTTCTGTGATGCCACGTTCTTGAATGGTCTGAAATATTCGCCCAACGGCAAGCAGCTGCTCATCTCAGCTTCTCCGCAGGCATTCGACAATATCGGAAACGAAGTGCCTAAGGGCATGATTCCGAACGGATTCGACTATCGTCTCTACCGATACACCTTTGCCACCCAAAAAATGGAGCCAATCTTGAAGAATTTCAAACCATCGGTTAATAGCTTCACATGGTCGTACGGCGACGGCAATATTTATTTTAAGGCCGACGATGGTTATGACATCAGTTATTTTCGTCTGAATCCGAAAACGCTCAAGGTGACCCGCTTTAAGCTCCCCGTCACTTGTTTGGGCGGCATCTCTATCGCTGAGGCTCAGAGCACTCCGCGTGCCGTGTTCTTCGGACAGACTGGCACCCGCGCTCGCGACATGTATCTCTGCACCCTCTCTTCAGAACAGCCCAAAACCAAGCAGATTGGCGACATCAGTTTTGACAAGCTCTTTGGCGACGTGGCATTGGGAGAGGTCAACGACTGGGATTTCAAATCTTCGAGAGGCGACACCATCAAGGGCTTCTATGTGCTTCCAGTCAATTTCGACAAAACGAAGAAATATCCAATGATCGTTTATTATTACGGCGGTTGCACGCCGACAACGAAGCAGTTGGAATTCCTTCCATATCCCTTCCAAGTGTTTGCCGGACAAGGCTATGTCGTTTACGTTGTAGAACCCAGCGGGGCCATCGGCTTCGGACAGGAATTTGCAGCGCGTCACGTCAATACCTGGGGACAGGGTTCAGCAGACGATATCATTGAGGGCACGAAGAAATTCGTGGAGGAACACAGTTTTGTCGATGGTAAGAAAATCGGTTGCATCGGTGCTTCTTATGGCGGCTTCATGACGCAATATCTCCAAACGCGCACCGACATTTTTGCTGCGGCCATTTCTCATGCCGGCATTTCAAACATTGCCAGCTATTGGGGCGGCGGAAACTGGGGATATTCTTACGGACAGACAGCCCAGTATGGCAGTTTTCCTTGGAACAATCCTGACCTCTACACCAAGCAGTCATCGCTCTTTAATGCCGACAAAATCCACACGCCCCTGCTCCTGCTTCATGGAACGGCTGATACAAACGTGCCAACCAACGAAAGTCAGCAGCTCTTCACGGCTTTGCGCATCCTTGGTCGTCCTGTAAGCTATGTTCAGGTGGATGGTGAAAACCACTACATTGCCAATTATGCCAAGCGCCAAGCATGGCAGAACACCATCTTTGCCTGGTTCGCTTATTGGCTGAAGGGACAGAAACTATGGTGGGAAACACTTTATCCCGGAGACGATTTCGGAATCAAAAACAAAAAATAATGATGGGGGGACGGGTGCAGGACAATCAGCAATTCTGCATCCGTTCCCTGTTATTTTTTTGAGTGCCACCGAAGAAAAATAAGCAGCAACTCTGCTTGATGATAAGTAGGTATTCAAAATTAGTTTAGACTGGTCATCCCCTGCATGGATACTATAAAATGATTTTGAACACCTATTTGCGGGGCCGATGCTGAGGAAGAAAACAGAAGAATCAAGATTTAAGAAATATGAATATCATTGCGTTTGCCAAGAAATGGTCGTTGCCATGCTCGCTGATGGTGGGAACAGTGGTCTATCTGCTTTTCGCCAACATCTCCGTCCTTGAACCCTTCGGCGAAATCGCCGGCCCATTTGTTGCTGGCTTGATGCCCTACGTGCTGTTCACCTTGCTTTATGTGACCTTTTGCAAAATCGAAATTAGGGAGATGAAACCGCGCTTGTGGCATTTCATTCTGCAACTCATCCGCACTTCGCTCGCCGCACTCTTCGTTGCCCTCATCTGTCTTACTTCTAATGCCGATACAAAATTGGTGTTGGAGGGCGTCTTCATTTGTGTCATTTGTCCAACGGCTGCAGCCGCGCCAGTGGTGACAGAGAAGTTAGGTGGCAGTATCGGTTCGCTTACCACTTACACCATCATCGCCAATGTCTTTACCATGGTGATTATTCCCCTATTCTTTCCGATGGTTGAAAAGAGCGCCGACATCACGTTCCTCTCCGCCTTCTTGATGGTGTTGCGCAACGTGACGGTGGTGCTGGTCGTTCCCTTGCTGTTGGCCTTGCTGAGTCGCAGGGTGATGCCGGGCTTCGTAGAAAAAGTGAAGCGCCGGAAAAACCTCGCTTTCTATCTGTGGTGTATCAATCTCTCCATCGTTACGGGAGTCACCGTAAAAAATATCACCCATTCCGGAGTGGGCGGATGGCTACTGGCGCTTCTGTTGCTCCTGCCGCTTGTTGTGACCATTGCGCAGTTTGCCATCGGCAAAGCCGTGGGGCGGCCGTTTGGTGCGAGCATCAGTGCGGGACAGGCCCTTGGCCAGAAAAATACGGTGGTTGGGATTTGGCTCACGCTGACATTTTTGAATCCTTTGGCCGCAGTTGCTCCAGGCGCCTATGTGATTTGGCAAAATATGGTCAATGCCTGGCAGTTGTGGTATAAGGGAAAATATGGGAAATTAAAATATTAGGGGAAAGTTCCCAACGTTCGCACAGGTGTTTCGACAATAACGTGGACTTCTGTTTAGTTGTGCCGCCTTCGCTTTCCCCAAAAAAAAGTAGAAACGCCCCTAAGTGTCAAGAAAAAATGCTAAATTTGCCACGCAATTATAATGGGCTGTTATCTCGGCATTCTTGATGCAGAGATTCGGTTCGTATAGATACAAGAGAATTATCAGTAAACAGATATGAATATTTCTTATAAATGGCTGAAAGAATATGTTGATTTCAGTCTTTCTCCAAACGAAGTGGCCGACGCTCTGACTAGTATAGGTCTGGAAGTTGACGGCGTTGAAGAGGTGCAGGCCATCAAGGGCGGGCTGCGCGGTTTGGTCGTTGGACATGTGCTCACTTGCGAGCCACATCCCAATTCCGACCACATGCACATCTGCTCTGTTGACCTCGGAGGGGAAGCCCCCGTACAGATTGTTTGCGGAGCACATAATGTGGCTGCCGGACAAAAGGTGATTGTGGCCACACTCGGCACAACGCTCTATGACGGAGATCAGGAATTTACCATCAAAAAATCGAAGTTGCGCGGTGTTGAAAGTCTCGGTATGATTTGTGCTGAAGACGAAATCGGTGTTGGCACCAGCCACGACGGCATCATCGTATTACCGGAGGATACCCCTGTCGGTATGCCCGCAGCTGAATATTTCAAGCTCGAAAGCGACTATGTCATCGAAGTGGATATCACGCCAAACCGTGCGGATGCCTGCTCCCATTATGGCGTAGCCCGCGATTTCTATGCTTGGTTGCGTCGTAATGGCTATGAAACGAGCTTGCATCGTCCGGATGCCGACGGCTTCAGCGTTGACAACCACGACCTTGATATTGAAGTTGAGGTGGAAAATGCAGAAGCTTGCCCACGTTATTGTGCGGTCACCATCAAGGATTGCAAGATTGGCGAGAGCCCTGAATGGTTGAAAGAAAAATTGGAGACTATTGGTTGCCGTTCGATCAACAACGTGGTTGACGTGACTAACTATATTATGTTTGCCTATGGCCAGCCGCTACACTGTTTTGACGCTGATATGATTGAGGGCAAGAAGGTGGTTGTTCGCACGATGCCGGAGGGTACGCCTTTCGTAACGCTTGATGGCGAAGAACACAAACTCTCTGAGCGCGATCTTGCCATTTGCAATGCAAAGGCTCCTATGTGTATTGCCGGCGTTTTTGGCGGCAAGGGTTCTGGCACTTATGAGACCACCAAGAACGTGCTTTTAGAAAGCGCCTATTTCCACCCCACGTGGATTCGTAAGAGCGCCCGCCGTCATGGTTTGAGCACTGATGCTTCTTTCCGTTTTGAGCGCGGCATTGATCCAGACGGACAGATTTATGCCTTGAAGCAGGCTGCTATGTTGGTTCGAGAACTGACCGGCGGACAGATTGCCATGGACATCGAAGACGTGGAGGCTCCTGGATTGACGAAGTCGTTCCTCGTTGACCTCAATTATCAATATGTTCACGACCTCGTTGGCAAGAATATTCCTGTTGACATCATCAAGGACATTGTGACTTCGTTGGATATGAAAGTCCTGAGCGAATCTACAACGGGGTTGCGTCTGGAAATTCCTGCCTATCGTGTGGATGTTCAGCGTCCTTGTGATGTGGTTGAAGATATTCTGCGCGTCTATGGCTACAATAATGTTGAGATTCCAACTTCTGTCAAGTCGAGCCTGACCATTCAGGGGGATGTTGACCGTGCCAATAAGTTGCAGAACATCATCTCTGAGCAGTTGATTGGTCAGGGATTCAACGAAATTCTGAACAACTCCCTCACCAAGGAGGCCTATTATAAAGAACTGACGGACGAAACAGCAGATTGTCTTGTGCGCGTGCTTAACCCGCTGAGTTCCGATCTTGGCGTTTTGCGTCAGACGCTTGTGTTCGGAGGTTTGGAAACGGTGTTGCACAATGTCAATCGCAAACAGACAAACTTGCGCCTCTTTGAGTTTGGAAATTGCTACCATTATAATGCCAGTAAGCGCAATCCTGAAAAACCACTTGCTCCTTACACGGAAGAATGTCATTTGGGCTTGTGGCTTACGGGTAAACGTGTAGAAGGTTCTTGGGCGCATCCCGATGAAAATTCAAGCGTTTATGAATTGAAGGCCAACGTGTGGGGCATTTTGCAGAGACTCGGTGTTGAGCTTCGCGAGTTTAAGGTGGCCGATGGCAAGAGCGATTTGTTCAGCAAATCTTTGGCTGTCACCGACCGCAATGGCCGCGTTTACGTGGAACTCGGTGTGTTGAAGAAAGCCCTTATGCCTGAAGTTGAGGTGGAAGTGTTTTATGCCGATATTGCTTGGACGCTTCTCATGAAGAAACTTCGTAAGGGCGATGTGAGCTTCCGCGAAATTAGCAAATATCCGGCTGTGAGCCGCGACTTGGCGTTGCTTGTTGATAGCAGTGTTGAGTTTGCCCAAATCGAGCAGATTGCTCGTGCCTCGGAGAAGAAGTTGCTCAAGAGCGTCACCCTCTTTGACGTTTACGAAGGCAAGAATCTTGAGGCTGGCAAGAAGAGCTACGCCGTCAACTTCACGCTACAGGATGAGGCCAAGACGATGAACGACAAGCAGACGGATGCCGTCATGAGCAAAATCATCGCCAATCTCGAAAAGCAACTTGGTGCAAAATTGCGCTGATTGTTTCTGCTTAGCATATTCAAGCATTATTATACATAATGGTAAAAAATAACTTGAACAATTTTGAAGGGTAAGGAATTATATCTTTATACCTTGTCAAAGTTGATCAACTTATTCTTTCACAATTACTTACCAGGATATACAACAAACAAAAACATAAAAACCAATGGGAAGAGCCTTTGAATATAGAAAAGCTACCAAATTAAAGCGTTGGGGTCACATGGCCAAGACGTTTACGAAAATCGGCAAGCAGATTGCCGTTGCTGTAAAAGCCGGTGGTCCGGAACCTGAGAACAACCCCGCTCTCCGTGCCATCATTGCCACGGCCAAGCGTGAGAACATGCCGAAGGACAACATCGAGCGTGCCATCAAGAACGCAATGGGTAAAGACCAGAGCGAATACAAAACAATGACTTATGAAGGCTACGGTCCTCACGGTGTTGCCATTTTCGTGGACACGCTGACCGACAATCCTACGCGAACTGTTGGCGACGTTCGTTCTGTCTTCAATAAATTCAATGGTAATTTGGGTACAATGGGTTCGTTGGCCTATCTCTTCGACCACAAGTGTGTCTTCTCTTTCAAGAAGAAAGACGGCATTGATATGGACGAAATGATTCTCGACCTCATCGATTATGGTGTGGAAGACGAATATGACGAAGATGAGGAAGAGGGTAGCATCACCATCTATGGCGATCCGAAAAGCTTCGGACAGATTCAGAGCCATTTGGAAGAAAACGGTTACGAAGTAATCGGTGCTGAATTCACCTACATTCCTAATGACCTTAAGGATGTCACTGCAGAAGAGCGCGAGAGCATCGACAAGATGGTTGAGCGTTTGGAAGAATTTGACGATGTCCAGACGGTTTATACCAACATGAAGCCGGAAGCATAAGTGCTTTCCGTTGTTTTCACGTGTTCCTAAAACGGGGTTCCTTAAGGTTGCCCGCTTATAGACAAAGCCATTCTTCATTGCGAATTTATTTTTTCGTATGAAGAATGGCTTTGCGCGTATTCGGTGGCCCTTGGCTCTGGGGAATTTTTCACCGGCGAGCCTGATAGTCGGCAGGTTCCAGACGTATGGTGAAAGCCAGAGTGCCGTTGCTGGCATCGCGGTAGACGTATTCGAAATTGATTTTTTCGTCCTTGACGCGTTTCCAACTGGCATCGTTTTTGAGTTCATCCGTCAGTGTTGCTTTCACGGCCAGACGGTTTTCTTTTGCCACGGGAACAGCGTCGGCTGCCAGTGTGAAATATCTGACGTAGGTGCGTCGTTCCATGTCGTAGACAACACTGTCAAGCGTGGTGATGTCATCAACCTGTTGTGGACAATGCTTCTTGGTGAGTTGTTCGGCCTCGTCCTTAAGGCGCTCATCAAAATTGTTGCCGCAAGCCGTCAGAAGGCTCGCAGTCATAATAAGTAATATCTTTTTCATAATCGCATAAAATAGGTAGGAGTTCGGAAAACCGCCATCAGAATTTGTTGGTCGGGGAATGTTTCCCCAAAAAATAAACTTCCGTTGTAGAGGTCTCAGTTGCAGCCGCCAGCGTTGTCTGCGCGTTGCCGCCATTGTTTTGGAAAGTTTTTTTGATGCTACCGATATGCGAAGATAACCAAAAAATCAGAAACTATCATGTTTGAAGACAGAATAGAGCAGGCCGTTGCCAATTTCAAGGCTGGCTACAATTGTTCGCAATCGGTCGTCGCAGCCTTTGCCGACCTTTATGGTTTCACTCGGGAACAGTCTCTGCGCATGGCAGCCTCTTTCGGTGGTGGCATCGGTCGTATGCGCATGACCTGTGGCGCTGCCTGTGGCATGTTTCTTTTGGCAGGACTCGAAACAGGAGCCACAGAGGGCGATGACCGTGCCGGGAAATCCGCCAACTATAAAGCGGTGCAGGCGTTGGCTGAAAAATTCAAGAATGAGAATGGATCGCTCATTTGTGCGGAATTGCTCGGCTTGAAACCCAAGGAGCAACAAGCAGAAACTGCAGAGGCTTCAGAACGCACCAGCGCATATTATGCCAAACGCCCTTGTGTCAAAATGGTTGAAACGGCAGCCCGGATTTTCGCCGCTTTTTTGGAAGAACAACGTGGGGCAGTCTAGTCTCTAACAAAGCATGAAAGGGGCGGAGAGAGGCATGGCTTTTCCCAATAAACGTCGTTTTTCTGTCCCCTGTTACCAAAATATTTTTTCTTTTGAGTGGCGCGGGAAAGAAAAGCATTTTTTGCTTGGTCGAATTATAAAGTTTGGCTAAATTTGCGTTAGACTAAAAAATCAAACCATATAAAAAACATATTTTATCATGAGAGTTATCATTGAACCGGATTACGAGAAGTTGTCACAGTGGGCAGCTGAGTATGTCATCAATAAAATCAACGCTGCGCAGCCAACAGCTGAAAAGCCTTTCGTTTTGGGTTTGCCAACAGGCTCTTCTCCTATCGGCATGTACAAGGCTTTGGTGAAGGCCAACAAGGAAGGCCGCGTCAGCTTCAAGCACGTGTTGACTTTCAATATGGACGAATACGTTGGTCTGCCTGTTGAGCATCCAGAGAGCTATCACTCATTCATGGCCACCAACCTTTTCAACCACATCGACTGCCCGAAGGAAAACATCCACATCCTCAACGGCAACGCTGAAGACCTTGAAGCAGAATGCGCTCACTACGAGCAGATGATTGAAGAAGCAGGCGGTATCGACCTCTTCATCGGTGGCATCGGTCCTGACGGCCACATCGCTTTCAACGAGCCGGGAAGCGCCCTCACCAGCCGCACTCGCCAGAAGACGTTGACAACTGACACACGTGTTGCCAACTCACGCTTCTTCGGAGGCAATCCTGAAAACGTTCCTGCAACGGCTTTGACTGTTGGTGTAGGCACTGTTATGAGCGCCAAGGAAGTGCTTATCCTCTGCAACGGCCACAACAAGTCACGTGCGCTCCAGGCTGCCATCGAAGGCCCAGTTACTCAGATGTGGACGATTTCTGTTCTCCAAATGCATCAGCATGGCATCATCGTCTGCGACGAGGCTGCTTGCGAAGACATCAAACATGGCACTTATAAGTACTTCAAGGACATTGAAAAGAACAACATCTAATGTTGAAAAACTTGTAACCAGCTTATATTGAATTTTTAAAAATGAGAGCCCCACAAAAGCCTCGTAGGAGGGTGCTGTGTGGCTTTCATTTTGTTTAATCCCAATACGCATCATGTCCGAAACCTACGTCGCCTTTCAAAACCCCGTCTACGTCATGATCAAACCGGCAGGCGCAAGCTGCAATTTGGCCTGCGACTATTGCTATTATCTCGAAAAGAAAAACCTTTATGCCGAGAGCAAACGCCATCTCATCACGGACGAACTCCTTGAGAAATTCACCAAAGAGTATATTGAGTTGCAGACATCCGATAGTGTGCTTTTCACGTGGCATGGCGGAGAACCAATGATGCGTCCGGTCAAATTTTATGAACGGGCGTTGGAGTTGCAGCGGAAATATGCTGGAAACAAGCATATTGATAATTGCTTTCAGACCAACGGAACTCTCATCACGGATGAATGGGCTCGCTTTTTCAAGAAAAACAATTTTCTCGTAGGTGTCTCTATCGACGGCACGCAGGACATGCACGACTGCTATCGCCGAAACCGTTTCGAAAAGGCTTCTTGGGAGCAGGTGATGAGGGGCATTCGAACACTCAACCGACACGATGTCATGTGGAACGCCATGGCCGTTGTCAACGATGTCAATGTGGAGCGTCCGCTTGAGTTCTATCGCTTCTTCAAGGAAATTGGTTGCCGTTACATTCAGTTTACTCCAATCGTGGAGCGCTATTTTCGTCATCCGGATGGCCGCGTGCTTGCCTCCCCGATAGAAGGCGCCATTGCTGAAATGACGCCCTTCAGCATCACTCCGGAGGCGTGGGGACGTTTCCTTAACGCCATTTTCGACGAGTGGGTGCGCCATGATGTCGGTGAATACTTCATCCAGATTTTCGATTCCACATTGGCCAATTGGGTGGGGCAGCCCCCTTCGGTGTGCTCTCTGGCGGAAACCTGCGGACATGCCACAGCCATGGAACACAACGGGGACCTTTATGTCTGTGACCATTTCGTCTTCCCCGAATTTAAGTTGGGCAACCTTAACGACACTCCGCTTAAGGATCTCACATCACAGCAGTCGTTACGCACATTTGGACAAAACAAAAAGCGGCTTCTTACGCGTCAGTGCCAGGAGTGTGAATTTCTCATGGCCTGTCATGGCGAATGTCCCAAAAACCGCTTCTCAACGTCGGCCGATGGAGAGAGGGGACATAATTACCTCTGTCAGGGATATCACGCCTTCTTCTCCCATGTTGCCCCCTATATGGACTTTATGAAATTCCAACTCCAACATCGTCAGGCGCCCGCCAATGTGATGGCCTGGGTGGAAGAAGGAATGCCTGATTACAGGAGATAGTTTTTCCTCCTTATTGCAGCGCGCATTTAAGATTTGATGCCCCAAACAACAACAACTTGGCAAAGCCTTTCCCTGTGTTTATCGGTCGGCTTTGCCAAGTTGTCTTTTTTGTACAAACCTACATCAGGGCAATATTCGTGATCACGTCAGCCCCCACTTGTTTGTTGAGTAGCGATGTCAGTCGAGTGCGATTCATCATCAAGTTGGCACGCATTGCTGGAGATGTCACGCGCACGTATAGCGTCTGGTTGCGGATGAAAATCTCCTTTGTTTGTTCTGCAACGAGCTGTCCCGCCACGTCAGCCCACGATTGTATCAGCCGATATTGATTGAGCGGCATTTCCAAGCCCGACTGACGCATAAACCGCATAATCACGTCATCGAGTAGTTCTGATTTTCTTCGTTCCATTCTTTCTCTGTTTTTCTTTTCAAGTGTACTGCATGGCTGGGCAATTGAACTAAGTAATGGTGAAAAAATAACATCTAACTCCACAAAATTGGTCAAGTTATTTTTTTACTATTACTTAGTTGGTGTTCAGGCAAATGATGCCATGAGCGTATTTGAGATTATTGCATTTGCCCTTTCCTCATGTCACTCATGCGGACTCACTGTTCCGTTTTCCACGTAAAACAACCTGTAGTCTAAATTTGAATGTGCCAGGATGAAATCGAGGTGGCTGCGGTTGGTGTCTGTAATGAAAATCTGTCCGAAATCCTCTCCACCAACGTATTCCACGATGCGTGCAACTCTCTCAGCATCCAGTTTGTCAAAGATGTCGTCCAGCAGCAGCAATGGCACACGTTTTTCTCCGTGTTGTTTGAGAAAAACATATTGTGCCAGTTTCATCGCGATGAAAAAAGTCTTGGTCTGTCCCTGAGACGCTTCTCGCTTCACTGGATAACCATTCAGTTCCAACACGAGTTCGTCCTTGTGAACGCCGTGCAGCGAATAGCCAACCAGACGTTCGCGTTCCCTCCATGAGGCCAGTTGTGGTTGCAATGCTCCGCGAAACCCGTGGGAGTCGTATTTGATTGTGACCTGCTCGTGGCTGTCTGGACACAAGCGGCTGTAGAGGCGTTGGAAGATGGGGGAAAACTCTTCGACGAAATTCCGCCGCGCGTTGAACACCACTTCCGCATCAGCTCCCATCATTTCTTCTAAAACATCCATCACTCCCCTGTCTGGTTCATCCTCAGCCTTGAGCAGTGCATTCCTCTGTTTCAGTGTGCGTTCGTATCGGATGGCCGCATTGAGATAGGCCGCGTCATATTGCGAAATCACCATATCCATAAACCGACGGCGTTCCTCGCTTCCGCCAGTCACCAGTTGGGAATCGGCTGGCGAGAGCATCACAAGCGGAATTTTTCCCACGTGTTCTGAAATGCGTTTGTAGTCTTTGCCATCGCACTTTACGCGTTTTCTTGTGCCGCGTTTCAAACTGCAGACCACCTCGGTGGCCCCCATGCCGTCTGATTCATACTCTCCTTGAATCATGAAAAACTCCGTGTCATGTCGCAGGTTGAACGCGTCGGATGCGCTCATTGTTCCCTTGCAGAATGAGAGGTAGTAGATGGCATCAAGCACGTTTGTTTTCCCCATGCCGTTCTTCCCGATAAATCCGTTCAGCTTTGGAGAGAACGAGAGGTCGGCCTGCGAGATATTGCGGTAATTAACGATGGAAATATTCTTAAGTTTCATGATACTTATTTGTGTACAGCATAAACGTGATGTGTGCAGACGGAAAAATCGTCTGTCCATATAATCTGCAAAGTTAGCATAAAGAATGAAACGTGCCAAGAATATTCGACTGAGGAGAACGCTGTATGTTTGCCCCTCCGTTGCTTTTTAGAGAAACGTCCTGCTTTTTGAACGCGGAATCCAAATTTATTGCTCCAGCGTTCTGAAGTTTATGCTTAAGCAAATTGTAACTTTTCTGTAATATCCAGTAAATCCCCGTTGCTTAATTTTGCCTGTGAGTAGGTGAATGGTATCGCTTATATGACTGGGGCATTATTCTCTCACCATCATCCTAATACGACCACTATTTTTCGGAAGCCAGGTCTTCCGAAAATATTTCCGCTGATACCCCTGTATAACGGGAAATGTATACTCAAACTGGTTTTTATCTTATATTGATATTATAAACTAATTCTGAACCCCTGTTTAATGTCAAGAATAAACTATGCAGCCATAGACATAGGCTCCAACGCCGTTCGTTTGCTCATCAAGAGCATCAGTAGCGAAGCCGTTGGCAAACAGCAATTCAAGAAAATCCTGCTTCTGAGAATCCCCTTCCGTCTTGGACTCGACATTTTCAGCGATGGCGAACTTTCTGAGCGCAAGGCTCGTAAACTCGAACGACTCATGAAGGCCTATTGGCATCTTATGAAGATTTACGATGTGCGCTATTATCGCGCCTGTGCCACCTCTGCCATGCGTGATGCAAAAAACGGCACTGCCGTCATTCGCCAGATTGCGGAAAACTCCGGTGTCAATATCGAAATCATCAACGGCCGCGAAGAAGCACGCATCATTTATAGCAACCATCTCGAGTGTGTTGCCAATCGTCATGGTGCCTACCTCTACGTTGATGTCGGTGGCGGATCCACTGAGATCAATTTCCTTTGTGACGGCATTTTGCAGAGTTCTGCCTCCTACGACATCGGCACACTGCGTCTTCTCACAGGAAAAGTGCGCGATGATGAATGGCAGCGTATGCAATTGGACCTTGAAACCATTGCTCGCCGCGTCCCACATGTCAACATCATTGGGTCAGGCGGTAATATCAACAAAATTTATCGCATGGCATCTGTGAAAGATACCATTTCTAAGCGTCTTCCCATTGATGCGCTTCTTCGCGTTTACAACGACCTCAAGGACCTAACGACAGAGCAACGCATGAGCGCTTTTCACTGAAGGAAGACCGTGCCGACGTCATTGTCCCGGCGGCTGAAATATTCCTCCGTATAGCCAATCTCGTTCACGCCGAATTTATCCATCTTCCAGTCATCGGTCTTGCCGATGGCATCATTGACGAGCTTTATGAGCAGACAAATCGTAAATGACCATGTTTGTATTGGTCTGGTTTTAGCTCCCAGCTGTTTTGTGCGCTGTTCGCTATGTCGTATTCTCTCAATATACCGTTGATGAAACGGAAATAAGGAATAGGTTAAAGGGTTTTCTTTGGTCCTCTTGGTTTTCAACGGATTTTGTAGTTCTATCCCTATACTTGTCAGCGTACGCGGGTTGAGACGCATTCGCACCTGGGTCGAGATTCGGTCGTGTCTGGGACGAGATACGCTCGCACGCGGGACGGTGTGCGCAGAAAAGTATTAGCGACGGGACTGGGAGACCGGATGATTTACCTCGTATTGATGAGAAATTGATGTAGGGAAGTTGGAAAAAATGTAGTCTCTCAATGCCTGTGAGTGTGGATTGTATTATGTAAAGTTTGCGCTGTGTGTGTGCTATGAGGCACGGATAACTTTTGTTTTATTTTGTTGTTTCTGTCTAAGCGGATGGAAAAAAGGAAACGACCGTAGATCAAACAGTTCTACGATCGTTTCCTTCTTGTATTTTGTTCTTGATTTTGGGCGTTGTTATTCCTTGATTCTGATGACAAGGTTACAGAGAATTGCGGTCAGTCCTCCTGTGGTGATGCCTGATGAGAAGAGGTTTTTTAACGTCGTTGGCAATTGGCTCAAGATTTCTGGTACCAATTCCACGCTCAATCCGAGGCTGAAACTCAGGGCGATGACCAATGTGGCTTTTCTGTTGATTTCCTGCGAGGCGATAATCTTGATGCCTGCAGCAGCAACGGTGCCGAACATGAGAAGCGTTGCTCCACCCAAGACGGGACCTGGCATCAAACTGAAGATTGTACCGATGACAGGGAAGAGGCCGAGGATGATGAGCATCGCCGCAATGAAATAGCCGACGTAGCGACTGGCCACTCCCGTGAGCTGTATCATGCCGTTGTTTTGCGCAAAGATGCTGTTTGGAAAGCAGCAGAGGCAGCCTGATATCAGGGAGCCGACGCCGTCGCCCATGATGCCGCCTGAGGCTCTTTTGACGAAGAGTGGGCCTTCAACGGGCTGCCCGGAGATGAGAGAATTGGCCGTGATGTCGCCGTAGGCCTCAATCGCAGTAATCATGTAAATGAGAGCGAGGCCGATAATAGCGGCGGGGTCGAATTTCAAACCGTATTTGAAGGGGTGGGGGAGGTTAATGATATTTTGGGTGTTGACAGAATAGAAGTCAACCATGCCCATGAAATAGGCAGAGACGTATCCGATGGCCAAGCCAATCACGATGGAGCTCATTCGCAGGTATCTGTTTGAGCTGCGATTGAAGATGACGATGCTGACGAGGACAAGGGCTGCAAGGCCAACAAAGCGCAGGGATCCGAAGGTGTTGTTGGCAATTGCTTCCTGGCCGCCTCCGCAGGCTGTGATGCCCACTTTTATGAGGCTCATTCCAATCAGTGTTACGACGATGCCTGAAACGAGGGGCGTGATGATGTGTTTGGTGTATTTCAACACGCGACTGATGGCTATTTCAACGCTGCTGCCGACGATGCAGGCACCGAAAACTGTTGCAAGGCCTCCTGAGAGTCCGGCCGAGATGATGGGGCCGATGAAGGAGAAACTTGTGCCTTGGATGCAGAGCAGTCCGCAGCCGACAGGACCTATGCGGCGGCATTGGATGAAGGTTGAAATACCAGAAGCAATCAGTGCGGTGGAGACCAGTGTGCTTGTGGTTTCAATGTCGGCTTGCAGGGCTCCCGCAATGATGAGCGGAGGCGTGATGATGGCCACAAAAATGGCAAGCAGATGCTGCAAGGCGGCAAAAAGGGCTTCGCGAAGAGGTGGCCGGTCGTCAAGTCCGTAAATCAAACTGTTTTGGGGCGTTGCGTCGGGCATAGAAGTGGCGTTCGGCGTGGTGGCGGTGGAGTTTTTTGTATTGCCCATTTAGTCTTCTTTTATTTTGATGGTGCAATTGTCGAGACTTTCAATGATGGCCAGCGATTCCACGTGTATGCCGAGTTTTCGGAGTTCATCGCCGCCATGCTGAAATTCTTTTTCAATGAGGAATCCCATTCCAACGATTTCAGCTTCTGCTTGTTTGGCCAAATCGATGATACCTTTGGCGGCGTTGCCATTGGCCAGGAAGTCGTCGATGAAGAGAATCTTGTCGCCCTTTTTCAAATAATCGCTGCTGACACATACGCTGTAGGAGCGTTGCTTGGTGAAGGAATAGACAGAGGTGGAGAGCATATTTTCCATCGTGCTCGGCGTTTTTTTCTTTGCAAAGACAACGGGGAGCTCCAGCAGGTATCCCACCATGATGGCGGGGGCGATGCCGCTTGCTTCCACTGTGATGATTTTGTTGATGTCTGTTGAAGCAAAGCGTCTGACAAATTCAACGGCCATTGACTTCATCAGGATGGGGTCCATCTGATGATTGATGAAGTTGTCGACTTTGAGGATGCCTCCTTCGAAGCATTTCCCGTCGCGTAGGATGCGTTCTTTAAGTGCCTTCATTGTGTTGTTATGTTTTCTTGTAATGTGTTTAGAGGTGTCCTAAGTTTTTTGCTTGGAAATTTGGGTGGCGCTGGTGTGCTTGTATACTTCGGTGCGTCTGCCTGATGTGGGCAAGGAACTCTGCCGCATAGCTGTGTGCGCCTTCATTTCTCCTTCGGCGTAGCGGGGATTTTCGCGCCGGTGAGGATAAAAAACAAAAGCGATGAAAGAACTTTATTCTATCATCGCTTTTGTGGGCAAAGATGGATTCGAACCACCGAAGGCGTAAGCCAGCAGATTTACAGTCTGCCCCATTTGGCCACTCTGGTATTTGCCCCTTTTTTCTTTAAGACAATGCAAAGTTACGCATTATTTTTGTAACTGCCAAGCATAATCGACCATTTTTATTGCAGTGATTGCAAATTCTTTTCCCTTGTTGCCAAGTTTGCCGCCTGCCCTTTCTTCCGCCTGTTGGTGGTTGTTGACCGTGATAAGGCCGAAAATTACTGGTTTTGAACCAGTTGCGTTCAGTTGAGCGAGTCCTTGGCTGGTTGCTTCGCAGATGTAGTCAAAATGTGGCGTGTCGCCGCGGATGACACATCCGATAGAGATGATTGCATCGACGTAGCCGTATTTTGCCATTTGTGCGGTGCCGTAAATCAATTCAAAGCTGCCAGGGACATGGCTAACGGTGATGTTGCTGCTTGCAACGCCGTTTTCTTCGAGTGTTTCGATGGCTCCTTGCAGCAGGCGTTCAGTGATGTCGCTGTTCCACTGGCTTACAACGATTCCGAAGCGCATGTTGGTCGTGTCGGGAATTGTTGTTATTTCGTTGAGGAGGTTAAAGTTCTGAGTTGACATGTTTCTGTTTTTGGGGGGATTGTGAAAAAAGCAGGTTCGGCGTGGCAATTATCGCGCAACAGAACCTGCTTTTTTACTTATTCTTTATTTTGTTCTTTCGATGTATTTGTCAATTTCTGAGCTCATCATTCCCTGCTGGTTGAGGCCAAACTGCGGATATTCTTTTTTGACCTGCTCATAAAGGGCGTTTGCTTCTGCCTTTTTGCCAGTGTTCTCAAGCAATTTGCCTGCTTCGATGAGACACAGAGGGCTGAGGCTTTCGTTGGCCGCCTTGTCGGCTGCTTTCTTGAATGTCTCTATGGCTTTGTCGATTTGCTTGTCGCAGGCATAGCAGTTTGCCAAAGCATACAAAGCCATCGGGCTGACACCATTGTCGTTTTTAGGACTGAAGGCTTCGAGGTGTTTGATGGCGTCTTTATATTGTGCCATGTGGTAGTAGGCAACGCCTGCCAAATAGTTAGCCATGTTTGCAGCGTCTCCGCTGCCTTGCGAGATTTTGATGAATCCAGGGAATTTGCCTTCACCCTTGAGCGCCTTGTTATAGATGGCGTTGACTTGTGCTTGCTGTTCGTTGCGGAACTGCTTTACGAGAGTTGCAACGGAGTCGCTGGTGGCGGTTTCGGAAATCATTCCTTGGGACTTGAGCGCCTGAATGAGCATTGAGTCGGGCATGGCCTGTACTTGTGCGTTTTGGGCGTCATATTGTTGTGCTTGGTTGAGAAGCTCAATTCCAGCAGTGAGCTGTGTCTGTGCTTTCTCGTCAGCTGGTTTTACAACGAATTGCTTGTAAGCGAAGTATCCACCAACGAGCACAATCAGTGCGACTGCTACGATGGTTCCTTTTTTGAGGAGCGGATTGTTCTTCAGGTTTTGTAAAGGTCCTGCTACCTTTGCTTCTTTGCTTGTTTGATTACTCATGATATGTTTGTTTTTTGTTTTACGTGGGGGTGGGGGCCGAGTGCTTTTTGCTCGATCCTTTCTTCTTTCGGAAAAATGCTCTGAAGAACGTATCGCGGTCTGCTCGTTCCTCTTTTTCGGTGCATGAATGGCTCGAAAATGTGGCACAAATTATACCATCATTTTTTTCGCCCATTTCTTAGCGTTGCAAAAATACGATTTTCCCCTTGATTAAGGAAATAAAACCATCATTTTTTCAGCATCAGCCTGTTGTAATGATTGACGGGCAGCTGCAAGGGGCAAATCCCGTGGGGAGGGAAGGTGGCATACCTTACACGTTGTTTGCTCCGCAGTTGGGGCATTTCCCGAGTTTGGGTAGTGGCTGTCCGCAGTTGCCACATTGGTAGCGGTTGTTGTTTCTTGCTTTGAAAATCAGATAGAGGCTGAGTGCTACTGAAACGGGGTAAAGTATTGCGAAGGGGCACATGACGGCAAGCAGGGCGAAAACAATGGTGTTTTCAACAATGATGCGGCAGATGACAATGAGGAGCTGTCCTGGAGTTTCTGCATAGCGGCGCAGAGAATCGGCAACGGCGAGTGCCAGTACGACCAAAATCCAGAACATGAGGATGAAGAGGTTGATGATGAACGGCTGTGTGGCACTTAGCGGATTGAGGCTTGGCTCGTAGTAGTATTCCACCCATGTTTCTGGTATGAAATGCCAGATGCTCCTGTGGAGGACGATGCTGTTGTTCAGAACGAAGAGGAAGGGAATGTAGAAGGCACTGCACATGGGGATGCGCCGAAATCGTTTCCTTTCCCGTATGCTTAAGATGACGGCTCCCGTTCCAGCAAACAACAGGATGGTTTTGAAGAGATGGCTTCCAAGTGCGTGGATGATTTTCGATATGGGGGTGTCGGGTACGACATTTTCCCTTAGTTTTGTTTCCTCAACCCATCCTGTTGTCGCGATGAAGTTGCCTGGAGATATGCTTGCTCCTTTTCCCACTGATTTTGCCGCGGCAATCTTGACCCAGATTCGCGGAGTGGCAGAGGTGGTGTCGTTCTTTATGTCTTCAATAATAATTGCGTCGTTTTTGCCGATGAGGATTGTCGAGTCGGCCGTGAAAATCAGTTGGGGCGCAAAAGGAGGGCGCGAGGCGATGCGCAGGCTGTCGGTCGCAATGAAATTGAAGCCCTTCCAATAGTGGTGTTTCTTTTGGAAATCTATGGAGTCGACCTTTTCTGCGTTTGTTGTCATCCAGTTGTCTTCTTCGTGTGCGTAGTTGCAGGACGAAAGCACACATAGAACGAGAATGACATGCAGAATAAGCGTCTGGACAGTTCTCGTTTTGTGTTTCCTACATATTTCTTTCAGCATTCCTATTGGGCATAAATATTCATTTCACATTGTTTGCAGTTGAACTCCAGTTGGAATGTGTTTCCGTTTGCCGTTTTGAGAATGAGAGGTTCCTTCCATAAAGCGGGGTTGGGCTTGTGTTCCTTCTTACAGGCGTTGAGTGCATAGCGTATGCAGTATTTGCAAGTCATTACGTGCTTGACTGAGGGCGGTTTGACCTCAAATGCCGGTTGTATTTCGGTGATGCCGTTGTTGCGGTAGAAGTTGGCGGCAAGTTTGTTTGACACGTTCCATCTATAGTCGATTGTCGTTGGCAACAGGTCAGCAATCAATTGTTTGTCGGAAATGGGGCGTCTGGAATCTCGGTGATGGTTTCTGAGGATTTGTTCTGTCAGAAGATCAACGCAGCTACGCCTCATGTTGGCAAGTATGGATGAAGGGATAAAATAGTCTTCTTCAATGTTGATTGCCAGTTGTCGCAACCGAAAGGGCGTACCTCCCATCTTTTCGAGTTGTCGGCGAATGTTTTCCTTTTGCGGTTTGTTTGCCTTCTCATGCTCGTGAGTGGTTTCAACGCTTGCACGGCATTGGTTTTCGGCGGTCATTTCCAGTTTGAAACCATTGGGTGTCTCAGTGAAGACAGCGTCAGCTTCCATGATTCGTTGTGCCGTTGTCTTTGAGAGAGTCTTGCTGAAACTGTTGTCGAAATTACGATAGAGCGTCATGCCGTTTTGGAGAAAACTGATGTTTTCAACGCAGGCCATCGCTCCGTTTGCCTTTTCGATTCTGCAACCGCGCAACTGGTTGTTTGCGTCAAAGAAGCATAGTCCGTCTCCAGCGTTTATCGCTACTCCCGGTAGTAAATTAATTGTGAAGCATTGGCGGCGCTTGTCAATGGCGGCTATGGTGCCGATTTTCTCGCCCATCGATTTAGGGCTATCAATGTTTTGAAGGTCTTTGGTGCGGTTCCCGTCAATGAAATAGTTGGTGAATTTGCGGTTGAAGCTCTTGCAAACGTTGGGCTCAAATGTGATAGAGGATGTTCCGTATGAGGAGCGTTTGAATTGCCCAGGATGTTTGGCTATGATTTCGTCAATGATTCTGCGATAGTGTGCCGTTACGTTTTTCACGTAATCGACCTCTTTGAGTCTCCCTTCTATCTTAAAGGAAGAGATTCCTGCGAGCATCATGTCTTCGACCGAGGTGGTTCGGTTCATGTCGCGTAGTGACAGGAGATGTTTGTTTTTTGCTAGGACTGTGCCATCAGCATTCAGAAGGTCGAACGACATGCGGCAGAATTGTGCGCACTCACCGCGGTTGGCAGAGCGGTTGAAGCAATGTTGTGAGGCATAGCATTCGCCGCTATAGCTCACGCATAGTGCACCGTGAATAAAGGCTTCCAGTGGCGTTTCCACTGCTTCGCTGATTTGGCGGATTTCGGATAGAGGTAGTTCTCTGGCCAGTACGATTTGGGAGAAACCGCATGCTTCAAGCAGGCGCACTTTCTCAACAGACCTATTATTCATCTGCGTCGAAGCGTGGAGCGCGATGGGGGGAAGGTTCATTTCGAGAAGGGCCATGTCTTGCACAATCAAGGCATCAACTCCAGCCTCATACAAATCCCATATTGTCTTCTCGGCTTCTTTCAGTTCGTTGTCGTAGAGGATGGTATTAAATGTGACATATACGCGTACCCCAAAAATATGCGCGAATTGGCATAGCGATTCGATGTCTTCTATGGAATTGGACGCTGCCACTCGGGCACCGAAATTCGGCCCGCCGATGTAGACGGCATCAGCGCCATGTTTGATGGCTTCTATTCCGCACTCAAGATTTTTTGCTGGTGATAAAAGTTCGACGTTGCGCATAGTTGGTCTGTCTCTGTTGTTGACGGGAATAAATATGGAGTGTTCTGAAATATCTGACATCAGAACCATGGAAGTACTAAGGCGGAATTTACCTGCTTGGATTTATGCTTCGTGTGTGAAATGTTTTTTGATAATACTGGTCTGAGCGTGATGCAGATCATTGTTTTATAGGTGACAGTCCCATAGATGCCGCCTTTTCTTCGATGAATCTTAATGCTGGCTCTTTTTCGTTGGGGATTTTGCCGTCAAGAATGGCATCTTTCAAGGCGCCCTTGATGTCCCCGATTTCGCGGCATGGCTGGAGTCCGAACATCTTCATGATTTCAATTCCGTCGACTGGGGGCTGGAAGTTTCGGATCCTGTCTTTCTCCTCGATTTTAACAAGCTTCTCTCGCACGATTTTGAAATTCTGCAGGAAGTTTTTCTTGCGGATTTCATTTTTGCTCGTTATGTCGGCTTCGCAGAGTTGCATCAGGCTGTCGATGTCGTCGCCTGCGTCAAAGAGGAGTCTTCTCACGGCGCTGTCTGTGACGATGTCATCTGCAATGGCAATGGGGCGCATGTGAAGTCCAACGAGTTTTTTGACAAACTTCATTCGCTCGTCCATCGGTAGTTTCATACGCCTGAAGATGCCAGGAATCATTTTTTCTCCGATGTAGTTGTGATTGTGGAAAGTCCATCCGATGGATGGGTCCCAGCGTTTGCTCTGCGTTTTTCCGATGTCGTGCAGAATTGCGGCCCAGCGCAGCCAAAGGTCTGCTCCGTTGTTAGCCACATTGTCAAGCACTTCAAGCGTGTGGTAGAAATTGTTTTTATGTTTTCGGCCGTTGACACTTTCAACGATGTCAAGGTCGGAGAGTTCTGGAAGTATAATCTTCAGTATGTTTGCACGTTGCAAGTCGACAAAGCCCTTAGAGGGGGTGGGGGACATGACGATTTTGTTCAACTCCGTGATGATGCGTTCTGCGCTGATGATTTTCAGTCGCTCTGCGTTTTTTGACAGAGCTTCGAAAGTTTCTTCTTCAATTTGGAAATTCAGTTGTGTGGCGAATCTGACGCAACGCATGATGCGCAGAGGGTCGTCGCTGAACGTTATGTTGGGGTCAAGTGGGGTTTTTATTATGCCTTTCTCTAAATCGTCCAGGCCGCCAAACGGGTCTACAAATTCTCCGAAGCGTTTTCCGTTAAGGCAGATTGCCATGGCGTTTATCGTGAAATCTCGGCGGTTTTGGTCATCTTCCAACGTGCCGTTTTCAACAATTGGTTTGCGGGAATCGTGGGTGTAGCTTTCGCGCCTTGCGCCGACAAATTCCACTTCATTGTTGCGCCATTTCACCTGAGCGGTTCCGAAATTGCGGAATACAGACAGATGGCATTTTCCATGCAACTGTTGGGCAAAGGCTTCAGCCATTTCGATGCCATTGCCAACCACAACCACATCAATGTCACACGTTGGTCTTCCCAAGAGAATGTCGCGAACATATCCACCAACAACGTAACATTCAAATCCTTTTAGGTCGGCTGTTCTTGATATGAGATGAAAAACCTCGTCTTTCAAATGGTCTTGTATCTGGTGTTGGGAAAAACGGTGCATTGAATATTGCTGTTGTTAAGAGAGTTAAGTTGTTATTATATAGAAAACGATCGCGGGCTCTGTTTCCTGCGGTTGGCAGCGTTGCATCAAAACCTATTGCTCGTGTTTCGTTATGGGCGTTTCATAATGAGCCAAAGACGTGCGTTGGAGTTATAGGTTAAAACTCTGGCCTTTTGAAATAAGGGAAAGAAATTCTTCGCGCGTCTTGCTTTGATTGAAAGCTCCAGAGATGTCGCTGGTGGTTGTTATTGAATTTTGTTTCTCCACGCCGCGCATTTGCATGCACATGTGTTTTGCTTCGATAACGACCATCACCCCCAAGGGATTGAGTGCATTCTGTATGCATTCCTTGATTTGCGTGGTCATTCTCTCTTGCACCTGGAGGCGATGGGAGAATACGTCTACAACACGGGCGATTTTCGACAAGCCTGTGATGTATCCGTTAGGGATGTACGCTACGTGGGCTTTGCCGTAGAAGGGCAGCATGTGGTGTTCGCATAAAGAATAAAACTGGATGTCTTTGACAATGACCATCTGGTTGTAGTCTTCCTTGAATTTCGCAGAATTGATGATTGCCTCAGGGTTCATGTCGTAGCCTCTTGTCAGGGTTGCCATGGCTTTGGCTACGCGTTCCGGGGTCTTGATTAGCCCTTCTCGGTTGACATCTTCTCCAAGTAGACGAATTATCTCCGAATAATGCTTTTGGATTTCCTGTAGCTTGTCAGTTGTTATCATTACGCTTTAATCTGTTTTGGTTGTTGTTGGGTTGTCGGTTGCTCAGCGTGCCAAGAGAACTTCGCAACGAACGATTCTGACTTCTCTGGAAATGCCGGAAGCGCGGATTTTTTTTGCATATTCTTGAGCATCCTCATGGGTGCGGAAATCGCCGACTCTGCACACCCATCGTGGATTAATAAAGCGCGGGTAAACTGAAAGCATCGGGAATTTCTTTTGGCAGGTTTCCCCTATTGCGTATGCTTTCATCTTGTCATTGTGTGAATTGTTTCCCGTGTAGATTTGTATACGGTAGCCTTGGCCCTTGTACCGGTGGCGTGTGCCGGATGGAACAGGGGTGGTTTCGGCAGGATTATGGTTGTTGTCTCCAATGTGGCTGTGGGCAGGCTTGTCTTTTCCGTTTGATTCACTTGGCTTTTTGGAGGAATCATGTCCGCGTTGCTCGTTTGACGGCGTGGCAGGATTTTTCTTTACGGGTTGCGGGGTGTTGTTGACGACATCGTCTATCTGTGGTGTCTGAATGATGACAACTTTTCCTTCGCCCGTTTGTTGCGATTTCACATGCTCTGTGAATTTGGACTGTGCAGAAACAGTGCATCCGGCAATGAGCATGATGCACGTCAATATGGTTCTCACGTAAACTTGGTTTGTCATTTTATATGATAAGGGCTCTTTGTGATACACTCAATCTTTTCGCCTTGGCACATTCCTATGGCATGTGAACCAGTGTCTATATGCCGCACCTGCGGGTGTCTCTGAATGTGGCGGTGCGGCAAATGCTGTAACGCCGCGATAGGGCAGTCTTGCCCCTGCCTGCTAATTGATTATGAAAGAATAAACGCAGACTAAAAATAGCTGCGTTTATTCTTATCTGGTTTTGCTGACTCCTTCTTTTGACGAAGAAATCTGCATTTCCTTATTTCCAAGCATCAATGATGCCCTTGAAGTCAGCAGCCTTCAAGGCAGCGCCACCGATCAAGCCACCGTCAACGTTAGGCTTTGCAAACAATTCCTTGGCATTGCTTGGCTTGCAGCTACCGCCGTACAGGATGCTTACGTTCTCAGCAGCTTCGTTGCCGAACTTTTCAGCAATGACGTTGCGGATGAACTCGTGCATTTCTTCAGCCTGTTCAGCAGTGGCAGTCTTACCGGTACCAATGGCCCATACTGGTTCGTAAGCCAAGATGATGTTAGAGAATTCTTCCTGAGAAAGGTCGAAGAGTGAACCCTCAAGCTGAGCTTTGACAACTTCATTCTGCTTGCCTGATTCTCTTTCTTCCAGAACTTCACCGATGCAGAAAATCACCTTCAAACCGTTGGCCAAAGCCAAGTTGATCTTTTCCTTCAAAATCTCAGGAGTTTCGTGGTAGTATGCGCGGCGTTCGCTGTGGCCCAAGATAACGTAGTTGGCGCCAGTGCTCTTTACCATTTCAGCAGAAACTTCGCCAGTGTAAGCGCCGCTTACCTTGTCTGCGCAGTTTTCGGCACCAAGACCGATGATGTTCTGGTCAATGATGTTGGCAACAGAGGCCAAGTGGATGAATGGGGTGCAGATTACTACGTCGCAGTTAGGTTTGTCTGCCGTCAAAGTCTCGTTCAATTCTTTTGCCAAGGCAACGCCTTCTTGCAGGTTCTTGTTCATTTTCCAGTTACCTGCTACAATTTTCTTTCTCATTGTTGTGAATGTTTAAATGTTTCTTGAAAATATAGTGTTTGTAGTATTTGATACCAATCCATATTCTGTCAGACATGATACATATGCTTAGCGGAATGACGAACCATAAAAGCAGCAGGGTCAGCGAATAACGGTGTGCCGTCCAGAACGATGCTGCTTCAGGCTGTCCGACGCTTTCAATGTCTGGCAAGTTGTTGTTGCTCCATTTCTTGTCGATCACGCCGTTGCGAATCAGAAGCAGACCAGGGTTTGACCTCACCATACTTTTAATCATGTCTTTGTCGGCTTTGAGGAAAGGATAGCTTGCCCCCGTGCAGTCAACCCAATTGTTTATGTCTGAAGAATCAGTGTTGTAGGCCGTGATAGCATAGAATCCCCAGCACGAATCCCGGCAAATGTCGTATATGTCGTTTATCCTGTCGGCGCATCCGTTGTCGGCCGTCTTCATGTTAGGAATGGTGAGCAGATAAACTCTTGAATGCTGTTGCAGGATGCTGTCGGTCATCAGCTCATCCTTATCCGTAATGCAGCTGAAATTGATCAGTGCGGGCGGGGTGTCCTCCTCAGGCGTGTAATAGGCATTTCTCAAATCAGTGCCCTCTTTGAAATCAGTGAAATCAACGACAGGGAGATAGTGGAATGAGTAGATGGAGAGCAATATGATGTAGGCGGCCGAGTACAGCGAGACAATCCATTGGTTGCGTTCGCTGATTAGCCGCAATAGATAATGTTCGCGTTTGTACAGAATGGCGGCACATGTCAGGAGAACGATGTTTTTCGCCAGAGTTTGCCCGTTTGTCAGCGTAAGGGCTGTTCCGAAACAGCCGCAGTCGGCCACCGGGTTGTATATATAAATATATGCGGTCAGCGCTGTCATGCATAGCATGGTGACGAAGGCGACAATTGTCGTCGTGCGTTTTCTGATGCCCAGCAGGATATAGATGCCAAGCATGAATTCCAGCGCGGAAAGAGCTACGACAAAAACCGAAAGCAGGGTGGAGTTGTCTTCGAAAGGATGTCCCCAGTGGCTGAAATAGGCGTTGGTTTTATAAAGCATGCCAAGCGGGTCGGCGGCTTTCACAAAGCCAGACACGATGAACGTGGCGGCAAAGCAAAGGCGGCAGACCGTGACAATCCAGAAGGATATGATATTTTTAATTTTCTTGTTCAATATCCAGTTTGATTAAACCAAAGACGGCATAGTTCATGATGTCCATGTAGTTTGCTGCAACGCCTTCAGAAACAAGCGTATTTCCCTTTAACTCTTCAATCTGTTTGGTACGCAATAATTTCATCAGGATGAAGTCAGTGTATGACGTGACACGCATGCCGCGCCATGCCTCATTGTAATCGTGGTTTTTGCGCAGCATCAGTTCCAGGGTCTTCGTGGCATATTCATCATAGAGATTGAGGGCTTCATCACACGAGAGAAGGTCTGTTTCTGCATTTGATATACTGGCAGGGCGTTCTAAAACAACCTGCCCCATGATGGCGTAGTTCACAATGGCAATCAATTCAGGGACAATGCCCTCGTCAACCAGCGATTCCCCTGTCGTCTCCAGGGTGCGAATTCTGTTGGCTTTGATGAATATCTGGTCTGTTATAGAGGACGGGCGCATGATGCACCAGGCCGTGCCGTAGTCGTGCATTTTTTTTATAAATAACGTTCGGCACTTGTCTAATACGCTTTTAAATTCTTGCTCTGTCGACTGCATTTTGCATTTAAATGAAATGATTCAGAGGGCAAAGTTACGTCAACTTAATTGATTAACCAAACTGGCTTGGGAAAAATGTATCATCAAAATCTTTATTATGCCATTCAGAGGGTGTGAGTCGAGTTGGAAATGGCGCAATTTTAAATTTTCTCATAAGAATGTCTTTGCATTGTGAAATACACATAGGCGAGGGCATGTGCCTCTTCTGTCGTGTATTCAAAAAAAGTCAATCTCCAGCGCCAAATATCGTCCTCAAAACTTTGTGCATCCGATAAAATTGAAGTATCTTTGCAGTATGATTGAACTCTCTAAACATATTGAAGCTTTGTTGTTGGAACATGATTGCGTGATTGTTCCAAAACTTGGTGGATTTGTAACACAATACGCTCCCGCATATAAGATTGAGGATGAACAGTTGTTCTTGCCTCCGCATCGTGATATTGGTTTTAATGCACAATTAACCCTTAATGACGGGCTGCTTGTGCAGTCTTTTATGCAGACATACGATGTGAGTTATGCAGAAGCATTGCATCTGATTGACGATGTTGTAGCTGATATAAAAAAGGCGTTGGCCGCAGAAGGAGAATATGTGCTAAACGGCATAGGCGTCCTTTCGACAACGCTTTCTGGCACGCTTTCTTTTACGCCCAATGAGGCAGGCGTCGTTGCTCCGGATTTCTATGGATTGCGCTCTCTGTCAATAAAGAAACGCGTTAAATCGTCTGCCGATAATGGTGCTCGTTCGGATTTCGGCACAACGGCACAGGAGGGAAGGAAGAAAAACAACACGTACACATTCAGAGTAAACCGAGAATTGTGTAATTATGCTGCCGCAGTCATAGTGGCCGTCTTTTTCTATTTCCTCTGGGCAACTCCTGTCGGGGTTACGAATTTACAACAGGCCAATCTTTCCTCAGCGTATGGGTTTGCTATGCCGATAGCGGGGGAGTCTTCAGAAACGGTAGAAAATCCGAATACTTGTACATTTGTTCAGGCAAAGGACGAGGTGAAGGCGGATATGCAGAATAATGTGCCAGCGAAAAACGCATCTACAGCAGACAATATGGCTGGTGAGCGTGGTGCAGAAAGCAATGGTGTAGGCAATAAAACGAGTGTTGCTCCTGTTCAAAATGCCGTGGGAAAAACTTCCGAAATGGTTGATGCTCCGTTTACAATAGTCCTGATAAGCGATATCCCTCTGTCCAACGCCAAAGAATTTGCGGAAAGCATGAAGGGCAGGGGACTGCTTGATGCAGAAGTACTTGTGAAACGCAAGATGACCCGTGTCGTTTGTGGACGCTATCAAACGGAAGCCGATGCCGTTAATGCGCTACGGCAGCTTCGTTGCAAACACCCAGAATTCAAAGAGTCGTGGGTGTTGAATGTTAAATAGTGAGAGCATCAAAAAAAATGAAGTGAAGAGTAGAGGCGCGTTGTGGGTGCTTGAACTTTAGAATTTGAATTATTATTCTTACTCGATTACATCAGCAGGCTGGTCAAACGGCCTGCTATTGTGTTTTTAAGACCTTCGTGTTTTTACGTGCTGGATGGCAACGTAAAAGCACGATTCATAACGAATGTATAAACCATGAAGAGAATCAGATGTCCGAAATGTGACGAACCCATACTTTTTGATGAGAACCTTTATGAGCCGGGACGCGTCTTGATCTTTGAGTGCAAGGCATGCCACAAGCAGTTTAAACTGCGTCTGACAAAAACTCCACCGCAAGAACAAGAAGAAGAAAACGCGCAGCCCGTGTGGGGACATTTGGTGGTGATAGAAAATGTGTTTCATCTCAAACAGGAAATCCCCTTGTATGAAGGGGATAACGTTGTTGGGCGTCATGTTAAGGGAACAAAGGCTAATGCTGCATTCAAAACCGTAGACCCGAGTGTTGATACAACGCATTGTGTCGTCAATGTTAGAATCAATAAGCAGACGCAGCAACCAGTATTTACTCTGAGCGACGCAATGTCAAATACTGGTACTTTCTTGATGAACAATATCTTAGACGATAAAGCTAAAGTGATAATTCAAGACGGCAGTATCATAACCATCGGAGCAACAACGATGATTCTCCGCGTTGGAGACGTTGAAAGCGAAGAATAGTTGGAGCTTCCTGCGGTCATGCTGTTCTTGTGATACAGAAATGGCTCGCCCAATATAAACAGATTGCCTAACACAATAAACAGATTGCCTAACACAAACCGAGAAATGAAATTAAGAAATGTCCTGCTTCTGCCGTTTGCTTTTGCCATGCTTGTAGCTACGGGCCAGCCTGCGTCCAATCCATACAAGGGAACCTTCGTTTGTAAAATGGCGCAGATCACGCTCTACCTTGATGCCTATGGTGAAAACATAGAAGTTCCTGGGCTGTCGTTTCTTGGAAAAACAAATGGCTATCTTTCAGGAACCGGTGTTTATGGTATCTGGATGATTACGAATTGCGAAAAACAGGGCGATGTTCTTCGAATACGTTTAAGTAATGATACGGGTTCCGACTCACAAACGGTTATATTCAAGCAAGTTAACGATAGCATTTTTTCTTATAGAGCCGTGGGCGGCAATGTCATTAAGAAGGTTCAGCACCGCAAATTAGTAAAGATAGAAGACACGCTGGAGTTCCAACTAAAAAATGAGGAATAGCAGGTGTGAAGTCCCACATAAGTTTGTAATTACCTAAAAATAACAATACATCAAGAAGCATGAAATGCCTTAGAATACTTTCAGCAATCTTGCTGGCCTTGTGTCTTTCGTTTCAATACGCTCAAGCTCAGACTGGCAGTTCAATGACCGACAAGCAAGTCAAAGAGTATATCATCCGTGAGCATAACAAAGGCACATCACCCCAGCAGATTATAACAAAACTCGTTGAGAAGGGCGTTCCTGTCGACCAGTTGAGACGTGTCAAAAAAGATCTGGAAAAGGAACAAGCCAAGAAGCAAGACAACACTTTCGGAACCAAAGCCCCCGTTCGCTCTGACGATTCCTCTGAGACGCTTCGGCAGAGAAAACCAAACGGCGACAAAAAGGACGAGAGCCTGTCGGCAATGGAAGAGGCATCTCGAAAAAAGAATAGCAGCGAACTTTTTGATTTTGAGGATGAAGCGTGGGAACAGTTGGATTCTATTCCGCAGAAAAAGAACATCAAGCGCGTGATTTTCGGGCATGACATATTCAACAATAAGAAACTCACGTTTGAACCCGAGATGAATATAGCCACGCCGTCAGACTATAAGTTGGGTCCTGGCGATGCTGTCTTCATCGACATTTGGGGCGCTTCGCAGAAATCAATCTCGTCAACGGTGTCTCCTGAGGGCGAAATCGACATTGAGGGATTCGGGCCAATTCAGGTGAGCGGTCTGACGGTTGCGCAAGCAAATAGCCGACTCAAGGCGACCATCGGGAGCAGATACAGCGGGTCGAACATCAAATTGAGTGTCGGGCAGACGAAAACAATTTCGGTCAACGTTATGGGAGCCGTTGAAACGCCGGGGACTTATACTCTGTCGGCCTTCTCCACCGTTTTCCATGCCCTCTATATGGCTGGCGGCGTCAGTGAGATTGGTTCGTTGCGCGACATCCGTGTTTTCAGAAATGGACGTCAGATTTCAACGGTGGACATCTACGACTACATCTTAAACGGGAAACTCTCGGGCAACATCAAACTTAGTTCTGGCGACATCATCATCGTCAACCCTTATGAGTGTCTGGTCAATATCACAGGCAAGATCAAGCGCCCCATGTTCTATGAAATGAAAAAGAACGAGAGCGTAGCGACGCTTCTGAAATATGCTGGTGGTTTTGCTGGCGATGCCTATACGAAAAACCTCCGTTTGGTCAGAAAAGCTGGAGGCGTGAAATCAGTGTACACCATCGACGAATTTGAGCGCACGAGTTTTCAGCTTATGGATGAAGACTCAGTTTTCGTTGACTCCACCCTTAATCGATATTCAAATATGGTTGAGATAAAAGGCGCTGTTTTCCGTCCGGGAATGTATCAGGTCGACGGGAATATTTCAACAGTTCGCCAGCTCATTGAGCGTGCCGGCGGAATGACAGAAGACGCCGTCACCACCCGTGGCATCATGCACCGCATGACAAAAGAACGGTCGTTGCAAGCTGTTTCGTTGGATTTAAAAGGAATCATGGAGCACACATCTCCCGACGTGTCTCTCCAAAATGAAGACGTCATCTATATTCCAAGCAACAGAGAGCGCAAGTTGCAACGCTTCCTGAAAATTGCAGGTGAGGTGCAGCATCCTGGGGAATTTGATTATGCCGAAGGTACCACGCTTGAGGATTTGATTTTGCGTGCCGGAGGACTGACGGATGCCGCTTCGCTCATCAAGATCGAAGTGTCGCGGCGCATTCGTAATGCTTCAGCAACCAAGTCCCCCTTGTTTGTGGCGAAGACCTATAGCTTTGAAATGAAAGACGGGTTCGTTGTCACGGGGGAACCAGGGTTCGTTTTGGAACCGTATGATGAAATTTACGTCAGAAAATCGCCTGGTTATGTCGGACAAGAACACGTTCTCGTTGACGGGGAAGTCGCCTTTGCCGGAACCTACGTGCTGACCCGTAAAAACTATCGCTTGAGCGACCTCATCAATGCAGCGGGTGGCATCAACGAACAGGCATATATCGGTGGTGCCAAACTGATTAGAAAGATGTCTGAAGAAGAGAAAAAAAGATACCAGACCATCCTGACGGGTGCCCTCAAAAACGATTCCCTGACAAGCAAACTCCAAGTGGGAGATGAGCGATATATCGGAATAGACTTGGCTGGTGCCATCGCCCATCCAGGCAGCGAACAATGGGATGTGGTGCTGCAAGACGGCGACCATTTGATCATTCCGCAGCAAAACAACACCGTTTCCATCAACGGCGAAGTGCTCTATCCCAACACCGTAACTTACAAAGACGGAGCATCGCTCGACTACTACATCGACCAAGCCGGCGGATATGGTGAAAAGGCACGCAAAAAACGCGTGTTTGCCATTCAGATGAACGGTACGGTCACCAGAGTAAAATCGGCAAAAGATATTTTGCCCGGATGTGAAATCATCGTTCCGATGAAGAAAGAGCGTAAGCGAATGACCTTCAGCGAAATCATGAGCCTTGGCTCCATCACTGCGACGCTGGGTACCGTCATCGCGACACTGGTGAAATAGCGATAAATTAAAAAAGAAAGAACAGGAAGAGGAAAGCGACACGCCCCTTCCTGTTCTTTTTGCTATACGGAAACGACATAGCACAATATGTGCCAACAAGAAAAGCCCCGATACTATTGTTATATTCAACGGAAAAACGTAACTTTGCTTCGTTAGTAATGGTGAAAGAATAAGTTGATCAATTTTGACCTGTATTTTTGTTGGTTTTGGAATTTGGAAGAGGGAGCATAGCGGGCTATGCGACCGATGACAAATTCCAAAAGCGGCAAAAAGACAGGGCATAAGAAATAACTCCTTATCCTTACTCCACAAAATTGGTCAAGTTATTTTTTTACCATTACTTAAGGAGCCAAACGGAAAACCGAAAAGCCGTGTTTGGAAATATCCAGCATGGCGGGGCATGTCCCTCTCGGAAATCCCATGCACTTGCGGAGAATTCCATCGCTTTTGGCAGACTTCAGGAAAATGCAAACATTTCGATGAAATCTCGGGAGCGATATAACGGATTATCGGGGGGCGCCCTCCAAACAAGAATAATCACCCTAAATACAAATAAATCATTATGGAAAAAAGCGCATTACAAATTGCACGTGCTGCCTATCAGCCAAAACTCCCCCTCGGACTTCGTGGCAACGTCAGCATCAAAGAAGGTGAGCCAACTCAGAGTGTAGGCAACCAAGAAGAAATCAAAGCCCTCTTCCCCAATACTTATGGTATGCCTTTGGTGGAATTTGTACCAACAGACGTCAAGAAAGAATATGCTCCGATGAACATCGGCATCATCCTCTCAGGCGGTCAGGCTCCTGGTGGTCACAACGTAATCTGCGGTCTTTATGACGAACTGAAGAAGCAAAACAAGTCAAATAAGCTCTACGGTTTCCTTATGGGTCCTGGTGGCTTGGTTGACCACAAATACATCGAGCTGACCGATGCCATCATCGACGAATATCGCAACACAGGCGGTTTCGATATGATTGGTTCTGGCCGCACCAAACTCGAGTTGGAAGATCAGTTTGAATCTGGTTTGGAAATCATCCGTGAACTCGGCATCAAGGCTGTCGTAATCATCGGTGGCGACGACTCCAACACCAACGCTTGCGTTTTGGCTGAATACTATGCTGCCAAGAACTATGGCATTCAGGTCATCGGTTGCCCGAAAACCATTGACGGCGACTTGAAGAACGACCAGATTGAAACCAGCTTTGGTTTCGACACAGCCTGCAAAACATACGCAGAAGTCATCGGCAACATCCAGCGCGACGCCAACTCAGCCCGCAAATATTGGCACTTCATCAAATTGATGGGCCGTTCAGCAAGCCACATCGCCTTGGAGTGTGCATTGCAGTGCCAGCCAAACGTCTGCATCGTCAGCGAAGAGGTTGAAGAAAAGAACATGACGCTCGACGATATCGTTACGTACATTGCCAACGTCGTTGCAAAGCGTGCCGCCAACGGCAACAACTTCGGAACAGTTCTCATTCCCGAAGGTCTGATCGAGTTCATCCCCGCAATGAAGAAACTCATTGCTGAACTCAACGATTTGCTTGCACAGCCCGAGGCCGCAGAAGTTGCAGCCGACGAACAGCGTGCTTGGATTCTCGGCAAGCTCTCCTCTGAAAACGCCGCCATCTACGAAAGCCTCCCAGAAGGTGTTGCCAAGCAGCTCACCATGGAGCGCGACCCGCACGGAAACGTACAGGTTTCTCTCATCGAAACAGAAAAACTCCTTTCTGAAATGGTTGCCAAGAAATTAAACGCTTGGAAAAATGCAGGCAAGTTCAGCGGCAAGTTTGCAGCACAACACCACTTCTTCGGCTACGAAGGACGTTGCGCCGCTCCTTCCAACTACGATGCCGACTATTGCTACGCACTCGGCACAAGCGCAGCCCAGCTCGTTGCCAATGGCAAGACAGGCTACATGGCCATCGTCAAGAACACAACGGCTCCTGCAGAAGAATGGGTTGCCGGCGGTGTACCCATCACGATGATGATGAACATGGAACGTCGTAATGGCGAAATGAAGCCCGTAATCCGCAAGGCATTGGTTCGTTTGGACGGCGCCCCCTTCAAGGAATTTGCTGCACACCGCGAAGAATGGGCAGAAAACACCTGCTTCGTATATCCTGGTCCAATCCAGTACTTCGGCCCAACAGAAGTATGCGACCAGTGCACCATGACCTTGAAACTGGAACAAGGCAAATAATCCCCCCGTGTTGTGCCGACCGTCAGGAGCTGCGAGGCTCCCAGTGGTAACACACACACGCCATAGAAAGGTTGACGAGTTTTCGAGAGATAAGTAGGAGAACTGAAATAACATGTTGCTCAGACAGTTTGCTGAAAAGCATCCGTCTTGAAACAACAAGCATCCGTTTAAACACATCCTCTCGCCACTCGTCAACCTTTTTTTAAGTAGGTGTTCAGAACGCGAACAGCCAGCGATGAGCTGGTTGTCAGAATTATGCCACTTGCAGGCACAAGCGCAACCTAAACCATGTCGCCACCATTTTGGTGCCGACAAACCACCAACAAACCAAACAAACATTTTAGGCTGCCAAGGCAGCAACCAGACAAACATGGCAAGAAGAAAAGCGAGAACAGGCACAAGAAAAAAAGGATGCGTTTCGCGCCTCCTGAAAGCGTTGGGAATCGTGCAGATCACCGACAGAATATCCGCCCACGCCATGTGGACGGGAGCCATATTGCTTTTCGCCCTTTGCTCCATAGCCCTTTATGCCCTCCTCATCCGTCCCTACACCGTAGCCTGGCAGGGCATCTTTGGCGACGCCAGATATCCCGAGGGCTATTCCATACGCGGAATCGACATAAGCCATCATCAAGGCAAGATCGATTGGGACGCACTTTCCGCAGCCGAAGTCGACGGCGAGCGCCTGCGCTTCGTGTTCGTCAAAGCCACAGAAGGCGCCAATGACCTCGACAACCGCTTCAACTCCAATTTCAAACAAGCCCGCGACAACGGCTTCGTCCGTGGCGCCTACCATTTCTTCCTGCCCAACGTCTCCGCCCGGCAGCAAGCCGACAACTTCGTGCGGCGCGTACCATTGGAAGAAGGAGACCTACCCCCCGTCCTCGACATCGAATCTACAGGGAAACTCACGCCCTCCCAGCTGCGCGACTCAGCCCTCGTCTGGCTCCGGCTGATAGAACGGCGATATGGCGCAAAACCGATTTTATACACCTACTACAAATTCAAGACAGAATATCTCGGAACGCCCGAGTTCAGCAAATATCCCTATTGGATAGCCCATTATTATGTCGACACCCTGCGCTATGACGGCCCCTGGAAATTCTGGCAACACACCGACAGAGGCCGCCTCAAAGGCATCAAGGGATACGTCGACATCAACTGCTACAACGGCTCAATGTACGACCTCCAGCAACTGACGCTGAAATAAAAAAAGCAGAGCTTTGTCCTCCCCCTCCTCGCTTGCGAGGGAACACATCCCCCTACACACCCCAGGTCTCGTTCAACAAAACAAAAAAATCAAACCACATGAAAACCATAATAACAAAAACACTATTGACCCTCTGTGCGCTTTTCGCGCTTAGCACACTCTCCTCCTGCGAAGACGACGACTGGATGACCCGTTCAGACCTGTCCGGCACCTGGCGCATAGACTACGTAATTCCGTTAGACTATGGCCCCTGCCCTTATCGGCCAACCGACCGCCTTGTCTTCAATTACGATGGCCGCTTCGAGGCTTACGGTTCGAATAATTTCTATGAAATAGGTTGCTGGGACGTCAGTCGTGATGTCATACAAATAGACTTCGATGACGATGGGCGCACAGACTTCCTTGCCACCATCCGTTCCTTCACCTCCAACCATTTGTGTCTTGATGTCAACGACCGTTACTACGAAAGTCGGTACACTCTGAATTTAAGCCGATGGTAGTTATAAGTAGTTGCGCCCGAGAGCGCACTGAAAATCAAAGAATAATGTTTTCAGCATATACAAAATAATTCAGACCATCCACAAATATAAATTGGGGCAGAAAGATTTACGCCTTCTGTCTCATTTGTTATCACGATTCCCATTCGCTTCTTTTAATAGATAGGGCATTCTGAAAATTGTGTTCAGAATGCCCTATTTAATTTGCTCACGCTCCCCTTAGGTCTGTTCTCTTTAATCATTATTGTATTGTAGAAAAGTCCCGTCAATCCGCCCCCTAAGTCAGTCGGCGAACATCGTCCCAGATTCAACCGTGTCTGCTCCCAGAGGCGTTCGTCTCTGCTCCCAGATGCGACTGTGTCTGCTCCCTGGTGCATTCGTGTCTGCTCCCGTGTGCGTTTGTGGCTCGTTCCACGTTCGCTGACAAATACGGACAAAGAGGGAACGTGGTGTGGATGGGCGCATGTGTGTTACATTTGAAATGTTTCCTGACTTCATCACTTTTTTGCCCAATTAGATTGCGTATGTTGAAAATCAGCGAGTTACGTAATCCAATCTGGTGGCTTAGGGTGACACATTGACGAAGTCAGGAAAAGAATCCCATTCGTCAAAAGTGTGGCAAATCACAGTTTTGACGAATGGGAAACGGCGAAAAAGCAAAAATGAATAAAATGCACAGAAATGACACGTCCTCCATTATCCTCCCCAGCCGACAGACTCTTTCCCCTCTGCGTCAAAAAACTTTGCAAAAGCCAACGGCGATACAGAAATAATCCGTAACTTTGCTCCCGATGGGTATAGCGTTTATGGTTTGTGACACGTCAGTGTTCAGCGCGATAAACGTTATAGAAGTCGTCTGAACTTTTATGAAATTCAAGATTTGCCTTTATTTTTGAGGCGTTTTGGGGTCTTGAAGAGGGAGTGTAGTGAGCTATACGACCGATGAAAGGTCAAAAAACGACCAAAAAGAAAGGTGAAGATGGAATGTAGAAGAACTCAAACTCCAAATCAAATCTTCGTCAGAAAAGTTCAGACGACTTCATAGTCATTCGCTCATTATCTAACATTTTAACCCTCCTATTCGACCGCAGAATCATCGTGAGGCGAAAAACGAAAATGAAAATGAAAATGAAGAAGTTGACATTACTGCTGTTTGCCTTAGCATGTGCTATGACGACATGGGCCAAAGGTATCGACACATTGGCTGTTGATCTCATCTATAAGGAATTATTGGCCAATCCCAAAGTGACAAAAACACCCGTGCGATACACTGGCGGATGGAAACAAGGCATAAGAGGCTTTGCCTGGCAGCAAGGGGAAGGCCGAGGCTGGACGGTAGGCACTCGTTTGGCACTGAGAAATGCGAAAAAAGCCGATTTCGACCGCTTCGCAAAGGTCTTCAAAGACTATAACCAATATACCCATGTCAGCATTCACGATAATCGTTTTGACATGGGATTGGAACGTTGCAAGACGTTCTATGGTATGCACTGGGATGACGGTACGCTCTATTTCCTAAAGGCGAAAAAGCTTGGAAACGAGTTTTGCGTGCCTATCGACTGGATTAACCTTAGCTATTACAATGGAGGGGAATCGCATCCGGACTATTGGGGCAGCATCGATGCGCCGACCCGCAGATTGTTGGGCTTGAGCCATTTGTGGAGCAGCGTGAAGCGAAACTTTGTGTTTATGAATCGTGCGTCGGTCAATTGGGACAGCTTGTATGTGGCCATGATTCCGCAGATAAAGGCTACGACGACCGATGGCGAGGCCGTGCGCTTGCTGCAACGCATGGCAGCTACGCTCAATGACGGCCACACTTTTGTCTATAGCTACTATCCGCAGGATATGCGCTCCATGCCGTTTTCCACACGTTGGATTGACGGCAAGGTGTATGTTGACAAGGTGTATAGCTCCGCCTTTGCGAAGCAAGGTGTGCGCCGCGGACAGCAACTGGTGAGCATTGACGGCGAGGACGTCGAGGCTTATGCCAAGCGCGAAGTGATGCCTTATGTTTCGGCTTCGACCGAACAGTGGCGTCTACACGAGACCTACGATGGCATGAACTTGACAAGTCGTTTCGCCACAAAGCCCATGACCGTGCAGTTGCGCGATGGCAAGAAGTTGTTGAGTGTGACCTATGATTTCAAGGACGATGACTTTGACCTCTATGAAACCCAACAACCGAAGTTGCTGACGTATGATGCGATGGAGCATGGCATTGGCTATTTGAAAATATCAAACTTCATGGACGGACGTTTGGTCCAGGAGTTCAATAGGGTTTACCCTGAAATCTTGGAAACGCGTGCGCTCATCATCGACATTCGCAATAATCCTGGTGGGAACTCCACCAACGGCGACTATATTGCCAAACACTTTTTTGCCGACACGCTTTTGACAGGTGCTTGGGAAAGCCGCCTATACATTCCGGCCTATGCCTCATGGAACTATCCGGAGAAGATCTATCGCAATGAGGGCACCACGTGGAGGCATAGCGAGCGAGACACGTTCCAGCTCTATCTCAAGCCTGTGGTGCTACTGGTCGACCGTGGCACATTCTCAGCAGCCGAAGATTTCATCTCCGTGATGCGTGCTACGGGTCATGTCACCCTGGTGGGCGAAAAGACTGGCGGCAGCACGGGAAATGGCGTAAGGGTTTCGATTATCCCGGGCGTTTGTGAAGCAAATATCTGCTCCAAACATGACTTTGCGGCCGACGGCTCAGACTTCGTGGGCTATGGCTTTACGCCTGACATTCCCGTCGCAGAAACCCACAACAGCTACTTCAAGGCCAAACGTGACAATGCATTGACAAAAGCCCTGCAATGGCTGAACAAAGGTAAGTTCTAACCACATGCGGCAAGGCGATACCCCATCATCTGTCCATTCACATGGCAGCGCAGCCTGAATGAACAGCAAAATCACACGTTCTCCACCTTGGTGGGGAACGTGTGATTTTTGGTGGCCATTAACGTTAAAAGACCGCGCGAAGCGCAAATATCCACGTGCGAAGCACGCCCGAAGCCCCCTAAAGTGCACAAGTCAAACATAGCATAAACTATTCCTAGAACATCACCGAACAGACGACATGTTCAGACGAAAATCACGTGTCAACCCGCCGCAAGGAAAGGAAAAATGTCACATATCTTTCGAATTATTGCTGTCCGGTAAAACTTATTTAAGCAATAATTTGAAATATATTTATCGTAATGCAGACGCGCCACCTTGATTGATGAGTATGACGGGCATCGTGGTTGAAGGAAAAGTTTGGTGGGTTCGCCCGAGAATGCGTTGCAGGCATAAAGCACACCTCGGCAGAGCTTCAACTTTGTTTGAATGCTTTGCCGAGGTGCGTTTGGCTGTTTTATGTTGATTTGGTGGTGTGTGTCGCCCTTGACGGTTGGGCTGACAACGGGAGAGGCGGGGAGATGATTCGGCGTGGGCAGACATGCTGGGCGTCGGGGCATTTTTCGCGCTTGGTCACAACTGCGATTTGGCGGCGTGCCACGCTTTCTGCCAGTCTGTGTCCAGCGAGAAGGGCGTGAGCTCGCTTCCTTCTTTGATGTACGACTGCGTTGTTTCGGTGTCGGGGTCGTTGAAGAGAGGGTTTGATAAAGACGCGTCCATAAAGAGATAGATCTTTTTTCTGCGTTCCTCATCGGAGAGTTTGTGGTCTTTCAGGATTTGCGTGAAAAAGAGGAAGATGAATTCAGACAGATAGTATGCCTGCGTGTTGAGAAATTCCTCTTTGACTTCCTTGCTGTTTTCAAAGGCTTTCTTTTTCAGGTAGACCAACGCCGTGCTTTTGAATTGTGCGATTTTCACCTGCGTGAAGCTTTTCGACGGCGAATTCACCGTTTTTGTTGCGTTCTCAAGAACCATGTTGTACACCTCTTGTGCTTTCAACGTGTTGGGCGCCAAGAGTAGGGCAAGGAGCGAGCTATAGAATAGAGGTCTGGTCTTTTTCATTTTTCTAAGTTATGGTGAGTCTAGCCGGGGATTGGGTCAGATGTTTTTTTGTGTGTGTTGAGTGGGGGTTGGAAATTATTTTATGGTATCCATGCAGGGGGAAACCTGTCTGATATTGCCTTGTTGATATAAACTAATTCTGAACACCTATTTATCGGGGGGAGAGATTCTGAGATGATGGTCGATGCAGGCAGGGAGTTCCTCCGTGTGGTGCGTGACCATGATCAGCGTTCTTCTAGGGTTGGCCGCCATGTAGCGGTCTGTTATTTCTTTGGCTTTTTCACACCAGTGGCGGTCAAGGCCGTGGAATGGTTCGTCGAGTATCAGCAGTTGGGGGCTTTTGACGAATGCTCGTATCAGCAACACCAGTCGCTGCTCGCCATGCGAGAGTTCCAAATAGCACTTCTCTGCGAGATGTGGCACGCCGAATGTTGCGAGCCATTGTTGGCAGATGATGGTTTCTGCGTTTGAGGGCGTTCGGTATATCCCGATGGTGTCGTGGAGGCCGCTTGCCAGAATGTGGATTACGGACAAATGCTTTTTATAGGTTGAGAAGATCTCGGGAGAGACGTATCCGATTTTTCTCTTTATGTCCCAAATGCTTTCGCCGCTTCCTCTCTTTCTCCCGAAGAGTTTGACGGGGAGGGCGTAGGCGATGGGGTTGTCGGCCAGCATGAGGGAGAGTAGGGTGGTCTTTCCTGCGCCGTTGGGACCAGTGACGGCCCAATGTTCTCCGCTTTTGATGTTGCAGGAGAAGTTTTTGAACACGATGCGCGTTCCATACGAGATGTTGATGTTGCTGAGACTGACGATTTCTTCTCCCGCTTCTGTTTCGGGGTAATCGCGTGTCGTTGGGGCGGGGATGGCTGCCACTGGCTGCTCTGCTTCCTCGCTTTGTTTGCTTTCCTGTATCTCGGTTTCGCGCGTGCGTTCGCGCATCTGTTTGTCTTCAACGTGGATCACCCTGTTGATGAAGGAAGGGATTTCCAACGGGCGGCAAACCACCAGGATGAGCGAAATGAACTGGGAGAGTTGCTGAAGCACTGCTGTGAGGACAGCACGGCTGTTGGGGTCTAAGCCGATGTAGGGGTTGTCGATCACCAATACTGAGGGGCAGGCTTGCAGGATGCGCATCAGCTGAAGGCGCCTCAGTTCGCCACTCGAAAGCTGGTTAACCTTTTTGTTGAGCAGAGGGGGGATGTTGAGCGCCTTTTCGATGTTGTCCATCGTTTGGGAGAAAAGGACACGGGGCGCTTCGGCTGCATCGCGGCGACTTTTTTCCAGTATTTCGCAAACGGTTGGGAACGTCATGTCGTCACCGTGGTTCCAGCGCTGTTGATAGTAGGCGGGCGGGGTTGTTCCGTACACGTCGTTGAAGACGATGCTCCGAATGGCGCCTTTCCCGATATGCCGCTCCCCAGTCTGTCCGTCGGGGAGGACGTTTTTGATGGGGATGGCTCCCGTTATGAGTCCAGTCAGTAGGGATTTGCCACCGCCGTTGGGGCCGCTGATGGCAACGGATTCGCCTGCCCGTAAAACGAAATTGACAGGGGATTGCAGCCGATGTGCCTCGTTTCTTGCAATGCCGTTTTTTATTTCAAGGATTTTCTGCATAGGGCTTCCATGAGTTTTTTTTGCGGCAGGGTCATTTTCCCTGTGTCGTTTTTTGCAGCGATGTTGTTCTTATAATCTCGCCACGACGCGTTCCTTCCTTTGACGTTTAGGGAATTTATGCTTTGCAGGAAATGGCAGTAGGCTGCTCCGAGCGCATCTGTGGCATCGAGGTAGGGCAGCATGTTTTCGTCTTTTATGCAGAAAACGCGCTTCAAAATCAGCGCCACTTGCTCCTTGCTTGCTCCGCCATTTCCGGTGATGGCCATTTTGATTTTCAGCGGGGCGTATTCATGGATTGGGAGCCCTTTGCTGATGGCTGCGGCTATGGCCACGCCTTGTGCACGCCCCAGTTTCAACATGCTTTGCACGTTTTTGCCAAAGAAGGGCGCTTCTATGGCAAGTTCATCGGGCTTGAAGGACTCGATGATTTCGCTTACGCGCTCGTATATCCTGCCCAACTTCACATAGACATCCTTGCAATGGCGGAGGTCGATGACGCCCATGGCGAGCATTTTGGCTTTCGATCCGTTTGTTTCCAGCACGCCATAGCCCAGGACGTTTGTGCCGGGGTCAATTCCGAGGATGGTTCGTGTTTGTTGCAATGGCATGTCTTGTGTGTGTGAATGAGTTTGTGTTGAGATTGTTTTAATCTTCTTTGCGTCGGGGTGTCGCGCGGGGGAAGGCCTATTCTGGAATGCTGCCTTTTCGCTTGAAGGGGGCGGTTCTTGACGTGGCCCGCCCTTTATTGTTGGTCCGACACAGCAGAAGTGTGATAAAGGCAAAAATACAAAATATTTTCTGATAAGTGGGTGTTCAGAATTAGTTTATATTGAATTGTCGTATTATTTTGTTCTTACAACTGTCTTGAAGAAGGAGCGTAGCGGGCTACGTGACTGATGAAAGACAGTTGTAGGGGCAGAAGAATGCGGCAAGGCAATATTAAACTGGCTTATCCCTATAAATTAATTTTGAACACCTACTTAAGTGGGTGTCGAAAAAGTTTTTATGTAAAATAATGGGAAACGTGTGGAATTTACCCTTCTGGCGACAACTATTTGGGAAAATAATTATACATTTGCATTTCAAGTTATGGTGAAAGAATAAGTTGAGCAATTTTTGACAGGGCATAAGAAATAACTCCTTACGCCACAAAATTGGTCAAGTTTGTTTTTGCCGTTACTAAATACCTTTGATTTTAGAATCATCTGAGATAATATGAAAAAGATACTTTTAACGGTTGCGCTGCTTGCAGCTTTTGTTGTTAATGCCAGCGCACAAGCGGTCATCAAGTATGACAAGAGTTCTCATGACTTTGGCAAGTTTGATGAAGAGAAAAAGCAGACGGTGGTGTTCGCTTTTACAAACACGGGAGATGAGCCGTTGGTTATTCAGCAGGTGATGACAACGTGTGGATGCACCGTTGCTGACTATACGAAAACGCCGATACCGGCTGGAAAGAAAGGCCAAATCAAGGTTACGTACAACGGCAAGGGAAAGCCGAAAGGCTTTTTCCGGAAAGTGATCACGGTGCGCTCAAATGCAACTAATGCCATGACGCGCATTTATATATCTGGCGACATGCTGGTGAAAGAGTGACATAGAATTGTTCTCATCTCTCCTCCTTAATTGATGGTTCCATGAACGCGAATAAACATACGACACAATATGAGCAAAAATAATCACCTTGTTATCATGGCAGGCGGCATCGGTAGCCGTTTTTGGCCACTCAGCAGTGAAAATAAGCCCAAGCAATTTCTTGACGTTTTGGGAGTTGGGAAAACATTGTTGCAACTGACGTTGGAGCGGTTTTCTTCCATTGTGCCAAAAGAAAATGTTTGGATTGTTACCTCCAAGGAATATAAGGACCTGGTGCTTGAGCAATTGCCAGACATCGAGCGGGGCCATGTTTTGCTGGAGCCGTGTCGCAGAAACACAGCTGCGTGCATCTGCTATGCAAGTTGGAGAATCAAGTCGATCAACGCTCATGCAAATATTATTGTTGCGCCCAGCGACCACATCATTGCTGATTTGGAGAAGTTTCACTATGCCATTGAAGAATCGCTACTCTTTGCTGCGGAGACCGATGCCATTGTGACTTTGGGCATTCATCCAACGCACCCAGAAACAGGGTATGGATACATACAGGCTGATTTGAGTTATTCGTCTTCAAGAAACTCGAACATTTTCAGGGTGGATTCTTTCACGGAGAAACCAAGTCTTGAGGTGGCAGAGGGTTATTTGAAGAAAAAGAATTACCTTTGGAACTCTGGCATTTTCATCTGGAACGTCAGTACCATCGTAAATGCTTTCCGAGTGTATCAGCCGGAAATGTGCAAGAAGTTTGAGTCCGTTATGCCTTATTTCGGAACGGAGCGCGAACAGGAGCACATTGATTGTATTTATCCTCAGTGTGAAAACATTTCTGTTGACTATGCCATTCTTGAGAGGGCAGAGGAGGTTTTTGTTTTCCCCGCAACGTTCGGATGGAGCGATCTCGGAACTTGGGGGTCTTTGCGAACGCAGATCGGTCAGGACCAATATGGAAATGCCGCTATCGGCAGCAATATTGAACTGCACGAGACGTTCAATTCAATCATCCATACGAGCAAGCTGAAGAAGGTGGTTGTTCAGGGATTGGACGGATATATCGTCGTGGAGAATGACGACACGCTGCTTATTTGCAAACTCTCGGAGGAACAACGCATAAAGTTATTCCATTAAGTAGGTGTTCAAGATTGGTTTGTAATGTCATGGCGGAATATCTCGAATCTTATTGCAGGGCAGTCCCGCAACCTAGTTGCAAAAATTCGATTAATTCGAACCTGCCGGCGACGGCGCCCCTCTGTCAATCTTGATTTTTCTTGGATTTTGAACACCCTACCCCTCAGACGAGTTATATCATGCCGTATTTTTTAGAACAACTCTAAAAATGGATTTTACAAGTGAAATCATAAAATGGTATGAGGCAAACCAACGCCAATTGCCGTGGAGAGAAACGACAGATCCTTATTTGATATGGATTTCTGAAATCATTCTGCAGCAAACGCAGGTCAAACAGGGGCTGTCTTATTATTTGAGGTTTGTTGAGCGCTTTCCTAATGTCAGGTTGCTCGCTGATGCTTCAACCGATGAGGTCTTGCAATATTGGCAGGGGCTTGGCTATTATAGCCGAGCGAGAAATCTGCATCAGGCTGCGCAGTTGGTCATGCAGAATGGCGGGGTTTTCCCGACCGACTATAAAGGCGTGAGAGCGCTGAAGGGGGTTGGCGACTATACGGCGGCGGCCATCTGCTCTTTTGCCTATAAGCAGCCCTGTGCCGTGGTTGACGGAAACGTTTATCGCGTGCTTTCAAGATTCTTTGGCGTGGAAACGCCCATTGATTCGACGAAGGGGAAAAGGGAGTTTTCGGAGCTGGCAATGGAAGTGCTTGACAAGAAGCATCCGGATGTTTACAACCAAGCCATTATGGATTTTGGGGCTAAACATTGCTCGCCCAGCCGACCATTGTGTGAAACATGTCCGCTCTCTGGCGGCTGCATCGCTCTCTCGACAGGCAGGGTTTCGGTCTTGCCCGTCAAATCCAAGAAGACGAAACAGGAAATCCGACATCTTGTGTATGTCATTATTAGGTGTGGAAATGTGGTTTATATTCGGCAACGCCCGCCTGGCGACATTTGGGCTGGATTGTATGAACCCGTCCTGCTTGAATTTAATGGCGAAGCGAGCGATAGGGAAGTGGTTGAAAATGTCGGCAAGCTCGTTGGCGGCAGCTTGAAAAGCATGAGGTGTGTCAAAAAGCAAATGAAGCATGTGTTGACCCATCGCGTGCTGATGGTTGATGCTTATGAGGCTGATGTTGAAGCTCCAGTTTTAATAGATGGATATATATCCGTGGAAAACAAAGAATTATGTAACTATCCTGTGTCGCGATTGGTGGAGAAAATTTTTGAATGCGCTTGCGGATGATTCGTTCTTTTCTCGAGCATCACTGGCGCTGTTAATTCAGCTGACCACGACAGGATTTTAGAATACTCACATTGATAAATCAAGAAACAACAATGACAAAGCATATTGTATTTTTCAAGTTCAAGGCCGAGGTCTCGGAGAATGTCCGCACATCTGCGTTTAAGGCGTTTAAGGATGGCATAGAGCGTTTGCCATCGGAAATTCCTTTCATCCGCGAGGTCTTTGTTGGGAGAAACTGCAACGAGGCAGAGAAGTGGGATGTTTGCCTGCATTCTGTGTTCGACAATTTGGAGGATGTGAAAGCCTACAGCGTTCATCCTTCACACAAGGCTGTCGCATCGGAATTTATGAAATTCGTTGCTGAGAGGGCGTGTGTTGATTTCGAAATCTGACAGACGAAATACAGGGCTTGGGGATAATTGTTGGAAGCATATTTTTCAGTGATTCCCATAAGCATTTGTTTTTTGTGTAAGCTGGGGCGTTTCCTTTTCCGACGGCTCATGGTATGATAATTCCGACTGCCTATTTATGAAGCAAAAGTTGATATTGGCTTTCCTTATTTTTTTGTCTCCTGTTTTTGTTAAAGGACAGGAGACCGTTGTCTATGACCCTTCGGTGAAGACCGTGGTGTTTCATGATAATTCTGCCAGCAATCGGGCGATGCCGGTGTTTCCGCTCCTCGTGTTGGGAGAATCGAAAAAAATTAGGATTGGCTTTGACGACTTGTCTGCTGAATATCATAGGTTTACATATACCTTGGAATTGATGGACGAGAATTTCAATGCGGAGGAATCCGTGTTTGAACACGATTATGTTGAGTCTGTCTCCGACGAAGGTTTGGTGGAGAATTTCACGCCGAGCCTAAATACTTCCATTCCCTATGTTCATTATTCCCTGGCATTCCCCAATGAATACATGAGGCCTAAGGTGTCTGGAAATTACAAGTTGACCTTTTGGAAGGAGAATGAAAACGGAGATAAAGTGGCGGCGTTCGTCACCTATTTTTTTGTTGTGGAGCCTTTGGCTTCGTTGGCGGTGACGGTGAATGGTGATACCGACATTGACAGAAACGAGACACATCAGCAACTGACGGTGTCTGCCAGATGTCCGTCTTTGTCAATACGTGATGCTAAGGAGTTTACACTGGTGGTGCTGCAAAACAAGCAGTGGCACAATGCCGTACGAAATGTTTCTCCGTCTTCTGTGTCGTTCTTGCCGACACCGATGCTCAAATGGGAGCATTGCAGGGACTTGATATTTAAGGCAGGTAATGAATATAGAAAATTTGAAATTCCGAGCAGAAGATACCCGGGCATGCACGTCGAGTCGGTTGACAATCTTTCGAGTTATCTCCATGCCACGTTGTTTCCCGACGAACCGAGGATGACTTATCTTTATGACGAGGATCAGGATGGCATTTATGTGCCGTTGGCTGAAGACAATATGAATCCTGAAACGGAGGCGGAATACATGTGGGTGCATTTTGACTACTCGTTTCCGGAAAAATGGAAGGAAGAATTGCCGCATAGGATATATTTGGGAGGCCAGTGGATAAATGGAACTGCAAGTGCCCCTGGCTTTCTTACTCCCTTGGCCGACAATCCCCGTCGTTACACTGGCGCTTTCTTGCTCAAGCAGGGATATTATTCCTATTATTATTGGGGAACGGACGGCGATGGTCGCTCGGTCGTGCCCTCAATAGAGGGGGATTTCTATCAGACCCAGAATGAATATACGGTGTTGCTGTACCACAGATCCCCGTCAGATCGGCACACGCGCTTGATTGGGGCGACAACCGTTGGAAAGCCATGACGAAGGTGTCAAGAAGCAATCACAGTTCGTGCAGGTATATTAAGCCCTGGCCCATCCATAGATCATTTATAACCACAATATTTTTGAATAAATGCCTAACATCGTTTTCTTAGATAGCGAAACGCTTAACCATGACGATATATCTTGGGAGCCTATCAGTTCGCTTGGCGAGTTTAAAACATACAATCAGTGTCTGCCTCATGAGATTCTGGAAAAAGGCGGAGATGCAGACATTATCATCACTAACAAAGTGCGTTTTTCAGAGAAGGAGTTCTCTATGCTGCCAAAGTTGAAATTGCTTTGCGTTGCTGCAACAGGCTATGACGTGATCGACGTTGAAGCAGCACGGCGTAGCGGCGTGCTGGTTTGCAATTGTGCGGGATATGGAACAGGAGCCGTTGCGCAAATGACGGTTGCTTTGTTGCTTGAGGTGTGTAATCATGTCGGGCATTACGTTCATGTTGTGACAAAGGAGAAAAAATGGTGTGACAGTCCTGTTTTTTCATGTTGGGACAGACCTCTGATTGAATTGTCTGGTCGCAAGGCTGCGATAGTGGGGTATGGCAATATCGGAGAGGCCGTTGGTCGTTTGCTATACGCCTTCGGCATGGAAGTGTTTGCCGTAAGCAGTAAATCCGAAGCGGATTTGCCAGACTTTGTGAAGAAAACCACACTTCAGGAGGCATTTCAAAAATGTGATTTGGTAAGCCTTAATTGCCCGCTGACGGCAAATAATCAGAAAATGATCAACAGGCAGTTGCTGTCAAACACCCGTAAGGGTCTTATTTTGTTGAATACGGCTCGTGGAGGACTTGTGGATGAAACGGCCGTTTGCGAAGCATTGGAAAACGGCACACTCTGTGCTTATTGCACCGACGTGTTGGGCATTGAACCGCCGTCTCATGACAACAAACTTCTTTCTGCGCCAAATGCTTATGTGACGCCCCACGTTGCTTGGGCAACGATAGAAGCCAGGAAAAAGTTGGTGGAGATGTTGGGAAGCAACATCCGCGCATTCCTTGGTGGCCATCCAGTTAATGTGGTCAGTTGAACGGTATAGAATCCTCTTTTGAATATCAAATAAAAATACATTATGACAATTCCAGATATTACAATCACACAGGTGTTTGATTTTGTTGGAACAGTGGCGTTTGCCATTTCCGGAATACGATTGGCATCTGCAAAACGTTTCGATCTCTTTGGCGCTTATGTAGTAGGTGTCACCACGGCCATCGGTGGGGGGACCATGCGTGACCTGATGCTTGGCTTGACCCCATTTTGGCTGACAAACCCTTTTTATCTTATCTGCTCCGCCTTTGCCCTTCTGTGGGTGATTGCATTCAGAAAGCTTCTGGTGAGACAAAACAATACATGGTTCTTGTTTGACACCATCGGATTGGCGCTCTTTACGGTGGTGGGCGTTGAAAAAACCATTAGCAGTACACCGGTAACAGGCGGGCATTATCCGTTTTGGGCCGCCATTATCATGGGAGCCATAACTGGTGCCGGAGGTGGCGTTCTCAGAGATGTGTTCATCAATGAAGAACCCTTGATTTTCCGTAAAGAAATCTATGCCTTGGCATGTGTTATCGGCGGATTGGCTTATTATATATGCTATGTCATTTTGAATATGACCCAGGTGCCGTGTGCCATTATTTGCGGTGTGACCGTGGTGGTGATGCGATTGTTGGCCGTGAAATACAAATTGAGCCTCCCGATAATCAATGGAGAAGAATAAGCGTCGAAATGCTGCGGAGGAGTCGGTTTCTGGAGAGCCCTGTGGTGGAAGTTTTGCCATAATCTCTGCAAAGCAGGGCGGCTGCAACGTTCTTTAAGAAAGAATAACGTTGTTGAGGCTTTGCAACTCGGTGGATTTTGCTAAATTTGTGTCGTTTAATTTTTTATCTCTCATGATTTTTAGAAAAATACGAAGAATAACGCTGGGACTATTGTGCATGGCCTCTATTCCAATGCAGGCTCAAGATTTGATAGCTGTTCAGGCGCCGATTGACCGTAAGCTGAAAGTGGTTGATTCTGTGGCTTTGCAGCGACTCATTGAAACAGACGAGTTGGAAAATGGTGAGGGGTTATATACATCATGGAATAACAACTCTACGCATTGTTATTCGTCAGCAGCCTTACCCGACAGTTTTAAAATTGACCTCCGAGGATTTGCGATGCCAACGCCAAGCCGAAACGTGACGAGCGGTTTTGGGTATCGTCCCTCATTCAGACGTTACCACAAGGGCTTGGATATTAAAGTGTATATTGGAGATACCATTGCTTCCGCATTTGACGGAAAGGTGCGTATCGTTAAATATGATGCAGGCGGCTATGGAAAATATGTTGTGATTCGCCACAACAACGGACTTGAAACCATATATGGTCATCTTTCTAAGCAGTTGGTAAATGTTAATGACGAGGTGAAGGCTGGAGAGCCAATCGGACTCGGAGGAAATACAGGATTCTCCTTTGGTTCCCATTTGCATTTTGAAACCAGGTTGCTTGGTGAGGCAATTGACCCGAAATTGCTTTTTGATTTTCCGAATCAAGATGTGACGGGTGATTTCTTTGTTTATCATAATGATAAGCAATCAAAGAACAATGCGATGGCCTCAGCGCAAAGGCGTGAACCTGCTCAAGCAAGGTATAGAGACAGCCATTTCTATCAAGTCAGAAGGGGGGATACACTCTCTTCGATTGCAAAGAGACTAGGAGTCTCTGTTGAAAAATTGTGTTCAACAAATAATCTGAAAAAGAACTCGAAAATACGTCCTAAGCAGATTCTGAAGTATTAGTGCTGAGTTTAGACGGTATTTCTGTGGATTTTTTTTAGCTTCAGATGCTTTGTTCGCCTCCTCTTTTTGCTGGCGTTGTGTCAAGCAGAATAAAATACTGGAGAAATAATGGGGTAGTCCGTTTTCTTTTCGTAAATTTGTGCAGGTTTTCAAAGAGGAAGAATCCTTGGCGAAATCAGCATGTCTTTGGACTTCCAGCCATTTGGCAGGGTTAAAGAATTGAATATTAATAACTCCATAATATATAAGTTATGACTATAGATACTTGTGATTTTAAAGGCAAGAAGGTCATTGTTCGTGTAGACTTCAATGTGCCTCTTGATGAGAACGGTAACGTAACCGACGATACCCGCATTAAGGGTGCAATGCCGACTCTGAAAAAAGTTTTGGCTGAAGGTGGTTCACTTATTGTCATGAGCCACATGGGCAAACCAAAAGGCAAAGTGAATGCCAAAATGTCATTGAGCCAGATTGTTAAGCCTGTTAGCGAACATTTGGGTGTTGAAGTGAAATTCGCTCCTGATTGCGCAAAGGCATCAGCTGAAGCTGCTGCACTGAAGCCAGGTGAAGTTCTCTTGCTTGAAAACCTCCGTTTCTATCCTGAAGAAGAAGGTAAGCCTGTTGGAATTGACAAGGAAGATCCCAATTATTCTGCAGCTAAAGAAGAAATGAAGAAGAAGCAGAAGGATTTTGCCAAGACCCTTGCTTCTTATGCTGATATTTATATTAACGATGCCTTCGGTACGGCTCACCGCAAGCATGCCTCAACAGCTGTTATCGCTGACTACTTCGATGCAGACCACAAAATGTTGGGCTACCTGATGGAAAAAGAAGTACAGGCTGTTGACAATGTATTGAGCAATATTAAGCATCCTTTCACTGCCATCATGGGTGGCTCAAAAGTTTCTACCAAGATTGGTATCATTGAAAATCTGATGGACAAGGTTGACAACTTGATTCTCTGTGGCGGTATGACTTACACGTTTGCCAAGGCAAAGGGTGGTCACATCGGTCTATCTATTTGTGAGGATGACAAGTTGGATTTGGCTTTGAGCATCATTGAAAAGGCAAAGGCAAAGGGTGTTAACTTGGTATTGGGTACTGACTGTGTTGCTGCAGACAGCTTCTCAAACGATGCAAATACTCAGGTTGTTCCTGCAGGTGCAATTCCTGAAGGTTGGGAAGGTTTGGATGCCGGTCCTGAAACCCGCAAATTGTTTGCCAAGGCTATCGAAGGTGCCAAGACAATTCTTTGGAATGGCCCTGCTGGCGTGTTTGAGTTCGATAATTTCACTGGTGGTTCACGCGCAATTGCCGATGCTATTGCTAAGGCCACTGAAGAAGGTGCTTTCTCGCTCATTGGTGGTGGTGACTCTGTTGCATGTATCAACAAGTTTGGTATGGCAGACAAGGTGTCTTACATCTCAACTGGTGGCGGTGCTCTTCTTGAAGCCATCGAAGGTAAGGTCCTTCCAGGTATTGCTGCAATCAAAGGCTAAGCAATAAAGTAGCGGTTTGCCACGGATATATTTTTGGCATGCCATGTTACTAAAAAATACAAGGCTGAAAGTTGGAATAGACTCGCATCAATAAGTCATCTTCCAAACTTTCAGCCTTTTATTTTATAGGAAAAGTAGGTGCTCACAATTTCCTGCTTTGATATTACAAATTATTTTTGAATACCTACATAAGTATGAAACATGTATTTGGTGTGGTGATGTGCCTCGCAGTCATATTCTCGTCGTGTGGCAGTAATTCATCGAAGAGCGATGACATTAAACCTAAGGAAGTCGTATCGGCAAACAAAGAAGTCGTCACCTTAGCTTTAATGCCCATAGTGGATTGTCTGCCTTATTACTATGCAGAAGAACGCGGGTATTTCGAACGCTTTGGCGTCAGCGTGAAAATCGCGACATACAAATCCAAACTCGATTGTGATACGGCAATTGTAGGGCGGTCGGCTTTGATGGGATATAGCGACTTGTTTCACGCTATGATGATGTCGGAAGGCCGAAAAGTATCCGTTGTCAATTCTACACAGGGTGGTTGGAGTCTTCTGGTCAACAAAAGTTTGAGAATCAAGAAGACATCACAGCTGAGCTACAAGACAACGGCCATTTCCCGTTTTTCCACAGAGGCATATCTGCTGTCGTCTATTCCAAAAACGGATGAAGTGCTGTTGCCTCAGGTAAACGACCTTTATCTGAGAACTTCAATGGTTGATAACAACCAGGTGGATGCAGCCATGCTTCCCGAGCCTTTTGCAACGCAATGTCGCATGAGAGGGCATAAGGCCATTTGGACGGCAGTGTCGGCGAACAATTTCGGATGCATGCTGACGGCTGATAAAGTGAAAGGGGCAGAAGAGGAAAAGAAAATCATTGCCATAACAAAGGCATACAACATGGCCGTTGACAGTTTGAACGCCCGCAACAATATGAGAGAGAATTTGTCTGGCATACTTGCAAAATGGGGAATGCAGGAATTTCCTGTCGATAGTCTGCATGTGCCGACTTATTCACACGCTGCCAGCTTCAAAAAGGAAGATATAGCAGCTGTTTACCAGTTTTTGCGGACGAGGAATTGTCGGTTTCGCTCAAGCGGAGTTCTCGTAAATGATCGTTTCTGCAAAAAAGCGGAGACACATTAGAGGATACCATTCAAGCATTCCCCGATGATTCTATCATCTGCTTGTGAATGTAACTTTTTAAAACTGCATCAGTTTAGTTTTACCATTACTAAAATCATAGGTAATCATTATGGATAAGACATCCTTTTTAGTATTACGCGACGAAGCCGATAAAGCCATTTGTGAGAAAAGACTTGGTGTTGCGATAAAAGCTGTTGAGGGATTGTGTAGATATGTTGAGGATGCCGAAACTACGGAAATAGTAGGGCAGGTGGACAACAATTACAGAATCATGTTGCACTATATGTCGAAAGGCGTTGCAGATGAGCAACGCAGCAACTATCGTATGCGTTTCCTCCAACAAATAGATGGATGCTTTTCCAAAGTGTGTCGCCTGAGCGAAATCCGCCTGTCGGAATCCAACTATGCCCTAACATTAAATACGCTGAACAATCTTAAGGTTGGGTTCGACAAGGTGGGCGAAGATATTTCTTGCCGCACCCTCTTTGAGTTAATTTGGACTTCTGATGTTTGGAGTCAGGATGCACAGGAAAGAATTAAGCGTCTGATGGAAGCTCCCGAGTTTGATGAAAACTCCAAGTGTTTGATCTTAAGCGCCACTATGTTGGCTGCCCTAACCTTCTTTGATGTCAGAAAGGTCCTTCTACTTGCAAGTTGCGTCAAGAGCAACAATGTGAAACTGCGTGCACGCGCCTTGATTGGTTTTGTTCTTGTAATGGCAAAGCATCGGTCGCGTTGTGAGTTATATCCAGCGGTGGGAGATTCGATAAGGGAACTGGAGAACCTTGAAGGTTTTTCAGATAATCTGCTTGATTTGCAGACGCAGATTTTTCTGACACTCGATACTCCCAAGTTCGAACAGCGTGTGAGAAATGAGATTCTGCCGTCCATCATCAAAGAGTCGCAAAAATTCAAACAACGAAAAAGCGGGTCTGATAGTCTTAGCGACATTCTGGATGATATGGCCGGGAAAACAGAGTGGGGCGAAGTCGGCGGCGATATTGATGAGAAGGTGAAGATGCTGATGGAACTTCAGCGCAAGGGAGCCGATGTCTTCATCGGGCAATTCAAGATGGTTAAACAGGGATTTCCCTTCTTTAATATCGCGGCCAATTGGTTTTTCCCGTTCACGCAAGAACATCCCGAGTTTCCAAAGTCTGTTTATCATGCACCGCTTGTGTCAATGATAGAGCAAAACGAGAATCTGTGTGAAAGCGATAAATATTCGTTCTGTCTTGTTATCGGACAGATGATGGGCGCCGGCAATAGCGACTTGAAAGCAGCCAACGCCCAGTTGGAAGAAATGATAGGCGGACAGACGGATGTTCTTCCAAAATCTTCCAATACGATGCAGGCGGCGATGCGTTCTTATATGCTTGACATCTATCGCTACTTCAAATTCTATCGTCTGCGTGACGAAGCGGCAGATCCTTTCAAGTGTGATCTATTCATTGCGGAATGGGATATGTGGCACGCTGTCTTTTCGGAAAACGAGAATCTGCACGTGTTGGCGGATTTTGCCTTTGAAATCGGGAATTATTCGTGGGCGTCCATTCTTTTTGGTCTGTGCAAGGGCAACGTGACAACCTACAGAAAACTGGGGCGCTGTTATCAGAAGATGCACCAATATTCTTTGGCAATGGATTTTTATGTAAAATCGGATGTCCTGTCTCCGAATCATTTTTGGACCCAGGTGCAGTTGGGTAATTGTGCAAAATGCCTTGGCGACTATGGTGAAGCGTTGATTTACTACGAACAGGCAGAAACCCTGCAACCAGAAAATGAAAAATTGCTGTTGAGGATTGCCGAGTGCTTGATGCAGCAGGATGAACACGAGGCGGCCTTGAAAAAGCTCTTTAAGGCCTATTATTTCGCTCCCGGCGACCAAGACATCTTGCGTATGCTGGCATGGTGCAGTTTCTTGTGCCATAAATATGAAGATTCAGAAAAATACTATCTCAAATTGCTTGAAAATTCTTCGCGTGAGAAAGATTGGTTGCATGCGGGACATGAAGCATGGGCAGCAGGCAACATCGTGTTGGCCATTGAGCGTTACAGGTGTTATTTTAGAAAATTCGCGCCTGCTGACGTCAACGTGTTTGACGTGTTCAAAAGAGACAGCGATATTTTGGGCAAACACAACATCAATGACATGGACATTGACCTCATGTGTGATGTGTTGGCTATGGATTTTGAATAATTAGGATAAAGAAGAGTTCTGAAAACCCGACTTGTTCGGCAGAGGTCTTCGGAATCTCCAAAAAATGGATATTAAAGTATAACGGAAAAATAAGAATATGGCAACAGTTGACGACAAAAAGATTATTTTCTCAATGGTTGGTCTCTCCAAAACAATCAGACAGACCAACAAGCAGATTCTCAAAGACATATACCTCTCGTTTTTCTATGGTGCGAAAATTGGTATCATCGGACTTAACGGCGCGGGAAAATCTACCTTGATGAAAATCATTGCGGGAATTGACAATGACTATCAGGGAGAGGTCGTTTTTTCTCCGGGTTATTCTGTAGGCTATTTGGCCCAGGACCCTTATCTCGATGACGAAAAAAGCGTTATTGAAGTGGTTAAGGAAGGCGTGAAACCAATCGTTGATGCCTTGACGGAATATGAGGAAATCAACCAAAAATTTGGTCTGCCTGAATATTATGAGGATGAAGAAAAGATGAATCAGCTTTTTGCCCGCCAAGGCGAGTTGCAGGACATCCTTGACTCCACTGATGCGTGGAACCTCGACAGTCGTTTGGAACGTGCCATGTCGGCGCTTCATCTGCCTGCGCCCGATCAGAATGTGGCCCATCTTTCTGGTGGCGAACGTCGTCGCGTGGCACTCTGCCGCCTGCTCCTCCAAAAGCCCGACGTCTTGCTGCTTGACGAACCGACCAACCACCTTGACGCGGAAAGCATTGATTGGCTCGAGCAGCACCTCAATCAGTATGAAGGCACGGTTATTGCTGTCACACACGACCGCTATTTCCTTGACGACGTTGCCGGATGGATTCTTGAACTCGACCGTGGAGAGGGCATCCCCTGGAAGGGAAACTATAGCTCTTGGTTGGAGCAGAAAACCAAGCGTATGGAAATGGAAGAGAAGGTTGCAAGCAAGCGCCGCAAGACGTTGGAGCGAGAGCTTGAATGGGTAAGAATGGCTCCGAAGGCGCGTCAGGCCAAAGGTAAGGCCCGTTTGAACTCCTACGATAAACTCCTTAATGAGGACCAAAAGGAAAAGGAACAAAACCTTGAAATATTTATTCCTAACGGCCCGCGTTTGGGACGTAAAGTTATCGAAGCCTCTCATGTCTCAAAGGCTTATGGAGAGAAAGTCTTGTTCAACGATCTCAACTTCTCTTTGCCTCAGGGTGGTATCATTGGAGTGATAGGGCCGAATGGTGCCGGAAAGACAACGCTTTTCCGTATGATCATGGGCTTGGAGACGCCAGATGGTGGTAACTTTGAAATCGGAGAAACTGTTAAGCTTTCCTATGTCGACCAGCAGCACACGGACATCATTCCTGAAAAGTCAGTCTACGAAGTTGTCAGTGGCGGCAATGAATTGTTGCGCATGGGCGGTCGCGATATTAACGCGCGTGCATATATCAGCAAATTCAATTTCAGCGGAGCAGATCAGGAAAAGAAGTGCGGCGTTCTTTCTGGCGGTGAAAGAAATCGTTTGCAACTGGCTATGGCCTTGAAGCAGGAGGGAAACGTGCTTCTTCTTGATGAACCTACCAATGACATCGACGTAAACACGTTGCGTGCTTTGGAAGAAGCACTTGACGACTTTGCAGGATGTGCTGTTGTCATCAGCCACGACCGTTGGTTCCTCGATCGTATCTGTACCCATATCCTTGCCTTTGAAGGTGATGGTAATGTATTCTTCTTTGAGGGCAGCTACACCGACTATGAGGCCAACAAAGCAAAACGACTTAATCTTGAAGCTCCGAAGCGCATACGCTACAGAAGCTTGGAAAACTAAGCAGGGAATATAGTGATGACTCAACAGGATTCATATATCACAATTGCAGAAGCAGGAGAGGGCTACTACGTAGAGAGTAGGAGCCGTTTCCTCGCTTTTGCACTTCATGCTGGAAGTGAAGAAGAAGTCAAGGAGATTCTTGCCGCTTTTCGAAAAAAATACTACGATGCACGCCATGTTTGCTACGCCTACGTGTTGGGCGATCACGGAGACCGCACGCGCCAGAATGATGACGGGGAACCTTCCGGAACAGCAGGTGCGCCGTTGGGGCGTCAATTGCGTTCCTATGGGCTCACCTATACGTTACTGATTGTTGTGCGTTACTTTGGCGGCGTCAAGCTGGGAACGAGCCGTTTAGGGGTCGCTTATAAGGCGGCAGCCATAGAGGCACTTGAAAATGCGGAGAAAAAAGAGTGCATCATCAAGCAGCGCTTTACGGTCTCAGTGAGCTATCCAGATGCCGACACTGCGATGAGGTTTATTCGCGATGCCGAAGCTGAGATAGTGGCGAGAGACTACACCGCAACCGACAGTATTCTCACCGTTGAAATTCGCTTGAAATCAGAAATGCAGCTAAGAGAGAGACTCTCTGGAATCCTTTCTCTTCGCTTCCTTGAAGAATAACCTCAGGGAGAGACGGCGGACGTATGGAGAAATACACTGAGAATTTGTATTAAAATCCTTGTCTTTGGTTGAGCGCGTTTTCCCGGTTCCGCCGTTCGCCTGTCTAAATGCCTCAGTATTTCCTTTGTATTCAAAAACTGTATCACCCCCTAATAGTCCCTTTGCTATGAAACCTATAATTTTAACTCCCTTACAGTCTGGAAATCCCTGTCTCTCCGAGGTGGTGTCGCTTTACGAAAAAGCTTTCCCATTAGAAGAGCGTCGTCCGACAGATGAGTGGTTGGAGAAGAATAGCAGTTCGGATCTCTTCACGATCAATTTATTGGAGTCAGACGGCCAAACCCTCGGCTTCATAACGATTTGGCAATTTGAAGATTTTGCCTATGTTGAACATTTTGCAGTAGACGAAAAGCAGCGTGGCAATGGCATCGGAGCCGCAGCTATCAGCGCCTTACGCGCCGCTTTGCCTTGTCCTGTAGTGTTGGAAGTTGAGCCTCCAACGGAGCATACCAGTATTCGTAGAATCCGTTTTTACGAAAGAAACGGGTTTGTCATCTCTTCTCTTTCTTATCTGCAGCCGCCCTATACGTCGCAGCTTCAGCCGCTGGAACTCAAACTGATGTCAACCGATGCGACCTTTCTTTCGGAAAATTTTGACCATATAGTTTCCACCTTGTATAAGTATGTTTATAATTGGCAGAGGGGAAGGTGTGAAAGTGTTTTGAGAACTGGAGATCAAGTCAACTCACAAGCAATTGCGGCCCTTAGGCTTGCAGATTAAATCGACGGTTAATAGATAAATCAGTAACCTACTGATAATGATAAAGTTGTAGACTTTTTTAAAAAGATTTTTATGTAAAAAGGTTGTCTTCCATGTTAAACATGGATAGGCAACCCTTTTGTTTTTCTTTACCCCAGTCTGGTAAAGCATTTTTATTTTCCTTCCCAGATTCGATGCGTCTATAAACAAAAAAAGAACATATCTTATTGATATGTTCTTCCAATTCTTTTGAGCCGAAAGCCGGACTCGAACCGGCGACCTATTCATTACGAATGAATTGCTCTACCAACTGAGCTATTTCGGCGATACATTGTTTTTCTTAAATGCGATGCAAAGGTAGTGAATAATATTTTATTGGCAAAATTCTTTGCCTACTTTTTTTTCAAAGCCGTGATTTTTATGGTCTGAAGACTTAGTCTCGTGCTTAAATCTTTTTCAGATAGTCTGTGAAGTTGGCATAAACAATGGTGCGCAGCCTGGCATTTTTCCTTTTCGGGAGATATGTTCATTGCTCATTGACTATCAGAGAAAGGGCGAAATTTCTGCATAGAAACTTCGAGGTTTATTGGAAATCTGTTGGTCTTTTCTTTTTAAAAAGTATATGTATTATGATATAAATGACATTTTAATAGTGTCGAAGTGTAAAATTAACAAACTGATAAAAATTTATTTGGATGTCTTTCTTTTTGTAAGAGAAAAATATTATAACTTTGCATTATGTTATATAATTGGTTATAGCAAAAGACAAAAGTAATGTAATAATAAAAATAACTGACATTATGTGTGGAATCGTTGGAATATTCAATGTAAAAGTACAGACAAAGGAACTGCGTGAAAAGGCTCTTGGAATGAGTAAAAAAATCCGTCATAGAGGACCGGATTGGAGCGGAATCTACTGTGGCGGGAGCGCCATACTTTGCCATGAGCGTCTTTCAATTGTAGACCCTCATAGCGGAAAGCAACCTTTGTTTTCACCAGATCGAAAACAAGTGCTTGCTGTTAATGGCGAAATCTATAATCACCAGGACATACGTAGGACCATGAAGGAAAAGGGATATGAATTTCAAACCGAATCCGACTGTGAGGTAATATTGGCGCTATACAGGCACAAAGGCATTCATTTTCTTGAGGATCTTAATGGCATTTTTGCTTTTGCGCTCTACGATGAGGAGAAAGATGATTTTTTGATTGCGCGCGATCCCATCGGTGTTATCCCTCTTTACATTGGAAAGGATAAAGAAGGCAAGGTGTATGTGGCAAGTGAATTGAAAGCGCTGGAGGGCTTTTGCGATGATTATGAAGTGTTTCTTCCCGGCCACTATTATCTTGGAAGCGAAGGAGTGCAGAAAAAATGGTATAGACGTGATTGGGAAAGTTACGATAATGTCAAAGACAATCATGTGTCTTCCTCTCAAATTCGTGAAGCTTTGGAAGCTGCTGTCAAACGACAACTCATGAGCGACGTTCCTTACGGTGTGCTTCTCTCTGGTGGTCTTGACAGTTCCGTTATTTCCGCTATCGCCAAAAAGTATGCTTCAAAGCGTGTTGAAACGGAGGGTCGGGAGGATGCGTGGTGGCCGCAGCTACATTCTTTCGCCGTTGGCTTGAAGGGGGCTCCAGACTTGGACAAGGCACGTGAGGTGGCGAAACATATAGGCACTATACATCATGAGATTAATTATACGATTGAGGAAGGACTTGATGCTGTGCGTGACGTCATCTATTTCATTGAAACCTACGATGTGACCACCGTGAGAGCATCTACACCCATGTATTTATTGGCACGTGTCATAAAATCCATGGGGATTAAAATGGTGCTCAGCGGCGAAGGGGCCGATGAGATATTTGGTGGATATCTTTATTTTCATAAAGCCCCGTCTACAAAGGCTTTCCATGAGGAAACTGTGAGGAAACTTTCAAAGCTCTATCTCTACGACTGCCTGAGAGCAAACAAGTCGTTGAGCGCATGGGGTGTTGAAGGGCGTGTGCCATTCTTGGATAAAGAATTTCTCGACGTTGCCATGAATTGCAACCCGATAGACAAGATGTGTTCGGGAACAACCATTGAAAAGAAAATCGTTCGCGAAGCGTTTTCAGATATGTTGCCAGAAGATGTTCTCTGGCGTCAAAAAGAGCAGTTTAGCGACGGCGTAGGATATAGCTGGATTGACACTTTAAAGCAGGTCACTGCGGCTGCGGTGTCTGATGAGGATATGTCGAAAGCTTCAGAACGTTTTCCCATTAACCCTCCTTTGAGTAAGGAGGAATACTACTATCGTTCTATATTTGAGGAATATTTCCCGAGCAAGAGCGCGGCCAAAACCGTACCGAGTGTACCAAGTGTGGCTTGTTCTTCTGCGGAGGCCCTTCAATGGGACGAATCTTTTCTTCATCTAAATGACCCAAGCGGGCGTGCTGTTGCCGGGGTTCATGAACAAGCTTTAAAATAATCATAGCGTTTCTGCTGTATTTGTGACTTGTTTCGAGCCTCGAATCAGTGGGTTTTGTGAATGTTAAAACGAATAAAGGGTGTAAGTAAATTGATTTGAGCTTTATTTTTATGAGCTAAAGCAGGCGGAACAGTCTTTCATTGCGAATGAACAGATTGTTCCGCCTGCTAAGTTATTTTTTTTGATGCCTTTTGTCTATAGATAAATACGCCTTATGTATTTATTAATAACCGTTTTATTTATTATTGATGGTACTTCCATCTTGAAATCTATATTTGTTTTGTTACCTATGCTTGTCAGCGAATGTCATCCTGTGTTCACTCGTGCGTTGTCCCTGGTGCGTGCGTATCTCGTCCCAGATGCGATCGTCTCTTGTCCCAGGTGCGATCGTTTCTCGTCCCAGATGCGAGCGTTTCTCGTCCCGTGTGCGCTGACAAGTCATAGTCGTTGTCGTAGTAGTTTTGGTTGTCTAAAATGGATCTTTTTTCTATAATGTCAATGAGAAAGCGTGAGCAGGCAAGGGGTTTGTCGAGATTCTCAACAAAATCATGATATGTTATTTAATGCTGCATGTCGGCATAAAAAGAGAGTAGGAGATAAACACCTGTGATTGGTGTTTATCTCCTACTTGGTTATGATGAGAATGACATGATTCTCATTATAATGTCATCTTGTTTTGTTTACGCTTTTTGTTGCGTAATGTAAGCGCCATTACTGGATTTTCACAGTGGCACGGCGGTTGTAAGAGAATGGAGAGATTGTGTCAACACCACCCTTGCCTTCAACAACAATGTTGTCGCGGTTTACACCCATTTTAACGAGTTCGTTAGCAACGACCTGAGCACGCTTTTCAGAGAGGCTCTGGTTGTATGCCTTGCTACCTGTCTTGCTGTCTGCATAACCAGTAACAACAATCTTGCGGTTGTTTGCCTTGGCATATTCAGCAACTTCCTTCACGTTAACCAAATCCTTGCGGCTGGCGATGCGAGAAGAACCGATGTTGAAGAATACAGACTGAGAAGTTGCAACAAACTGTTCCTTGATTTCCGGCTGAACGTTAGAGTTGGCCTTCTGCTGGGCGAGGAGATCGCGCAGGCGTGCGTTTTCATCCTGCTGTTCCTTCAGAGATGACTGAAGTGCGTCCATCTGTTCCTTATTCATTGCCATCAAGGCATCAACATCTGGAGCCTTTTCCCATGTGCACTTGCCGAGGTTGTAAGTAACGCCTACGCTTACACCAAACTGCTTGTCCCAGTGACGGTTCTTGTTCTTTTGGAAACCTGACCAGCTGTCTGGTTTAGCACCATCGAAGGAACCTTCAACTGCGTTTACGTTCAAATCAGCGAAAATCTGAACGCGCTTGTTTACGCGGAAGTTGTTGAGCAAGCCGGCAGCGTAAACGATGTCGTAGGTGTTGTCAGACATGTTGCGACCCACACCGATACCAACGTAAGGAATGAAGTTCCAAACGCGCTTTTCATTGTAGCCGCAGAGAAGATTTGAAAGGTTGAAAGTCACATCTTCGTGAATGGCCCAATAGTTATATGTGTGCTGGTCGGTTTCTGTGTTGACCTGCTTGCCCCAAAGACCTTGGAACTTGGTGCGGAGACCGATACCCGGGGTGAACCATTTGCCAACGGCTACGTTAAAACCAGCAACGCCACGCTTTGTGCTAAATGGATTCTTGCTTACGCCCTGTTCCTGTGAGGTGTAGACTGCGTTATATTCTGCACCTGCAGAAACATACCAGTTTGCCCAAAATGAGTTTGTTGCAACACTGTACTTGTGGGTAGGAACTTCTGTTTCCTGAGCCATAGCTGCTGTTGACAGACCGAGAACAGCGAGTGTTAATAATAACTTTCTCATAATTATAATATTAAGTTAAACAATTTTTTCTATTTAGAAATCCGTCTTTGACATTACTGCCTTTGCGAATTGCCGTCGAAGTAATAATATTTAGTGTATATATTCGATGCAAAGGTACATTTTTTTTATAAAACAACCATCTCTGAATAAAATATTTTTGCGAATTGCCTTTGAGATGGCTGTTTTATGTGGTTTTTGGTGTGATATTGGCCTTGTTAATATAAATAACTCGCTCTAAATTGGGCTTTGATTGAAAATCAAGAAGTTGGGCGTTTGCCTATATTATATAGGTAACAATATGGAAACGAGCGGACTTCTGCTCGTTTCTGTATTTTGCAATATGCAAAGAACGCCTCAATTCGGGGACAAAGATACGATAAATTTCTAAATATCCCATAACACGCTAGGAGAAATTTATGGAATTTAGAACTTTTGCATAAAATCTGATGCTTAGCAACACAATATGCATCCTAAAACAAACAGCAGGTGTTCGGACATAGACTATCCGAACACCTGCTGCCATAACGTTTTATTGCTGACAATGATTCTGACATCAGCTTTCATATACTTTTGCAGTATAGGAGTATTTTGTCCCTGTGTACTCACTGTGGCTATAGCCATAAAATAGTTACCATCTTCCCTATGTATGAGCTTGGCATTATGGCTTATGATGTTGCAGTTATAAGAAGCATCGTCGTTGCCCTCGAAAGATAAATGAGCCGTCCTTGGCTCATCGAAAAGATACAAATACTTGTATGGCACAAATACTTGCACTGTTCTTTGATTGATGACCTCACCATTAACCTCTATGGATATAGGATAAGGTATCTTGTAGAAAGCAACTGCGAGGGCGAGGACTATTATCGTAATGACAACCGTTCCCAAGCTGACGAGGCGAGGAGGAACTTTACCTATCACGTTCCTCACCTTCTCGCTTCTCAATTCGATATTATCTGATTCTTTTTGTTCCATATCAAACGCTTTTTAGTTTCCCAATTCCAACTGATTCTTCACAAGATTATAGTATGCCCCTCGCTTGGCGGTCAAAGACTCATGGTTGCCTATCTCAACCACCTTTCCTTGGTCGATGACCACGATCTGGTCGGCATTTTTCACAGTGCTTAGGCGATGCGCCACAATGACCACGGTCTTGCCCTTATAGAACTTATCCAAGTTCTCTACGATGCTTCTCTCATTGTTGGCATCGAGCGAGTTGGTTGCCTCGTCAAGGAAGATGTAGTCGGGATTCTTATACACCGCCCTCGCTATCAAGATGCGTTGTTTCTGTCCCTGGCTCAGTCCCACGCCATCACGCCCAATCTTGGTGTTGAACTTCAGAGGCAAAGCCATCACGTAATCCTTGATGCAAGCTATCTCGGCAGCTTTCAACAACCTTTCCTTATCTATATCGCCATCATCAACAGCAATGTTTCTTGCGATACTCTCCGAGAAGATAACACCATCCTGCATGACAACACCACATTGTCTGCGCCACCACTTTTTGTTGAGTTTGTTGATGTCAGTATTTCCAATGTTGATTGTTCCCTCCAAGACAGGATAATAACCAAGCATCAAACGGATGAGGGTGGTCTTTCCACTGCCAGATGCACCAACGATGGCTGTTACCTTACTTTGCGGAATGTGAATGCTCACATCGTCTATGGTTTTGCGCAAAGCATATGGGTCGTACTTGAACATGATGCTCTTGATGTCAATGCCCTCATTCTTATCTTCAACCTAAAATCCGCAAGCAATCTCAATGGCAATCTCAATTGCAGTAAAGAGCTTG
>OCRP01000132.1_pt1 | contig 89072 bp, 91 predicted proteins | sample 1538871 | NCBI WGS metagenome assembly OCRP01 (sample SAMN04571731, study PRJEB22368) | human gut metagenome | biome: human gut; material: stool | host: Homo sapiens | place: Luxembourg | collected 2012-09-20 | reverse complement strand
CTCGCATCCTGCTGGCCGCGGCCCCAACAGCTCCTCCCTGTTTCCGCCACTGGCGGCGGTCGTCGCCGTTGCATTTGTAAGTGGCTTGACGGATGGCTGAAGGGCCGTAAGCACTAAAAAGGACCCCCTTTCGGAGATAGCAGCTCCGGGAGGGGGTCTTTTCCTTTTGGGTGTGCCAATGACATATTGGCTTCCACATTTACCATCTTTATTATATGCGATTCCCCGCAAAAGTCAAGCACCGCACAGAAAATTTACAACTGTGCTCTGAGACCGACGTGTTATCTGGCGAAGTGAGAAATTATAAACGAAACATCGTCGAGAATGTCACTCCGCCACCGTGGCGAAATGAGCACAGCTGGCGAAGTGAGCAGTTCGCCAAGTCAAAGCACTTCGCCAAGTTGGCGAAGTGATAAAATATAACGTAGATATATCATTAAGTTGTCACTTCGCCACTTATTCCACCGCAGTATCGCTCACATCAGCGGGCTCAGCAGGCGGAGCACACTGTCCAGCAGCGTCCCGGCCAGCGAGGTGCGGCAGTCGGCCAGCTGCACTTCCCGGCACTCTGGCAGGGTGCGGAGCACATCGTCCCGCAGAGCAATGACCTGACTGTTATAGAGCAGCAGCGCCCCGCACTCAAAGTGGAGGAAGAGGCTGCGGTAATCCATGTTGATGCTGCCCACCACGGCGGCGCGGTCATCGCTGACGTAGCACTTGGCGTGGAGGAAGCCGGGCGTGAACTCGTAGATGCGCACCCCCGCCCGGAGCAGCGGCACATAATAGGAGCGGGTCAGCCGGAAGATGAGCTTCTTGTCCGGGATACCCGGCAGCACCAGCCGGACGTCCACGCCCCGCTTTGCCGCCGCCTTGAGGGCTTCCAGCATGGTCTCGCCCACCGCGAAGTAGGGCGTATAGATATAGACGTACCGCTGGGCCTGATTGATGATATTCAGGTAGACCGTCTCGGCCAGAGCCTCTTCGTCCAGCGGGCTGTCCCCGTAGGGCTGTATCACTCCGTCCGACTGGGCAGACAGGGACTCAGCCTGAGGCATAAAGGGCGCATAATCCTCCTCGCTGGGGCGGAAGGCGTTCCAGTGGTCGAGGAACATCACCGTGAAGTTCCAGACCGCCGCGCCCTCGGTGCGGAGGGCTGCGTCCTTCCAGTAGCCGAACCTCTCTTCTTCATTGATATACTCGTCGGCCAGATTGATGCCACCCGTATAGGCTGTATTTCCGTCCACGACCACGATCTTCCGGTGGTCGCGGTGATTCATGACCAGCGACACCAGCGGCACCACCGGGTTGAACGGGATGCAGCGGATATGCGCCCGCTCCATCTTTACCACGAAATCGGACGGCAGACCCAGCAGACTGCCGAAATCGTCGTAGATGAGCCGGACGTCCACCCCCTGCGCCGCCTTGCGGACGAGGATGTCCTCTACCCCCTTCCACATCTTGCCGGTGCGGACGATGAAGAACTCGAGGAAGATGAACCGCTCTGCCTTTTCGAGGTCGGCCAGCAGGTCAGGGTACATGGCCTCACCGCAGGGGTAATATTTTGCCGTGGAGTTTTTCCATGCGGGGTACGGCCCGTACTCCGAAACATACCGGCTCAGTCCCCTGCTGGCGGGGTCGAGGGCGTCGGTCTGGCCCGGCTGCTGGGCGAGGTCGGCGGTGTGCTGGCGCTCCACCGCCTGCATCCGCTGGCGCATCCGCTTGGCGGGGGCCTTGTTGCCGAAGGCCAGATAGAGCGCACCGCCCAGCAGCGGCATCATGCCGATGAGGACGAGCCAGATGATCTTATAGTCGCTGTTCTCGTCCTTCCGCACGAGGTAGAGGGTGATGAAGAGGCTGAGGACGTTCAGCCCCGCATTCACCCACACCTTTCCGGCGGTGAGGGAGAAGAAGGCCCAGAGCAGCCAGCCGATCTGCAGCAAAACAAGGGCCACTGTAACCGTGGCCCTGTTGATGACACGATTGAAGAACCGTACGACCGGCAGCCGAAAGAACATCTGCGCCTCCCCCGCTGCCTTTCGGCAGCATTTTTATGGGAATAGTATAGCGCAGAGATGCGGAGATTTCAAGCTCAGGCGTCCGCGTCCTCGAAGCCCACCATGAGGCCGCCCAGCTCGGCGTAGTAGCTGCACAGGCCGCCGCATTCGGTCACCCGCACCTGTGCGCCCTCGAAGACAGCCCGCACCATGTGCATCAGGCGCTCGGCGGCGGCGGGGTTGCCGCAGTGGGCAATGATGACCTTGCCGTTCGTGTAGCCGTGGCTTTTGAGCTCCAGCACGATGCGCTCGAGAGCGCCGTGCTCGCCGCGGGTCTTGCAGAGGACATCCAGTTCGCCCACATCGCTGGCCTTGCCGATGACCCGGATGTTGAGCATCCGCGCCACAGCGGCCACAGCGGGCTTCACCCGGCCATTCCGGGCCAGATTCGCCAGCGATTCCAGCGAGAACAGCAGATGGGTGTGGTGACGGTAGCGCAGCATCTCTTCGCACACCTCGTCAAAGTCCCTGCCCTCTTCGATGAGCGCACGGATATGCTCTGCCAGCAGCACCAGTTCCGGGCCGGCAGACAGGCTGTCCAGCACAAAGACCTGAGCACCCGGGTGCTCTGCCTGATACTCTTCTGCGGCCAGCTGGGCGGCGTTGCAGCTGCCCGACAGGGTGCCGGTGATGGTGATGGCATAAATTTCATCTGCGCCCTCATAAGCCTCCAGCCAGTCGCCGATGTTGGGGCAGGAGGTGCTGGTCTTGCCCTTATAGGTGCGCAGGGTAGTCGCCATTTCCACGGCGTTCAGCGTGCCGTCGTCGAGGTATTCCCTCTCGTCGGTCACGATCTTCAGAGGCACAGCAGCAAAATCCACGCCGTCCAGCTTGTACAGGCTGGCGGAAGAGTCCACAACGATTCGTTTCATCTCATCTATCTCCATTCCGGCGGGTGTCCGCCGCATTTTTTACGTTCGGTGAGTCCACTATATCAGTTTTTCAAAAACCTGTCAAGCGATTTGTAAAATTCTTAATATTGTTTTCATAAACGGTTGACCCCGACTCAAAAATGCGCTATACTACCACCATGAATCAGGAAATGAAACGCCGTGTCACGGCCTGCGCCGCCGGGTTTTCCCTGCCGCGCTACCGGGAGCTGCCCTCCGTGGGGCTGTATCTCGACCAGACCGTGCAGCTCGTCAACAGCTGCTTCCGGGGCTTCCCCGGGGTGGAGCTCACCCCCTCCATGGTGAGCAACTACGTCAAGAAAGGAGTCATCTCCCACCCCGTCAAAAAGAAGTATTCCCGCGAACAGCTGGCTTCTCTCATCTATATCGTATTGTCTAAAAATGTCCTCTCGCTGGAAAACATCGACACCCTCTTTCAGATGCAGCGGGCTCACTGCACCGCCGCCGAAGCCTACGACTACTTCTGCGACGAGGTGGAGAACTGCCTGCCCTACATCTTCGGTGTCAGCCGCACCATCTGCGGCCTCGACCCGGATGCCGCCGACGAAAAGCGTCTGCTGCGCGGTACCATCGTCGCTGCCGTAAACAAGATGTACCTCGACTGCTGCTTCGTCGCCATGCGGCAGGAGGAAGCCCTCTGGCCGGGGATACTTGGCGACCTCGAATAAAAAGAAAAACGTCTGTACCTCCAAACGAAGTACAGACGTTTTTATTATGCTCTGATTTTAGGTATCCTGCAGCTCACCACGGCTTGCGGCCTTGAGGTAAGCGAAGATGAAGCCGTCGAGGTCGCCGTCCATGACAGCGTCCACGTTGCCGGTCTCGTAGTTGGTGCGGTGGTCCTTGACCATCGTGTAGGGCATAAAGACGTAGGAGCGGATCTGGTGGCCCCATGCGATCTCGTTCTGGACGCCCTTGATGTCGTCGATCTTATCCATGTGCTGCTGCTTGGCGATCTGGTACAGCTTTGCCTTCAGCATTTCCATCGCGTAGTCGCGGTTCTGGAACTGGCTGCGCTGGGTCTGGCAGTTGACCACGATGCCGGTGGGCTTATGGATGAGTCGGACAGCGGAAGAAGTCTTGTTGATGTGCTGGCCGCCGGCACCGGAGGAGCGGTAGACCTGCATCTCGATGTCCTCGGGGCGGATGTCCACCTGGATGGTGTTGTCCAGCTCGGGCATGACTTCCAGCGAAGCAAAGCTGGTCTGACGGCGGGCGTTGGCGTCAAAGGGAGAGACGCGCACCAGACGGTGGACGCCGTTCTCACTCTTGAGCAGGCCGTAGGCGTTGGCGCCCTTGACCATCATGGAAGCACTCTTCATGCCGGCCTCGTCGCCGTCCTGATAGTCCAGGACCTCGACGGTCATGCCGTGAGCCTGCGCCCACTTGTTGTACATACGGTAGAGCATCTCGGCCCAGTCCTGTGCCTCGGTGCCGCCGGTGCCTGCGTGGAAGGTCAGGATGGCGTTGCTGTGGTCGTACTCACCGTTCAGCATGGTCATCAGCTGCAGCTCGTCCACAGCCTTGCCCACGGCGTTGACGGCCTCTTCGGCCTCCGGCACCATCTCGGGGTCGTACTCCTCGTCCAGCATGACCAGCATGGTCTCTGCGTCATCGTACAGGCCCTGCAGCTTCTCGAAGCGGGTCAACTTGCCCTTCAGGTCGCCCACCTCGTCAAAGACCTTCTTGCTCAGCTCAGCGTCGTCGTAGAAGCCGGGGCGGGACATGGTGTGCTCCAGCTCCTGCACGCGCTTGCGGGAAGCGTCGATGGCCAGCGCCTCCTCCAAGTCCTTTACAGCGGTGTGGTATTCAGCCAGCTGTACTTTCAGTTCATCAGTGGTGATCATCGTTTTATTCCTCTCGTCTCAAAGAACAGGAGCAGCCTCTTCATCATCAGCCACGCACACGGGCAGGCCCGTCTTAGTACAACCTCTCAGTCTCGCTGACGCTCGACAGCTCCCCTAGTAGGGGAGCCTCTGGCGAAACCGTTCACTTTGCGGAGACTGCCAAAGCCTCCCCTACCAGGGGAGGTGGCACGCCGTAGGCGTGACGGAGAGGTTGTACGAAGGAAAGCCTGCCCGAGGACTCGGCCAATGACGGAGAGATTTACTCCTAAAAGATACAGTTTATACACAGATACTTCATTAGTATACCCAGAATCCATGATAAAGTAAAGAGGAAAAAATACCATTGTGCTGGAAATTTGAAGATTTTCGCCTTTTCTTTTCCGCATTTTAAGTGTATAATACTGATAAACTACCATATTCATTGGAGGATGTTATGCCAAAATACTATGGCTGTCCGTGTGAGGGCTGCGGCAAGCCCCTCACACTTCAGGATGACATCGTGGTCTGCCCCGACTGCGGCGCGCCTTATCACCGCGTCTGCTACGAGAAGCTGGGCCAGTGCATCCACCGCCCCGCCCACGCCGCCGGCTACGAGTGGAAGTTCCCCTACGAGGAGAGCCAGCTCCGCACCTGTCCGTCCTGCGGCGAGCGCACCCTGCGGGACGAGGAAACGTGCCGCTGCTGCGGTGCTGTGCTGCCCCCCGAGGGGCAGGAGCCTCCTTCTTCCCGCGGCAGCGGCGAAGAGACTTTCGACTACTCCCAGATGTACCGTCAGTTCGGCACTTCCGCTGACCCGGAGAAGGAGTTTTTTGAGGACGCCTTCGGCAAAGAGGCCAAGATGGACGGCATCGACCGTCAGGACTGGCTGGACTATATCGGCCCCGCCGCTCCCGCTTACCTCGCCGCTTACAGCCGGATGCAGCTCCAGAAGAGCAAAGTATCCATGAGCTTTTCGGCTCTGCTGTTCGGTCCCTTCTACTTCTTCTACCGCAAGGCGTGGAAGCCGGCCTTTGGCTTTCTGGCCGCTGAACTTCTGCTGGCAGCGCCCACCTTTATCGAGATGCTCCAGCTCTCCGGCAGCGCCCTCGCCCCGGCCATGAGCGCTTCAGCTCTGACGGTATTTGCCCGCGTCTGCTCTGTCCTCAGCTTCATGCTGATGCTGGTGCGCGGTATGTACGGCAAGTGGCTCTACCGCAAGAGCGCCGCCGACCACATCCGCCGCATCCAGTCTGAGTTCCCCGATGCCCAGCAGCGTCAGGCCGTGCTCCGCGCCCAGGGCGGCGTCAGCTTCGGCGCGGTCTTTCTCTGTGTCCTGCTCCTGAGTGTCTGCGGCAGTGCGTTCACCCTGCTGCTCGGCCCGGATCTGCAGGCCATCCTCAACGCTTTCTATGGCTGATACACCCAGCCGTGACTCTATCGCAAGTCAAGAAATTAGTGCAGCATCCAAACAGTATAGTTGCGATATGCAATTCAACGCTGTTGCTGTTGCATTAAAAAGTTGAATTGCTATAAATGTGAAGGAGTTTGAACCATGAAAAAAGTCACCAAGGCAGTCATCCCCGCCGCTGGTCTTGGCACCCGCGTGCTGCCCGCCACCAAGGCGATGCCCAAAGGAATGCTCCCCCTCGTGGACAAACCCGCCATCCAGTATCTGGTGGAGGAGGCTGTCCGCTCCGGTATCACCGACATCCTTATCATCGTGAGCCGCAATCAGGACATCATCCAGGACCACTTTGACCGCAGCCCCGAGCTGGAAGCAAAACTTGCTGCTCCCGGCAAGGAGAAGATGCTGGAAGAGTGCCTCGGCATCTCCAATCTGGCCAACATCTTCTTCGTCCGCCAGCAGCAGACCCTCGGCCTCGGCCACGCTGTCAGCATGGCTAAGCCCTTCACCGGCGACGATCCCTTTGTGGTCATCTATGGTGACGACGTCATCTGGGGCGAAGACCCGGTCTGCGCTCAGCTCATCCGTGCCTACGAAGAGTTTGGCCGTCCGGCTGCCGGTGTGTCCGCCGTGCCTTGGGCCGACGTGAGCCGTTATTGCAGCCTCAAGACCACCCCCATCCACGACAACTACTTCTTTGTGGACGACATGATCGAGAAGCCCAAGAAGGGTCAGGAGTTCAGCAACTACTCCATTCTGGGCCGTGTGCTGCTGACCCCGGAGATCTATGACATCCTCGCCAGGACCAAGCCCGGTGCCGGCGGCGAGATCCAGCTGACCGACGCCATGGCCGAGTATGCCCGCAACTACGGCGGTATGACGGCTGTGGAGTTCACCGGCAAGCACTACGACATGGGCAACAAGCTCAAAGTTGCTGAGGCACAGGTGGAGCTGGCCCTGCAGCACCCCGAGATCGGCGAGGCGTTCCGCGCCTACCTGAAAGAGTTCTGCAAGACGCTGTAAATAACCGCATAAAAAGCAACGCCCGGCATCTCATTGATGTGTCGGGCGCTTTTTGCTATTTGGAGATGATACCTTGCGGAATGCCAAGGCCTCCTCTCGTTAGGAGCAACGATGACGACCGCCGCCAGCGGCGGAAACAGGGAGGAGTTGTTGGGGCAGCGGCCAGCAGGATGCAAGCGACAGCGAAGCAAACGCTGGGTGCCGCAACCCGGGCGGTGGCATCGCGCAGCGATGACGGAGAGGTTTTGTCCCGCAGCGGCTCACGGTCAGGCTGTCCTTCGTACAACCTCTCAGTCTCGTCGCAAGCTCCTCGCCAGCTCCCCTAGTAGGGGAGCCTCTGGCGAAGAGGTCAACTCTCTAAAGCAAACCAAAAAGCGCCCTCACCTTGTCATCGGTGAGGGCGCTTTGCTGATTGCTGATTATTTTGATTGGGTTGATTATCTCAGATTAGTCGCTGACGTAGGGCATCAGAGCAACGTGACGAGCACGCTTGATAGCCACGGTCAGTGCGCGCTGATGGAAAGCGCAGGTGCCGGTGACACGGCGGGGAATGATCTTTGCACGCTCAGAGACGTACTTACGCAGACGGGGAACGTCCTTGTAATCGATGGTGTCGATGCGATCGACACAGAAGCTGCAAACCTTCTTGCGGCCGCGACGCATGGGGCGTGCGGGGCGAGAGCCTTCGGTTCTTTCAAAAGCCATTGCTTATTACCTCCTGTTGGATTTTTACGGTTAAAACACCGGTTCGGGAATCAGAACGGCAGGTCGTCGCTGTCGTCGATGACGGCGAAGTCATCTGCATTGCCGGCAGAATAGCTGGGAGCTGCCTCCACAGCAGCCGGACGGGCAGGAGCTGCGTTCTGGTAGGACGGAGCAGCGTTCTGATAGCTGCCGCCGCCCTGATTGTTGCCATTCGATTTGGAGCCAGCAAAGTTGACGTTGTTTGCCACGACCTCCACAGCGGTGCGGTTGTTTCCGTTCTTGTCCTGATACTGGCGGGTCTGGAGACTGCCTTCGATGGCGATCAGACTGCCCTTCTGGAAATACTTGGAGACGAACTCTGCCTGCTGGCGCCATGCGACGATGTCGATGAAATCGGCCTGACGCTGCTCGCCCTGACGGGCAAAGTTACGGTCACACGCAATGCGGAAGCTGCACACATTGGTGCCGCTCTGGGTGGTGCGAAGCTCGGGATCCGCCACGAGACGGCCCATGATCGCTACAACATTCAACATAATACGGACTCCTTTTTCGTCACGAAAAGATTACTCCTCGTGGGCAACGATCAGGCTGCGCATAACGCCCTCAGTGATCTTGTACACACGGTCGAGCTCAGCGGGGAAGCTGGGGTCAGCAGTGAAGTTGATCACGGTGTAGACGCCTTCCTCCTCATCGTTGATGGGGTAGGCCAGACGGCGCTTGCCCCACTCATCGATGGAATCGATGGTACCGTTAGCCTCGATCAGGGACTTGAACTTACCGATGAGAGCGGAAGAAGCCTCCTCGTCGAGAGTAGCGCTGGTAATCAGCATGGTTTCGTACTTTGCCATTTTGTAGCACCTCCTTTTGGACTTAAGGGCCTCAAGAATATGAGGCCAAGGGTACACAGCCAGCGCGGCGTCGCGCGGACTGTGCGGCGTGTCTGTTCAGACAGCAACTTATTATAGCAAGCCCCGCAAAAATTGTCAAGCCCTCCCTCAGGATTTTTTTCATATTTTTGAGCGCATGACAGCAAAATCTCCCTCATCATTCTTTTTATGCTTTTCCAGTATATCCGTCATATCTATTTTACATGGCATCCTTAGCCATTTCCAAGCTGATTTTCCTTTGCATTCCAGCGAAAGGAGGATTATAATAAAAGATGTTCTTCTCCCCTTCTGTCTTTGTGCGCGGCGCATGGCAGGGCTTACGGGGGAGCAGGACGATTGCTAACGTCAAAGGAAGGATCGCCTATGTATTCCATCTTTCGGAATCTCGCCCTCATCCTCATCAGCGCCAAGTTCTTCGCGCTGCTCGCCCGCAAATGCCGGGCGCCGCAGGTGGTGGGCGAGATCATCGCAGGTCTTGTCATCGGTCCCTGTCTGCTGAATCTCGTGCAGCCCAGCGACTCCATCGCCATTTTTGCTGAGATAGGCGTCGTGCTGCTGATGTTCACCACCGGCCTCGGCACCAACCTTCAGGAGCTGATGCGGGCCGGTCCCATCGCTACCCTCATCGCCTGCGTGGGCGTGGCCGTGCCTCTGGCAGGCGGCACCCTGCTTTACAGCCTGTTCTACGGCTTTTCGGCGCTGGGCAGCCCGGAGTTTTATCGGGCGCTCTTCATCGGCACCATCATGACGGCCACCAGCGTCTCCATCACCGTCGCCACCCTGCAGGAGCTGGGCAAGCTCAAGAGCTTCCTCGGCACCACCATCGTCAGCGCAGCCGTCATTGATGATGTCATCGGCATCGTGGTGCTCACCTGTGTGCTGGGTGCCAGCGGCGGCACAGACACCAGCCTCGTCGATGTGCTGATGGACACCGTCCTCTTTTTCATCGCAGCCATCGTCATCGGCCTCATCATCCACAAGGCCATGCTCTGGCTGGACCATCGCAACCCCCACACCCAGCGCATCACCATCGTCAGCCTTGCGTTCTGCTTTGCCATGGCCTACATCGCGGAGCAGTACTTCGGCATCGCAGACATCACGGGTGCTTACATTGCCGGCATCGTGCTCTGTTCCCTCGAAGATGCGCCCTACATCGAGCGCCGTGTGGACATCAGCGGCTATATGCTGTTTTCCCCCGTCTTCTTCGTCAGTATCGGCCTGAAGACCGACATCAGCGGCCTGACGCCCACCATCCTGCTGTTCAGCGCCTGCTTCGTGATCGTCGCCCTGCTCACCAAGATCATCGGCTGCGGTCTGGCTGCGAAGCTCTGCCGGTTCAGCTGGGGCGACTCTCTCAAAGTGGGCGTCGGCATGATGACCCGCGGCGAAGTGGCCCTCATCGTGGCCCAGAAGGGCCTCGGGGCCGGTGTGGTGGACCCCGTCTACTTCACCGCCGTCATCCTGCTCATCGTCGTGTCCTCTATCGTGACGCCGCTGGCACTGAAGGGGCTGTTTGCAAAAGCATAAGTTATCAGAAAGCCCCCTCTTCCGACTGGAAGAGGGGGCTTTCTGTTTATCTTACTGATTTTCTTCTAAAACTCAAACGACCTGAATGCGGCCTGCGCCATACGGATTCTCGTAGTTCAGCAGGTAGCCCGGATAGCTTGCCAGCGGGCTGTTGGCGCTGCTCAGGACAGGCACATCGTTCACAGCGTCGAAGATCATGGCGTAGGTGGACATGACGAGGTAGTCCTCAGAGACATAATCCTTGATGAGCTCTGCGCCGTCGAACATGGCGAAGCCATCGCCCAGATTGCGCAGGGTGTAGTTCATGCCGGCCAGCGCATAGGTGCGGTTCAGGTCCAGCGGCTCGTAAGTGCCGGTCTTCTTGTTGTAGATGCGCACGTTCTGGACACGGGGCGTGCCGGTGGCGCTGCCCATCCAGACATTCTTGTCGTCGGTGAGGACGGTGTTGGGGATGTCGGTGTGGATCTCGTAGGTCGCACCGGCAACATGCAGGAAACCGCCGTTCTCCTTGCCCTCCGGGCCGACGAAGCGGGCGCCGAACTCCAGAGCATCCTGGATCTGCTTGCCGGTAACAGACATCAGGCAGGCCACGTTGCCGAAGGGGCTGACCTGCTTGCAGGTCTTGAAGGTCCACTTGCCGGCGTCCACATCGGTGCGGATGCCGCCGCCGTTCATCATAGCGATGTCGCAGTCCAGCTGCTCGACCTCGTTGAAGTAAGTATAGATGCCGTCGGCCACGAAGTCGCCGAGGTTGGTCTCGCCCATACGGATGCGGCGCTTGCCGGTAGCGGGATCGTTGATGTAGAAATTGATGTCAGTGGTGGCGATCTGCTCGCCCAGCATAGCGTCCACATCGTTGATCCAGGCTTCTGCGGTAGCGGCCACAGCGGCGTCGGAGACATCAGCGGTGGAGACGAGCTCGGTGGTGATCGCGCCGTCCTCGGCGATGGTCATCTTACCGACGTTTGCCAGATAAGAGCCGGTCTGGGTCAGGGTGACAGCCTTGCCGGCTGCATCGTAGACCTGTTTGTTCTCCATGACGGTGTGAGAGTGGCCGTCGATGAAAGCGTCAAAGCCGGTGGTGTTGGCAATGACTTCCTCACTGGTCCAGGGAGAGGAGGACGGGTCAACGCCCAGATGGCCCAGACCGATGATGATGTCTGCGCCCAGGGTCTTGGCCTTGTCGATGGCCTTCTGCACGGCGTCGTACAGTTTTCTTCCGTCGTCACCGCCCAGGATGTCGTAGATGTACTTGGTCTGCTTGGCGTTCATGAAGTAAGCAGGAGTGGACTTTGTGAAGGACTCGGGGGTCGTGATGCCCACGAATGCGATCCACTTGCCGCCTGCGGGGAACAGCTTGACAGCGGGCAGGACGCGCAGTCCGGTGCGCAGGTCCACCCAGTTGCAGGAGACATAGGGGAAGTCCGCTTCCTTGATGATGGCCTTTGCGCGGGCCATGCCGTAGTCGAACTCGTGGTTGCCCGGAGTAGCGATGTCGTAACCAGCCTCGTTCATCAGCTCGATGATGGTAGCGCCGTCGTCCATGGAGCCGTAGGCAGTACCCTGAATATGGTCGCCTGCGTCCACCAGCAGGACGGGCTTGCCCTCATCCACGTAGCCCTGCTTCATGGCAGCGATAGCGGCATAGGTCAGTTTGGGAGACTTGTTGTCGATGTAGGTGTGGACATCGTTGGTGTACAGGATGGTGACAGCGGCATCCTTGCCCGTCAGGAAACCGGCCGAAGCCTGAGGAACGGCAGCAGCCATGGCGGAGGCAGCGGCGGTGACACCTGCAGCCTTCAGGAAATTGCGGCGAGAAATAAAGTGTTTCACAAAAAGGACCTCCTTTATGTTCCAGACCAATTTTTACGGCACAGTCTCTCTTCCGCTGTGCCGCATTCTTTGTTTTAAGCTTACCACAGAACCGCCGAAAGAGCAAGCACAAAGATGGTCATTCTGCATAATAGTTTTCTTTATGAGTACGACTTTTTATGAAATCTCGCGCAAATCAGCACAAAAGGCCGGGTGCTGTTTCCTGCCTCAGGCATACAGCACCCGGCCTTTTGTTTTGGACGGTATTGTTCCGTCGTCTTATCAGATAGCGTTATACTGGCGCAGGAACTTCTCGAGGTCGGTGCCTTCGAGCTTCTTCAGCGCCTCCTTCAGGGCGATGCGACCCATAAGGGGCAGCTCCATGTCCGTGAGCTTCCGGCCGTCCCGCAGCTTCACCGAGGCATCCACCAGCGCCCGGACGTCATAGGTGCTGCCCCAGACCTCCGGCACGCCCCGGTCAATGTTCAGCAGCCGGTACACGGCCTCCATGCCGGTGCGCATGGAGTATTCGGTGGTGAAGATGGTGTCCCGGCCGGTCTCGGCGAACTGACCGAGGAAGGCAAAATTCACCGCATCCTTCGGCACGATGTCGGGGCGGTCGCCCTTCGCGCGGGGCATGAAGAAGGCATCGATATAGGGCATCATGACCGGCACGGTGTTGGCGCTGTGCTCGGCAAGCTCTGCGATGTCCTCCACCGGCACGCCCAGATGGTAGAGCCACTCCATGCAGATCTCCCGGCCGGTGCAGTCCCGCATGGGCTTTTTGACGTAATCGCCGGGCTTATCGCTGAACAGGCCGTACACCCAGACGCAGAGCTGGTCTTTGGGCTGTGCCCGGAACTGCTGCTGCCGGTTCAGGGTCCAGCTCATGAGCCACTTAGAGTCCTTCACTGTGACGATGCCGCCGGTGACGGTGCGGCCGCTGAAGGGGTCACGCTTGCAGATCTTCTGGATATACTGGGGAATCTTCTCATCCAGCGTCGTGATGGTGGCGCTTTCCCAGTTGGTCAGCTCCGGCTGGCTGCAGAACTTTTCCGGGTGGCCGAAGGAGTCGTCCAGCGCGGCGATGCGCTTCCAGAGGTCCCAGCCGTTGCCCGGCTTGATGGTGGGGTCGAAGCCCGTGGCCTTGTTCTGTGCGCCGACGGTGCAGCTCTCCACGCAGCCGCCGTTGGTGATAAAGAGCAGGTCGTCCTCGGTGAGGTCGATGGTCTCCACCGCGCCCTTGTGGTCTACCGTGATGCCCACCGCCTGCTTTTTGCCCGGCTCGAGGCTGAACTGGACGTCCACGACCTTTGTGTCGTAGTAGAACTGGACGCCGTGGTCTTTCAGGTAGGTGACCATGGGCAGGATGATGGACTCGTACTGGTTATACCGGGTGAAGCGGAGGGCCGTGAAGTCGGGCAGACCGCCGATGTGGTGGATATACCGCTTGAGGTAGAGCTTCATCTCGAGGGCGCTGTGCCAGTTCTCAAAGGCGAACATGGTGCGCCAGTAGAGCCAGAAGTTGGAGTTGAGCACCTCATCGTCAAAAAAGTCGGTGATCTTTTTGTCCTCAAGCTGCTCGTCGGGGGTGAAGAAGAGCTTCATGATCTCCATCGCGCCCTTATCCGACAGGCCGAACTTGCCGTCGGTGTGGGCGTCCTCGCCCCGGTTCACGGTAGCGCGGCAGAGGGAATAGTTGGGGTCGGCCTTGTTCAGCCAGTAATACTCGTCCAGCACACTGGCTCCCTCCGTTTCCAGCGAAGGGATGGAGCGGAGCAGATCCCACATGACCTCGAAGTGGTTGTCCATCTCACGGCCGCCCCGCATCACATAGCCGACGTCGTACTTGTAGCCGTCGCAGGCACCGCCGGGCAGGGGGTCTTTTTCAAAAACGTGTACCCTCTCCCCCTTCATCTGGCCATCCCGCACCAGATAGCAGGCTGCCGTCAGGGCCGCCAGGCCGCTGCCGATGATATAAGCCGATTTGCGATCCACGCCTTCGGGCTTGCGGGGCCTCGCAAAGGCTTCGTAATTGCCACTGGAATAATACATAGACGTGACCTCCATTTTGTTCTGTACCGGCAGCACGTTCGGCCCCGGTTTGTTTGATTCTGGCATCAGTATACCCCGCCGCTTCCCGCCCTACAACAAACAAAATCGCCCAACTGCCGCAATTTTTGTCATACAGGCAGGTTTGCATAGAAAAAAATCCGCCCCCGGCGTACCGGAGACGGATAAAAAGTTTTATGATGACTCAGAATGTCAGCCGCATCTGATGCCAGACGACATCGCCGTGGGTGGAGACGGAAACGCCCTCATCCACGAAGCCGAACTGCGCATAAAAGCCGATGAGCCGTTCCTTGCAGGTGAGCACGATGCCCTTGCGCCCGGCGGCTTTCGCGTCGGCGCAAACCTGACGCAGAACACGGGAGGCACAGCCTTCGTGCCGATGGGCCGGGGCGGTGACGACGCTGAATATCATCTGCCACGCACCCTTCGGCGTGTGAAGATGGGGGTCATCGTACATCTCATCGGTGAGGTCGGGCATATCGGTGACGAAGCCATTGACGAAAGCTTTCACCTCGCCGCCCTCGTCCAGCAGCCAGAAACAGTCCGGGTAGACAGTCACACGCCCGGCGATGCTCTGCCGGGATGCCCCCTCAGCGGACGGATAGGACGCAGCTTCGATTTCGGCCAGTGTGTCCACATCCGAAGGCAGTGCATGACGGATGCTCATACTCTCCCCTCCTCAGGCTTTGGCGGCGGGAGCCACTTCAAAGTCGATCTTGCCCAGATTGACGTCGGCGCGGACGATGGTGATCATCATCTTGTCGCCAAGGCTCCAGGTCTTGCCGGAAGCGGGGTCAGTCAGGCGGACGCCCTCGGTCAGGCTGGTGCCGGAGGGAGTCAGGCTGGAGGCAGGCACAAAGCCCTCCACACCGTTGTCCAGCTCGATGAAGAGGCCGCGCTGGGTCACGCCGGAGATGGTACCCTCGTAGCACTCGCCCAGATGGCGGCGGGCATACTCGGCCTTATAGCAGTCCTCGGCCTTCCGCTCGATCTGCATGGCGATGACCTCACGCTCGCTGGACTGCTTGGAGGCGCGCTCTGCGAAATCGGTGTAGCGGAGGATCATGGTCTCCTTCTCGGTACCCTTGAGCATATCGGTCATGATGCGATGGATGGCCAGGTCGGGGTAACGGCGGATGGGGCTGGTGAAGTGGGCATAATCCTTCAGCACCAGACCGTAGTGGCCCTTGGGCTTCTCTTCGTAGAGAGCCTTGGACATGCAGCGGAGCATGCCGGTGTTGATGATCTGCTCATAGGGGGTGCCGCGCACACCCTCGAGGATGGCGCTCAGCTCCTTGGGAGTGGGAACGTCCTTGGCAAAGTGGTCGTTGATGCCGCAGGCCTGCAGCAGAGCGTGCAGACGCTCCAGCTTCTCGGCGTTGGGCTCTTCATGGACGCGGTAGACGAAGGGGATCTGCTTGACGCGGGCAAAGTGGGCAGCGCACTGGTTGGCCAGCAGCATGAACTCCTCGATCATGCTCTCGCTCTCGCCGGAAGTGCGCTTCTTGACATCGATACAGCGGCCATTCTCGTCGAGGATGAGCTTGACTTCGCCGCTCTCGATGTCCATGCAGCCGCGCTCCTTGCGCAGGCGGGCGCGGTGGCCGTACAGCTCCTTCATAGCGGGCAGCTGGTCGATGACGTCGGCATACTTTGCCTTGATCTCGGCGTCGGCAGTACCGGCCAGCAGGGCGTTGATCTCGGAGTAGACACCCTTGACGCGGCTGCGGATGATGGACTTGACGAAGCGGTAATCCGTCAGATTACCCTCCTTGTCCAGACGCATCAGGCAGGAGAAAGCCAGACGCAGCTCGTTCTCGTTCAGGCTGCAGATGCCGTTGGACAGGGCCTTGGGCAGCATCGGAACGACCTGATCTGCATAATAGACGCTGGTTGCGCGGCTGAACGCCTCGTTGTCCAGCTCGGTGCCGGGCTTGACGTAGTTGGAGACGTCGGCGATGTGGACGCCCAGCTCAAAGCCGCCGTCAGAGGTGCGGGTCAGGCTGATGGCATCGTCGATGTCCTTGGTCTCGGCACTGTCGATGGTGAAGATGGGCAGGGCGCGCAGGTCCATGCGGCCCTCGCAGTCCTTCTCAGAGACCTCTGCGCCCTCGAACTTCTTGGCCTCATCCCGGACTTTATCCGGGAAGCGGGTGCGGATGTCCTTTGCGTAAAGCAGAGCCTTGGCGCAGCGCTTGGCCTCGTCGGAGCTGCCGAAGCGCATGGCGACGCCCACGCGGTGGTCTTCCTGACGGTTGCCGCGGTTCAGGATCTCGACGGCTACCTTGTCGCCGTCCTTTGCGCCGCCCTCGCAGTCGCGGGCCAGAGGCATGGTGATGGCCGGGCAGTCGTCCGGCACGAAGCGCAGACGGCCCTCGACCCGGCGCACAGTGCCGACCAGGTCGTTTTTCTCGGTCAGGATGGCGAGGATAGCGCCCTCGTCGCTGCCCTCCACACGGGGATGCTCGAATTTCTCCACCAGCACGTCGTCGCCGGGCATTGCGCCCTTGGTGAAGCGGCCGGGGATGAAGATGTCGCTGGTGCCGTCCTCCAGCATGACGAAGGCAAAATTCTTGCCCAGCTTGACCACCTTGCACAGCAGAGCCTTGTCGGCACGGCCGGAGCGGACGGTAAAGAACACGCCCTGACGCTGGCAGACGACAGCCTCTCGCACCAGTTCGTCCAGAGCTTCCATCACCTTGCGGTCTGCGCCGCGCTCGCCGCCGAACTTCTGCTTCAGCTCTTTGACGGTGCAGGGCTGGTTCTGGATGGCATGTTCGATTTTATCGCGCATTGACATAAATTTTCTTTCTCCTTAACTACCATAGCCCGCCCTCCACCGGGGCGCGGCTTCTTCCCTCTTATCTCTTTTATAACAACATATAGACACAAAAACAGCCCCGCTTTCATCACGGGGCTGCGGGCGCATACTCAGGCCAGACGGCTTGCGAACACGCAGGCCAGGATGGCCACCACAAAGAAGATGATACCGGCGATGCGGGTCACCTTTGCCAGCATCTGGTCCGCAGGGGTCAGACGGGCGTTGTTTGCGCCGTAAGCGCTGCCGTTGATGACACCAGCCAGACCCTGACCATGGGTGTGCTGCATCAGGGTGAGGGCAAAGATGACCACCGAGACGACGAGCAGAATGACGCCGCCGACGATTTCAATGACTGCCATGGATGAAAACGCTCCTTTTATTGTTAAATTTGGATAACAAACATACAAATACAAGTATATAGTAACATACCTCGGCCAAAAAAGCAAGCAAAAAAGCAAAACCATTCACGCCCCGGCACTCAGTGCGTCGCACAAGCGGGCAAAGATGGCTGCGCTGGGCACCTCCGGCTCTGTCTGGGCATCCTGCATCACCACGATGGTCCAGCGGGGCTTTTCTGCCGGGTAAAAACCGGCGAACCAGTAGTTTTTCAACTCTTCGCCATCCCGGAACTGGCCGGTCTGGGCGGTGCCGGTCTTTCCGGCGGCAGTCCCCTCGGATGGGGCGGCCTGCTGGCCCGTTCCCTCTGCCACGACGCCCGCCAGCAGCTCTTGCAGCTTTTCCGCCGTCTGCTCCGCGAACACTCGCCGGGACGAGCTATGTGCCAGCGGCGTGAGCTCTTCGCCCGTCGTCTCGTCCACGGTACACTCCACGAAAAGCGGGGTGTGGTAGACGCCTCCCGCCGCAATGGTGTTCATCATCCCGGCCACCTGTAAGGGCGTCGCCAGAAGCTTCCCCTGTCCGAAGCAGAAGTTGGCAAACTGCCCCTCGTTTTCGAGTGTCTCTGCTTCGGGCAGAACGCCAGAAGCTGACCGGAGGCCGTCTGCAATGTCCTGTCCCTTCCCGAAGCCCAGCGCTGCCGCCATCTTCCGGACACGCTCCGGCCCCAATTCACGCCCCAGCTCGATAAAGTAGCCGTTGCAGCTCTTTTCCAGAGCGCCGTCCAGCCCCACGAGGCCGTGAGGTACGCTTCCGGCACAGCGGTAGACCTGACCGTTCAGGGCGTCGTAGCCGGGACACTCCCGGATGAAGTCCCCTTCTCCGTCTTCCAGCGCCGCTGCGGCCAGCACCGGTTTGAAGACCGAGCCCACCGCATAGGCCGAAAAAGCACGGTTCAGAAGCGGGCTGTCCGGGGCAGTCAGACTCTCGCCCACATTGGCCGCATCAAAACCCGGCAGGCTCACGCAGGCCCACACCTTGCCGCTGCTTACATCTATAATAAGGATGCACCCGGTGGCCATGCTCTCCGCCGCCACCCCTTCTGCGGCCCTCTGGATGCTGCGGGAGAGGGTCAGCCGCACACCCTGCGGGGCAGAGTCTGCTTTTTCTAAAATCGGCTCACTGCCCCGCTGCAGCCGTCCCTGCGCTGTGACCGCACAGTGCAGTGTATCCCGCTCGCCGGTGTAAAGAACATCGTCCAGCGCAGCCTCAAGACCCGCTGCGCCGTGGCCCTCGCTGTCCAGGTAGCCGATGAGCTGTTCTGCCAGCGGGGCAGCGGCGTACCGCCGGGGAACGGCATAGCACCGCACGCCCAGTCCACTTACATCCTGCACCACGTCCAGCAGAAAGGGTCGGGAAGTATTCCGCTCCCGGTAAAGCCTGGCCTGTCCGTCGGCGTCCGCATAGGGGTAGAGTCGCGCGTAGCTGCCCTCACCCGGGAAGCAGAGGGCCAGCCAGCTCTGGGAAATCCCCGTCAGCGGCAGGCCGCCGCAGTCGTAAAAGTTTCCCCGCGCCGCAGGCAGGCGGAGGACCGCTTCGCTCTGCGCCGCCGCCCGCACGGCGTACTCCGTGTTCGAGCAGAGCCAGTACAACCTGCAGACCACCGCCGCAAACCCCAGCAGCAGCGCCCCATACAGCGCAAGCACTCTCCGACCCGACATAAAAAGCCCCCTTCCCTGCCCGGTAGTATGGGCAGAAAAGAGGGACGGTACACAAAAGAGGCAGAGCCTCCGAAGAAGCTCTGCCTCAGATACTGAAACAGTATGCGCGTTTTGGGAAAGGCTGCGGCTTAGTACATGCCGCCCTTCCAAACCACACTTTTGGAGCCGAATTACGAATATCGGGAAACGTAGACTTTTGTAGAATTATCAAGGCCACAAGCCGATTTTTCCAGATTCTCCGTTTTTGCACGATCCACGCTTTTCTACGCAAATCTACGCCACTTACCGGGTGATTGGCGTAAGTTTTGGCGTAAGTTTCGGCGTAAGCAATTCCGCTTCATGCGTCGAAAATCACAGGTTGCCGGCGATCTGTTCAAAGGCTCTTTCAACCGATTCAAAGCTGCTGTGCGTGTAGACATCCAACGTCACACTGGCATTGGAGTGTCCCATCAGATATTGCAAGCTCTTCACATCCAGCCCGGCCTGCTGAACATTGGTGCAGAAGGTGTGTCGCAGCACATGAGGTGTAATGCGCGGAACAGGTTTGCCGTACGCCTTCTCAAACTTTCCCTGCACGCCACGCATATAGTTTTCCAAATGCATTGCCACCTTCGGCATTCCGGACTTGTCCAGAAAGAGGAATCCGCTGCAACCATCCACCAGCGCTTCCACTTTCGTGGACGCTCTGGCTTTTACTACACGCCGCAACGCTGCACAAACGGTATCTGTCATGGGAACATTGCGGATACCGCTTTTTGTTTTCGGCGGTGTGACAAAGTAGGGCTTTTCAGCCGTCCGGCAAAGCTGCCGCCGGACATGGATACAGTGCCGTTCAAAGTCGATATCTGCTCGTGTTAGGCCATACAACTCACTCACACGCAAGCCGGTTCCCATAAGAATGACGATATCATCATAATAGTTGCCGCCATAGTCTTGAACGAATTGCAGATATTTTTCCTGCTGCTCTCTGGTCAGGGCATTGCGCACATAAGCGTCCTTCGGCACAACGTCCGACAGCTTGAACTTGAATGGGTTCTTGCGGATGATGTCATCCTCTACCGCCATCTCAAACGCCGGTCTGACAACGCTTTGCAGGATTCCTATGGTGTTTTGCTTGAAACCGCTGTCATGCAGAAACACGAACCAGCCTTTCGCATCGGACAATTTTACCGTTTTGATGGCTTTTTGCCCGAAAGGGTCAGCATGAATCCGCTTGACCGCTGTGTTGTACGACCGAAGTGAATTGGGTTTCAACCCACGTTTCAGGTTCATATAGCGGTCAACCAGATCAGCCACTGTCATCTCTCCGGCAGCATAGTCGATGCCGTCTGCCAAATCGCGCCACAGTTCTTCTTCTTTTTTTCGCAGCTCTGTCAGGGATTTAGCGTAAATACAACGCCGTTTCTTGTGGATATCGGTATATCGATAGTCGTAGGTGCCGTTTGCTCTCTGGCTTTCGCCATCCTTCAAAACACGGCCCTTGCTATCCTTGCGCTTTTCAGGCATTTAGAGGCTCCTTTCTGTGAAAAGCGCATATAGGGGTTAATTTTAGTATACCATACCGACCATGCGATTTCCACCGATATCGAATAGAAAAGACGTTGCATCATTCTCAAATAGAATACGCCTGCTCGATAAAGCAATCAAACAGACGGCGTTTGATCAAACGCTTGTTGCCCACCCAAAGGACGAATTTGCACTTATCCTCGTTGGTAATCTCGCGCAGTTTATTGATGCCAATGCCGGAGTATGCTGCAGCTTCCTCCAGCGTTAAATTGCTCTTTTCCCAAATCGGAACTTGTCGGGACTTGGTCCCTCCATCTTGCTGATGCAAGACCGTTCCGTCGCTTGAAGTCTCCACCGGGGACTTCATTGCTTCGCAAACGCGAACTTCCTTCATAGGCAGACCTCCAATTCCTTGTAACCGAACGCCTGTAACCGGGCAGGAAAACTCTCTTTTTTCTGCACACAGGGCATCCGGTGGGCTTTATACTTTTTCTTATTCTTTTAAGGTTACATGGTTACAGAAAGAGGAAAACGTAGCAGTTGTGCGGACTTTTCGGTGTAACTGCAGCGTAACCGAACCTGTAACCAACCGTGTAACCGCTGTCCATCAGAAGGGAAAGCCCAGCTGCTTGGCTTCCGCATCCGTTATTTCGGAGAAATTTTCAGCCCCGGTTTCGGGGCTGGTTACGCGCTCCCAGCCTTTCTGAACCCCGTACTTCGGGTAGCGCTTGGCGGTCTTATGAGCCTGCCAGCCTTGGATATCGCCGCGCGAAATTCCCGTGTTCATGATCTCGCAGATGGCGCGGGTCTCCCACTCTGCCGGGATGTTGGTGTTGCCCAGTGCTTCCGCATAGAGCTGCTTGGAACACACCCGGTCACCCGTGTAGTCCTCCAGAAATGCGTAGATCATGCCAGCCTGCGCATCCTCCTGCATGAAGTCCTGCTGATGGGCTTGCAGGGTTTCCTGCATGGCGGGGCTGAACGCCAGCTTGTAGTTGCCGCTGTTGTAGATGGTCATGGCTTCTGCCCAGAGCTGGTCGATATAGGTGCGAGATTCCTCCTCATTGTCCAGAATGTGGACTTCGGCCAGTTCCGCATCCACCGGAACAGGGATGAAGCGGCGGTTGCCTGTGCGGTCACGGGGCAAAAAATCCTGCCGATTGGTCGTGCCAGCAAAGACGCACTGGCGCAGACGGTCGGCAGGATGGGTCTCGTAGGGAACTTTATAGGTTTCCTTCTGCTTACTGAGGAAACTTTTGATTTCCTCGATGCTCTTGGCATTGGCGGTGGCGATCATCTCCGACATTTCGATGATCCAGTGCCCTTGCAGTTTGCGGTACACGTTGTCATCGTCCAGCCGACGCAGGTCATCCGAGAACCATTCGTCCTTGACCGCCAGCAGTCGGAAAAAGCTGGACTTTCCAGCGCCTTGCCCGCCCACCAGACAGAGCATGGTTTCAAATTTACATCCCGGCTGGAACACGCGCTTGATGGCTCCCAGCAAGAAAATCTTCATGGCTTCGCAAGTGTACTCGTCCTCCGCAGCACCGAGAAAGTGGTGCAGGACGTGAGCTATCCGTTCCGTACCGTCCCATTGCAGGCCGTTCAGGTAATCCCAGATGGGATGATAACGGTTCTCGTTGGCAACGATGCGGATAGCAGATTCGATTTTCTTTTCGCTGGAAATGCCGTATTTCTCCATCCGGCGCAGGATATACTTCATATCGGTGTCGTTCAGGGTCTTGCCGGAGCGCGGCCAGCCCACAGGCTTTACGATGTCGATGCGCTCGCTCAACAGGTTCAGCCGGATGGCATCGGCAAGCACATGGTCGTTCTGCAGAATCGTGATGCAGTTTTGGATCGTCCGCTGGATCTCGCCGTTGGAGTGCTTGGTCAGCATTTCTTTTACGTCCGCAACGGTTCTGGGAGTACGTTCTTCGTCGACTTCTTTGTTCAATAAACATCACCTCGTGTTTCTGACTTTTCGGCGGTAGGCGGGACAGATGGCTTCCGCTGTGCCTGTTCTGCCTGCAAGCGATTCAGCAGTTGCAGAACGGAATCCCGTGCTTTCTCCTTGACCTGTTCTTTGCCTTTCTGCCGAACTTCCGGCTTCAGCAGCTTCTCCTGCAGACGTGCAGCGGTAGATTGCATGGTCTTGAGGAACTTGTCCAGCACGGTGTCCAACCGATGAGCGGCGTATTCCCTCGTGGCCTGCGGAGCCTTGCGTTCCGGGGACAGCACCCACTTCTTCGTGTCCTCGATCATCCGCATATCTTCCTTCCGGGTTTCGGTGCGTACCACGTCCGTCACGACCTCCACCGCCTTGTCATAGGCCGCAGCCGAAACATTTTCCAGCAGGTTTTCCATGTCCGAAACTTTCAGGGTCAGTTCGTCCAGCTTATTCTGCTGGGTGGTAAGCTGCTCCTTCTGCTTGGCAAGGATGAAATCCTGCTTTTCCAGATATTTGCGGCTGCCGTACTCCGCTTCTTCCTCCAATTCCAGCCCGTGCCGCTTTGCAATCTCAAACAGCATCTTTCGACAGGCGGCATCGAAGGTGATTTTGCGGTTGTTGCGGCGGCTGAGGGGCTTGTCCGGGTCGGGCAGCTCGAAGCCCAATGCTTCCAATGCCTTTTCCTGCTGGGGTGCCACCTCGCCGTATTTGTTCTCGCAGTCGAATACATGACGTTCGTGGATGTGAGGTGTGCTCTCATCCAAATGCAGTGCCCAATCCAAAACGTGAACATGATCGCCAAACTTGGTCTTGAACGCTTCGATGAACTCTGTGATGACGCTCAGCAAGTCCTCTGCCGAAGCGTGTTCATCCAGCGTTCCCAGTTGGTAAATAGTCTCTTCCGGGCAGATCTTGCGGCTGGACAGCAGGTCAGGAATGGAGCGGTTGCGCTCTGTGTGCCGGATCTTGGCGTTGCGCTCGTTCTGGCTTTCGATGAAGGCCGTGTAGTGGGTCTCGTAGAATTGCCGTTCCACATCCGAGAAGGTCGCCGCCAGATCATTCGGGTCGGGTGGAGCGAGAGCCGAACGGAAACCGTGGAAGCAGTCCCAGTAGATGTTGCCCTTGACTCGTTCCGGGTCGATGTGCTCACTGTTGGCAAGATTGAAACTGCGGTCGTTGTGCTTGGGGTTGTAAGTGCCGTGGGTTCCGGCTCGTCCGTTGTGTCGTGTTAATTTCAGATAGACATCCCTCTTTTCCTGTATTTTTTGTGTATGGCCACTCGTGCGATCAAATCACAGGAGTGATACAATTCTTCTAAGCAACGGGTCTCGCATTTCAAGACCGTGTCTTGAAATCTTCTCTCGGAATCGAAAGGTAATCCTTTCGGAAAAGGATTTATGTGTTTGTTCTACTGCAAAGAAAGTGGCCTATCGCTCCTTCCCTCAGTGGGAGATCATGGCGTTTGTCGCTTTCTGCTTAGAAGAGTTTGCTTCTGCTCTGCAAGAAAAGTATAACAGAGAAACTCATACTCGAACAGGAACTGTGAGTTCCTAATTTTCGGTGAAAGTAGGAAATATCGTTCCCATTTCTTGTTGCATCGCTATTCTTTCTTTGCGGAAAATCACTAAGATGCTGCATCTCTGCAATTATTATAGCACCTGAAATCACTAAAGTCGTGGGCTTCGTAGGCCTATTATTGGCCCCCTAAGTGAACCTGTTTTGATTACTTTTTCCTGATTTTAGTATAAGGTTTAGCGGGGGCTTCTTTCATTTCAACAGCTTGCCGGGAGAGAACGCAGCAGCGGAGCTGCTGGATCTGCCGCCGTTTTGCGCCAGATAATACCCAGTAGGATATGACGCACAGCATCATATCACTGGGCAAGGCGTTCCCCCTTGACTCCCTTCAAAGGGCTGCGGTCTCGCCTGTCGGCTCGGTCGGTGCTTCAAAATGCCTGCGGCCTTTTGAGGTCGCCACTGGCGACCCGCACCTCTGCACTCTTGCTCCGGGCAAGCTGTCCTGAACGGACAGCTGGTCCGGCTCCGATGTAACGAGAACTGACAAATTCGTCCGTTTTTGTAACAAGCATAGCAAAAAGGCGGCCACCTGCACCCATGCAGACAGCCGCCTTTGGTTTTATGCTGTATTCTATTTGTCAGTCTCTGAAAATCTTATCCAGTTCCCTTTCCATGGTGCCCGCCTTGGCAAATTCCAGCGTATCCGCCTGACGGATATGGTGGGCGGTAATGCCGTGACCCTTTGCAAAGCCCAGAATGTAACTGATGGCAATGCGGTAGATGATCTCGGTCGGGGCAAGCCCATAGACCTGCTTGGCAAAGATATGTTCCAGCCGGGCGTTATCGTCCGGGAAGACTTGCCGCATCTTCTCGCTGCGGTAAAGGCGCTTGACGATTTCCGTAATGTACAGGCCGGACTTCATGTAGGGGTCCAAAAAGGTCTTGCCGGGGTCATCGAAGCAGCCGGGGTTTTCCTGTTCCAGCAAGTCCACCATCTTTTTCACCACCCATTTGGGGGTGAAGATCTGGTTGGTTTTCTGGGGCGGGATGTAATCGAAGATATCCTCGGTGCGGCTCTCGTCAAAGTAATCCGCCAACTTGACCTTCAGGCTCAGGAATTCCTTCACCGAATCGTCAAACACCACCGGGTCGAACAGGTGGCCTGCAAAATGTTCCTCCTGTCCGGTGGCTTGGTTGAGGTAGGGCCCGCCGTCCCGCAAAAAGCGGAACTGTTCCAACGTGATGCTGGTGACCTCCTGAAAGACCTTGTCCGGGATGATCCGGTCAAAGTTTGCCAGTGTCACGGTCTCGTCGCCGTAGGCCATGAGGAAGGACGGGATGGTGCGGGAAAAGCCCCGGAGATGGTCACGGACGGTATCCTCGTAGCCTTTTTTCTCCTGCTCCTTCTGGTTGGTCTCCACAGTGCGCACGATGGTCTGCTGCATTTCCTGCGCCGTCTGCTGGATGGTGGATTGCAGGTTTTCCATGAGGGCGGCGGTGCTCTGCTGCTGCTTTGCATCAAACTCCCGGTTCACCTGCTGGCGCTGCTGGGCAGTGGTGCAGCCTTGCAGCTGCTGGGTGCGCTGGGTCTCCAGCTGGCTCTGGTCGATGCGGTAGTTGTCCACCACCTTGTTCACCGCCACGTCCATTTTTGCTTTGGCGGCGCTCTCAAACCGCTTCTGGTCAGACAGCTTCAGGTCCCGACCATACTCCTGCTTTGCCTGCTCCACCATGGGGGTAATGATCTCCTTGGTGATGCTCTTTTTCAGGGGTTCCAGATGCTCTTCTTTGGCAGGAGCCGGGGCATCGGTCAGGTCTTGCAGGGCGGTGTCCAGTGCGGGGGTGCTTTCATAGATCTTCGCCCCGAACACATCCGCTGCCTTGCCGATGACGTAGCCCTCGTCCAAATCCACCTCGCCCTTGTCGTTCAGGGAGAGGTCTGCGCCGGTGTCCGGGGTGATCTGGATGGGCTTTGCCTTTGCCTCGCTGATGGGCTGGAAGTTTTGCAGAATGTCCAACACCTCCTGCGGCGCACTGAACACGTTGGAAATGTTCTGGAACAGGAAGTTGCTCTGGAAGCCCATCCGCACCACTTCCTTGGACTTGATCTTCCGGGGGATGCTGAGGACTTTTTCCGCATCCAGCGGGATCATCTCCCCTTCCTCGTCCTCGCCGATGACCGGGAAGAAGTTGAGCAGATTCTGGATGTGCGCCTTGCGCTCCTCGGTGTCGCCCTTGCCGCTGGCGGTGTCCTGTGAAAGGTCGTTGGCGAACCGTTCATAGATCAGCAGGGTACGGGCGGGGTCAAAATCGAACACATAGGCGTTCTCTTTGCGGCGGAAGGTGCCGTTTTCGTGGAAAAGGCAGGGGTTCTGGGCACGGAACGCCGCCTGCATATAAAGCGCCGGGCTTTTCAGGTTGGAGAGCATCAGCACCGCCGACCACTCCGGGATGGTGACACCGGTGGTCAGCTGCCCCACCGACAGGGTGATGGTCTTTTCGTGGTGGGCGATGGCAGCTTTTACCCGGTCAAAGCTCTTCTGGTTCTCGTCCGTGTCGTCCAGCTTGCCGTCACCGGCGGCAAGGATCACCTCATAGTCCCGGAATACCGGGTGCGCCTGCAGCTTTTTCGCCAGCGCTCTGGCACTGTCCACCCGGTTCAGCAGCCAGAAGGTGTGCTTCAGCTCGGCACGCAGTTCCGGGGTTGAAAACGGAAATTTGTTCTGGGTGGTCATGGCATCCAGAAAGCGGTCTACCTCGGCTTCGTGCTCAAAGCTGCCGCTGGGCTTCACCTTAAAGAACTCGTTCAGGTCAAAGGCAAATTCCTGCGTTTCGCCGTCGATTTCCACACCTCGTCGGATCTCGTCCCGGATGATCTCGGACATCTGGTAGGTGTAGAGGTTGAGCATGGGGAGGTTTGCGTAGGGGTTCTGCTGCCCCGGTGCGCCCTGCCAGTTCTGCTTGGCGGCTTGCTCGTCGGCGTAGGTCCAGTTGAAGATGGCATCCCCGGCAAACTTGTCGTTCGCCAGCGCCTTGAAGGGCGTGCCGGACAGGTGCAGCGTGAACTTGCGGCGGATGCGGTCAAAGGCAAGGTCGGTCTTGTAGGTGTCCACGCCCTCGTGGGCTTCGTCGATGACCAGCACATCCCAGTTCAGCTCGGTCAGGTGGCGCAGCTTGTCGTACTCGCCGCCGAAATATTTTGAGCCTTTCATGTCCTGCAAGCTGACGAACTCAATGCGCTTATACAGTTCCTCGCCCTGTGCGGCGGCATCCAGATAGCCCTGCTCGTCCAGCACATGGGGCTGCCCGGCAAGGGCATCCACATGGCTGACAAACAGATAGCCGGACTCCCTGCCCAGAAAGCGCACATAGTCGCTGTACCAGCTATTGGCAATGGCAGGGCGGTTGGTGACGATGAGCACCGTCTGTGCATCCACCTGCTTGCAGAAATCGTAGACGGAGAGGGTCTTGCCAAAGCGGGGCTTGGCGTTCCAGAGGTATTCCCCGCCGGGATGGCTCTGGTAATAGGTCTTGGTGTCGTGGACAGCCCTTGCCTGCTCTTCCCGCAGGGTGTAGGCGATGGCGGCATCCAGCTGCACCCGGCTCCGGTTCATGCGGAAATCCTGAAAATACCGCCGGGACTGCTGACCATCCAGATGGAACCACTCGTTTTTGCGATCGTTCTCCACGTTCAGCTTGCGGAGGTAGGCGTGGAAATCGTGGTCGGTGAACACCTCGCCGCTGCCGTCATCGTAGACGGCATTGCCCCGCCACTCCTCGTGGTACAGCACATCGGCGGTATGGGTCTGCTGTTTCAGGCGTTTGTCCACCGACTGCTCGGTGTAGCCGATCTTCGTCCAGCCGTTGTGCCGGGCAATTTCCGGGGTGGTATAGGCGTAGATCATGGGCACCACCTGCCGGGCAGTGCGCAGGGTTATGCCGGCCATTATGCCATCTCCTTTATCATTCCTTGAATATAGTTTACTTCTTCACCAGACAAATCATATTTTTCAAACAGTTGTTTGTCTGTCCATTTTCTTGTAAAATCCTGACAAGGAACAAATGCGAATGACGCTTTGCTTAACTGCTGCGTCATTGCAATTTGTAGGATAAGAAATCGGACAAATTGCGTCTTTAAGTAATCCATATAGTTGGTTGCTTCTTCTTTTGAATCAAATGCTCCCGCCACAAGATACGTTTCGGAACATATTTCACCCGGCTTCAAAAGTTCCATCGTCGAAAGAACACGGTACTTTCCATCCTTGGCTGGTTGTCCTGCGTGTTCTGCCGTAAGACGAGAAATGATAATTTTCCATTGGTCAATCATTTCTGTTCCTACCCTTATCTCGGTACTTTTATATGGGCCACGTCCTCCATTGTATCGTAGTGTAATGTCACCGGTTTTCATTGGCTTTGCTGTTGTTGCAAGTCCAAATGGTTTTCTGCTGGAAACCACTTTATCCAGTGTTAATTCTCCATCTTCTTTTACTTTTTTGACTATTTCGGATGCAACTGGATAGCGAATAAATGTTTGAAACTCATTCAAATCTCTGTATGCTGTTGTAGCTTTTCCATTACGATAGTTTGTATACTTACACTTACCGTTATATGCTTCTTTCCAGACAAAATAGCAAACGCCACCTGCAACATCTACATTCGGAAAAACATCTAGCGAATTAGAATAATCAACCAATGTTGAAATATGCCTATCTCCTAGCATTTCCTCTCTGAACTTATCTAGTCCTTTACCTCCGGAGTACCATTTTGCAGGAATAATCAAGCAAATTGCGCCGGGATGTGTAGTTTTGATTGCTTCGATAAAACGATTATAGATAGGCGTTGCACTTACGCCGGCACCGCCATCACTTATCTGATACGGCGGGTTTCCGATGACATAATCAAACTTCATGCTGGTACTCCCTTCCTGAATGGTTTCAAAGTTCTGGGTCGTTCCATGGCTGCCCTTGCGCCAGTTTTTCACTTTGCAGGATACCGTGGGCGGCTGCGGCTCTGCCGCCCCGAACATGGAAAAGAGGTCAAGCTGTTCTGTCTCCGGCTGGGGCTTGCCGCCGGGCACGGACAGGTGCAGGCCGTCCATTTGCCACAGGTTCCAGCTGATGATGTTGGCGATAGGCTGTAACTCTTCTTTTGTGGGTTTGCGCTGCCAGCGGGCTTGCAGATGCTCTGCATAGGTCAGCAGAAGGTTGACCCGTGCCAGCAAAAGATTATCTCCCTGATACTCGTAGCCGTAGGTGGACTGCACCGCATGGGTGGCATATTTGCGCCACTCGTCCTCTGTGGCGGCGTTCTCGCTTACCACCCGCAGCTTGCGGTCCAGAATGCCAATGCGCCGGGCTACCGGGATCATCTCGCCGGTGGCGGCATCGTACCGGGATGCAAGAAAAGGGGCTTCGCCGCAGGTCACCTCCAAGCGGCGGTTCTGCACATACTGCACCCATGCCGGAGTCCTGCCCCCGCAAGCCGGGAACTGCACCGGCGTTTCCACCGTCTGCCAACCTTGGGGCAGCTCCACCGTGAACTGCCCGGCGCTCTCCTCTGCCCCCAGCCCACGGAACCAGTCGGCATCCAGTGCGTTGTTCATCTTGTTGCAGACCCATGCGGGGCTGAACACCTCGCCTTTTTTGCGGGTGCGCTGCTGCTGGGTGTCGGTCTGCTTCATCATCCGGGGCAGCACCACCTCGTAGTGGGTCAGCCCGAGCTGCTGGGTGGTGATCTGGGATCTATCCGTGACAGGTTCGTACATTACCGTTTGCAGCTCTTCCGGCGGGTCGGTGGCCCAGATGATGTTTTTACCGGTGGAGCGGTCTTTTAGAAGTGTATCCAGCACCGCCTGCACTTCCGGTGCGTGAAAGTCGATCAGTTGTTCCAACGGGGATTCCCTCGCTTTGCCTTAGCGTTGCGGCGGAAGTAGCATCATTTCACTAGTTTCGCCCTATACTAGTATTATACTGCTACTTTTGTTCATGTCTAGCATATTTACACCACTTTTTATAGAAAGTAGTAGTGCCACATATACTAGTAGGTAAAGAAGGGTGGGAAAACTATGTTCGGAGAACGGCTGGCTGAACTTCGCAAGCTAAATGATGACACGCAGCAAATCCTTGCAGATAAGATTGGCTTTTCGGTCTGGGCTGTCCGTGCATGGGAGCAGGAAAAGAACTTGCCGCCAAGTGACGCACTGCTTGCCATCTGCAAGCTCTACGGCACCTCCGCCGACTACCTGCTGGGCTTGACCGACATCGACCCCTCAGACGAGGCCCGCAAACAGCGCCAGCGCCTGACCGAAGAAGAACAGAACGAGATGCACCGCTACGAAGAATATTTGCTCTGGAAACGCAAAAAATAAGCCGCCCAGCGAGACCGTAAGGTCGCTGGGCGGCTGTTTTCGTCTCTTGACAAATACGTAAAATACGTATACAATAAAGACGTAATCCTGAAAGAAAGGAGGGGCACCCGCCATGCCGATGACTCCCAAGCAAATGATTCGCTTGCTGGAGCAGAACGGCTTTGTTTTAGTCAGTGCAAATGGGTCACACTACAAGTATCATAACCCAACTACCAACAAAACCACTGTCGTTCCATTTCACGCAAAGGATCTGAAGCCCGGTACCGAGAAAAATATTCTCAAATTAGCCGGACTCAAAAAGTAAGAATATGATGATTGTAGACTTCATATTCTGAAACTGCGAAGCACTGCATAGACTATTCTACAATTTCCAACCAATAATGTGGGCCTGTTAAGTGAAGGTACATTGATTGTTTGTTGAATTATAAAAGGTGAGGTCACATTATGAACGCTATTTTCTATCCCGCAATTTTTCACCCGGAAGAAACCGGGTACTCTGTTGAGATTCCCGATATTGAGGGCTGCTTCACCCAAGGCGATACCATGGACGAAGCCGTCCGCATGGCACAGGATGCCATCGGCCTTATGCTGGAAGATTGCAAAGTCTGCCCGGAGCCTTCTGTCCCTTCTGCACTCCATGTTGACCCGGAAGATTTTGTGGTGATGGTGCCTTTCGATATGGAAGAGTACGAAAAGCGGTACAGACCCGTAAAGAAAACGCTTTCCATTCCCGGCTGGCTCAACGATGCCGCCGAATCGGCACACATCAATTTTTCCGGCGTCCTTCAAGATGCGCTGAAAGAGAAACTCCATCTGGCGTAAGTATAGGCATAAGCATAACAACAGCCGCCCAGCAGTTGACCATTATGGTCATGCTGGGCGGCTGGTTGCCGTCTATTATCCGTTAGTTCACGTTGTCTTTTTCTCCGGATTCAACTCTTTGCGAATTTCATCCAAACTCATATTTTTATATAAAATTGCATTCAATCGTTTTTCTTGAATGCCCAAAAACACATTTCGCACCAAGAGCAGTTCTTTATACTCTTTATAGTATTTTTTTATATAATCATTGTCTGCAATTTCATCTTGTTCCTTCCACCTTTCAAAGAAATGGCATAAGTTTTCAGCATGGTTTGCTGCATTTGATATTCCAGTAAAGCAACTTCGAGCAACATCATCAGGGTCATTCTGAACAATTCTTTGTAATTGCGCATAAAGGCGATTTATTAAAGCAATATGGTTTCGTGTTTTTCCTAAAATAGTATCTTCATCGCCTTTAGATTCTATAAAAAATCCACTTATGGTTGCAAACTCACACGCATCGCAAAAATCATCCCAACAAATCTGAGCTTCCTGCAATTTTCGAGTTTCATTTTCTATAATTTTGTCTATTATGTTTAGTTCATTTGCCTGAATCGTTAGTTTTTCCAGTCTCTCCTGCGATTTATCATTTTCCTCTTTGAATCTCTGATTTTGCCACATAGCTAATAGTCCAAGTGATACACCAGACGCATATGTAAGAATGTCGCCTGCCGACCATTTGGCTTCTAGCCAGCTAACTGGTGCTTTTATTGAAAAAAGGATATGAATAAGTACTGCAAATATAACACTTATTACCATCCACAACCCAAAGCTATTTTGTTTAAGTCTCTTCACCATCTTGTCCTTTCCTATATAAAAGTATTTCAAGAGCATTTATGCAAGCCCCCTCTTATGCTTGCATAGCATGATACCGCTCGTCAATCTCCTTTATGTTATAGTCCATCAGACCGGGAGCACCCATTTCGCCGCCACATTCGTTGCAGAAAGCAGCCGTGATCTCAAAAGTATATTCCTTTTCCCGGATGGTCTGGTTGATTTTGATTTTCTTCAGGGTGTAGTTCGTTTCTCTGCGGCATTCTGTGCAGAAGTCCCTCTGATTTTCCATGGCGGCACGCTCCCTTCCGGTTTTACATTCTTTTTTATTATTGTATCCCTACCTTTGTTTTTCGTCAACAATAAAGCCGCTGACAGTCTGCCGCTCGCAAAATCCATCAGTGGGTTTCATGAGTCTTCAAATCCCCTAGACAAAAAAATCGGCACTCGCTTTTCCAGCGGGTGCCGATTTTGTTACCCTATAATGCGCTTGATTTTTTGGCGTAAGTGGCGTAAGTTTGGCGTAAATCCGCTTCTGGCCGCTCCAAAAATCAAGCATTCATGCGGTTTTTAGGCAGTTATTAGTACATGCCGCCCATACCGCCCATGTCACCGCCAGCGGCAGCAGGAGCAGCCGGAGGTTCGGGCAGATCGGCCACGAGGCTCTCGGTGGTCAGAACCATCTCAGCGACGGATGCTGCGTTCTCCAGAGCGGAGCGGGTGACCTTGGTCGGGTCAACGATACCGGCGGCGATCATATCCTCGACGTAGACTTCATTCTGAGCGTCAAAGCCGTAGTTGGGCTTGTTGGCAGAGATGATCTTGTCGATGATGACGCTGCCCTCGAGGCCGGCGTTCTTGGCGATCTGGCGCAGAGGAGCTTCCAGAGCCTTCAGGACGATCTTAGCGCCGGTGCGCTCGTCGCCTTCCAGCGTATCGCACAGCTCACGGACAGCAGGGATGGCGTTGATGGGAGCAGTGCCGCCGCCAGCGACGACGCCTTCCTGAACAGCAGCCTTGGTTGCGTTCAGAGCATCCTCGATGCGGAGCTTCTTGTCCTTCATCTCGACCTCAGTAGCAGCGCCGACCTTGATGACAGCCACGCCGCCAGCCAGCTTTGCCAGACGCTCCTGCAGCTTCTCGCGGTCGAAGTCGCTGGTAGCGGCCTCGATCTGGTTGCGGATCTGACCGATGCGGGATGCGATAGCGTCCTTGTCGCCAGCGCCGCCCACGATGGTGGTGTTCTCCTTGGTGACCTTGACCTGACGAGCATGACCCAGCATGTCAACGGTAGCGTCCTTCAGCTCGTAGCCGAGGTCTGCAGAGACAACCGTGCCGCCGGTCAGGGTAGCAATATCCTGCAGCATCTCCTTGCGGCGGTCGCCGAAGCCGGGAGCCTTGACAGCCACGACGTTCAGGGTGCCGCGCAGGCGGTTGACGATGAGGGTGGACAGAGCCTCGCCCTCAATGTCCTCGGCCACGATGAGCAGCTTCATGCCGTTCTGCATGACCTGCTCCAGCAGAGGAACGAGATCCTGAATGACGCTGATCTTCTTATCGGTGATGAGGATGGCGGCGTTGTCCAGAACAGCCTCCATCTTGTCGGTATCGGTGACCATATAGGGGGTCAGGTAGCCGCGGTCGAACTGCATACCTTCGACGATCTCGTTGTAGGTCTCGGCAGTGGTCTTGTTCTCCTCGATGGTGATGACGCCGTCGGAAGTGACCTTCTCCATCGCCTCGGCGATGAGACGGCCGATCTCGGGGTCGCCTGCGGAGATGGTGCCGACACGGGCGATGTCGTTGGAGTCCTTGACCTTCTGGCTGTGTGCCTTGATGGTCTCGACGGCCTTAGCAACAGCCTTGGTCATGCCGCGGCGGATGTCCATCGGGTTTGCACCGGCGGTGACATTCTTCATGCCCTCGGTGACCATAGCCTGTGCCAGAACGGTCGCGGTGGTGGTGCCGTCGCCTGCGGCGTCGTTGGTCTTGGTAGCGACCTCACGCACCAGCTGTGCGCCCATGTTCTCGAACTCGTCCTTCAGCTCGATTTCCTTTGCGATGGTCACACCGTCGTTGGTGATGACGGGGGCGCCGAACTTCTTGCTCAGCACCACGTTGCGGCCCTTGGGGCCGAGGGTGATCTTAACAGTATCTGCCAGAGTGTCGATACCGGCACACAGTGCCTTGCGGGCTTCCTCGCCCTGCTTGATCTGCTTAGCCATATTTTATCGCTCCTTCGTAAAAGCTTGATTATCCAGTGTGAGGGAAAGACGCTTACTCCACGATAGCCAGAATGTCGGCCTGACGCACGATGGTGCATTCTTCGCCGTCCACCTTGACCTCGGTGCCGGAGTACTTGCTGGTGAGCACCTTGTCGCCCACCTTGACAGTCATCTTGACTTCCTTGCCGTCCACGACACCGCCGGGGCCAACGGCCACGACCTGTGCCACCTGGGGCTTCTCTTTAGCGCTGCCGGTCAGGATGAGGCCGCCCTTGGTGGTCTCCTCGACCTCAACAGTCTTGATAACAACACGGTCTGCAAGAGGAATGATCTTCATCGTTCTTGCCCTCCTATTATAAATATAAAAGATAAACTGTTTTATATCCCGGAGGCTTTGCCCTTCCGGTTATTTAGCACTCCTTTTCCTTGAGTGCTAAATGTATTGTACTCATCTTGGAGTCAAAAATCAAGGGGTTTTGCAAATTTCTTTGTTAAGTTTTTATGTCCTTTCTATGAGCCATGTTCTTTTCGCCCTCGCCAGGTACGAACAATGTACGATCCATCTACCTTTCGGATAACAAAAAAACGCACCCGTCATAAGACCAGTGCGTTAAACTATAGGGGGATCATCTCTCTATTTGGGCAATTCCGGTTCACCTTCATATTTTCGCTCCGAAACACAGTGCAGTCAAAATACTTGACTTTGTCAAGTAACAGTGCTATAATGCTTTCCATTCAAAAGCAGAAGGAGTTGACGAAATGGAGCCCTCCACGGTATCTTCCTGCATTCTGACCCTGCACAGAGAGTTTGCCGCTTACACGACCCAGCGGTTACAGGAACTGGGTCTGAGCTTCGGGCTGATATATTTTGTCATTTATGTAGGAAAGCATCCGGATTGTACGCCTTCGGAACTGACCAAAGATCTGCATCTGGATTGGGGCCACTCACAGCGCAGCCTGAACAAGCTGGCCGAAGACGGCTTTCTGACGAAAAAAAAGAATGGGCGCAGCTACCACCTGAAGCTGACCCAGAGGGGTGAAAACGCCTTTGTTGTCTGTCATCAGGTCTTTATCGACTGGGATGCGCAGAGTCTGGGCGGACTGACAGCGCAGGAGCGGCAGCAGCTGCTGACATTACTGCAAAAAGCAGTGCAAAAGAAAGTGTGCAAATGATGTACGAAACGATTCTAAGCCCGATCAATTACGGTGGGATGCAGCTGAAAAACCGCATCATTTTTGCGCCGACAACATTCGGGCTGTCGGATGAAGAATACCTTGCAAAGATCCGTGCCATTGCACAGGGCGGCTGTGCCATGATCATCGTGGGCGATGTCCCGGTGGGCAAAAGCAAATTTGAAAAATCTCTATTTGACCCCAAAGGCTTTGCATTCTACCAGCAGGTCGTGAAAATCGCCCATGATGCGGATTGCAAAGTCTGTGCCCAGCTGCACCAGAGCGATTCCAACCTGCTGGCCCTGTTCAAGTACATTCCCGGCGTCCTGTTGAAGAAGATCACCCCGGATCAGCTGCGGGAAAAGCTGAACGCCGAAGTCGCTCCTTACATTACAAAGATGTCCAAACGGAAGATCCGGACCATCATCAGCGGGTTTGGAAAAGCGGCAGTGCTGGCAAAACAGGCCGGTTTTGATATGATGCAGGTGCATGGAGACCGGATGTGCGGCAGTTTCAGTTCGGCCATCTTCAACCACCGCACCGATGAATACGGCGGCAGCGCAGAAAACCGCGCCCGTTTTGCGGCGGAAGCGGTCTCGGCTGTCCATGCGGCGGTTCCGGGGATGCCCATTGATTACAAGCTGGCCGTCCGGCAGGAAAACCCGCACTTTGGCAATGCCGGTGTGGTGGAAGAAGAACTACCGGTGTTCGTTCCGCTGCTGGAGCAGGCGGGTGTGACCAGTTTCCATGTAACGCTGGCAAACCATTCCGCATTGGAAAACACCATCCCGCCCGCCGATCATCCCTATTTCAGCCAGCCGGGATGCTTTCTCAAATTCTGCGATGAGGTGCGGCAGTACACCGATCTGCCCATCTGTGGTGTCGGTGGTCTGAACGACCCGGATCTTGTGGAGCAGCAGCTCGCCAGCGGACGCATCCAGTGCGCCGCCATGAGCCGCCAGCTTCTGGCAGACCCGGATTGGGTGAACAAGCTGAAAAACGGGCAGGCGGAACAGATCCACCGCTGTCTCCGCTGCAACAAGAAGTGTCTGGGCGGGCTGATGGCACATCAGGGAACTCGCTGTGTTTATGATGCTTTGCGAGAAAAAGAAGCAAAAAACGCATAAACCCACCCGACAAAAAATCACAATATACTCAACAAAAAGACATTCACAAAGGAGAAGCTATGAGTTACGCGATCGTATACAGCAGCAAAACAGGCAACACAAAAATCTTGGCAGATACGCTGCACGACTGCCTGCCGCAGGAAGGCTGCGATTATTTCGGCGTCCCGGATCCTGCTGCCATGGAAGCGGACACCCTTTATGTAGGCTTCTGGACGGACAAGGGAAATGCCGATGAAAGCACTTTGGACTTTTTGAAGCAGCTGCACGGCAAAAACATCTTTCTCTTTGGCACTGCCGGCTTCGGCGGCAGCAAAGAATACTTTGATAAGATCTTGAAAAAGACGGAACATTCGCTGGACAAGAGCAACACTGTTTTCGGCTGCTATATGTGTCAGGGCAAAATGCCGATGTCCGTACGCCAGCGGTACGAAGAGATGAAAAAGCAGCCGATCCATCTGCCCAATCTGGATGCCATGATCGAGAATTTTGACAAGGCTCTTTCTCACCCGGATGCGGATGACCTGGAGCAGCTGAAACAGGCTGTAAGATAACGGAAAAGGCGGCGGCTTTCCTTGACAAGGATAGCCGCCGCCTTTGTTGATCATCCGATGAGCACCTAAAGAAACGTGCAGGGTGCTTCTCATCCTTTCATTTTACACGCTGGCACGCTGGGCCATGAACCGCTCATAGGCCGGTTTGGGCAGCAGGACGCGCCCGGCCAGCGGCTTGAGCTGGGCGGTGATGGCGTCGCATGGAGCGCACTCGCCGTCGGCGGTCGCCACGATAGGGCCGCGTCCGTCTGCCGGGCGCAGGGAGACGCACTTTGCCCGGCGGTAGATGAAATAGGGCTTCGCCTGTTCCGTCAGCTCACCGTTCCGGAAGTGCCTGCCGCTCTTGTACATCCCCAGCAGGCGGGTGATCGTCAGGCGGCTCACCCTGCGGATGATGAAAACGTCCAGCCAGCCGTCGTCGGGCTGAGCCTCGGGGGCTGCATAAAAGCCGCCTCCATAGGTGCGGCCATTGCAGACGGCACACATCAGGCAGTCCACCGTCAGCTCCTCGCCGTCGATGGTAAAGGTCACATTCCGGCCGATGTGGCCGCAGAGCTGCTTGACGATGGAGAGTGCATAGGCCATCTCGCCGCCGCAGAACGGGATGCGCCGGAACTGTGGGATACCGTAAGCCACCTGCGCATCGAGCCCGGCGGCGCAGATGGTCGCCGAAAGGCCGAGGTCGGTTTGCATCAGATCAATGTCCACCTCGCCGCCCGCCAGCTGGGCGTCGAGGTCATTGAACTCTTCCCGCGTGCCGTAGGTGCGCAGAAAATCGTTGCCGCTGCCAAAGGGCAGACACCCCACTGCCGCGAGGCTGCACCCCTGCGCCCCAGTCAGCGCTTCGTTGAAGGTGCCGTCGCCGCCCGCCGTCCAGATGCGCACCGGCTCACCGTCGGCCTGCGCGGTGTGCGCCGCCTCAGCGGCCAGCTCCCGGGCATGGCCCGCGTACTGGGTCACAACGACCTTCCTTTTTTCCGGCGGGATGCCCGCCCGCTGGGCTGCGGCCTGGATGGCCGGGGCCAGCTCGGCAGTGCAGTCCCGCTTGCCTGCGGTGGGATTGAGCAAAAACAGATAGCGCATTCGGCTTCCTCCTCTGGTGGTTCCTGCCCTCTATCATAGCGGAAAACCAGAGCAGATGCAAGAGCTTTTCAGCCGACACCCGCCGTCTGCGTCTCCTGCACCACGATCGTGCCGTCCTCGGCGCAGTCTGCCGTCCAGTGCTGTCCGAGGCTCACACTGCCGGAGGCGATCTGGTCGGCGAAGGCCTGCTCCACGGCCCGGTCTACCTGTCGGCGCAGCTCTCGCGCGCCATAGGGCGAATGTGCTTTTGCCGCCAGCGCCGGGCCGACCCGGGCCGTGTGGGTCAACTGATAGCCGCTGCGGGCAGCACGCTCTTCCAGCTGGCCCAGCAGCTTTTCGGCGATGGAGCAGAGGCTCTGCTCCTCCAACGGGCGGAAGACGATGAGCTCATCCAGACGGCCCACCAGCTCCGGCCGGAACCACTTTTTCGCCTCGGCAACGGCGGCTTCCGACTGCTTTTCAAAGGCGGCTTCGCTTCCCGCCCCGAAGCCCAGCGGTGCGCTCTGCCCGGCGAGGAATCGTGCGCCGAGGTTGGAGGTCAGCAGGACGATGGTATTGCGGAAATCCGCCTTGCGGCCCATGGAGTCGGTCAGCTGGCCGTCCTCGAGCATCTGCAGGAGCACATTCTGAATATCCGGGTGAGCCTTTTCGATTTCGTCAAAGAGCACCACGCTGTAGGGGCGGCGGCGGACAGCCTCAGTGAGCTGACCGCCCTCGTCGTGGCCCAGATAGCCCGGAGGCGCACCCAGCAGACGCGCCACGGTGTGCTGCTCCTGATACTCCGACATATCGAACTTGAGCAGGGCCTTCTCGCTGCCGAACCAGCTCTCCGCCAGCGCCTTTGCCAGCGCAGTCTTACCGACACCGGTCGGCCCGAGGAAGAGCATCGCACCGATCGGCCGGCCCGGCTCCCCCAGCCCGGTGCGGCTGCGCCGGATGGCCCCGGCCACGGCGGCGACAGCCCGGCTCTGGCCCACGACTTCCGCGTTCAGGCGCTCTTCGAGGCGGGCAAGCCGCTCCCGCTCTTTTTCGCCCACCCGTTCTGCCGGGACGCCGCTGGCCTGCGCCACTACCCGGGCAATTTCCTTCCGGCTGAGGACGGGGTCTTTCTCCCCTTCCCGTTCGGCCCGGATGCGCACCGCCGCGCAGGCTTCGTCCACGAGGTCGATGGCCTTATCCGGCAGACAGCGCCCCGGCAGATACCGCACTGAAAGCTCCACGGCCTCCCGCAGGGCTTCGTTGGGCAGGCGGACGCCGTGATACCGCTCGTAGCGGGGTGCCAGACCTTCCAGTATATCCACAGCCTGCTTCGGCGTAGGCTCTTCGATTTGGACGCGGCCAAATCGGCGCTCGAGGGCGGCGTCCTTCTGGATGTGGGTGCGAAATTCCTGATTCGTCGTCGCGCCGATGAGCTGCAGTTCACCCCGGGCCAGCACCGGCTTTAAGATGCTGGCTGCGTCGATAGCCCCCTCTGCCGCACCGGCGCCGACGATGGTGTGGAACTCATCCACGAAGAGGATGGCGCTGCCGTCCCGGACGAGTTCTTCCAGCAGGTTCTTGAACCGCTCTTCAAAGTCGCCGCGGTACTTCGTACCAGCCACGAGGCTGGCCATGTCCAGCGCCAGCAGACGCCGCCCCTGGAGCATCCGGGGTACCTGCTTGTCGGCGATGCGCTGGGCAAGCCCTTCGGCCAGCGCGGTCTTGCCCACGCCCGGTTCGCCCACAAGGCAGGGATTGTTCTTCTGGCGGCGGCATAAGATCTCTACCATCCGGTCCAGCTCTTTTTCCCGGCAGAACACCGGGTCCAGCTCGCCGTCCGCCGCCCGACGGGTCAAATCGCGGCAGTATTTGTCGCTGGCCCGGCTGCCCCGCGGCAGCGACGACGCCGAGCGCGGCTGGATCGGCAGGATGAATTGCCCTGAAAGCTGGCGGCACTCCCGCACCGCCTCGGTGAGCTGGACACCCATGGATGCCAGCATGACCCCGGCGGCGCAGTCGGTGTCTTCCAGCATGGCGCAGAGCAGATGCTCCGGCTCGGCCCGGCTCAGGTGGGCGTTCTGCGCCCCGATGATGGCGTAGTCCATTGCCCGGCGCAGGTCCGCTGCCATATCGCCCCGGGCAAGCCTGGTGACCGAACCATCCCGCCCGGCGGACAGCTGACGCCGCACTTCCAGCTCCGAGATGTTCTTCCCGGCCAGAAAGCGGGCCGCCGGGCCGCCGTCCGCTTGCAGCATCGCCCACAGCAGATGACCGGTGTCTGCCTTTTTGCAGCCCAGCCCTCCGGCCAGCTCCACCGCCTTATCCAGCAGCTGCCCCGCCTCCCGGGAGAAGCCCTTATATCGTCCTTTGCCGAATGCGTCCCAAATGCTCATTTGCCTGGCTCCTATCTTCCGTATTGCCCTGTTGCATCAAGAAACAGTATAGCCCCGGCAGGCGAGAAAAAATCAGGGCTTTGTGTCGCACCGGCCCAAAAACGCACCGAGAGATAAAACAAAAAAGCCATCTGAACGAATCAGATGGCTTTCTGGTTGGGGATGAGAGAATCGAACTCCCACAAGTAGAGTCAGAGTCTACCGCACTACCACTATGCAAATCCCCAATATCCTGTTGTGTTTCGCGGCATTGAGCCGGTCAACGTGTGCTATTATAGCCGCCTTCGAGCGTTTTGTCAAGCAGATTTTTGAAAAAAGTTGTACTTTTTTCTTGCAGACCACGATTCAGACGTACTGACGTACTTTCGAGCAATTCAGAGAAGCCGACGCCTGACCGGGCAGAAGCAATTTCTTCTGTACTCTCTTGTGGCATTTTCTGCACGTTCCGCACCATACAATAAGGTGTACCTGATTTTCTACTTGTTAACAAAGGAGGACGCCTTATGCTGCAAACCCCATCCAAGACCACCCAGACTCTGCTTTCGCCCCGCATCCCCCGCGACAACGAGCACGAGCGCTACCACCCCGAGCTGGAAGAAGAGCTGAAAGAGTGCCTGTTCTGCCTGCAGCGGAACGCGATGATGTTCGACCTCGAGGTGGACTCCGACCTCATCGAGCAGCGCATCTACGAGCGGCAGGCGCTTTTGTGCCGCTACCGCTACCTGCTGGCTCGCGCCCGGGAGCTGGGGCTGCATACCATCCTGAAAAAGTATCAGCCGCTGGGATAAAAACCTACCCGCGAAATCTTGACAGAATCCGCACATCGTGTTATCATACATAAAGATAACACTGTATACAGAGAGCTGTATGCGAAACTTTGGAGCTTAGAGAGGTTTTCAACTATGGAACGTATTAAGACTATCGCTACTCGTGACCTGACCAAGAGCGTCGTGACCGGCGGCTGCGGCGAGTGCCAGACTTCTTGCCAGTCTGCCTGCAAGACCTCCTGCGGCGTCGCAAACCAGAAGTGCGAGAACAGCAATAAGTAATCATTGCAGACCCTATGCCGCCTTTGCAGGGCGGCATTTTTTTATGGCAATTATAGATTGGAGAATGAAATGGTACATCAGTATCAACTGAACGGATATAACATCGTGCTGGACAGCTGCAGCGGCTCGGTCCATGTCGTGGACGACGTGGCTTACGACGTCATTGCGATGTACAAAGAACACTCTGCCGACGAGATCGTGGCCGCCATGCTGGCAAAGTATGCCGACCGCCCCGACGTCACCGAGGCCGACCTGCGCCAGTGCCTCGAGGATGTGGCCTCTCTGGAAGCCGCCGGCAAGCTGTGGGCTCCCGACGTCTACAAAGACATGGCTTTCGACTTCAAGAACCGCCAGACGGTGGTCAAGGCGCTCTGCCTCCACGTCGCCCACACCTGCAACCTCAACTGCTCCTACTGCTTCGCCTCGCAGGGCCGCTATCAGGGCGACCGCGCCCTGATGAGCTTCGAGGTGGGCAAGCGGGCTATGGACTTCCTCATCGAGAACTCCGGCACCCGCCGCAACCTCGAGGTCGATTTCTTCGGCGGCGAGCCTCTGATGAACTTCGACATGGTCAAAAAGCTCGTCGCCTACTGCCGCGAGCAGGAGAAGATCCACAACAAGAACTTCCGCTTCACCATGACCACCAACGGTATGCTCATCGACGACGATGTCATCGACTTCTGCAACAAGGAGTGCCACAATGTCGTGCTGAGCCTCGATGGCCGCAAGGAAGTCCATGACCGCTTCCGCAAGGACTACGCAGGCCACGGCAGCTATGACGCCATCGTGCCGAAGTTTCAGGAGTTCGTGAAAAAGCGCGGCGACAAGAACTATTACATGCGCGGCACCTACACCCACTACAACACCGACTTCACCAACGACATCTTCCACATGGCCGACCTCGGCTTCACGGAGCTGAGCATGGAGCCTGTCGTCACCAAGCCCACCGACCCCAGCGCCCTCACCGCCGAGGACCTGCCCATCCTGAAGGAGCAGTACGAGATCCTTGCTAAGGAGATGATAAAGCGCGACCGCGAGGGCCGCGGCTTTACCTTCTACCATTACATGATCGACCTCACCGGCGGCCCCTGCATCTACAAGCGCATCTCCGGCTGCGGCTCCGGCACCGAGTACATGGCCGTCACCCCCTGGGGCGACCTCTACCCCTGCCACCAGTTCGTCGGTGACCCCAAGTACCTGATGGGCGACATCTGGAAGGGCGTCACCAACACCGCCGTGCGGGATGAGTTCAAGCACTGCAACGCCTACGCCCGCCCCGAGTGCAAGGACTGCTGGGCCAAGCTCTACTGCTCTGGCGGCTGCGCAGCCAACGCCTACCACGCCACCGGCAGCATCACCGGCGTCTACGAGTACGGCTGTGAGCTGTTCAAGAAGCGCGTCGAGTGTGCCATCATGATAAAAGTTGCTGAGAACCAGGAGCTGGCAGCTCAGGGCATCGAAGTTCCCATCGAGCTGGGCGGCACCTGCAACGCCTGCGCAGACGGCGAAGCCTGCGAATAAAGCCATGAACACTCCTGTCGTCGATTTTGTCCGTCGCTACGCCCAGCAGCGCACCACCCGGATGCATATGCCGGGCCACAAGGGCCGCGGCCCGCTGGGCTGTGAAGAGCTGGACATCACCGAAATTGCGGGCGCAGACGAGCTGTACGAAGCCGAGGGCATCATCGCTCAGAGCGAGGCCAACGCGACGCAGCTCTTCGGCACCGCCCGCACCTATTACAGCACCGAGGGCAGCAGCCAGTGCATCCGGGCCATGCTCCACCTTGCGCTCCAAATGCGGCCCGCAAAGGCAGGCCGTCCTGTCCTGCTGGCGGCGCGGAACGCCCACAAGGCACTGCTCTACGCGGCGGCTCTGCTGGACTTCGACATCCAGTGGCTCTGGCCTGCGCCGGATGCCGCCGGGGCGCTCTGCACCTGCCCTGTGGAGCCGGAGGCGCTCTCTTCTGCGCTGGACGAGCTGTCCGCCGAGGGCCGCACGCCCTTCGGCGTCTACCTTACCAGCCCGGACTATCTGGGCTTTGTGCAGGACATCGCGGGGCTGTCGGCGGTCTGCCACGCCCACGGCCTGCCCCTTCTGGTGGACAACGCTCACGGCGCCTATCTCCACTTTTTGAAGGAGGGTAGCCGCCACCCCATCCAGCTGGGCGCAGACCTTTGCTGTGACTCGGCTCACAAGACCCTGCCTGTCCTCACGGGCGGTGCGTATCTCCATCTTGGGCCATCGGTGCAGGCCGACGAGGCCGCGGTGCGCAATGCGCTGGCTCTCTTCGGCTCCACCAGCCCCTCTTATCTCATTTTGCAGTCGCTGGACGCCGCCAACGCGGTTCTGGCCGACAGCTTCCGGGAGAAGCTGGACCTCTGCCGCTGGCGGCTGGGGATGCTCTGCCGGGAGCTGGATGCCCTCCGGCCCGGGCTGGCGCTCCCCCTCACCGGGCCGCACCGCGAGCCCCTCAAGCTGACGCTGGACGCCGCCGCGCTGGGGCTTTCCGGCCAGCAGCTGGCGCAGGCTCTGCGGGAGCGGGGTGTGGAGTGCGAGTATGCCGACCCCCGTTACGTCGTGCTGATGCCTTCCGCCGAGAGTTCTGCGGCAGAGTTTGCCTGCCTGCAAACGGCCCTGCACGCCATCTGCGGTGAGGCCCCTGCTGCTGATGTTTCCGTTACGGCTGACGATCCTGCCGCTTTCGCGGCATTGACCGGGGCGCTCGAGGCACAGCCCCGCCGCTTCACCATCCGGGAAGCTGTCCTTGCACCGCAGGAGATGATCCCAGCCGCTGAGGCCGTGGGCCGCATCTGCGCCGCACCGGCGGTCTCCTGCCCGCCTGCCATCCCCATCGTGGTCAGCGGCGAGACGGTCCCGCCGGAGGCCCTTCCCCTCTTTGCCCGCTATGGCATCGAGAAGGCGGCCGTTGTAAAAGAATAAAGTGCAAAAATCATTTTTGTACTCTTCATCCTCTTTTTTCACTCTATATTCAGAGTTCCCCCTAAGATTCAGCTAAAAGTCCCGCACATTTCTTGACAGGCTTCGCATATTCTGGTTTAATAATCATGGATAAAAGGGAGTAAAGGGCGCTCCACCTTATGGGAGCGCTGCATGGCAGCGTCAACACGGCAGAAATGCCCGATGTCATGTGTTCGCTTGAGACTTTTGTCACAGTAATTGGTGCTGTGGCGGAAGTCTCTTTTTTCGTCATTGCACTGCAGATTTCATAGGAGGCAATGACATGGATTTCTGGAACGCATTCGCCAGTCTCTTTTCCAATTTCGGAAACCTGACCTGGCAGATGGTGGTGATGTGGGGCATCGGTGCCCTGCTCATCTACCTCGCCATCGCAAAAAAGATGGAGCCGAGCCTGCTTCTCCCCATGGGCTTCGGCGCCATCCTCGTCAATCTGCCCTTATCGGGCGCTATCACGCAGGGCGACACCGTCGGCCCCATCTCGGCTCTGTTTGAGGCCGGAATGTCCAACGAGCTGTTCCCCCTGCTGCTCTTCATCGGCATCGGTGCGATGATAGACTTCGGCCCGCTGCTCGAGAAGCCGTGGCTGATGCTCTTCGGCGCAGCGGCGCAGTTCGGTATCTTCTTCACCCTCTTCCTCGCGGGCTTCTTCTTCGATTTGAAGGACGCCGCTTCCATCGCCGTCATCGGCGCGGCAGACGGCCCCACGGCCATCTTCGTGGCCAACGTCCTGCACTCCCAGTACCTCGGAGCCATCATGGTGGCGGCCTACAGCTACATGGCGCTGGTCCCCATCGTGCAGCCGCCGGTCATCAAACTGCTGACCACCCAGAAGGAACGCCGCATCCGGATGCCCTACCAGAAGGGCAGTGTCAGCCAGCTGACCAAGATCTTGTTCCCCATCGTCGTGACCATCATCGCCGGACTCGTGGCTCCGGCCAGTGTAGCACTGGTGGGCTTTCTGATGTTCGGCAACCTGCTGCGGGAGTGCGGTGTGCTGAACACCCTGAGTGAAACGGCGCAGAACATCCTCGCAAACCTCATCACCATCGTGCTGGGCCTGACCGTGGCCGGCCAGATGACCGCTGACAAGTTCGTGCGGCCCGACACTCTGCTCATCCTTGCACTGGGCCTCGTGGCCTTTGTGTTTGACACCGCCGGCGGTGTGCTGTTCGCAAAGCTGGTGAACCTCTTCCTCCCGGAGGGCAAAAAGCTCAACCCCATGATCGGCGCAGCCGGCATCTCTGCCTTCCCCATGAGCGGACGCGTCGTCAACAAGCTGGGCCTCGAGGAGGACAACCAGAATTTCCTGCTGATGTACTCCATCAGTGTCAACGTCTCGGGCCAGATAGCCTCTGTCATCGCCGGCGGACTGCTGCTGACCCTGCTGAGCTAAAGGAGGGACTGATATGCTGCATCTTACTTCGTGGATGACGACTCTGCCCATCATGGTCATCGGGATGGTGAGCATCGTGCTGGTCATCGGCGTCATCGTGCTGGCCGTGATGTTTTTGAACAAGCTGACGAGCCGGAAATAACTGCAAAGGGCTACTGTACCGTGTTGTACAGCAGCCCTTGTTTTATTGATCAGCCCACGCCTTTCCGATAGCCGCTCTTGGCGTTCTGCCCGGTGTCATCCGGCTCGTCGCAGCCGTCGTAAGGAGCATTCGGATCGTGAGCCTTTTTCTTTTTGAAGGAAACATTCGATTTTGATGCCGTCGATGTCCAAGATCTGGCCACCCTTCAGGAGGACTTTTTTTGTTGTTGATCCTCAACCGTTGGGGTTGATGATTTTTTCTACCGTCAGCTTTCCGTCTGCATAAGTCATCTCGAGGATGCCGCAGTTGCCGATAAAGCCGGTGATCTCGCCCGCCTTTTCCGGGAATTTAGTCAAAAAGCGCCGGATAGCCATGCCGTGGGAGACGATAAGGATGCACTCCCCTGCCGCGTGTTCGGCAATGCCCTTCACTGCCCCGTATACCCGCTCGGTGAAGGCATCCAGGTCTTCGCCGCCGTACTTCACGAAGTAGTCGCCGTAGGGGTACGTCGGGTTTTCACGGATGGGCGAAGCTTCCTTTATGCCGAGGAAAATTTCCTTGAGGTCTTTGCGGCGGGTATAGGACATCCCGCCTGAGACGAACTCCGCTGTGTCGCAGGCCCGCTCTGACGTGGAGCTGTAGACCGCATCAAAATGGACGTTATGGGCATCGAACCACGCTTTTGCCGCCTTTGCCTGCCGGATGCCGTTTTCTGTCAGAGGCGAATCACACTGGCCCTGATTGACGTCCATGGTGTTGAAAAGCGTTTCACCGTGACGCATGAGGTAGATTTTTTTCATGAAAGAGTCTCCTCCCCGCTTTTTTACCAGTATAGCACACCGCCTGCATAGACTGCAACAGCCCGCACAACGCTTCTGTGCGGGCTGTGTTTCGTTACGTTTCCTGTGTATCTGCTTGCCGGTCAGGTGCTCGATGGTGATTTCATAAAACCGGACGGCCTTTGCAATTTCAGCCTCAATCTCCTCTGCACTGGGATAATATTTCGCCGGTGGGGCCGTTTTCTTGTTTTATCTGCTCCAGCAGGTCTTTTTGTCCTCATCGGTGATGGCACGGATGACATGGCAGGGATTGCCGACAGCCACCGAGTTATCGGGGATGTCCTTCACCACGACGCTGCCGCCGCCGATGACCACATTGCTGCCGATGGTCACGCCCGGCATCACCTGCACGCCTGCGCCGATCCAGACATTGTCCCCCACCGTGATAGGGTAGGCATACTCAAACCCGGCGTTGCGGCGCTCGAAGTCGATGGGGTGACCAGCGGTGTGGAAACCGCAGTCCGGCGCAACAAAGACGTTATCGCCAAATTTCACCTTAGCACAATCAAGGATGACCAGGTTGTGGTTGGCGTAGAAATTTTCGCCCAGTTCGATGTTGTAGCCATAATCGCACCAGAACGGCGCAGTGATGTAGAAATTCTCCCCCGTCTTGCCGAGAAGTTTCTTCAAGACCGCTCTCTGGCCCTCTTCGTTCGACGGGCGGAGCTGATTATACTCCCAGCACAACTCCTTGGCTGCGATGCGCTCATCGTGCAGCTCCTCGTTGTAGTTTGCGTCGTACATCTGATGGGCCAGCATCTTCTCTTTTTCGGTCATTTCTGTATCTCCTTCAAAAGCTTGGTATAGGAACACGCCAGACTGCCGCAAAGCACCCCGTACACCGCAGCACCTCCGTGGCATCAGTCGCCGTCCGACAGGTCGGAGTGGCAGATAATGCAGTTCCTCAGAACAGGTCGAGCATATTGTCCAGATAGATGGCTTCCCGGACATGCAGCTGGTATTCCGGTTTTGTCATGTAGTAGAGCAGAAATTCCAGTACCAGCGCACTGCCCAGTCCCCGGCCCTCGATCTTGAAGTTGGAAAATCCCATCGGCATATAGACATCCTGAATGTCCCTGATGCCGATAAACCCCGGATTTTCCATCGCCTTCGAGAAGCGGTAGCCTTCCTCCGCACCCGGTGCGGTACAGATGTGTTCGGGGCAGGCTTCGCCGAGATTTTTTCGGCTGACATTCTCATAGCAGCGCTTTCTGTCCCGGCATCCGACCCAGCAGCACTCGTTGCAGAGAAATTCCACCTTGTCTTTCTGCGCCTGCGGCAGACTGTCCAGCACTCCAAAGGCTTTGTTCAGCCGGAAGTCCGGCACCACATAGCGGAACTCTTCCCGGGCTGTCTCCGCCCGGAGCTGCTGAAACTCTGTCAGCACTTTCGTCGTGGAGGACACGAAATAAAGCTGCGGATAGTGCGTTTTCAGGTAGTCCAGCAGCAGCTCCGAGTGGACGATGACGCCGCTCTGCACCTGGTTTTCTCGCTCAAACAGGGCGCAGAGAGCGTTGCACTTTTTATCCGAAAGATGTTCCTCCCGGAGGAGCGAGTTGCTGAAGGTCAGCCGCGCCGAGATGCCGTATTCCCGCGTCAGGGCAAGGACTTCTTTGGGGTCATGCTCCCCGAAGCCAGCCCGTCCCCCGCCCCAGACGCAGTCGGCCGGTGCGCCGTAGATGGAGCCGATGTCGCACCAGTCATAAAAGTATTCTCTGTGCGTCCGGAACAGAGACAGGAACTCCCGGTACAGCTCGTAGAACTCGAACGATCCGGGCAGATGGTAATAGGCTTTTTTCTGTTTCATGGCGCACTCACCTTCCCGCAAAAGTTTTTTCCTATTATGCCATGAACGCAGTGAAATGGCATAATTGCGCATCCAAAGCCGGTTGCCACGCAGCTCCGCAGGAGCAAGCGGCAAGGCGCTGCGCATAAAACTATAATATCGCGTTAGCGATATTATACCACGTTTTCTCCCATTACAAAAGCCCCCGAAGAGTACAGCTTGCTTTGTTCACGATGCCCTTCATCCGGCGGTTGATGTTGTTGGCAAAGCGGCGGACATAAAAGCGCTTGATGAACCGCGACGCCTGCACCATCAGGGTGACGAAGATATAGGCCAGAACCAGCAGCGCCATTTGGGCCGCTGTTTCGCTGCCGCTCAGGGTATCCGCCAGGCACTGGGCCAGACGGCCCTCGAACCACGGGGTGGCCAGCAGGCCGATGTTATAGATGAGGCCCGACAGGGTCACGAAAGCCAGCGGGAGCTACTCGACCCGGAAATAGGAGAATATCCGGTCCGGGCGGAAGGTCTTCTCATTTTTCATCGGTCGTCTCGCTCCCTGCGGCATTTCGGAAGTGCAGGAAGCCCGCACGGCTCTCGATCTTGGACGCCGTATAAAGCTTGTTCAGCGAATCGGCAAAGGCGGCGGCTTCTTCCTCCGTCAGTACACTCGTCAGATACTCGTAAAAAGCGGCCTCAATTCCGGCCTTGGAGGATTTCAGGCTCTCGGCCTTTTCTGTGGGGAAAAGCAGCTGGCTCCGCCGGTCGTTCGGGGCGTCCTCGCGGGTCAGATAACCCTTCCCTTCCAGATTTTTGGTCCGCCGGGCGATAGCCGCCTTGTCTGCGTGCAGCAGTTCGGCCAGCTGGGCCTGTGTACAGCCGGGATGGTGGCGCAGCGCATGGATGAGGTCGATCTCCGCTGTGCCGACGCCCTCTTCCCGCATCGTGAGCAGGACGAGCTTTTCAGCCTCCCGCGCGATTTTTGTGATTTTTCGTTCGGTAATATCCATAGACAGCCTCCGGGTCTTATCTCAAGAAGATGTATCTACATCGTTGTATGTACAACCATTATGATACAAAACCACTCTTTGTCAAGAGCGGCAGTGGTTTTATTCATCAAAAAAATGTTCTTCCAGCATCAGGCACAGGCAGTGATAAATGGGCAGATGAAGCTCCTGTATCTGATAGGTTTCCTGCAGCGGCACCCGGATGCAGACGTCGCACAGCGGCAGCAGCGGGCTGTCTGCCCCGCCGGTCAGGCCGACCACTTTCATGCCCAGAGCGCGGGCCGTTACCGCCGCATACAGGATGTTCTTGCTCTTTCCGCTGGTGGAGATGACCAGCAGCACATCTCCCGCCCTGCCATAGCCATTGACCTGCTGGGCAAAGCACATCAGCGGGGCGCAGTCGTTTGCATATGCCGTCGTGAGAGCCGGATGACCGTCCATAGCGATGGCCGGCAGTGCCTTCTGCAGATGCTGGACAAGGTCCGGTCCCAGTTCCGGGCTTTCCTGGAGAAGCCGTTCCGCCAGCGCCTCATCCAGCCTGCGGGTCTTCTTGAACCCCTTCATCAGCTCGCCCACGATATGCTCCGCATCCGCTGCCGAACCGCCGTTGCCCGCAATGAGGAGCTTGCCGCCTGCCTCGTAGCTGGCCGCGATGATCTGGTAGGCACCGTCGATCTCATCCCGCTGCCCGGCGAGGATGGGATAGCGCTGCAGCAGAAGCTCGAGCTGCTTTTTTGCCCCGTCAGTCTGTTTCATCGTTTCTCTTCTCCTTCTTTTCCACGCAGCACCTGCTCCACGAAGTCGTATAAGGATGGTGCCGTCCTCTCCTGCCCCAGCTCCGGCGGTGTCCCGTCGGCACAGAGCAGCGCCGTCCTGCACCCCGCATTTTTTCCGGCGAGGACGTCATTTTTCCCGTCTCCTACCATCCAGGAGCGGCTCAAGTCGATGTTGAACCGCTGTGCTGCATCCAGCAGCATCCCCGGCGCGGGCTTGCGGCAGCTGCAATGGATTTTCAGCTCCGGCCTTTCGCCGGGAAATCCCTTGTCCGGGTGGTGGGGGCAGTAATAAATAGCATCCAGCCACGCACCCTCCCGGCCAAGCAGGGTCTCCATCTTGCAGTGGATGGCTTCCAGCTGCTCTTCCGTCACCTCGCCCCGGGCGATGACCGGCTGATTCGTCACCACGACAGCAAGCCAGCCCAGCTCGTTGATTTTGCGGACAGCCTGTGCCACGCCGGGCAGAAGCTCAAACTCGTCGATATTCCGCAGAAAGCCAACGTATCGGTTGATGGTCCCGTCCCGGTCCAGAAAGACGGCTTTCTGCTTCCGGCGCAGATTCCGCGCCGCCGCATGGCCGCTGCGCACATCCTCGCAGACTGCCGCATAGCGCTCCGGCGTTCCCATATCCTTGACGTACTCCGGGCTGTCGTAACAGAGCAGCTGCCCCGTCCCCGCCAGCGGCTTCAATATCTGCCGGTCCAAGTCTACCTTTCCCGCCGGGATGTTCCCTTCCAGCAGCTTTGGGCTGAGGATGTGCAGCCCCGCATTGACCCGGTTGCGGTAATACTGCGGGCGGGCATCCTCCTTGGTCAGCCACTGGGTCACCCGCTGCTCGCTGTCCGCCACGATGAGGCCGCTGTCATAAGGGTGGCCGTTCGGGTGGGTGAACAGGGTGGCCAGCCCGCCATGAACCTTGTGGAACGCCGCAAAGCGCTGCAGATCCACATCGAACATCACGTCTCCGTTCAGCAGCAGAAAATCTTCGTCCAGCCGGTCCCGGATGCGGAACAGCGCGCCCGCATTCCCCAGCGGTTCTTTCTCCACAAAATACTCGATGTGAACGCCGAAGGGCCGGCCCGTCTGTGGCGAGCATCCGCTGCCGTCGCCGAAGTACTCCATGATGGCCGGGGCCAGATGCCCCACTGTGATGAGCACATCCGTCACGCCCTGCTCCCGCAGGGATCCCAGCTCCCGCTCCAGCACAGGACGCCCGTCAATGGGCAGCATCGGCTTGGGGAGATCCCCTGCCAGCGCGGCGATGCGGGTGCCGCGGCCTCCGGCCATGATAACAGCTTTCATAATGCCGGCTCCTCCTCGGGCGCATAGTAGATGACCCGCGTGCCACCGTTTTCAAAGCGGAACGGGATATAAAGCAGCTCCTGCATGGCCTGGCGCACGGCGGCCTGATGTTCCGGCTCCACGTAAAATACCAGAAATCCACCGCCGCCCGCGCCCAGCAGTTTTCCGCCCAGCGCACCGGCGGCAATGCCTCTGGCGTACAGCGCGTCGATGCAGTCGGTAGAGACTGCTGCGCCGGTGCCGCGCTTCAGCTTCCAGGTGTGGTCCAGCAGACGGCCAAATTCGTTCAGGTCTGCCTGCTCGTCGGTCAGGATGGCTTCGGCTTCATCCACGAGCGCCAGCATCTCCTGCAGCCGCGCAAGCTTGTCTGCCCCGTTCCGGCTGTTGTTGAGCTGCTGGATCTCCGCCGAGAAACGGGTAAATCCGGTAAAGAACATCATCAGCCTGCCGTTCAGACGCCTTTTGCGCTCCGGCGACAGCAGGACTGGGCGCACTTCGTACCCGTCCGCGCTGAAATCAATGCGGTTGAAGCCGCCGAACGCCGCCGCGATCTGGTCCTGCCAGCCGCCGACCTCTGCACAGAGCACCCGCTCCAGATAGATGGCCTCCTTGGCCAGTTTTTCCTTGCTGGCATACTGCCCTTTCAGCGCGTAGAATGCGTTCAGCATCCCGACGGCAAATGAGCTGGACGTCCCCAGTCCGGACCGCGCCGGAAGGTCGGCCTCATAGGTCAGCCGGATATGATGCATATCCAGCATCTTCATTGCGTTCCGGATGGCCGGATGCTCGATTTCTTCCAGGCTGTTCACCCGCTCGGTCTTTGCGTAGGAAAGCTCCGTCGCGTAGGAAAAGAAGGGCGGCAGATGCCGGACGTTGACATAGCAGTATTTGTCGAACGTCGTGGAGAGCACAGCCCCGCCATATTCGCGGAAAAAGCTCTCCATGTCCGTTCCGCCGCCAAAGAAGGACATCCGGAAAGGTGTTTTGGTAATGATCATCTTCTGTCACTCATTTCACATCTGAATTGGAGGCATTCTGCACGATGTCCAGAAATGCCCTGGCGCAGCGCTCCCACGAGAAATCCCGTGCGACTTTCGCCGCGCTCTCTTCCAGCTCCTGCCGGGACGGATACGGTGCCAGCAGCCACTGCGCAATGACGTCGTCATCGTCGCACAGAGCATGGCCCTTCATATCCTTCAGCGTCACCGACGGTCCGATGGCCCGGTAGGCCGCCACCGAGGTGCAGTAATACACAGCTTCCATGATGGCCATGCCGAAGATCTCGCCCTTGTTCATGTTGACGTAGTAGTCCGACATGCAGTAGATTTTCCACATCTCCGGATAGGGTACATTCTCGTACAGGGTCACTTCCTGCTCGAGACCGTTGAAATGTATCTTCTCTTTCAGGGCGTTTTCCAGTGTGCCATTGCCCACGATGATGAGCTTGAAGGGCTTTTTGCCCCGTATCTTCAAAAACAGGTCTATGAGCTCCAGCGGCCGCTTTTCCGGTGAGAGACGGGAGACATTGCACAGCACGACATCTTCCGGTGCATAGCCATGCTCCCGGCGGAGAGCATCCCGGTCCACACTGCGGAAGTCCTGCTTCAGCACCGAGGTATCCAAGCCCACCGGGGCCACCGTGATACGCTCCACCCCCAGCGCTTCCAACTCCGCCTTTGCTGCGCTCGTCTTGGCCAGAACAGGGTTATTTTTATAGATGCGCAGCGTCCCGGTCTCGAACAGTATGTTCATCAGCCGTCCTTTCGGCCCATCATTCAGGCTGTGTGCCGTGCCGATGTAGGGTACGAATGCCGCCCCGTGTCTTTTGCACCAGCGGTAGATGTGGGGCAGAAAAAGCTGCTGGTCGCCAAAGCAGAACAATGCCTTCGTCTCTGCATCCAGCGCGGAGACGGGCATCCAGCCGTGGGCTCCCAGATGCCGCATAGGCAGATACCACACCACCAGCCCCGGCACCACGACGACCTTTTCTTCCTCTTCTGAAGGGTCGATGCCCTTATAGATAGTCAGCTCGTGGCCCATGGCAGCCAGCGCACGGCCCAGGCCGACCTCCTGACTGTTGTAGTAGCCGCGCCGCCCGAAGCCGTTTATCATCGTACACAGGATTCCCAGTTTCATTGCTGCTCCTTCCTGTACTTCCATGCCAGACAGAATATCTGCATATCGTCCACAAAATAGCGGCGGAACAGCCGCTTCGGTTCCTTCACAAAACGGTAGAACCATTCCAGTCCATTCTCGCTGAACACCTTCGGGGCGCGCTTGACATTGCCCGCCAGAAAATCCACCGTGGCACCGGCGCAGAGCGTGACGCCCGATGCACAATCGCGGTAATGTTCGCTGACCCATTTTTCCTGCTTGGGGCAGCCAAAACAGGCCAGCAGGATGTCGGGCTTCACCTTTTGCAGCGTCTCCCGGATGTATGCCACTTCCTCCGGCTTTTTTTCAAATCCCATGCTGGGCGAGAGCGCACCCACCACCAGCCCCGGGTAACGGGCCTTGATATTCTCTGCGGCCTTGTGGGCTGCGTCTTCTTTTCCGCCCAGCACAAAGACCGAGCGGCCCTCTTTTGCCGCACATTCCAGCAACGTCGGCACGAGGTCAGAGCCGGATACCTTCATTTTCAGAGGCCGGCCATACAGCTTTGCAAGCCAGATGAGCGGCTGCCCGTCTACCAGCGTCAGGTCGGCGTCGTTCGTTATTCTTCGCAGCACGGTGTCCTGTTCCATCTTCACCACGACGTCAACATTCACTTCCACCACATAGGCCGGAGTCTGCTGCCGTATCTTCTGCAGCAAAAACTCCACCGCCTCTTTCAGCGTGACATTGTTGACGTAGGTGTTCAGCAACTTTGTTTTTTCCATCGTTCGTTCAGCCTTTATCGTTTAATTTGATGAACCTTCGGCCCAGACTCTTCCAGAGCTGTGGCGGCAGTAAAATCAGAACAACTATCGGCAGCAGCACAGTCGCTGCGGTCAGCGCCTTGAACATCAGGGTTCCCCAGCTGCCTGCCGCCGGCAGAATGCGGCGCAGCATCTCTGCCGCAGCAAATCCCGCTGCCAGCGAAGCTCCATTGCACACCAGTGTCGGATAGAATGTGTGCAGCGGCAGATGCAGACAGTGAGCCGCATACAGCGGTGCATCCACGAAATGTACTACGCTGATCACCAACGTCGTCAGAAGCACTGCATACGCGCCTACCGATGTATACCGCAGCAGAATGTACATAGACAGCACATTGGCCGTTCCCATCAGGATGGTGACGCAGCAGGGCAGCCGCAGCTTCTGGGTCAGCGTGTAAACATAATACAGCGGCTGGACCGCGCCGGTGGCAATATCGCTAAGCAGCACGATGAGCCCGGCCCGGAACAGAAAGTCCGTGTTCTGGCCCGGGAGCCAGAGCGCCATAAAATCATGGCCGCACACAAAAAAGCCCATCACGACCAGGTTGCAGAACCCTCCGGTACATCGCATGGAAATCTTGAGCAGCCCGGTCAGCTCTTCCATTTTATCTTCCGCGTACAACCGCAGGCACCGGGGCCGAAACACCGTACTGATCTTCATGATCATGCCGCTCACGATGGTCTCCAGACTTTTTGCCACTGAGATCTGTCCCATGACCGTAGCGTTCAGCATCAGGTTGGTGATGAGCAGGTCCAGACCACTGTTCAGCAGATTGCCCAGGTTGTTCAGGGCCGTCCAGCTGCCGGTAGAGAGCACTTCCCACACCGCATGAGGCGAAAAATCCTTTACATGGAACTGCAGCTCCGGGGTCAGCTTATGGCAGAGCCTCAAGTTGCCCGCCAGCAGAAGCAGCGCACCCACCGCCGCGGCCAGCCCCACATACCACACATGGGGCTGCAGCAGCAGGCACAGCGCCAGAAGCAGCCCGGCCTGCAGCAAATAGGCCGCACTCTGCAGCTTTTCCGCCAGGTCGATGCGCTCCGAGATAAACGCAGCAGCATCGAACGCCGTGCGCAGCAACGTGAGCAGATACCGCATCAGCACGATAAAAAACAGCAGTTTCACATCTGCCGTCAGCTCCTGCGGAATCTGCAACATCCGGTCCAGCCGGACGATTGCCACCGTACCTCCCGCCAGCAGGACACACGCTAAGATCAGGTCTGCTAAAATCGTTGAAGAAAAATAGCGGTTGGCCTTCTCCAGCTTTTTCTGGTAGTACGCCATCGCGATGAACCGTCCGGCAAAGGCGTTCAGGCCTACCGCCAGAATATCCACATAGCTGATAAATGTGTTCGCCAGCGCCACGAAGCCGTACGCCTCCACGCCGATGTTATTGGTCACATACGGTGTGATGAGAAAATTCATGAGGTAATTGATGCACAACGATAGCAGTGACCAGAACATATTCAGCGCAATCACGCGCCGGGAGCGTTTCATCTCTGTTTTCGTTGCCATGCGTTCCGGTATCCCTCCGCCAAACATTCCGCCGAATGTTTCCAGTTATATTTTTCCTCTACCAGCTGTCGGATATGTGACTGTGTGCCGGTATATGTTTCCTCCGTCCAGTCTGCGGCCCGGAGGATGGCATCTTTCAGTGCGTCCGGCTCTTCGGGCGGGAACAGCAGGCCCGTGCAGCCCCCGTCCGTTTCTTCCTCAAAGGCCGGGATGCTGCTGGCCAGCACCGGCTTGCTGTAGCTGTAGGCCATCAGGAGAGCACCGCTGCCGTAGATTTCCCGATACGGGAACAGGCAGAAGTCCGCCTCCTGATACAGTGCATCCAGCGCTTCGTCCGGCACATGGCCCAGCTGCAAGGTGACACAGCCTTCCAGCCCCTTCTCCCGGATGAGCGCCGCGTAATCCGTGGCATCCAGCTTGGGGAACTGCTGCCCGGCAACGGTCACATGGACCCGGCTGCGTTGTGTTTCCGTCATGCGGGCCAGAGCTTCCAGCAGAATATCCACACCCTTATAGCGGCGCAGGACGCCGAACTGTAAAAACTCCGTTTTTTCCGTATGGAGCTGATGTTCTTTCGGGCTGATCTGGGTGTAACTGCCGTGAGGCGTCACACAGATTTTTTCCGGCGGCAGATGGTACTCGTCCATCAACAGCTGGCGGCAGTATAAGTTATGGACCACCAGAAGGTCGCAGACACGGTAAAAATCGCCGTACAGTCTGCGATCCCGGGGCGACGCCTCATGGGGCAGCAGATTGTGTACCGTATGTACCAGGATCCCACAGTGACGCTTCAGCTTACAGTAAAGAGGTATCTCATACCGGGCATCTTTGAACCCCTGCACGTGCAGGACATCATAGTGTCCGGTGCAGATCTCAGCGGCCAATGCCAGCAGCCCTCCACCGTAACGCATCAGGGCCTCTGCCCTTCCCTTTCCGCCAGCATACAGCTTATCCTTCCACTGCACACCTTCCAGTGGCCGGGGCGCGCCTTTGCGGCAGAAAATCGTGATCTGTTCCTCTGTGCGCAGCGCCCGGCACAATTCCAGCGTATACACACTGCCGGGCAGGAAATGCTCTACCATCAGGACTTTCATTCCATCCTCCTGCCAAACAGCCAGAACACACCATAGCCCAGCACAGCCCCCAGCGTGTTGGTCAGGATGTCGTTCACGTCACACTGACCCACCGCCAATACCAGCTGTGTCGTCTCTATCATCGTGGAGAGAGCCGCCCCGCCCAGCAGCGCCCACCAGACAGAGCGCAGACTGCGGTGCAACAGGGGCAACAGGACACCCAGCGGCACAAAGAGGGCCGCATTCTGCAGTAGATGCCGCAAGACATCCGTATCCTGCATTTTCAGCGCACGAAACAGCTCCAGCTCCATGATGACGGAGGTGTTGTGCTGCCCCTGACGGGACAGCAGAGTCACAAACAGCACCACCAGCAGATAGGTCATCAGCAGAGCCAGGATCGTCTTGTTCATCTCACGCACATGGCCCAGCAAAAACCAGACCATCCCGCAGAGCATGACCACCGCTGTCAGGATGAGCAGAGCAAACAGCACCATGCCGCTGTTCTGCATCGTCTGCACCAGCACCATCACCACACTCCCCAGACAGAGGAACAAAAATGCCACCACGGCCACCAGTGCCGGGACTGCGCGGGGATTGCGGTTGCGGCGCAGCAGCGCCGTCAGTACTGCCGCAAAACCGCCGAGCAAAAAAAGCCCAATCAAGATGAGCTGTATCCCGCTGTGTGTACTCATGTAGCTTCCTTCTCCAATCTTGCTCTGCGTCGGCTCACAGGCCGGGGCTTGTTGCTCCCGACTCCCATCGCCAAAAATAGAAACACCATCTGGTATTCATAGGTGGACATGGAGCGTTCCGTCCAGCCCATGACCATGAACCAGAGCATATATGCCGCGCAGAAAATATAATTTTGACGTTCCAGCTTCCGCATCTGCCGAAACGAGGCCAAGAGCGCAATAAAATACGATGCCAAGCCGAACAGACCCACATTGAGCCAGTATTCCAGCAGCACATTGTGCGCACCTGTGGTCATCGTACCCATAAAGGAGTTGCTGCGGAACGCTGTGTGCAGCAGCGCCACCGCCTGCCGGTCACGCCAGAACATACCAAACCCGTATCCTGTAAAGGTGTGGCTGTTTGTCATGACCAGAATGATCTGCCGCCACAGCGGTGTGCGGCCGGTAAGGGTCGCATCCTTGCCGATAGCGCTCAGCAGCGGCTCCATCAGCGGCAGGATGGTCAGCGCCGCGATCAGGAACCCCACACTGCCGACCACATAGACCAGCCCCAGCGGCAGCCGCCACTCCGGGTCGTTCCGCCCCTCCACGAACAGCAGATAGGCCGCCGGGATAGCCACACAGAACAGCGCTCCCTTTGCGTTGCACAAAAACAGCATCATCCCCTGCACCACGAACAGCATCAGCTCCCAGCGCTGGGGGATCTCCCGCCGTGCGCGCTGCAGTTTGAACCGCGCTATCTGGAACAGGATGCCAACGGAAAGTTCCGCTGCCTCGTTGTTCTTGGTGCGCAGAAATCCGATAAAGTCGTGTTCTCCCTGTTCTTTGGAAAAGATCGTCCCCGGGAAGAGTACACAGTATAACAGCGTCAGCACCACGAACACCATCTGCGCTGTGCAGATGAGCCGCAGGATGTCTTCGCCGTCGTAGCGGTCCGCCATCCAGAGCGCGAACAGGATGGTCACGGTAAATCGGACACAGGTGATGATCTGCTCCGACGGGTATCTCGTCACGAACATCGAGTCCGCAAAAAAGACAACAGCCATACAGTAGACCGCTGTATAGCGCTGTTTGAGGTCCAACAGCTTTATACTCATCACGCCGTCTCTCCCGCTCGAGAACAGCATCAAAACCAGCTGCAGGCCGAACGTGCCATATTCCAGCAGAGTGCTGCTGCTCCCGCCCAGCAGACGGGTGTACCGTCCCGGGAAGCCCATGCTGACCAGCAGGATGAGCACCACCGCTGAATCGATGAGCTTTTCTCTTCGCTCAATGCTTCGGTTTCGAGCGGCCGAAGCCGAGGCGCTTGTGTACCCTGCGCTCCGGGGCCGCATGGGCGGCTCTCCCTGTGCGCTCGACCGCGGCGCTTCGTGGCGCGGGCTTCGGTTCGGGTTCTGGCTCAGATTCGGGTTCGATGGCAGTTCCTGCCTCATCAACTGGCTCTTCTGTAAGTCCCGGCTGGACTGCGGGCTGTTCCTCATATGCCGGGGCGGGGTCTGCTCTATGCTGCTCCGGTTCGGGGACAGGCTGCTGTTCCGGTATCGTTCCATTGCTGCCTGCCTCCTTTTCCTCGGCCTGCTTCCAGCTTCCGTCTTTGCCCATGCGGAGCAATTCCCACATGGCCTCATTGTCGCTCAGGCCGCCCTTTGTCTGGTACAGGTCGTCTGTCAGTTCGTCCAGCACACTCTGGCTCCCTGCACCGGACGGCTTCCAGTCAGCGGCCTTCTCCTGACCGTCCGCCGGGCGAAGCAGATCTTCCGGCAGCGAACCGCTAGTTTCTTTTTCGTCCGTATTTTCGTTCTTTTTCGGTGTGTTCGAAACTGCAGTGCGCTCCGGATAGAACTGGAAGGTCCCCAGAGACTGCGTCTCGTTGACCACACAGCCCAGCACACGCACACCGGATTTATCCAGCTTTTCAATGGCATCCTGCAGAGCGGGCAGCGGCGTCGCATCGTAGCGCACCACAAACAGCACATTGTTCGCCAGTTTGTTCAGGCGCAGCACGTCCGAGGAACGACCCACCGACGAAGCGTCGATGACCACGTACTCGTAGGGCTCCATGATTTTTTCTAGAAGCTCGAACAGCGTACCATCCAGAGGCACGGCGTTGCGCTCCAGTACCATCGGCAGCAGGTCCAGAAAGCCCGTCAGCGAAACGATGGCCTCCTGTGCAGCAGACTCGCCCTTATACAGAGCATTCAGAGTCCGGCTGTAATCCACGCTCCGCAGAAACATTCCGCCCAGACTCGGGGCGCGGGTGTTCAGGTCCAGCAGCAGAGTGCGCTTTTCCATATCCGAAAGCTGCAGAGCCAGGTTCGCTGCCACCGTGCTCTTGCCCTCGCCGTCCTCGGCAGAGGTCACATAGAACCGGTGCTGCTTTTCCTTCGTGCCGAAGCGATTGGTCAGGATATATGCCGCCGAGGCAAAGTTCTGCACAGCTTCGGCATCCGAGCGGTGCTTTTCGCTCAGGAGCTGGGTATTCTTCTGGAAATAGCCGTCGTCCTTCGGGACATTGCCCAGCGTTTCCAGACCCAGAACATCCTCCACGTCTTTCAGGTTCACCAGAGTGGGCCGCATAAGCAGTTCCAGAACTGCCATGCCCACACCGGCCATCAGGCCCAGCAGGCTGAAGATGATCCAGAGGCTGGCATAGCTGCCGCCACCCATCAGGTACTTTGCCTCCGGGGCGTCGATGACCGCCACCGAGCCCACCATCAGCGTCTCCGGCAGGATCGTCCTGCTGGCGTCCAGAATGGCGTTCATCAGCCGGATGCCGGCGTCCGCATTGTTCCAGCTCAGAGTGAGCTGAAGGACCTGTGTCTCGTTGTACCGGCTCACCTCCAGATTCTGGTAAACATCCTTCGTCGAGACCGACACAAGGCCCGTGCTGTCAAGGGCCGCCTGCAATACACGGTTGCTCTTCATCACAAAACTTGCCGCGTCTACCATATCCTCCGCCAGATGGAAGTCGTTGGTGCTCAGGTAGGAGGAGTTGTTGGTAAAGGCTCCCGTCGATGATTGGGAGGTGATGGCAATGGAACAGCTGATCTCATAGCTGGTGTAGTTGCCCTGCAGATAGGAGACACCGCTGAGCGCGAATCCGCAGATGAATCCCAGCAGGCCCAGCGCCAAAATCATCTTCCAGCGCTTGAAGGCCGCATACAGCAGGTCTCCTACACGGAGCTGAACATTGTTCATCGTTTCTCACCGCCCTTTATGACTCTTTTTTATTCGAATCTTCTTCGTTCTTTTCTTCTTTCTGGGCCTCTGCTGCCTTCCGCGCCTTGCGGCGGGCCAGCACGCCCCACAGGAATACCAGCAGCCAGATGACGCCTGCCGCGATGACAGCCAGCACAGCCAGCGCGATGGCACTGCGCAGCGTGAATACCTGCACGTTCCAGTTCTGTTGTCTTGCCGTATCCTGTACGGTAAAGTTATATTTCTTTGCGTTTTCTGCATTCGGCTCACCGCGCACGACATAGTAGCTGCCCTCGGTCAGGTCGGTGAACATCTCGCCGGAACCGTTGGTCGTCCAGGTCTGGATGAGCTGGTCCTGAGCGTTGTACAGCGAGAGCTGTTCGTCTGCCGTGTCACTGCGCAGGACCATATCCACTGCGTGGATGGACACCCGCAGCATCCGGTTGGTGATGGACAGAGCTGCCGTGCTGAGGCCGTCGATACGGCCATCTGCCGCCACCGTCATGGTGTAGTCCGTATTGTCCAGGCGGTAGTTCTCCAGCGTCTGCTGCTCACGGATGTGATAGGTCGTGCTCTTGTCCAGGTCGGTCAGCAGCACATTGCCTGCGGCATCGGTCGTCACCGTCTGAGTGATGCCAGTGCGCTCGTTGCTCACAGCAAAGGTCACACCTTCCAGCCCGGTGGAGTTCAGTTCATCGGTGACGCTCAATGCGATTTTGGTCTTCTCTGCGTCGATCTCATGCAGCTCCGGATCCTCGCCGTTCTTCTTCTCCACCTCGACATTCAAATCTTCCTGCATGGTGGTGTAGTAGTTCGGTGCGGTCTGCTGCTGCACGGTGTAATTGCCCAGATACAGCTCCTTGCTCTCGCCGTAGCCGTTCTCATCGCAGACGATGGTATCTGCATACTGGCCCTGCGTATAGCGCACCGTGCCGTCCTTGGTCACGATGTCCTCAGCCGCGATGACGCGGAATGTACCGCCGCCCACAGGCAGCTGCGTCTCGGCGTCGTTCATTTGGATACGGATGATGTTTTTGCAGGGCGACAGCCGGATCTGCACCACATAGGGGTCGGGCCAGTCGTACATCCGGTTCACATCATAATAGGTGTCCCCCGCCGCATCGTAGCCCTCCGGCTCGGTCAGCTCGTGGAAATAGTAACTGCCCTGCCAGATCTTTTCCGGCAGATAAAAGACGCCTTCCTCGGTCGTCTCATAGTCGCGGTAGTTGATTTTTTCCGGATAATAGGTATTCAGGGTCTGCAGGCTTCCGTTCTGCAGATGGGTCGTATCGGTGCGGTACAGCTCGAAGGTAACGCCCGCTTCCGGGATGCGCCGCTCCGTCTCATCATCGACCACTTCTACGAACACGGCGGTCTTAATGCCGTCCTCGCCGTAGCCGCCTCCACCGCCGGTCTGGATGATCTGCTGGTCGAACTGACCGTTGCCGTCTCCATCACCGTCGCCGGTGCCGCCGTCATAGTACCAGCCGCCGGGGTCGTTATTGTTCCAGCCGGTGCCGCTGGACGAAGGCCCTTCGCTGGAAACGGAGGACGCCTCCTCATAACCGGTGTAGTCGCTCAGAAGATAGAGACCCAGCAGCGCAATGATGAGCACCAGCACAAACACAAGGCCGCTCATCATATCGGTGGCCGGCTGCCAGAAGTTGTACTCCTCATTCGGTTTCTGTCTGTGTCTTTTCATCCTGCGTGCCCCACTTTCAGAATCTTGGCGAACTCATCCACCGACAGCGGTCGGGAGAAGAAATAGCCCTGTCCCTCGGTGCAGCCTGCCTTGCGCAGCACATTGAGCTGCTCTGCGCTCTCGATTCCCTCTGCCAGCAGGTTCAGCCGGAGCGTCCGGGCTTGCACAAAGATACCGGGCAGTGCGTTCGTCCGGTTCTGCATCTCGGCGCTGCACAGGTCGAGCTTGAGCACGTCGGTGCCGATGTCGCCCAGAGCACTCAGCTCCATATAATTTCCATCAAAGCCGTCCAGCACGACCCGGAAGCCCATCTGCTGCAGCTGAGCCACTGTCTCACTCAGAACGTCGTGCGTTTCCAGATAGGCAGTTCTCGAAATATCAATGTCCAGATATTTCGGCGGGATACGATATTTCTTCAGCATTCCCGAGAAGAATTCTGCCACATCAATGGCCAGAATATCAGTCTTGGTCACGTTGACCGTAATAGGCATCGGACGGACACCCTCGTCGATCCACACCCGGATGGTCTTGCACACTTCCTCCCAGATATACTGGTCCAGCTTCGTGATATAGCCGTTGCTTTCCAGTACCGGGATGAACACTGCGGGCGAAACGACGCCCAGTACCGGGTGGTTCCAGCGCACCAGCGCCTCGGCACCGATGACCTTGCGGGTGTTCAGCTCATACCGCGGCTGCAGGAAGAAGGTGAACTCGTTCTTGCGCAGGCCGTCCAGGATCTGCGGCATCAGTACGCGCTCGTTGCCGCCATTTCCGCTCATGGCTTCGCCGGTCAGAGCGCCATTGCCCGTGTTCTTGGGCAGACGGTCCAGCAGTTCCAGGATCTGCCGCACCTCGCGGCGGCTGCTGTAGCGGGCCTGCTCGTCCGTGGTGGGGATGACCGTCTTGTGGAACTCTTCCAGGAACAGTCCCGTCTCGCGGTTCATGATGTTCCTCAATACATTATTTATAATATTAAACAGGATAGACAGGATAACGCCTGCAATGGAGGTATAGAATGCCGTATCGATACCGGCCAGAATGGACTGCACGCTGCCCAGAGCAGCCTCCACCGTGACGAAGCTGATGTTCCGCAGGCCCAGCAGCAGACCCACGAAGGTGCCCAGAATGCCGAGGCCCGTCAGGGTGCCGGGGATCTGGGCGATGACGCCTCGCCATGTGTACAGCGCAAGGACATCCTCGTTGAGGACCTCATCGATGTCGCTGACGATCTGCCCCGTCTCCCGCTGGTGCTGCACTTTCTCGCGGTACTCGCCAAACAGCTTGTCCAGCCGCTTCTGCTGGAAGAAGCGCTCGATCCGCAACGCCGCGACCCACGCCGAGCTGCCTTCGGTCCCGGATGCCTTGCGGATGCCGTTCTGTCCGTTCAGCAGTCCGCCCGTAAACGAGATCGTCGGCAAAAGGCCATAGATGCACCCCGCCAGTGTGATCATACACATAAAGCCGACGATGACCATGGAAAGCAGGTCCGGAGAATACGCTGTGAGCACAATACCGCTCACAAGCAGCACTGCCACAGACAGGTAGGAAAACAGCCTCATACTTCCATCCTTTCTCACCATTGAAAGCGCAAAAGAAAAAGGCTGCAATAGTATCTTCCCCAAAAATAAGGGAAAATCCTTTTGCAGCCGAACCACCTTTTGGTTTTATAAAACAACTTCCAGAAGGCTTCAAACTTTGCGTCCTTGACTCACATCAAGTTTGCCCAGATAATTCAATTATATTAAAGGAGCAAAGTACCCTTACGATTACAAAAGACGCACTACTCACCTTATTCTAGTGCTTATGATACCATTCTTAAAGTTCAAAGTCAATACAAAATCTCTTTTGGCAGACTTACTAGCAATTCAACTTTTTAATGCAACAGCAGCAGCGTTGAATTGCATATCGCAAATATGCTGTTATCATGTTGTGTTATTTTCTTGACTTGCGATAGATTCCGTACTATTTGGTTTCTATTCTACCACGCTTTTCTCTGCCGAAAAGATGCCGGAACGCAAAAAGCCCCCGGAGAGCCTTGGGCAGCTCTCCGGGGGCAAGTTCTATGCACCGGTGTTCCTCACACCGATGCATAGGCATTATTCAATTTCAATGAGGTTGGGATTGACCGGCAGAGCCTTCTGCTGCTGAGGTGCAGGCAGCGTGATGTGCAGGATGCCATCCTCAAACTTTGCGTGGATGTCCTCCTTCTTCACGGTGTCACCCACATAGAAGCTGCGGGCGCAGGTACCGGAGAAAGTCTCGCGGCGCAGATAGCGGCCCTCTTTATCCTTCTCGTCATTGGAGTGGCTGCGGACGGCCTGAATGGTCAAGTAGCCGTCGTTCAGCTCCATCTGAACGTCTTCCTTCTTGCAGCCGGGCAGATCAACAGCAACGTCATAGCTGCCGTCGGCGGTCTGCTTCACATCGGTCTTCATCATGTTTGCACCGCGCTTGCCGAAGGTCTCACGCTCTTCACGGTTCATCGCACGCTCCAGCGCACCATCGTTCCAGAACGGGTCAAAGAAATCATCGAACAGGTTTTCATGAAAAATAGTCGGCATAAACATAAATCATTCCTCCAATCCCGGCGTTCGGGTCGGGCAAAAAATTTATGAGATGTGCATCAGGAGCGGAGTCTTCCCGGGAGCCTTGCGGCTTCCTCATGCCCCTCTCTCCTGAGCACGGCTTAATTATAGCACATACTTTTAGCACTGTCAAGCATAGAGTGCTAAAATTCACAAAAGAATAATACTTTGATAAAATCTCATGCAATCTTTTCAAAAATCAGTCGTATCATCGTCTTTATTCAGCAAAAGCGCCCGGCACAGCAGTTCTTTGCACCGCCTGCGATTTCTCTGTATTTCAACGCTTACTCCACTTCACTCTTGAGCAGTTTCAGTGCCTTATCCATAGGCACACAGTCAGCATAGCGGTCCGGCCAGAGAAGCTCATTATAATAGCGATAGCTCTGCTCCCCTGTCACACTTTCTATAAGCAGAAAACGATTCTGAACCCTCTCTCCCCGTTCATACTGTATAGAAGAACGGTTTTGGAGGTGTTCCGTATGCTGTTGACCCTGCTGCAATTTTTCGCGTCCAAATTCCTCGTGCTTGCGCTCCATCTGGAAGCGGGCAGTTTCCCCCGCCCGCTGAGTCCACAGGAAGAGATCAGGGCCTTCGCCGATCTGCGGGCCGGTGATTCATCCGCCCGGGAAAAGCTTATCCGCCACAATCTGCGCTTAGTGGCGCACATCGCAAAGAAATACTATGCTCTCCCCTCTGAGCAGGACGATTTGATTTCCATCGGCACCATTGGCCTGATGAAAGCCGTGGACACCTTCGACTCCACCCGCCGGGCGCGCTTCTCCACTTATGCCAGCCGGTGCATCGAAAATGCTATCCTCTCCCCAGCGCACTTTGGGATGGAAAAGAGAATCCACCTCTTTCACGCAATGAAGCATCTACGTCAAAATGGATTTTTTGGAGCCGAGAGAGCGGTTCCTTTTTTCTGCTTCAGAGGGTGTCATGTGAGGGTTGTGGTCTAACCCCTCTATACATCTTGCAGGTAACTTTGGCAGGCCCCCGCACCACCGTAGAGGCGCAGGCGTTCTACCGTATGTACCATTCTTACGCCGGCATCCCGGACCCATGGGACCGTCTGCGTTGGTGCCGCTATGGTCTTGACCTGCTGCAAAAAGAGGTTGCTGCCATGGTGGGCATGGAGGAATGGCTCTATCAGAATCTGGAAAGCGGCACATTTCACCGCAGCTTTACGCCGGAACTTGCGGACAAGCTCGCCGCCCTTTACGGCATCCCGGTGGAGGACATTCTGGACGACTACACCCTGTTTCTGCACCGGGGCGGAGGAGCCTTCCTCCGCAGATACCGGGAGGCAAAAGGCTGGAGCCGTCAGCAGCTTGCCGACCATGCAAAGGTCAGCCGGACAAGCATCCGCTGCTGGGAGAGTGGACAAAAGACCATCAGTCAGAAGTGCTTTTGCCACCTGGTAGAAAACCTTGGTTCCGATTTTCCATCTATGCTTCGCATGTGAGGTATGGCAATTTTTCTCCGGCCAAACGAAAAAGCTCGTCTGCAAGCCACGATATGTGGCAGCGCAGACGGGCTTTCGTTATGGAATCATTCTGTTTCAATTATTCTGATATTCGCTCTGACTTACATGGCGTTCCGTAAAACACGCAGTCGTTCTTCAAACGTTGCTTTCCATGCCGGATGCTCGGAGAATACGGTGTGCTCCACCTGACGGACTTGGTTCAGTCCGATGTTCCGCACCGCTTCCACTGCAGCATCTTTTTGGCTCAGATGGCGTTTTCCCACGGTCAGACAGTTTGCGCCTTCTGGCGTGTCGTACTGCTGAAACGCCCGGTTGAAGTCCATCAGGTCGTGCAGACGGATGGGGTGATTGGTTTCGTTGTCTACCAGCAGACCCCAATTTTCCCAATGACGGTCGGTATTGCCCACCAGATAATCCAGAATGTTCATCATATAGTAGCCGGGAGCATCCAACTCTAAGATCTTATCCAGCGTGTTCCAATCACGGTTCGTGCAGTAGACGTCATAGGCTGCATAGGTCACAAGACTGTATCGCTGAGATGTCATGATTTTGCTGATAGAAACCGGCTCATTTTCAAACATCCCCTGCTCATACAGTACCTGATGGCAGTCAAAGCACCGGCAGATTTTGCTTGCCAGCACTTCACGTTCCACCGCATCCCTGCCGCCATCCTTGTAAAGATAGAATCCATCCTCTTTGCGCACCCACGCCTTGGGGTACAAGCCGCCCGTAGACAGGTCATTTGCCAGAAGATGGGCGTTTGTCACCGTCATTTGGTGCCCCCGCAGCGCAATATCCACAAGCGCATTGCTTAAGGAGTGTGCGAAAAGGTTGATATCCTCGAATCGAATCTTCTCGTTTTCTTCTTTCACCCAGAACACATCCAGCAAAGACAGACAATGGTAGGATAATGCAATCTGTGCTCGTTCCCTGTCCGTAACACTCTGAGATGCACCGATACTGTTCAGGATTTCCTTGGCGTAGGTGCGATCCAACGTCAACATCCGGGAGGCGCACCAATAGTAAAAGTTCGTTACATTATTGATGCGCTCGTCAAAATCATCCGATTCCACCAGAACCAGATCATAGGGCATGAAATCCTCGAGGCAGACCCTGCATTCCCCTGTCGTGCTGAGTTGTGCCACACAGCTTTCCCGGTGCATGATCTCGTAAAACATGGTTTTCATCCCTCCCTGCGTTCTGTGTCTTGCTCTGTATTTATATTACCTTCTTTTTTCACGGGACGCAAGAGCTTTTACTTTTCAAAAAGCTTTTTCTGCTGCTCCATCAGGACGGTTTCGATACGCTCTTTCAGCAAAAAGCGGAACTGTTTTGAGTGTTATGCAATGCCATAGGATACCATATTGGCCGCCAGCAATCAATGATTTTTTGTCAGCAAAATTCCAAAAACTTATGTAACACAAAAAGCCCCACGCTCAACACTGCCTCTGAATCTGACCGTCTCTGGTCAGAGCAGAAAAGCATATGTTGAGCGTGAGGCTTTGTTTATCGGCTCGGCTGCCAGCCGGGCTTTTGGTGTTCCTTGGGTTTGTAAGTTCCTTTGGTAGTATCGATCACCGCCTGCAGCAATTCGAGCTTCTGCCATGTGGGGCAGTTCAGACGGTCGATTTTTTCGATCACATAGTTGGCGTGGGCGGTTGCGACCCGTTTTCCGAGTTCGTCCCATCCCTCTTTCGTTTTGGGGTAATGTACCACCACTTCAATGGGGGCACTCTTTCGCATGGCTCACTCACCTCCGGTTACATCGCTATCACCTCATTTTTACGGGTTACTGGTTGTCCGCTATTCGCTGCGGTTTCCGCTCAGAACATTCAGAGCCAGACTGACCAGCAAAGCCATATCAATGCGGAGCATTTCAGCCTTGCTGGCATAGCCCATAAAGCGTTCGATGCGGGATTTATCGATTGTGAAGATCCGCTCCAGAAGAATCATGGACGGTTCTTCAAAGGCCGGGTTGGAATCCACCAGCACATGGGTGGGCTGGTTTTTCTTCTTTTCCGTCCGGGTGGTAACAGTTGCAACGATCAATGTAGGCGAATGACGGTTTCCAATGTTGTTCTGCAGAACTACCACAGGGCGCTTCCCGCCCTGTTCCGAGCCGATATGCGGCTCCATGTCTGCATCGATGTGATCATTTTGATCACATCGATTTACTTTATTGCAATTTCCGGGCTGCCCGCCCACTGCCAGCTTGGTCGATTCATACTCCTTGCCCAGAAGAAACTTCTTTCGTTCCGGGCTGAGATTTCTGCGGCCAAGCTGATTTTTGCAGATCCATGCAAGCGCTTCGTACTTGTTCGCAAACTGGATTTCTTCCACTTCAAACTTGATAAAGCCGTGCTTTTTCAAGATGCGGTAGCGGGTGTGCCCATCCAGAATGTAGCCATTCCATGTGATGATGGGATTCAGAAGACGACCCTCGGCAATGATGTTCTGCTCAAGCTGCTGTTCTTCCTCAAACTGCAGCGGCGGAATTTTGCTTTGGAACTCCGGGTCAATTTTAAGCTGGCTCAGTTTCACGTCGGTTCTCCTTTCCGGTCATTTTCGATTTACAGACAATGGGCTGAACGTAGTAGTCAAACCCATATCGTGTCTGGCAATACGTGCAGACATCCTTGACGAGCTGCCTGGGGTCGGCTCTGCGGAGATGGACGCCCTTTGCGTCCAAAAATGCCCCTCGGCAGACGGCGCACAAAGTTGTCAGGGTGGATTCATCCACCTTTTTTGTGGTCTTGCGGTTCATTTGCGTACTCCTTTTCGCTGATATATAAAAACGCCGTCCGTGGTTACCCTCGAACGGCGTTTGGAAAAGGTTTTGTATGGTTTCTCTTAATTTGCCCCCGGCACCCCTGAGAAAGGGAAACAATCAAGCGTTGGATTTGCACCACTCCATTGGCCTCTCAGCCACCCCGTCTTCTTTATGACCGGGCCGCGAATTACGGAAGTATCATTATATTGTATACAACAGTCCCAAAAAGCAAAAAAATCCCGCCTGAAAAGCAAAACCTTCGCTTTGCCCTCAGACGGGATGTCTTTCGACACGACTGTTAGCTAAATCAACCAATAAAGACCTCCGAATCTCTTTCTGCTTGGAAAAAGGTTTGGAGGTCTCTTCTTTACAATTTTTTCGGTCACCAGCAGCGTCATGGGACGGCGCAGTTCATCCTTCATGCCGTAAACACTCAGCATCTCTGCAGAGGTTCTTTGTCATATTCGCTGGTATGGAGTGGTTTCACTGGCTGCATTGAGCTTCTGATAACATCCAAAATGGTCTGATCCGCCGGGAGCCACGGAACGGAATCAATGTCATCTTTTGTCAGCCACCGCGCGGCTTCCGCTTCTTTCAGAACAAGATCGCCGGAAATCACTTCACACCAGAAGCAGTCCATGGAAAGATGAAACGCCGGATAATCATACTCGATTGTCCCAACTAGATTCCCCACGGCGATTTCCGTGTCCAGTTCTTCTTCGATTTCCCGCTTTAGAGCCTGCTGCGGGGTTTCGCCCGGCTCGATTTTGCCGCCCGGAAACTCCCACTGGCCTTTATAGTCGCCATAACCGCGGGCAGTGGCGTAGATTTTGCGCTTTTCCTGCATGGAGTCGCAGATCACAGCGGCCACAACACGAATCGTTTTCATAACGTTCCCCTTTTGGATTCATTATAATGGCCGACCGTCAGAAGTCCCACCGACACGATAGAACACCCTGTTTCCTGCTTTTCTTGCAGTAAGCAGCCCCATCTCATGGAATTTCATCACAAACATCCGAATGGTTGCATACGCAGCGTTTCGGAAATCCTTTTCCAGCTGCTTTGTGGTAAACTCCTCTGCACCATAAGCAGACAGAACATACTCCCAGAGCAGCCGCTCTTTTTCTGTGATTTTTCCTTCCGCAAGAGCAGTTTGATATACCTCAAGATCAGTTTTCGGCGGGACTGCATCCACCTGCAGGCGGTTATAGACCTCATTGCAGAAGTAGAACAGAAAGGGAGTCACATCCGTATAGCCGGAAATCAGAGCATTTCTCTCCACGCGTTCGTAGGCTTTGTAATATGCGTCCTTGTTTTCAGCGATGTATCGGGAAAACGGCGTGAACAGTGCCGCAGGATAGCCCTGCTGAACAAGATACCAGAGGTGGAATAGCCGTGCAGTGCGTCCATTCCCGTCAAAATAGGGGTGGTAGTATGCAAAAGCAAAGTGCAGAATGGCAGCCTTATGCAGCTCATTGATGCCGTCATTGGCATTCGCAAAATCGACAAGATATTTCATGGCATCGGGAAGCCGTTCTGCCGGAAGTCCCGGTCTGGGTTCTTCACCGCCCACAATAAAAACCTCGCCATGCCGATAAAAGTGGTTTGGCAGTAATCGATCTTCATCCGGGAGATAATCCCCTGTGCTGATCTGATATAGGTAATGCAGATTCTCCTCGGTGATCGTATTCTGACGATTCGCGATAAACTCCAGTCCGCGCTTCATACCATAGATGCGGGCTTCTTGTTCATCACGAGGGGCATAACCATCGAGGATATAACGGATACTGCTGCGGGTCGAGCGGATACTTTCCGTCAAAATTCCCGTGGCACAGCCACGAATCACATCTCCATCGGCTTATTCCCCACTTCGTCCAGATACGCATTCAAAAATTCCGCTGCAAGGCTGTTGGGACGGATTTCGGGCAATAATTCACAATGCCCTCTTCTTCCAGTTCTTTTTCAATCAATGCCGTACCGCATTCAAAGCAATGCTTCTGAATCATTTTTACACTCCAAACACTGTTTTCGTCAGCCGGATACCTGCTGCCGTCTTCATCGTATGTTCCATAAAGGTTCGGATTGCCTGCTGGTCGTACCCGCTTTCGGACGCATTGACGATATAATCTGCCTCAACCAGAATCTGATAGTCAATGCCGTCGATCTGCGCCGGACTATGGTGGTGCCCTACCAGATAGGCCACCCGGTCGATCTGTGCCGCTGTCATGCCGGTATCCGCCAAGAACTCCCGCACCAGCGGGGCACCCTCCTGCTCCTGATATTTACCATTGGTGTTGCCGTACTTTTTGCGGCAGAGCGGGCAGGCGATATCGTGGGTGATGACCGCCACCTCCAGAATAAACTGCGTGTCTGCGTCCAACCCCTCCAGCTCACCAATGGTTTTGGCATAGGTCCACACACAGCTCAGGTGCGTGATGTCATGGATATTCCCTTCGGAAAAGGCGATCATCTTTTCCATGATCTGTGCAATGGTCATCATTTGTTTCACTCCCGTTTTTAATACTTAAATGTTCACCTTGATAAACGCGAATTTTACAGGGTATGAATGATATGAGAAGCAAGTTCTGCATTTTCTTTGTCTACAAAAATCTCTGTAATATACTGAGGCTTTATTCCAAAAGTCCCGATTTGTGCTCGCATCCGTGTTGCGTCAAAAACACTTCGCTGATTCACATCTTTGGTTTTGCAATAGCATTTGATTCCAGCCGCTGTCAAAGCATCTGTAATACGGTGGCAATAGGTTGAATCCGAAACCGTTGCTACCTGTGACTTGAAGAATCGTTCCAGCATGGTGAACCTCCTATGCAAAAAAGTTGGACGATGAGTACTTGATGAACCAACGTAGCAAATTCCGATTTATCAAATAAGAATTTCCGTCAATTTTTCTCTTGATGCGGCTCGCTTCTAAGAGTAGGAACGAACTGTTCTATTGCCGGAGACGGACCATTCAGGTCGATCTCCGGCAGTATTTTTGTTATCGCCTATTAAAAAACAGCCGGAACGACTTTCTGCTGCGCTACATCGATGATGCCGTATGTATTCAGTCTGAGTTTGGGAATGACCGGAAGGCTGACGAAGGCGAGGGTCATAAAAATGCCGATGTCTTCCGCTACGCCATGTGCCTTGAGGGCATCGTTCAGCGCCTGCATTTTCGCCGCAACGCTCTCTGCGCTTTCGGTGCTCATCAATCCGGCCACCGGAAGCGCAAGTTCTGCCACGACCTGTCCATCTGCCACAAACGCAAGTCCGCCTTTGTTTTTCCGCACAGTGTTGCCGGCCAACATCATATCGGTATCGTTGTCCCCTGCCACGATCAGGTTATGGGAATCATGTGCGATGCTCGATGCAACGGCTCCGCATTTCAGGCTGAAGTTTCCTAAAAAGCCAATGCCCACATGGCCGGAGTGATGATGCCGCTCAAAAACGGCCAGTTTTACGATGTTGTGTTCCGGGTCCACACCGGGAGCTTTGCCCGGATGCCGTTGGAACGGGATGATTTTTTCCTCCGTAAGCAGCTCGCCCCGGTTCAGGCAGATGACACGCTCCTGCTCCCCGCTTTCCCGAAGTTCCAGGTCCTGCAGTGTGATCTCATCCAGATCAAAGGAATCCATAACGTGGGAAAATCTCACACGGTCGATGTCAAGCGGTGCGGGTTTCAGCGTTTTTCCGTGCTCGGCCACCAGCGTGCCATTCTTGTAAACCTGTTCGACCGTAAAGGATTCCAGATCCGGAACCACAACCAGATCTGCCCGGTACCCCGGTGCTACGGCACCGCGCTGCTTGAACCCAAAATACTGTGCCGGGACCAGCGTTGCCATTTTGACGGCCACTGCTGGGTCTGCGCCCAGCCGGATCGCTTTACGGATGTTGGAATCGATGTGGCCGCTGTCCAGCAGGTCACCGGGGTGCTTATCATCCGTCACCAGCATGCAGCGGCTGCAATAGGGCTCCCGGAACAGCGGCATCAGGGCCTCCATATTTTTGGCAGCCGTTCCTTCCCGGATCATGATGTATTGTCCGCGCCGGAGTTTTTCCATGGCTTCCTCGATGTTGGAGCACTCGTGATCGGACTGAACGCCTGCCGCAATATAAGCATTCAGGTCCTTATCGCTCAAGAGCGGTGCGTGGCCATCCACGATCTTTCCCGTTTCGGTGCAGTCGCGGATCTTCTGCAGGATCTTCGGGTCACAGCGCACCGTCCCGTAGGCATTCATCAGCTCTGCAAGCCCCAGCACGCGGGGATCGCCGTAGTAAGGCCGGAGCTGTTCTGCGTTCAGCACCGCACCGGATTCATCCAGATCCGTGGCCGGAACACAGGAGGGCAGCATGAAATAAACCGAAAGGGTCAGATTTTTTGTCGTTTCCAGCATAAAATCCAAGCCTTCCAGCCCCGCAACGTTCGAGATCTCGTGTGGGTCTGTAACCACCGCAGTGGTACCGTGGGGCAGCACTGCCTGCTCGAAAGCCGGACCACAGAGCATGGAGCTTTCGATGTGGATATGCCCATCGATCAGGCCCGGGCAGACATATTTGCCGTGCAGATCAACTTCTTTCCGGCCGTGATACGTGCCCACGCCCACGATCCGGTTTCCGCTGATGGCAATGTCAGCGGTGTCGATCTCATCGGTAAACACATTGACGATTCTGGCATTTCTCAAAACCAGATCGGCCAGAGCATCTCCTCTGCCTGCCGAGATCCGGCGTTTCAGTTCATCGGACTGCATAGAAACATCTCCTCTCTCTGAAGTTCGATTTTCTCACCTGTGGATCGGTTCTGCCATTATTCTACCACGCCTTGCCGCTGCGGAAAAGATGTCGGGAAACAAAACTGCCCCCGGAGGGCTTGTTGCGGCTCTCCGGGGGCATCTTATGTGCGTTGTGCCTTGGCGCACATGACCGGCGTTTTACTCGATTGCAATCAGATTCGGGTTCTCAGGCAAAGCCTTCGTCTGCTGAGGAGCAGGCAGCTCGATGTGCAGGACGCCATCCTCGAACTTTGCGTGGATGTCTTCCTTCTTCACATCGCCCACGTAGAAACTGCGCGCGCAGGTGCCAGAGAAGGATTCGCGCCGCAGATAGCGGCCCTTCTTATCCTTTTCATCGTTGCTGTGGCTGCGCACTGCCTGAATGGTCAGGTAGCCGTCGTTCAGATCCATCTGAACGTCTTCCTTCTTGCAGCCCGGCAGGTCAACCGCTACTTCGTAGCCGTTGTCCGTCTGTTTGACATCGGTCTTCATCATGTTTGCACCACGCTTACCAAAGGCACCACGAGCCTCACGGTTCATAGCACGTTCCAGTGCAGCGTCATTCCAGAACGGATCGAAGAAATCATCGAACAGGTTTTCATGGAAAACAGTCGGCATAAGCATAAATCATTCCTCCAATCCCGGCGTTCAGGTCGGGGCAAAAAATCTGAAGCGTCCACTCGGAAGAGCTTTCCGGAGAGCCTTGCAGCTCTCCTTTTGCCCTTCCTCCTGAGCACGCCACTGTTATAGCACCGTTAATTAGCAATGTCAATAGAAGAGTGCTAAAATTCACGAAAGAATAATACTTTTATAAAATCCTATACAATCTTTTCAAAATTCAGTCGTATCATCGTGTTTTTATCATTTCTGCCGGTACATCGGCGTAGACAGATATTTCATGCCGTTGTCCGGGACGATGACCACGATGTTCTTTCCCTGATTCTCCGGTCTGCGGCCCACCTGCACCGCTGCGTGCAAAGCCGCTGCTGCCGATGTGCCCAGAAACAGTCCTTCCGCCCGCAGCACCTCATGGGCCGTTTCGTAGGCTTCCTCGGTGCGGACATTGATGCACGCATCGCTCCAGTCTGGCCGCAGATAGTCGGAAAGTGCGCTTTCCGGCACATCATACGCCGGCAAAACGCCATCTATGATCTGCGCATCCGGGTGCTCCGGGGTCAGGCGGGAGTCCGGATGGGGCTGCACCAGAACCACTTGCAGATTCGGGTTGCGGCTGCGCAGATAACTTGCTGTGCCAAAGCCCGTGCCGCCGGTGCCCGCCATGCAAACCAGAATATCCACATGGCCTTCTGTATCATTCATTTCAACTCTTTGATTTCCGGGATGGATGCCGCTGCACCTTTGCGCTGCACGGCAATTCCGGCTGCTTTGGTAGCAAGCCGCATGGCGTCCTCTACTGAACTGCCGCTGCAAAGGCCCGCCAGAAAATAGCCGCTGTAAGTGTCCCCGGCAGCTGTAGTATCCACAGCCTGCACCTTTTCGCAGGGGACAAACAGCCGCCGCTCTGCATCCAGATAGTAGCTGCCCGCACTCCCAGCTGTCAGAAGCAGACGGGTCTGCGGGTATTTTTCGTGCAGCAGGGTCAAAACAGCGTCCGCTTCAAAGGTCTCGGTTCCGGCAAGGGCGCAGGCTTCCACCTCGTTGACACAGAGCACATCTTTTTTACTCCATTCTCTGAATCACCACACCCAGCCATCGGCACAGGGTATCGCCTGCCTGATTTGCGATCTCCAGCACGCGGGCGTGGCTATGCTTGACCGTCTGGATGCCGGTGGCCATGTTGGTGATGCAGCTGACGGCCAGTACCTTCATGCCCATGTAGTTGCAGACCATGGTTTCCGGCACGGTGCTCATGCCCACGGCATCGGCTCCCATCCCCGCAAAGGCGCGAATTTCAGCCGCCGTTTCATAGCAAGGGCCCATAAAGCCCATGTAAACGCCCTCCTTGTAGGCAATGCCCAGTTCATCGGCGGTCTGCTTGGCAAGGTTCCGCAGTTCCAGACTGTAAGGTTCGGTCATGTCCGGGAAGCGGGGGCCGAAGCGCTCATCGTTGGGGCCAATGAGGGGGTTCGTGCCCATCATGTTGATGAAGTCGGTAATGAGCATCAGGGTGCCCGGCGCAAACTCCCGGTTGATGCCGCCGCAGGCGTTGGTCAACACCACCTTTTCCACGTCCAACAGCTTGAACACATAGAACGGGTAGCAGACTTCCTTCATGGAGTAGCCCTCATAGAAATGGAAGCGGCCTTCCATGGCGTAGACTTCCGTGTCCCCCAGCTTGCCAGCCAACAATGCGCCTTTGTGTCCTGCCACCGTGGATACCGGGAAGTTGGGGATATCCTTGTAGGACAGTTCTTCCGTGTCCGTAAAGTCCGCGGTCAGCTTGCCAAGGCCGGAGCCCAGCACCACCGCGATCTTCGGGCGCTTTTTCGTGTGCGTCTTGATATATTCCGCACTTTCCAGTGCCTTTTCATAAAGATGTTCCATACCGTTCTCTCCTTTTCCCAAAAAATTCGATATACTCTCTGGGTTCAGTATATCGGATTTTTCAGGCCGATGCAAGACACCCTTCATAGGGCTTCGGATTTTCTGCGTGCAGCCACCGGCGGAACATCCCGCCGTAACCGGCATGGGGATATTCACGGCCCCAGAACCGCATTTCATGCTGCACTGCACAAAATGTTCTCTCCGGCAGACCCTTTCCGTCAATCAGACCAACTGCCACCGCAGCGGTCATGACGGTATCATCGGTGAAGTGCGATTTCTCGCTCAGCAGCGGAAAATCCTTGTGCTTGTAATTGTTGTGGTCAAATTCATAGGGACTGCCCACGATGTCACCCAAGATCGCTCCTAACATGGCTGTTTCCTCCCTTACCTATGATGCCGCTTCTGGAAATCAGCTTCGATTTGTTCTTTCCACTCTGCGCCGATGGACGCGCAGCAGGGTGCTTCCCGCATCCGGGAGACTGTCTCGCTGACAACGTGGTAGTTGACTGCCACGCCCTGCGCATCGTTCTCGAACCGCACCGCCCGGTCTGCCCCGATGCCGAAGCGAGCGGCCTCCTGCACGGCGTCCATGTTGGCACCGAGGAACAGGAACTCCCAGCCGTACTGCTCTTTTTCCCGCTCGATCATCCGGCGGATCTTCTCATAGCTAAACCGTTTGCTGGCGTTTTCCAGCCCGTCCGTGGTAATGACAAAGATGACCTTTTCGGCGCGCTCACTCTCCGGCAGATGGCGCTGAATGTTCACCATCTTCTCCACGCCGTAGCCAATGGCGTCCAGTAGCGCCGTACAGCCCCGGACGTAGTAGTCCTTTTCGGTCAGCGGTGCAACAGCCTTCAGCGGAAAACGGTCGTGCAGCAGCTGCACCTCATGGTCGAACAGGATCGTGGTCACATTGGCCTCGCCCTCCTGCTCCTTCTGCCGGGTCAGCATAGCATTGAACCCGCCGATGGTGTCCTGCTCCAGCCCGCCCATGGAACCGCTGCGGTCCAGAATGAAAACAAGCTCGGTAAGATTTTTCTTCATAATAATTGCCCTCCGTTTTGTGGTGTATCGCTTTCGTTGGCAAAAGGATACCACAAACCGGAGGGCAAAAGGTCAACGGGCAGGCGACAAATCATGCCCCCAACTGCTCCTGATCGTATTCAAACAATAGCGTATGGAAAACGTACTTTGCCGACAGCCCGAATGCCGGAGTACACACGGCTCTGCCCAAATCGCAACGGCCGATGGCTTCGCAGGCGGCGGTCAGCTCCTGCTCCCCTGCCGCCTGATAGATGGCACGGCTGGTGCCGCTGCCCTGCAAAAGGTTCCGGTTCGCCGGGTTGACAATGGCATCCGCCGCCACTTTGGTGATGTCGTTGCGGATCATCAGAAACGGCATGGTGGTTTCTCCCTCACATGGTTTTCTTCATCCTATCACATCCGGCGGGGCGGTGCAAGGGGTGCTCTTGTTTCCTGTCCGCGCAGCTATTATAATAATAGGTACCGAAAGAAGGTGAGCTTCCTGCACGACATCTGGAATCCATGGCACGGCTGCGTCAAGTGCAGCGAGGGCTGCCAGAACTGCTACATGTATTTTCTCGACCGGATGCGGGACCAGAACGGAGCCGAGATCTACAAAACGAAAAGCGGCTTTTCCTACCCGCTCCAAAAAGACCGCACCGGACACTACAAAATCCAGAGTGGTGAGCAGATCCGGGTCTGCATGACCTCGGATTTCTTCTTGGAAGAAGCCGACCCGTGGCGGGCTGAGGCGTGGGACATCATGCGCCAGCGCAGCGATGTGGTGTTTTTTCTGCTCACCAAACGGCCGCAGCGGGTACGGGAGTGCCTGCCGCCGGACTGGGGCAGCGGTTGGGACAACATCTTTTTCAATGTCACCTGTGAAAATCAGCGCCGCGCCGATGAGCGCATTCCCATTCTGTTTGACCTGCCTTTCAAGCACAAGGGCATCATGTGCGCGCCCTTCATCGGGCCAGTAAGCATCCGGCAGTACCTTTCCGCCGGGCAGATCGAGCAGGTCATCTGCGGCGGCGAAAACTACGATGGTGCCCGCCCCTGCAATTTTGATTGGGTCAAGTCTCTCCGGCAGGAATGCGTGGATGCCAACGTGACCTTCTGCTTTATCGAGACCGGCACCGTGTTCATCAAGGACGGCAGGCGCTACCACCTGCCAAACAAGCAGCTGCAAAGCCGAATGGCCTGTAAATCCGGCATGAATTTTCAGGGCAGGCCCATTCATTTTGACCTCGTGGACGACTGGGGCTACCCCATCCCGCAGGAAGATCTCTATGTGCCCCATTTCCGCGCAAACTGCGAGACCTGCGGCAGCAAGTTGATCTGCAACGGCTGCAGTGACTGTGGAAAATGCTTATAAAATAAAGGAGTTCTATGAAGAACCAGAAGAAAAAATCGTTTCCCCTCAGAGTGTTCCTCTGCCTGCTGGCTGTTTTGCTGGCCGTCTGCATCGCATTCGGCGTTTACGTCAACGATTACTACCACGCCGACCCCGCCGCCGAGGATGCACTGGTATCGGATGACGTGGTGAGCGTCACCAAGCAGAACGGCAACTGGGTCTTTGCGCCGGAATCTCCCACCGCCGGGCTGATCTTCTATCCGGGCGGCAAGGTGTAAAACACCGCCTATGCTCCTCTCCTGCACGACCTTGCCGAGGACGGCATTCTGTGCGTGCTGGTAAAGATGCCCTGCAATCTGGCCGTACTGGACATGAACGCGGCGGACAGCATCCCGGAACGTTTTCCCGAAGTTACCGACTGGTACATCGGTGGGCACTCGCTGGGCGGGGCCATGGCGGCAAGCTATGCGGCCAAGCACACCGATGAACTGGACGGTCTGGTGCTTCTGGCCTCTTACTCCACCGCCGACCTGACCGACAGCGGCCTGCGAGTTTATTCCACTTACGGCAGCGAGGACGGCGTGCTGAACCGCGAAAAATACGAAGCCGACCGCATAAATCTTCCGCAGGACACTACCGAAACGGTCATTGACGGCGGCTGTCATGCCGGGTTCGGCAGTTACGGTGCGCAGAATGGCGATGGCACACCCACCATCTCTGCCGAGGAACAGCAACAGCAGACAGCGGATGCACTGGCGGCGTGGATGAATCTTCAATAAAAAGCAAAATATCCCGACCATTTTCCTGTATGTCACAGGAGAATGGCCGGGACTATTTTTATTATTCCGCGAACCAGCACTCAATACAAATGGAACTTATGGCTGATCTGGTGTGCAATTTCATCCGGCAGCGGGCGGAAGCCGATGCAGGTCAGGGTCATGCCTTCTCCGTTTTCATCAAATTCTTCCGGCTCCAGCTCGGTGTGGCAGGCATCCCGGATAAGGAAGAAGTCTTTGTTTTTCACAAGCCCCAGTTCTTCGGCAATGGTCTTTGCTTTCAGCAGTTGATTGCGGTTCTTTGCCCCGCAGATAGTTTTGGTAAAAGAGCCATCGAACCATTCTTCATAGGTTGCTTTCTCCAACATGATTTCTGCCCGATAGCCGGTAATTCCTCCGTCTTTCTCGATGGGTTCCACGCCCTGTCCCATGCCGATGGGGTCGGTGAGGAATGCCAGCGAAGCGTGGCAGCACTGCGCCGCCAGCTTACCGGGAGACATCTGCAGATCTTTTCGTGCAATGATGAGTTGACGCATTTTTTCTCCTTCTTACGACAGTTTGATCTTCAAATCTGCCAGCAGATTCACCACTTCCGGCAGGGAAAATTTCGCATCCTTCAGGCGGCTGCCCAGAATGTCCACCTTATAACCGGCGGCATCCCGGAAATCCGCCTTGCGCAGGTCACACTGGTAGAATTCCGTTTCGTGAAGTTCCACGCCCTTGAAATTCGCCAGCTGCATCTCGCATTTGGCAAACATGGAGCCGACAATTTCGTTGCCATCCGAAAAGTCGAAGCGGTTAAAGTTCATTTCGGTGAAGGTGTTATATTTCAGACTGCACTCTTTCAGCGTGTGGATAGGGTCCGGGAAGGCACCGTTGGACATCAGCGGTGCCCACTCAATTTCATTCAGGCGGCAGTCCTCAAAATCCAGCGACTGCACCGAAGAATGGGTGCTGCGCAGACCTGTGATCTCACACCGCACGAATTTGCACTCATTCAGCGTGGTATGATCCAGTTCGCATTTGGTAAAGGAGCAATCCACAAACACGCAGTCGGTAAAGTCGCAATCCTCAAAAGTCTCCTCGGTGAACGACAGGTCAGCAAACCGTTCACCTTCACAATAACGCTCTGTCATAAAATTCTCCTGTCAGCGCAGTTCTTCCAACAAGGCCGTGCAGCCTTCCAGCACGTCCTGCCAAGTGGCCTCAAAGTCCCCGGTATACCACGGGTCGGCCACATCGCCGGGGCGGCGGGTATGGTCCATCAGCAGAGACACTTTATGCTCCGGGTCGCTGCCCACAAAACGCGCCATATTGCGCAGGTTGTTGTGATCCATGGCGATCAGGTAATCGTAGGTTTCGTAATCCCTCCGGGTCATCTGCCGGGCGGTTTTATCCTCGCAGGAGATGCCGTGCTCGGCCAGTTTCCGCCGGGCGGGCGGATAGACCGGGTTGCCGATCTCCTCGGTGCTGGTGGCGGCGGATGCGATTTCAAATTTATCAGAAAGCCCGGCTTTGGCCACCAAGTCTTTCATTACAAATTCGGCCATTGGGCTGCGGCAAATGTTCCCATGGCAAACAAACAAGACTTTTTTCATCCCTCAAATTCTCCCGAAAAGTGGCTTGATTCCTAGGTTTTTCGGCATTCGCCAACGCCCAAAGAAATTCAACCGCCGTCTATTTACTATCATTTTCATAGCATAAAGTAGTATAAAATCGCATATCTTTTCTCGCAACAGTAGTAAAAATGGTAGTAAATTCAGGCTCAAAATGCAATTTACTACTCGGCATTTACCACCCGTTTCATCTCTGTTTCCACGTCATCGTACTGCACATGAGTGTAAGTATTCAGGGTGACGCCAATGTCAGAGTGTCCCATCAGATATTGCAGAGTTTTAGGATTCATACCGCTTTTGGCCATGTTGGAACAAAACGTATGTCTGCAAACATGAGGTGTGATGTTGGGCAGCTGTTCCCGATAGAGCTTGTTGTAGCTTGTACAAATGTGGTTGAAGTAGTGTTCCCAGTGCATTGCAACGGTTGGGTTCCCGTTCTGGTCAAGAAAGAGAAAACCGCATTTACCGTCAACCATCGGCTCATTCTTGGGACGAGGCCGATTTTCAATAATGCGCCGGAAGCACACATACACATCATCCGTCATAGGAATCACCCGCTTACCACAGTTGGTCTTGGGTTCCTCTATCACATACCGCATATCCATTGTCCGTTGTAGCTGGTGGTCCACATTGATTTTCCGATGTTCCAAATCAATGTCGGACAGCGTCAACCCCACGAACTCTGAAATCCGCAGGCCCGTCTTGAACAGGATATAGATAGCGTCATAATACTTTTTATAACACCCGCTCTCCCGAACATAATTCAGAAAAGCCCTCTCCTGTTTGCGTGTAATTGCCTCTCTTGTCACGCTGTCGTTTACAATGACTGTGGCAAGCTGAAATTCAAATGGATTTTTGTGTAACCAATCATCATCGACTGCCATCTGAAATGCCGGACGGACAACACCTCTGACAGTGTGAATCGTGCTATATCCTCTGCCATCCCTTTGCAGCTTAATCAGCCACAGTTTAGCATCAGAAAGACGCACACTGTTAATCGAGCGTTTCCCAAATTCCTCTTTTTTAAGGATGTTGAGTACAAAGTTATAACCTGTCTTTGTGTTCTGCCGTACACCTGTTTTTAACGAGATGTACTTTTGGACAAGTTCTAAAACCGTTATCTCTCCACCCTGCGGAATCAGTTCCGCTTCCAGCCGCTGCTTGATTTCCCGCTCCTTTTCCCGGAGCGCAAGATCATCCCGCTTTCCAGCCGGAAGTCTGTCACCTTTTTCCAGCTTCCAACTGTACACGAACTGAACATTTCCAGCATTGTCGTAATACTTGTACGCATACCGTCCATCTTTGCGTTGGCTCTCTCCGTTGCGAAGAATCCGCTTCTTTTTATCGCGTCTTTTCTCGCTCATCTTCCCTGCTCCTTTCGTTGTACAAAAAGAGCCTCAGCAACAATATATTGTTAGTATATCATAGCTGAGGCGTTTTTTCCATACGTCACGGATGAGGTCAACCAATTATTTTATGCTGCTACGCACCATTTTGTCAGATTGCCGATAGTTCTTCCAGAAAAGTTTCAAAGCGTTTTCTCTTGATCAGCACTTTTACACCATTCTGAATCACAAAGCCGGAATCCAAATTTTCTGATGCAATTTGCCGCAGCTTCTTTTCTCCAATATTAAAATATTCAGACGCTTCATCAATGGTAAGGCAGAACTTATCCTTGATTTGAACTCCGCCATCCATAGTTACACCGTCCTTTCAATACTCTAAGCGTATAAAATAAAAAATGAGCCAACGGACGGCTGCTGGCAGCAACCCACGGGAATCTCACCCCTGCATTCCTCATGCAGCCCTACTCATTGCCTGCGACGCTCTGAACGCTCGGACTTTGACGGTAAGGGAGTATCAGCCTGCCTGTATGTCATGGCCCACAAGCAGCCGCGCTTGCATTGCGGCATGGTGATGATCGCTCCACTTTTCAGAGAAAAGCATCATGGCGCACCCGCCGTCCGGCTCGATACAGACAGCAACGTATCCGTTTGCCCTATGATGCACCACCATTATCCTGCGGGCATATTTTTCAAGGTGCTGTCCCGAAACGTGGAAAGGGTCAGACCGTTTCGGCTTTGGTTACAATAGAAGAAATCAGTTTGATTTCCAGATGGCGTTTCATGTACTCGTCTATGCACACATGAGGCTGACCGTGCTTGTCATAGAAAATGCCTGTACAGAGCTTGATGATATAGCCTCTGTAATGTCGCAAAACCTGTTCAACTGCATCGGTGTCCCCAGCGCAGGCAGAGCGAATCACCGAGAGCGGCAAAAAATCTCTGCTCGTGTGTTCATAGGAGTTCATTTACGCCTAACCTCCCTCCGGCAAGTGCGCCTTTAGCTTTTTTTCGCAGCTCGTTCAGCGTTTTTGTCCGGTGGCGCTGTACAGCACTCCGGGACATTCCCATGAGGTCGCCAATCTCGCCATCGCCCAGTTCCAGAACGCAAAACAGAATCAGAATGCTTTGTTCTTGCTTTGGCAGAGCGGCAAACGCATTGGCAACAAGTTCATTGTCGATGTGCAGATCACAGCCGTAGGATGAAAATACAAATTCTTCACTTGGATAATGGTCTACACTCGTGAGCTGCCCCAGTTCTTCCAACGAAAGAACGCTGAATGACTTTTCACGGTCAAGCAGACGTTTCTTATTTCGGTGATAGTTCCGGGCCTCATTTCGCAGCACCGCTTTGCAGAACGCATCGAATCGGTACTGTTCGCCATCGTTGCGAGGGATAGCTTCCATCTTCTCACCCCCTTTCCGTGGGGATGTCGGGTGGATTTTTCCCTTTCCGCTAATATGACACCCGAAACACCCGATTCTACCCGCTTTTTTGAAAATTTCCAAAAATATTTTTGAAACAGGTAGATTTTCAGATGGCAATAGAAAAGCCCAGCAGACCGAAAACGGCCAACCGGGCATAACGGCAGTATTAAATGCGCAGAAGCTACATTGTATAGTACATAGTAAAAGCCCTGCTGACCCTGTGCGGGAGCAAGACTTTTTTTGACAGTTCAAAGCTGGGCGGTTTTAAAAAGATAAAAAATAACACGGCAATACCTCCAAAATACCGCCGTGTCGTCCTGCGCTGGCAAACACAACGGTTTTGTTGTGACTTTCAACGCAAAACTTATCAAAAAGAAAAGAGCCGATAACTCGTGTGCCTATTGGCTACGAGTTATCGGCTCTGCGTCTATGCGTCTGGCTCTTTAATAACCGTTACTTGTAAATTTTGTGCTTCAATCAATGTTTGCTGCTTGCACTTCGGACAGTAGAGAGGGTAATTTCTCAAAATTGTATCTTCTCTTATTCTATCACGAGTTTTACTGCCACAAACAGGACATCGTACCCATTCCAAAAACTTCATATATCCACTCTTTATCCCATTACCAAATATAAGGGATTAACCTATATGTATTTGTTTCGTATTCTCTAAACTCATCCTGAAAACGTTCTCTTAAAGTAGCTTCTTCAACATGAATTCTAATAGAGTAGCAAATAATACTGACCGCTAACACCAATACTGTCGCAAACCAGTTTCTTAGCGACAATGCGGTTCCAACTAAACTCATAATGCTTCCCGTGTAAGCAGGGTTTCTGACTTTACGATATATTCCGGTTGTTACTAACCGCTGCTCATCCGTCGTTTGAACATTCAATGTAAATGCTTTTTTTAGTGTTAATACTGCCGTCAAACGGATAGCGATTCCCAATAACATCAACACGATACCAACATATGAGAAAAAATATGGAAGCAGCTTATCACGTATGATGAGAGGACAGTTCTGGCTGACAAACCAAACAGATATATAAAGACAAGTTATAAAATTCACACATAACAGCCACCTTGTTCCTTTGTCGGTTTGTTGCCTTTTTGTTTTACCTTTACCTTTTTGATCTGTGAACAGGAAAATGAAGACTTCTGATGCAATAATACAAATCAACGAAACATTAAAACTATAGTAGAGGAAGTCATTCTGAAATTTATTAAAGTCCCCCATTATTGCGTATTCCTTTCAATAGATTATTTATTTCTTCCGCTTGCTGTTTTGATATATAGTAAAAATAACAATGAATTGAAATCATAGCAGCGATATAGATGAGTGAGTATACAACAACATTTAATGCAGTTGCTCCAAACCACTTACCTATGATTGCTACTCCAATAGCAAAGGGATACAAAAAAAACGTTTCAACGCACAAATGAGAAATATATTTATTGAAGTTGATTTTTCCAACCAAATGATCAATTACCATAGCAACCAAAAGAAATCCGGCCACTTCTAAAATAAAATACAAAAAATCATCTTTTGTATTCCCGCAAATTATATTATAAGCAGTTGCTAACAAAATCATAAAAGTAAACGCCATTGATAATGCAGGAAAATATGTTTTAAACACTTTTGACATAAATTTCGCTCCTTAGTCTGTTCTGTAAGATGGAAATATACTTTCTTGAAATAATTAAATTTTCTCCATTGCTAAGTTCAGCCATCAATCTATGGTTTGGATATGGTCTTACATTCACCAACGCCGTGGTATTTAGCAAGGTTTCTTTACTTATCCGTATAACCGTAGTGTTGGACAACTCATTTTCCACCTCGATTAGGGCCTTTCTGCATTCATACACCTGTTTATTTGTATACAGAAATGTTTTTCTGTCTGTTGTATCAAAATATAATATTTCATCTAATGGTATCAAAAAAGATTTGCCATTCCAAAAGGCTTCTACCATGTACGTATATTGACGAATATACCCAACCATTTTAGATAATCGATTTGTCATCCTTGAATAAGCAATATCTATTTCTGTTTCTTCAAGTTCTTGCCTTTGATGTAATCGCAATTTCACTCAAACCGCCTCCATTCAGTTCAATTATAACGAACACATTAGCGTATTTCAATTTCAAACGAACCAAATACCCTCTATCCCGCTCCAAATGCCCTGTCTGATTAAAAATTTCTTTCCCACAATTTTTTATCGACTTTACGTTTTGTATATTTAGCTTTTTAATAACGGCTATTTGTATATTTTATGTTTCAATCAATATTTGTCGGACGGACAATATAGACGACATGTGACCTCTACGGAAGCCGTAGTCGCAAAAGTTGAAATGCAGACGGTAATCTTTTCGGCAAAGCACTGCACGATATTGATTTTCGTTTTTGCCTTGCTTGTGGTTCCTGTACTGTGCAGTTGCTTTTTGCATATGAACTATAAAGTTTGGTAGTCATTCGTTTTGCATCATTTCGCCAGCCGCTCATGAACTATAAAATGTATATGGGTGATGCAGAATGGCGAAAATTGAGGACTGTCCCGGCTTTGAAACGTTCGGAGCGGATGTCAAGGCAGCACGAAAGGCAAAACAGCTTTCCCGCAGTGCGCTGGCTGACATGATACATTGTGACAGCCGGTATCTTGCAAACATTGAAAACGAAGGCACGCTGCCCAGCCTGCCGGTGGTGATTCAGCTGATAAAAATATGTAGTCTGCCCGTGGAGCGGTACTTCAACCCGGAACTCATGCGGGAAGAAAGTGCGGAACGTCAGCGGGTCAGCCACAAGCTGCAGCTTTGCCCGGAAGAATACTTACCCATCGTAGAGGGTGCCATTGACGGTGCCTTACGAATCCATGAACAGGAAAAAGAGCCCGTGTGCGTCTGATTGTCATGCACGGTCATTGAGAGGATGCAAAAGCGTCCTCTTATTTTTTTGCATTTTGCGGGCAAAACGGAGGTGTTGTGGTGTCATAGTAGTGGGGAAAGGTAACGTAGCAAGCATAGGGAGTGTAGCCACTCCCGGCAGAAATGCTTGCTGGGGAGTACCCCAAACCCCCAAGAAACGAGGTGAAACTATGGCGAACCGAACCCGAAAAATTGTTCTGCGTGTTCCCGTGACGCCGGAGGAACAGGAACTTATCCGGCAGAAGATGGCTCTGCTGCACACACGGAATTTTTCTGCCTACGCCCGGAAGATGCTGATAGATGGTTATGTTGTCCACATCGACACCACCGACATCCGGGCGCAAACCGCCGAACTGCAAAAGATTGGTGTCAACGTCAATCAGATCGCGCGGCGGCTGAACAGCATGGGGCCGCTGTACACACAAGACGTTGCGGACATCAAGGGAGCATTGGCGCAGATATGGCAATTACAAAGATACATCCTATCAAGTCAACGCTGAAAAAGGCACTGGACTACATCGAGAATCCGGCAAAGACGGATGAAAAGATGCTGGTATCCTCCTTTGCCTGCTCCTACGAAACCGCCGACATCGAATTTGAACTGCTGCTGTCACAGGCCATGCAGAAAGGCAACAATCTGGCCCACCACCTGATACAGTCTTTTGCGCCGGGCGAAACCACGCCGGAGCAGGCCCACGAGATTGGCCGGCAGCTTGCAGATGAAGTCCTGCAAGGCAAATACCCGTATGTGCTGACCACACACATTGACAAAGGGCACGTCCATAATCACATCATCTTCTGTGCTGTGGACATGGTGAATCAGCGAAAGTATGTTTCCAACCAACAAAGCTATGCCTACATCCGGCGCACCAGTGACCGGCTGTGTAAGGAACATGGACTATCCGTGGTAATGCCCGGCCAAGACAGGGGCAAGAGTTATGCCGAGTGGGACGCGCACCGCAAGGGCACGAGTTGGAAGGCGAAGCTGAAATCCGCCATAGATGCAGCCATCCCGCAGGCCAAGGATTTTGACGATTTTCTGCGGCTCCTGCAGGAGCAGAGCTATGAAGTCAAGCGGGGCAAGTATGTTTCGTTCCGTGCGCCCGGACAGGAACGCTTCACCCGCTGCAAAACGCTGGGAGAAGCCTATACCGAGGAAGCCATCACCGAGCGCATCAAAGGGCGATTCGTGGAGCGGAAGTTCAAAGAAACCCGTAGAATTTCGCTGCGGATTGATTTGGAAAACAGCATCAAGGTCCAACAGTCCGCAGGGTATGAGAAGTGGGCAAAGCTCTATAACTTGAAACAGGCTGCCCGGACACTGAACTTCTTGACAGAACATGAAATCGAAAGCTACCCGGATTTGGAAAGCCGGGTGGTCGAGATCACCGCCGCCAGCACCGAAGCTGCCGCCGCGCTGAAAGCAGCAGAGTGCCGACTTGCAGAAATGGCCGTGCTGATAAAGGATGTCACCACCTGTAAGGAACTGCACCCACTGTTGCAGGAGTATCAGCGGGCTGCTGACA
>OCRP01000127.1_pt1 | contig 90261 bp, 90 predicted proteins | sample 1538871 | NCBI WGS metagenome assembly OCRP01 (sample SAMN04571731, study PRJEB22368) | human gut metagenome | biome: human gut; material: stool | host: Homo sapiens | place: Luxembourg | collected 2012-09-20 | reverse complement strand
GGCAGCCGTAATCCGGCCAGTGAAGAGACTGTTGCGGCAAAAGATCACACCATCCATATGAACGGTCAGGAGGTTTTCAAATTCGCTATCCAGATCATGGGCAAGACTGCAAAGCGTGCTCTTGCTAAGGCGAATATGAAGCCGGAAGAGCTGGATATGCTGTTCCCGCATCAGGCTAACTACCGCATCATCACCTCCGCTGCTAAGCGTCTGAAGATGCCGATGGATAAGGTTTGGGTAAACGTAGACAAATACGCTAATACATCTGCCGCATCTATTCCTATCGCTCTGTGCGAGGCTCAAAAGGCTGGCGCCCTGAAAAAAGGCGACAACATTATTCTTGATGGCTTTGGCGCAGGTTTGACCTGGGCAGCTATTGTCCTCAAGTGGAGTAAATAATCCAAACATTTTTCGTTTGTCTTAATAGTATTTGATTTTTATCGAAAGTGAGGTAATTTACACGATGAGTAAAATCGCATTCGTATTCCCTGGCCAAGGTTCTCAGACCGTTGGCATGTGCAAAGCTTTTTATGATGAATATCCTGTTGTAAAACAGATTTTTGAAGAGGCTGATGACGCTCTTGGCTATTCCATCAGCAAAATGTGTTTCGAAGGTCCTGCTGAAGACCTGAAGCTGACCGCTAACACCCAACCTGCTATCCTGACTGCCAGCACTGCTTGTGCAGCAGTTCTGAAGGAGCATGGCGTAAGCTGCGATATCGCTGCTGGCCACAGCCTGGGCGAATACAGCGCACTGGTAAACACCGGCGCTCTGAAATTTGCTGACGCTGTACGCATTGTTAACAAACGCGGCCAGTTCATGCAAGAGGCTGTTCCTGTAGGCGAAGGCAGCATGGCTGCTATCCTCGGTCTGGACAGCGACAAAATCGTAGAAATCTGCCGCAGCGTAGAAGCTGAATCCGGCGAAGCAGTGCAAGCAGTAAACTTCAACTGCCCCGGTCAGGTTGTTATCGCAGGTGCAGTTAATCCTGTAAATAAAGCTATCGAAGCTCTGAAGGCTGCCGGTGCAAAACGCGCAGTTCTGCTGCCCGTAAGCGCTCCCTTCCACAGCACTCTGATGCAGCCCGCTGCAGCCCGCCTGGCTGAGGTTCTGGCTCCGATTGAAATTAAAGATATCACTATTCCTGTTGTTGCTAACGTAACCGCTCAGGAGGTTACCAGCGGCGAAGAAATCAAAAAGCTGCTCGTTAAGCAAGCTGCTATGCCTGTTCTCTGGGAAACCAGCGTACGCAACATGGTTGCAGGCGGCGTAGACATTTTCGTTGAGGTTGGCCCGGGCAAGGTTCTGACCGGCTTCACCAAGAAGATTGCTAAAGGCATGATGGCTCTCAACGTTGAAGACGCTGCCAGCCTGGAAAAAACCTTAGCTGAGCTGAATAAATAATTCACCAGGCTAAACTGTCAGCTTCGCAATTCCCCTAAACGTACATGCAGTATGTATTTGTGAAGACTAAATGACAGATGATGAATTGAAGGATAAGGAGAACTTACAATGAAGTTAGAAGGTAAAAAAGCTCTCGTAACCGGCGCTTCCCGCGGCATTGGCCGTGCAATCGCACTGGCTCTCGCTGCAGAAGGTGCTGACGTTGTTGTAAACTACGCAGGCAGTGAAGCTGCTGCTAAAGAGGTTGCTGCAGAAATCGAAGCTATGGGCCGCAAGGCTTTCGTAGTACAGGCAGACATTTCCTCCAACGAAGCTGCTACTGCTATGGTAGATGAAGTTGTTAAAGAATTCGGCCGCATTGATATCCTCGTAAACAACGCAGGTATTACCCGCGATGGTCTGCTGATGCGTATGAAAGAAGAGGATTGGGACGCAGTTCTGACTACCAACCTGAAGGGTGTGTTCAACTGCACCAAGGCCGCTGTCAAATACATGATGAAACAAAAAGCCGGCAAAATTGTCAGCATCAGCTCTGTTGTTGGCCTTATGGGCAACGCAGGCCAGGCTAACTACGCTGCTGCTAAGGCTGGCGTAATCGGCTTTACTAAATCCGTTGCCAAGGAAGTTGCTGCTCGCGGCATTAACGTGAACGCTGTTGCTCCCGGCTTTATTAAAACGGATATGACAAGTGTACTTTCCGACAAAGTTGTTGAAGGTATGCTGACTTCTATACCCTTACACAAATTGGGTGAAACTACTGATATTGCCAAGGCTGTTGTCTTCCTTGTGAGCGATGACGCCAATTATATTACCGGACAGACTTTACATGTTGACGGTGGTATGGTAATGTAATAGGGGGCCCATTTGGGAGACCTGCAACTTTACCTATTGGAAGGAGGTGAATCGTAATGAGCACTTTCGAAAAAGTAAGAGACATCACTGTTGAACAACTGAGCGTTGACGCTGACGAAGTAAAGATGGAATCCGCTTTCATCGATGATCTCGGCGCTGACTCCCTCGATATCGTTGAGCTGATCATGGCTTTCGAAGAGGAATTCGGTGTTGAAATCCCTGATGAAAAAGCTGAAAAAATCCGCACTGTAGCTGACGCTGTTAAACTGCTGGATGAAGAAAAATAATGCTTTACCTGCTTATGTTTAGGGAACCCCTTGAGGGTTCCCTGGCACAAGCTACTCTACTCTAGTCCTGAAATGGGGGATATTTGTTGAAACTACCAGTGCTGAAAATCGGTAAGCTTGTTGCTGAAGTACCGATTGTACAAGGAGGCATGGCTATCAGGCTGTCTACAGCCCGTTTGGCAGCTGCTGTAGCTAAAGAAGGCGGTATAGGACTTATCGCAGCGTCCGGCATGAGCTTTGACGAACTGCGTACAGAAATACGTCTGGCAAGAAAACTTACAGGCGGCAAAGGCATTATCGGTATTAATGCAATGTTTGCGGCAAGAGAGTTTTTAGGTCTGATCACTACCGCTGCACAAGAGAAAATAGATTTAATCGTAGCCGGCGCCGGTTTTTCAAGAGATATTTTTGCCGTCGGACGTAAATATGGTGTCGAAGTAGTACCAATTGTTTCTTCTGTAAAACTGGCTAAGATTTCTGAGAAGCTGGGAGCTTCTGCTATCGTTGTCGAAGGCACCGAAGCAGGCGGTCACCTGGGAACTCAGCAATCTATCAAAGAGATACTTCCGGAGATTGTTAAATCCGTTAATATACCTGTTATTGCTGCCGGCGGCGCTGTCTGCGGCAGTGATGTTGCCGAGCTTTTGAAGCTGGGCGCAAGTGGTGTGCAGATGGGCAGCAGATTCGCTGCCAGTGAGGAATCCAACGGCGCACCTGCTTTAAAAGAATTCTATCTTAAAATGACTAAAGAAGATGTTGTGCAGATTGACAGCCCTGTAGGCTATAAGGGACGTGCTATCCGCAATCCCTTTGCACAGTTATCTTTAGATAATAAAGCCCCTAAACCTACTACCTGCGATTTGTGCTTAAAGCATTGCACCCACAGCTTCTGTATTATCAGAGCGTTGACACGTGCGCAGCAGGGTGACGTAGAAACCGGCTTGGTATTCACTGGTGCCAATATGTGGAAAATCAAGGAAATACTGCCTGTAAAAGAAATCTTTAGGCGCGTAAAGGATGAAATTTCAAAAATTTGATTACGAGGTGAACTATTTTGAGTAAAAGAAGAGTTGTAGTAACTGGCGTTGGCCCTGTAACTCCTATCGGTATCGGCAAGGATACCTTCTGGAATAACCTGGTTGCCGGTAAATCCGGTATCGGCCCTATCACTCAGTTTGACACTACTGATTACACAGTAAAGATTGCCGGTGAGGTTAAGGATTTTGATTACACTGCTTTCATTGATAAAAAAGAAGGCAAGCGTATGGACCGTGTAACCCACTTTGCAGTTGCTGCTGCTAAGCTGGCAATCGAAGACGCTAAGCTGGATATGAGCAAGGAAAATCCCCTGCGCTGCGGCGTTTGCGTTGGCAGCGGCATCGGCGGCATCCACACCTTCCTGGAGCAATCCCTGAAGCTTGGTTCCAAGGGCCCGTCCAAAATCAGCCCGTTCTTCATTCCGATGGAAATCCCGAACATGTCTGCTGGCCAGATTGCTATTGCAACCGGCCTGAAAGGTCCTAACACTGCTATCGTAACTGCTTGTGCTACCGGCACCAACTGCATCGGCGACGCTCTGCGCACCATTCAATACGGTGATGCTGACGTAATGTTGGCAGGCGGCACCGAAGCAGCAGTTTCTCCGATTGCTATCGCAGGCTTTGCTAACATGAAGGCTCTGTCTACCAACAACGAAAACCCTGAAGCAGCTTCCTGCCCGTTCGATAAAAAGCGTGATGGCTTTGTAATGGGCGAAGGCGCTGGCGTTCTGGTTCTCGAAGAGCTGGAGCATGCTAAGGCTCGTGGCGCACACATCTACGCTGAGCTGGCTGGCTTTGCTATGAACTGCGACGCATACCATATCACCGCTCCGGACCCGACCGGCGAAACTCCGGCTGCCTGCATCGCTGCAGCAGTTGCTGACGCTGGCGTAAAACCGGAAGAGGTTGACTACATCAACGCTCATGGTACTTCCACACATCGTAATGACCTGGGCGAAACCATTGCCTTCAAGAAGGTATTTGGCGAGCATGCTTACGAACTGTGCATCAGCTCCAACAAATCCATGATTGGCCATCTGCTGGGCGCTGCTGGCGGCGTAGAAGCTATTGCTACCGTTATGACTATCGAAAACGATATCATTCCGCCGACCATCAACTACAAGGATAAGGATCTGGACGATCCGGAAGGTCCGCTGGATCTGGATTATGTACCGAACGAAGCTCGTAAGAAAGTTGTTAATGTTGCCCTGAGCGATAACCTGGGCTTTGGCGGTCATAACGCTTCTATCGTATTCAAAAAATACGTTGATTAATAAGCAGGATTGATTAAAATGCAGGAAAAACGTACACAGCAGCTGCAGAGCTTCTGCCAGGGGCTGGGTATCCATATGCATGATTTAGAGCTTCTTGATATGGCTCTGACACATACATCTTATGCCCATGAAGCTAAGCAGTATCCTAAACCGCATCACAATGAGCGGATTGAGTTTTTGGGTGATTCCGTGCTCAGCGTTATCGTGAGCACCTACATGTATAAGAACTTTCCTGATTTGGCTGAAGGCCAGCTTACTAAGTTGCGTGCTTATCTGGTTTGCGAAGGCTCCCTGTATGAATATGCCAAAAAGATTCATCTGGGAGACTATCTGCAGCTGGGTAAGGGCGAGGAGCTGAGCGGAGGGCGTGAGCGTCCTTCCATCCTGGCTGATGCCTTTGAATCTGTTTTGGGTGCCATCTACCTGGACCAGGGCTTTGCGGTCGTACAGGCCTACCTGCTGGGTATGATGCAGCCAGAAATAGATTTCATCTGTCGCCATGGTATCTTTAATGATTACAAGACACGTTTGCAGGAGTATTTGCAGCGTGACGGCGATGCAGATATACATTATGTTCTTTTAGGCAGCACCGGTCCGGAGCACAATAAGGTATTTACCTCTCAGGTAATGTTGGGTAATACTGTTATCGGCGAGGGCAGCGGTCGCACTAAAAAAGATTCGGAGCAGCATGCTGCTAAGCAGGCGCTGGCACAGCTGCATGTAAGGAATCAGGAATAACATTACAATATTGGCCTACGGTAGAAATACCGTAGGTCTTTTATTTTTCTTGCAGGCAGCTTTACGTGCTTCACAGCGCACAAAAAATCCCCTCTTCCCTAACAGGAAGAGGGGATAGCAATTTGTTGCTTAGTGTTGTTTTTCGTAAGGCTGGTTCATCAGAGCTTCGTCATCAAAGTAGTTGATGCGCATTGCCTCTCGTACGTCATGCAGTGTTGCAGCAGCGGCTGCTTCAGCTTCTTTGCTGCCTGCACGCAGAATTTCGTAAACCTCAGGGATGCGTTGCTCCCAATAGTGACGGCGCTCACGGATGGGCTCCAGAACGTCCTGCAGCACGTTGTTGAGGAACTTCTTAACCTTTACGTCACCCAGTCCACCGCGTTTGTAGTGAGCCTTCAGCTCGTCCAGGTTAGCGTAGTCCGGCAGGAATTTGGCAAAGTGCTCTTCGGTGCTGAAAGCATCCAGATAGGTGAAAACAGTGTTGCCTTCAATCTTACCGGGATCCTCTACGCGTACATGGTCAGGATCGGTGTACATGGACATAACCTTCTTTTTGATATCCTCCGGTTCATCGGAAAGATAAATGCAGTTGCCCAAGGATTTACTCATCTTGGCTTTGCCGTCAATGCCGGGCAGACGCAGGCAGGCGTCGTTTTGCGGCAGCATGATGTCCGGGTCAACCAGTGTTTCGCCGTAAACGGAATTGAACTTGTGCACGATTTCCTTGCATTGCTCCAGCATCGGCAGCTGGTCCTCGCCTACAGGGACTACAGTAGCGCGGAAAGCTGTGATATCTGCAGCCTGGCTGATAGGATAGCAGAAGAAACCAGTAGGAATGCTTGCTTCGAAGTTGCGCATTTTGATTTCGTTCTTGACGGTCGGGTTACGCTGCAGACGGGATACAGTGACCAGGTTCATATAGTAGAAGGTCAGCTCGGTCAGCTGCGGTACCATGGATTGAATGAAAAGGGTAGATTTAGCAGGCTCAAGGCCGCAGGCCAGATAATCCAGCGCTACCTCGATGATGTTCTTACGTACCTTTTCCGGATGCTCAGCGTTGTCTGTAAGCGCCTGGGCATCAGCAATCATGATATATACCTTATCGTATGCACCAGAATTTTGCAGCTGTATACGCTGGCGCAGAGAGCCTACATAGTGGCCTACATGCAGACGTCCGGTAGGACGGTCGCCGGTCAGGATAATTTTACTCATATTAGTCTTACCTCTTTTTGTTCTTATATTTATATAATAATTATAAATGCACTGACGTAAACTGTCAACGCAAGCTTATTTTACGAACATAGCATAGTATCCGTTGAAGAAGATATACAGCACTATCAGCGGCAGAATGTAGGTAGCATAGAAGCGAATCCATTTGGGGAAGGGGATACCCTTACCGGTATCTGCCTCTGCAATAAAGTTATTCCAGCCCCAACCGTAACGGCTGGTGCAGAAGCTGAGGTAAATCAGACTGCCTAAGGGCAGCAAATTGTTGCTGACAAGGAAGTCTTCGAGGTCAAGAATGCAGGTGCCTTGGCCCAAAGGCTGAATGTGGCCCCACAGGTTGAAACCCAGCACGCAGGGCAGGGAAAGCAGGATAATCGCAATAATGTTAAAGCGAATAGTTTTTTTGCGCTCCCAGCCGGTTAAATCGCAGATGCAGGAGGTAATGTTTTCGAATACTGCGATGACCGTAGACATAGCAGCGAAAAGCATGAACAGGAAGAACAGAGTACCCCAGATACGGCCGCCGCTCATGGCGTTGAACACGTTGGGGAGGGTGATGAACAGCAGGTTCGGGCCGCTGTCAGGGTTGATGCCGAAGCTGAAGCAGGCCGGGAAGATAATCAGGCCGGAAACAATTGCTACAAAGGTATCAAGTGCCATAATCCACATTGCTTCACCCGTCAGGCGCTGTTCCTTGCCGATGTAGCTGCCGAAGATAGCCAGTGCTCCGATGCCAAGGCTCAGCGTAAAGAAGGCCTGTCCCATAGCGGCGAAGACTACCTCACGGATACCGTGCTCCAGAACTCTGTTGAAGTCAGGATAGAGATAATATTTAAGGCCTGCAGCACTGTTGGGCAGAGTAATGGAGTTTACTGCCAAAATCAGCATGAGCAGTAGCAGGCAGGCCATCATATTTTTGGTGATGCGCTCAACGCCGGCCTTGACGCCCAGATAGCAAACGCCAAAGCAGGAGAGAACAATGATAATCATATTGCCTGCCATGGTTACAGGGTCGCTCAGCAGGCTGCCGAAAACGTTGCCTACGCCCTTGGCATCCAGGCCGACGAAGCCGCCGACAGCCATTTTGTAGAAATAATACAGCATCCATCCGGAAACAGTGGTGTAGAACATCATCAGGAGAACATTGCCGGCAATCGCACCATATTTATACAGATGCCATTTTGTACCGGCAGGCTCCAGTACGTCGAAGGATTTTGCAGCGCTGCGTACACTCGCACGGCCGACCGCAAATTCCGCTACCATGATGGGCAAGCCCAAAAGCAGCAAAAAGCAAAGATAAATTAAAACGAAGGAGGCACCTCCGTATAAGCCCGTAATAAACGGGAAACGCCAGACATTGCCTAAGCCGATTGCACAGCCGGCAGATATTAAAATAAAGCCAAGGCGTGAGGAAAAGCTTTCTCTTTCCATAAATATATACCTACTCCCTAAAAAATTTTGGATAATTTAATTATAAGCGAAAGGTTTGTTATAAGCAATAAAAAAACTGCATCCCACACTTTGGCAGGATGCAGTTCAAAGAGAATTATTTCTTTTCAGCAGGAGCTTTTTCCGGAGCTTTGTACGGAGAGAAGCTGAAGTTTTGCAGTTTGGCATCCTTGCCAAACATGAAGGTCATGATAACAACATTTTCTTTAGAGAAGGCTGCAATATAGGTTACTCTGTCGCCTTGGTCAAAACGCTCAAAGCTATGGAATTTGGTTTCTTTCAAAGAACCGAATTGTTTTTTTACCTGGCTTTGGATAGCAGCAAAGTTTTTCTGGTCCATGGTTTTGCCCAGTTCAGCGCTCAGGGAAGGAGCAATAGCTGCATATTCAGTAGCAGCGTCGCCAGCCAGAGAGGTCATCATTTTTTCAGCAGCCTTTTGTTCCTTGTTCAGGTCGCCGCCGTCAGCAGCAAAGGCCAGACTGCTGCAAGCAAAGGCGAGCAGCATGGTTAATACTAATACTAATTTTTTCATCTTCATTACCTCCAGTAACATATAGCTTGAAAGCCTATTCTATATATAATCATAACTGTTTTTTCTCAATTAGTAAAGTCTTTTAAAAGCATTTTTAGAAAAATTTGATTTTAAATTTTGGCAAGCATTATCATTTTCTTATAAGAATACTGGTGTCACGCAGATGACACCAGTATTCGATAACAGCTATTTTATTGTTGCTTCACTAGAAAAAAGCGCTGCGCCTAAAGGGACGCAGCGGCTTTAAAGAAGGAGCTGAAAAGCAGCTCGATTTATTTTTCATTTTGGACTTCCGGTTTCTGCAGGCATTGAAACATCATTTCTGCCAGCGAGCGCTTCAAAAGCTGGTTGAATTCATCAGCCGTGTGGGCGCTCAACGGCTTGGCCTCTAACGCATAAGTTTTTTTATCTTCACCAAAAATTAGCGCATCAAGACTGCAACGCAGATGCTGGGCGATACGGATAGCAATAGCCAGGCTCACGCCGGTTTTACCGTTTTCCAGATTACTCATGTGTGTTTGCGAAATATTAATTGCCTTTGCCAGACTTTGTTGAGATACCTGCGATTTGGTACGCATCTGTTTGATATTGTTGCCGATAAGCTTATAGTCGGGGTTTACAGTTAAGCTTGCCATAAATTGCACCTCCAGATGTTATTCAACAATAGAACATTTTTATATTTCTCTACATGAACGGAAGCAGTTGTTTCGTTCTTTAAGTATATTATGACATGTTTATGCGAAAATGTCCCTACCCTAAATGGCAATTTCGGGTAGGGTAGGGGCAGAATTTTATAAAAAAACGCTAATTTTATTTACAAAATGTATTTTATGCTTGATGTTTTCTTGTTAACTTATAGTAAAAAATGGTGTACTACGCATTTGCTATAGGAATAGCAGTAAGGTGAAGCTTTAATTTAAGTTGTATGCCGCAACAGCTAAAGTTGCAAATGACAGCGCAACGTGTTATATTAAGGCTAGATTATATGAAAACGAGGTGTATTATGCTTACTGCTGCTGATTTTGATAAGTTGGGATTTTGGGAGGATTCTACTCCGGAAGAAAATATTATGGTTTATGGTATGGATTTTGGCACGGATTATATTATGCTGACGGATGATTTGGGCAAAACACCGCTGGACGCCAAAAAGTTTATCGTTGTTGCTGCCTATGATGAGGCTGACTGCTTTTTGTGGGGCGTAGAGCTGAAAAACTTTGCTGCGCTCAAGGAGCTGTGTGCTCAATATGCACCCGGAAGTGCAGAACTTTTTCAGGCACTGAAGGAATATAAGCTGCCGAAAAAATAAAATTGCTAATGCGGAAGGCTTGCCTTCTGACGCAAAAACTGCTGCCCTGCGTCTGTGACGCGCGGCAGCAGTTTTTAGCGTGCAGCAATTTATTCCATAGCAAAAACAGTATCAACGCTGGCTTTTATCGTAATCTCCTGAGCAGCAATGCTTGTTTCGGGGGCAGCAGCCATCAGCTTCATATTGCCATAGGAGCGCTCCATGCCGCCGCTGTAACTGCTGATATTGGCGCTCAGCAGCTTGCCTAGTGTGCGGCCGCCGGCATTGGCAACAACGGCAGCCTGCTGGCGTGCGTTTTCTACAGCCTGAGCTAGCAGCTTGTTGCGGTAAAGCTCTCTGTTGCTGACGCTGAAGGAAATGTTATTGATAGTATCAACGCCGGCAGCACTGATTTTATCAATTACCGGGCCAAGCTTGGCAATATCCTTGAGCTTGATGCGTACACTGTTGCTGGCAGTATAACCGGTGATTTTACCCTTGATATCGGTATCTGGATAAAGAGTATAGCTTGTAGTCGTAATATCGCTGCCTAAAATATTGCAACCTAAAAGATTGCGTTGCACGTTGTCCATTTTGCTGGCAGCTGCATTCGTAGCTTCGGCAGCAGTACGGCCCCTGCCGTTGACATCAAAGCTGATGACAGCTGTATCGGGCGCAACCTCAATCGTGGCGTTGGCGCTGACACTGATGCTGGGCACATCAGGCTGTGCTGCCATAGCGCTGGCGCTGCCAATGGCCAGAAGGCAAATGGTAAGCAGAGTACAAAGCATTTGTTTAATCTTAGTCATATTTTCTAACCTCCTGATGCTAATTTAATCAGCTTAATTATAGCATATAAATACAATTTTAACCTGAAAGACACAGAAAAAACACGAACAGACAGGAGCAGGACAGTGATAAATAAAATGAAGCAGTTGCTTAACTTACTTACTTTTAATACTTACTGCCGTCAAAGCATTTTCTTAATGGTACAAATGTGCTATAATAAAAACGCAATAAGAAGCAGGAGGTGCGCTTTATTTATGAAGAAAAAAGAGCGTGACAGGCTGCAGGTAGAATATATCTGTCCTGATTGCGGCAAACATTTGGCTTGGGCGCTGCCTACCGCTGTAATACAATGTCCGTGCGGACAGTGGGTGGATAATAACAATCGTTTAAAAGATAAGAGTGAGGTTTATCTGCCTTTAGACAGTGAGCAGACTGTACTTTTTTAATGGGGGTAAGAAACATGGCAACAATTTGGCAACAGGCTGAAGAATTAAAAGATGAAATGGTCGAACGCCGCAGAGATTTGCATAGACATCCGGAAACAGGCTGGACGGAATTCCGTACGGCAAGCATGATTATCGGTGAGCTGAAAAAGCTTGGCTATAATGTTAAATTCGGCGCTGACGTTATTGACGAAAAATCTATGATGGGCGTGCCGAGTGAGGCAGAGCTGGCTGATTATATGCAAAGAGCAATCAACGAAGGTGCGGATCCGGAGCTGGTAAAGAAGATGGCAGGCGGCAAGACCGGTATTGTGGCAACGCTGAAAACTGGAAGGCCTGGCAAAACAGTAGCCTTCCGCTTTGATATGGACTGCAACGATGTAGAAGAGGAGCGCTGCGACGAGCATCGCCCGGCAAAGGAAGGCTTTGCTTCCGAACATAAAAAGGCTATGCACGCCTGCGGTCATGACGGTCACGTAACTATCGGCCTGTCGGCAGCAAAGCTGCTTGCTGCTAATAAAGCACGTTTGGCAGGCACCGTTAAATTGATTTTCCAACCGGCGGAGGAAGGCGTACGCGGGGCCTTCGCTATGATGAACGCCGGTGTAGTTGATGATGTCGATTACCTGTTCGGCGGTCATATTGGCTTCAAGGCTACTGCCGACAACTGCTTGGTAACGATGACTGATGGTTTTCTGGCAACTACGAAGCTGGATGCGGAATTTACCGGTGTATCTGCCCACGCAGGCGCAGCACCGGAGCAGGGCAAAAACGCTTTGCTGGCAGCAGCACAGGCTGCAATTTCTCTGAATACTATTCCCCGTCACAGCAAGGGCTCCAGCCGTATTAATGTAGGTGTGCTCAACGCCGGCACCGGCCGCAACGTAGTGCCTGATATCGCTGCTATTAAGCTGGAAACACGCGGTGCTACTACCGAAATTGATGAATACATGGTTACGGAAGCTAAACGCATTCTTAATGCCTGCGCCGCTATGTATGACGTTAAGGTAAAAATCACTATGGCCGGTGCTGCACCTGCCTGCTTTGCAGACAAGGAGCTGGGCCATGAGGTAGCAGAGCTGATTGAAGAAAAATGTCACTATGACGAGGTTGTGGAATATGTAGATATGGGCGGCAGCGAGGATTGCGGTTACTTCATGGAGCGCGTGCAGCAACACGGCGGCCGTGCCCTGTACATGATGTACGGCACTAAGATTGCGGCAGGTCATCACAACAGTCACTTCGATTTTAATGAGGATTGCCTGTGGAAGGCTGCAGCAACAATTACGGAAATTGCTGTACATTTCAGCAATAAGTAAATAATTTAAGTAAATCCGCCATGATTTTGCCATAATCTTATGCTATACTTATAAACATAAACAAAAGCAATATCCTGGAGGTATATATTATGAAATCACTTAAAAAAATCGCTTTAGTATTTTCCTGTATGGCGCTGTTGGGTGCCGGAAGTGCTTTTGCCGCTGATGCGGCTCAATCCTCTCCCCTGGACGAGGTGCAGGCAAATCCTGAGGTAATGCGCGCACCGGGAACCTATGTTACCCGTGGCGAAATAGTTGCTGTAGAGAATGGCATGTACATTATTAAGGGTGAGGGCAGCAGAAACATGGTCGCTGCTATTGTTGACCGTGATACCTACGTTGTGGAGGGTGATAGCGGTAAGCTGCGTCTGCCCTATGCTTTAAAGGAAGGCCAGAAGGTTACTGCTTATTATTCCGCAACTATGACTCGCAGCATGCCGCCGCAAAGCCATGCTCTGGCGATTGTTATCGAAGACAGCGAAGAGCCTGCAAGCTTTTTTGAGGTAGCACAGGCAAGCCTTGCTAAGGATGGAAGTTATGTAACCGTACTTAATACCAATAATGACGTTATTGCGACGATTGATGCAAATGCGTGCGCAGACTTCGCTAAGATTAAAAAAGGTGATAAGCTGCTGGTTTGGAGCAGCATGATGACTATGAGCTTGCCGGCGCAGACTCACGCTGAGAAGGTAGTAGTACTTCCGTAAGGACGCGCGATAAAGCATCATGTGCTTTGCGACGGCTCCTAGGAGTACGAAGTAGTACGCCGTCGTCGCCGTCGCGTCGCCTCTGATACTTTCTCCCGCGTCTGGCGAGGGAGAAGGAAATTGACCGTAAGGACGCGCGATAAAGCATAATAATAAATAATAAAAACTATGATTTTGATTTGTAAAGAGGGTTAGTTAAAAATGAAGATTTTTATGGATACTGCTAATGTAGAGGAGATTGCCAAATTTGTAGATTGGGGCGTTGTGTATGGTGTTACAACCAACCCGAGCCTGATTGCCAAAAGCGGCCGTACACAGGCTGAGGTTATCCCGGAAATTGCCAAACTGGTTGCCGGTCCCGTCAGTGCTGAGGTTATCAGCACCGAATGCGATGGCATGGTAGAGGAAGCACGCAAGCTGGTAAAGATTGCAGATAACATCGTTATCAAAATCCCCTGCATTCCGGAAGGCCTGAAGGCAGTAAAAATTTTAAGCGCTGAAGGCATTAAAACTAATGTAACGCTGGTATTCAGCATGGCTCAGGCTTTGCTGGCCGCACGCGCAGGTGCCAGCTATGTCAGCCCGTTTATCGGCCGTTTGGATGATATCGGTGAAGACGGCGTACAGCTGGTAGAAAATATTGTCAAAGCCTTTAAGCTGTATGGCATTACTACCGAGGTAATTGCTGCTAGCATCCGTAATCTGGAGCACGTGGAAAAGGTTATGCTGACTGGTTGTCAGATTGCAACTATTCCTACTAAGGTGCTGGAGCAGATGATTGTCCATCCGCTGACAGATAAAGGTCTGGCGCAGTTTATGGCTGATTATCAAAACAGCCTGAAGTAAAAGTCTTAGAATATTGTTACTTAGTCCGCAGCCTTAATTATAGGGAATAATTTTGGCTGCGGAAAGTTTTTTGTGTGTTGGAGGGAGTGATTTGATGAATTTAAAAAAGGCCTTGCAGGCTTTTCTTGTTACTATATCCTGTGGCATGCTGAACGTGGCAGGCGCACAGCAGCGACCGGTGTTTATTCCTGAGGATTATGTTACAGAGCAGGCGCAGGCGGATTTTGTCGCCAACGGTCCGAAGCTGCTTTTTAGCGACAGTCCGGAAACTGTTTATCGTAACGGTATACTTTATCGTGATAAGGTTGAGGGGGATGTACGTTTATTCCTGCATCATGTCAATGGTGTTGCCGCTAAGAAAAAGCTGGCGGTAATGCTGAAGAATACGGATAATCTGCGCCCGGTGCATTACAAGGTAACACGCAGCGGCGCAGCCGGCTTTGCTTATGATTATATGCGTGACGGCAAAAACTCTCAAAAGGAATATTTTGATGACAGCAACCAAAAGCTGCAGGAGGGCAAACTGGGCTTTGGCGGTAGCCGCGAGCTGCTCAGCGGACGCGGAATTATTCTGCCGACGGATAAGCTGTACACGGCAACTGTTGACCTGCACTTTGACAAGCCTGTTGAGGTGAGTGTGCTGATGTGTGAAACGAAGAGTGATTTGGAGCTGTTTAACGAGGCTGCCGCAATTCAGCCGATGGACGAGCATCCGCTACGCGGTACATTTGAGGCTGCAGATTGGAACTATACGCTGAAAAAGCCTGTCAATGCGCCGGAAAAGCCGCTGATGCTGGAGCTGGCAACCTCGCAGGAGGGCTATGCTAAGGGCGTTGACGTAACCACCGGACTGCCTGCGGAAAACTATGGCAACTACGGTGTTATCTACAAGGTAAACTTTACTGTAGCCGGCAAAAAGCCGATAAGCTTTATTCTGAACCCCATCGGCGGTCCTTTTGCGGGCTACGGCGTACTGGAAAACAAAACTAAGGGAGAACGTCAGCTGGTGGCATTGCCGGAGCAGACAGTATGCTTAGGCTCAAAGATAGAGGAGGCAATTGAGCTTGCTCAGCTGAAGGCCGGCGACTACAGCTTTATCTGGTCACCTCCCGGTGCATCTAATCTGCCGGTGCAGCTGATTTGGGAGAAAACTGAATAAATAATGAGATAGGTTAACTAATGCTGTCGGACACAGTTTCGACAGTATTTTTTTATATCTTGAATCAAGCGTTAATGAGAAGCATTTTCTATTCTTTGTTATATTTTTCCTATTGAGTAATTTTAGAATTAAGAATGAATTAATTATCTGCTAGACAACAGCAAAAAAAGTATAAATTTATTTGTGATTATTTTGTAGATTGGTGCTAAAAATACTTGACAATTTTGACGGAGGGTGTATAATTCTAAATGAGAATTATTTTTGATAAAGGATGATGAAAATGGCTAAAAGAAACACTATTCAAAGACAACTTGTTATCGCGGCTGTACGTTTTTTAGCAGATCACCCTACTGCTGAAGAAGTATATGATCGCATTACTATGGAGTATCCTGATATCAGCAAAGGTACCGTTTACCGCAACCTTAATTCTCTGGTTGAAAGCGGTTTGCTGAGCAAGGTTTCCGTTCCGAGCGGTGCCGATCGTTTTGATCATATCCTCGCAAGACATTACCACATCAAATGCACTGAATGCGGTAAGTTCATGAACGTAGAAAACTTTGATTATATTCCGGATATGGATGAAAAGGTAGCTGCTGTAACCGGCTACAAAATGAATCACCATGATATTGTTTTCAGCGGTATCTGCCCCGAATGCCAAAAGGAAATGGCAGAGCACCCTGTAAGCGAAGAAGTTTTGGGTGATGACCAAAACTGATATTAAGGCTATATAAGCTTTAGCTTAGGAAGGCTGTTACGTCGTTTTCAAGAGGAGGAATTGGAAATGGATTTAAAAGGCAGCAAGACTGAAAAAAATCTGCAGACCGCTTTTGCGGGTGAGTCTCAGGCTCACACTAAGTACCAATATTATGCAAGTGCAGCCAAAAAAGAAGGCTACAACCAGATTGGCGCTATTTTTACCGAAACTGCCGGTAATGAAAAAGAGCATGCCAAATTATGGTTCAAGGCACTGCATGGCGGCGCTGTTCCCAAGACTATTGAAAATCTGAAGGATGCAGCTGCAGGCGAAAACTATGAGTGGACCGAAATGTATGCCGAATTTGCCAAGGTTGCCAAAGAGGAAGGCTTTGATAAAATTGCATTCCTGTTTGAAGAAGTAGGCAAGATTGAAAAAGAGCATGAGGAAAGATATCGTGCGCTTTTGGCAAACATCGAGAATGACCGTGTTTTCCAGCGTGAAGAGAAAAAGGTTTGGATCTGCACTAACTGCGGTAAGATTGTTATCGCTGAAAAGGCTCCGGAAAAATGTCCGGTATGCGACCATCCTCAGGGCTATTTCGAGCTGAAGGTAACCAACTATTAATTTGCTGAAGCAGAATTAATTATAGAAGCTTTAATGGGGATTTCTGCGACAGAACGCAAAACAAAATAGCAGTATAAGAGGTAAACAGCAAGGCGTAAGTCTGCTGTCTGCCTCTTTTTTGCGTAAAGCAAAAAAGCTGCCGCATTTGCGGCAGCCGGGCTGCGCTCTTTTCAGTAGAAAAGCAGCTGAGTTTTGTAGACGGCGCTGACGCCGGCGTTCAGGGCGAAAAGACAGCCAAGCGAAAGCGCTATGAGCAGAGCGGCTTCCTTGCTGTTTAACGGCTGCTGCTGGTGCATGGCGCGGCGGATTGCCTTGCCGCATAAAACGACCAGCATGCCCAAAAGAAATAAAGAGAAAAATATATTCAGCATTATAATGGCTCCTTTTGTTATAAGCTGTTTACAAGCAGATAAATATTTATAGGTTTAGTATACCACAATTTTCGTGAAATATGGTATACTATTATAGATATATTCAGCAAAATATAGCAGATTTAGATTCTGCCTAAGTTCCGAAAAGAGAAGGGTGATAAGTATGGAAACAAGAGTAGCTGTTATCTCTCTGATTGTAACGCAGCCTGAGGCTGTAGAAGAGCTTAACGCAATTTTACACACCTACAGCAGTTATATTATCGGCCGCATGGGCCTGCCATATCGCCAGAAGGATGTTAATATTATCTGCGTCGCCGTTGATGCGCCGCAGGATATTATCAGCGCTATGAGCGGTAAGCTGGGACTGCTTGCCGGTGTGAATGCCAAAACTGCTTATTCCAACGTAACTGCCAAGGAATAGACTGCTGAATATCAACTATCTGACGGGAAAGATACTACTGACCTGTAAGGAGGAGACAAAATGTATAATGCAAAATCAATGAAGGCCGAAGAATTTATCTGTCATGAGGAAATCCTCGACACACTTGCTTATGCTGAGGCCAACAAAAACAACAAGGAGCTGCTGGAGCAGATTATCGCCAAAGCCAAGCTGCGCAAGGGGTTAAGCCATCGTGAGGCCAGTGTGCTGCTCGCCTGCGAGGATGAAAAGCTGGTGCAGGAAATGTTTGCTTTGGCAGAGCAGATTAAAAAGGACTTTTACGGCAACCGTATAGTGCTGTTTGCTCCGCTGTATTTATCCAACTATTGTATCAATCACTGCGTTTACTGTCCTTACCATGCGACTAATAAGCATATCGGACGCAAAAAGCTGACGCAGGACGAGGTGCGCGACGAGGTTATCGCACTGCAGGATATGGGCCATAAGCGCTTGGCGCTGGAGGCCGGCGAGGACCCGGTAAACAATCCGATTGAGTACATTCTGGACTGCATCAAGACTATCTATTCTATTAAGCATAAAAACGGCGCTATCCGCCGCGTAAACGTGAACATTGCGGCTACGACTGTAGAAAATTACCGCAAGCTTAAGGAAGCAGGCATTGGTACTTATATCCTCTTCCAGGAAACATACCATAAGGAAAGCTATGAGAACCTGCACCCGCGTGGACCGAAGCACAATTACGCTTACCATACGGAGGCTATGGACAGAGCGATGGAGGGCGGCATTGATGATGTCGGCCTGGGCGTACTGTTCGGCCTGGAGCGTTACCGTTACGAACTGGCCGGCCTTTTGATGCATGCCGAGCATCTGGAGGCAGTGCACGGCGTAGGTCCACATACCATCAGCGTACCGCGTATCAAACGCGCCGACGATATCGACCCGGGTGTTTTTGACAACGGTATTGATGATGCAACCTTCTGCAAGATTATTGCGATTATCCGCATTGCTGTTCCGTATACAGGTATGATTATTTCTACACGTGAAAATCAGGCTGTGCGTGAAAAGGCACTGCATCTTGGTATTTCGCAAATCAGTGGCGGCTCGCGTACTTCCGTAGGCGGTTACACCGAGGATGTGCGCCCGACCGATACCGAGCAGTTTGACGTTTCTGACCAACGTTCTTTGGATGAAGTAATCGAATGGCTGATGGAGCTTGGCTTCCTGCCTTCGTTCTGTACTGCCTGCTATCGTGCAGGACGTACAGGTGACAGATTTATGGAGCTGTGCAAGTCCAAGCAGATTCAGAACTGCTGCCATCCTAATGCGCTGCTGACGCTGAAGGAATATCTGGAGGACTATGCTTCTCCGGCAACGAAGGCTTTGGGCGAAAAACTGGTGCAGGCTGAGTTGCCGAACATTCCGCAGGAAAAGGTGCGTGAGGTTTGCATAGAGCGTCTGCAAAAAATTGCTCAGGGAGAAAGAGATTTCCGCTTCTAAAATAAAAAAGACAAGCCTGCGGGTGCAGGCTTGCGTTGTAAATACTAAAAAACCGCTGCACAGATTCTGCAGCGGTTTTGTGCTTTATATGTCTTATTCGTTCAGCAGGTGCAGGGATTCAAAGAGCTTGAAGACAAGGCTCATAATAATAGCAACAACAGTTGCCAGCACCATGCCCTGTACGGAAAAGGCACCGAAGGAGAGCTTCGCACCGGAAAGGCCGATAATCATAATAACAGAGGTCATTACGAGGTTGGAGGATTTGCTGTAATCTACCTGACGTTCAACCAGTACGCGGATACCGCTGGCAGCGATTACGCCGAACAGCAGGATGCATATGCCGCCCATAACAGGAACGGGGATACTGTGAATCAGCTCGCTGAGCTTACCGCAGAAGGAAAGGATGATTGCCATGACAGCAGCGCCGCCGATAACCCAGGTGCTGTAAACCTTGGTGATTGCCATAACGCCGATGTTTTCACCGTAGGTAGTGTTCGGAGTTGCGCCGGCAAAGCCGCTGATAACATTAGAAAGGCCGTCAGCAAACAGGGAACGGGAGAGGCCCGGATCCTTAATCAGGTCGCGGTCTACAATGTTGCCGGTTACTACGAGATGGCCGATGTGTTCAGCCAAAACAACGAGTGCTGCCGGAGCGATAATCATAATAGCATTGATATCGAAAACCGGAGCGTAGAAATGCGGTACCTGGAACCAGGGTGCGTCAATTACCGGCTGGAAGTTGACGATACCCATGATAGCTGCAAAAATATAACCGCAGATAACGCCGAAGAGAATCGGGATGATGCTCATGAAGCCGCGGAAGGCAACGGAGCCGATAACACCGACTGCCAGCGTGAACATAGAAATAGCAACGTTGACCATGTCAATTTTATCGCCGGTCAAACCTGCCATGTTAGCTGCAACAGGTGCCAGCTCCAGGCCTATAACAGCGATGATTGCGCCCATTGCTGCCGGTGGGAAGATGACATCAATCCATTTGGTGCCTACGCAGTGAATAATCAGCGAGAAAAGCATGAACAGCAGACCGAAAACGATAAAGCCGGACTGTGCATGGTTATAGGCAGAGGTGGACATAATCAGCAGTACAGGCGAAATGAAGGCAAAGCTGGAGCCCAGATAGGAGGGGATTTTGCCCTTGGTGATGAAGATGTAGAGCAGGGTACCCAGGCCGTTCATGAACAGGCAGGTAGTAGGGCTTACCTTAAACAAAAAAGGAACCAGCACGGTGGAGCCGAACATGGCGAACAGATGCTGGATACTTAACGGAATATTAAGTAGTAATGGCGGACGTTCTTCAACTTGAATGACTTTGCGTTCCAAAATAAATAACCTCTTTTCTTAAATTTTACTATGATAATTTTACGTGGATTTTACATTAATTGCAAGGGATTTTTGGAAAAAGTGTAAAAAACTTTCCATAATCTCGGATTTCCAGATGAAGTGCCGCTCTTGTGTGATGCTTAAGAAGCAAGTATAATAAAGCTGTCATCTATATTATTTATTTTTTTGTTGCTATTTCCGAATGAAGGGGGAATAAAAATGTTACAGGTAAATCATGAACGTGTAATTAAGCTTTTACAAGGCCTGGCTGCTTTTACGGACAGTGAAGAGGGTGTTACCCGCCTGGCCTACAGTCCGCTGGATAAAAAGGCTCAGAGCTGGCTGTTGGAGCAGGTGCAGGATTTGCATTTGCAAATACGCACCGATGCTGTGGGCAATGTTTTTTTGCGTCGTGAGGGCAAACAGTCGCAGCTGCCGCCGGTGGCTAGTGGTTCGCATCTGGACACTGTTATCCATGGTGGTGCCTATGACGGCATGTGTGGTGTGGTAGGCGCTTTATATGCTGCAGGATGAGGAGCTTGAGCGCAGCATTGAGGTTATCATCTTCCGCGCGGAGGAATCGAGCCGCTTCGGCTTTGCAACCATGGGCAGCAAGCTGCTGACAGGCAGCGCAGTGCCGGAGCAGCTGAATAAGGGAGCCAAGAAGGGCGATATCAGCTTTATCGAGGCCTTGCGTGAATGGGGCTGCAATCCTGACGCTTATCGTGATGCCGTAATTGCTCCCGGCAGCTATAAGTGCTTTGCGGAGCTGCATATCGAGCAGGGCAAGGTGCTGGAGCAGACGCAGCATCAGCTTGGTATCGTGCATAATATTGCGGCACCGACACGCTTTAAGATTCATATTAAAGGCGTGGCAGACCACAGCGGTGCAACGCCGATGGGCATGCGCCGTGACGCGCTCGTCAGTGCTGCTAAGCTTATTTTGGCGGTGAACGAGGCTGCGGAAACAGAAAAAGCCAACGGTAGTGTCGGTACCGTTGGCGTGGTGGATGTAGAGCCCGGTTCGATTAACGTTGTGCCGGGAGCAGTTACGCTGTGGGTTGATGTGCGTGGCGTTGATGAAGCCAGCATTGAGCGCGTACTGCAAAGCATCCGCGAGCAGGCCGAAAACGTTGCTGTTTGCGACGGCGTCGGCGTGCAGCTGGAAATGCTGACAGCAGACAGCCCGGTGGCGCTGGATAAGGCCTTGGCCGCGCAGAGCGAAGCGATATGCGCGGAAAAGGGCTTCAGCTTCTTGCATATGAACAGCGGTGCAGGTCATGATGCTATGCATATGACGAAAATCTGCCCCACGACAATGCTGTTTATTCCCTGTCGCGCAGGCATCAGCCATAATCCGGCAGAGTATGCTTCAACTGAGGATATCTGTCGCGGCATTGAGGTCCTGGCAGAGGTTTTGCGTCGGGAGGCAAATTGACAATAACAAAAAAACTGCTATAATAAGAATAGAGATAACCGATTGTGTGAGGTCGGCTGTCCCTGCAAAGTTTGAGTTTGAAGGAAGCCGCCTCTACACTAGGCGGTTTTTTTCATGCCTTTATTTAGAGCGATGTGATAAAATCAAAACTACGAGAGTTGCAAAGCCTATCATAAGCTGAAGTGCTTCGAAAACAGTCATAGCATCACCCCACTTTCCAGCAGGAAACCGACGTCGGCTATCTCTATGCGAAAATTATATCATTTTATGAAATTTAAAGCAAATATATTTTTATACTCCTGTGCCGTCAAAGCAGGGGATAAAGTCCTTGCAGGCTGCATCACCCTCCTGCACAAAGCCGTCTTCGATAGTGCTTTGCAGCAGATAGCTTTCCAGCTCCTTGTATTCTTCATCCGTAACCTTGCGGTTGATTTCAGGATATTCGTTGGCGCGGCCGCAGGGAACATATTGGTGCATCAGGCTGAACATTACCTGCCCCGGCTTGAAGTTGCTTGCAACCCAGTCTATAATTCTCTTGGTGTTGTCCGGCATACCGGGCATAATCAGATGACGGATGATGACACCTTTCGTCATGATACCGTTATCGTCAATATGGTAGTCGCCTACCTGATTATACATTTCCTTAATAGCTTCTGTTGCGATGCGGAAGTAGTAGGGAGCGTTGCTGTATTTGATAGCAGCCATATCATCACTGTATTTTAAATCTGGCAGATAAATCTGCACCTTGCCTTTAAGGCGGCGCAGTGTATCCTGCGTTTCAAAGCCGCTGGTGTTATAGACAACAGGCACCGGCAGCGGCTCGTCCAGACTTTGCAGTACTGCCTCGGTAAAATGGGTGGGCGTAACGAGATTGATATTGTGCGCACCCTGGGCAATAAGCTCGTGATAGATTTCCTTTAGGCGTTCAATGGTAATTTCCTTGCCGAAGCCCTTGCAGCTTATGTCATAGTTCTGGCAGAAAACACAGTGCAGATTACAGCCGGAAAAGAAAACGGTACCGCTGCCTTTAGTGCCGCTGATGATGGGCTCTTCCCACATATGCAGGCCGGCGCGGGCGACAATCGGAGCGAGGCCGACGCCGCAGCTGCCAAAGCAGCCGGTAGTATCAGACATATTTGCCGGGCGGTCTACACCGCAGCGATGCGGACATACATAACAGAGAGTCATATTATTTCCTCCTTTGAAAAGAGCTTGCCGTACCTTTTCGATATATGTATAGACAAGAATTCTTGGTTCTCCCTTGGGGGAACTGTCGAGCGATAGCGAGACTAAAGGGGGCAACACTCTAATTCATCATACATTTATTTTACCACAATCGCCCGGTATTGACAAAAACAACGAGGCATCTTATAATTTTAGTATTAGGTCATATAACTGACGGAAGTGGGTTACCACAGGGGAGTATGACCGGTAGCACGCCGACCGTCTGGGCAAAGATTTTTTCTTGTGCCAGTGTGTCGGTTTTTTGTTTGTCTAAGTGACTGGCACTATACAAAAGAGGAGGAGTTATAGTGAAAGAATTAGCATTAAAATATGGCTGCAATCCTAATCAGGGCAGCGCACGTATTTACATGAACAATGGCAGCGAGCTGCCGATTGAGGTACTGAACGGCCGCCCCGGCTACATCAATTTCCTTGATGCCTTCAACAGCTGGCAGCTGGTAAAGGAGCTGAAGGAGGCAACCGGCCTGCCGGCAGCGGCATCCTTTAAGCACGTAAGCCCTGCAGGTGCTGCAGTTGGCCTGCCGCTGAGCGATACTCTGAAGAAAATTTATTATGTAGATGATCTGGAGCTGTCTCCGTTGGCAAATGCTTATGCACGTGCTCGTGGCGCTGACCGCATGAGCTCCTATGGCGACTTTGTTGCTTTGTCCGATGTTTGCGACGTGCAGACCGCTAAAATGCTGGCACGCGAGGTTTCTGACGGTGTTATCGCACCCGGTTATACCGAAGAGGCTCTTACCGTTCTGAAGGGCAAACGCAAAGGCACCTACAACATCATTAAAATTGATGAAAACTACAAGCCGGAGTTGCTGGAGCACAAGCAGGTATTCGGTATTACCTTCGAGCAGGAGCGCAACGAAGCTAAAATTACCGCTGACCTGCTGCAAAACCGCCCGACTGTGAATAAAGAAATTCCGGAGGGCGCAGCACGCGACCTGCTGATTTCCTTAATTGTTTTGAAATATACTCAGTCCAACTCCGTTTGCTACGTAAAAGACGGTCAGGCTATCGGCATTGGCGCCGGTCAGCAATCCCGCGTACATTGCACCCGTCTGGCAGGCGGCAAGGCTGATATCTGGTGGCTGCGCCAAAATCCGAAGGTATTGGCTCTGCCGTTTAAGGACAGCATCCGTCGTCCCGACCGCGACAACACCATCGACGTTTACATCTCCGATGATTATGAAGATGTACTGGCTGACGGCGTATGGGAAAACTTCTTCACCGAAAAACCGGAACCGCTGACTCGCGAAGAGAAAAAGGCTTGGGTTGCACAGCTGAAGGATGTTGCTCTTGGCAGTGACGCATTCTTCCCGTTCGGCGATAACATTGAGCGTGCGCATCGTAGCGGCGTTCAGTATATTGCACAGGCAGGCGGCTCTATCCGTGATGATAATGTTATTGAGACCTGCGACAAGTACGGTATTGCAATGGCATTCACCGGCCTGCGCCTGTTCCATCACTAAGATAACTTTGTAATTGATGACAATTGCCAACTCTAACTTAAAATATCCAACTCTAACTTAAAAAAAGACGTTTTTGAAAAAAGCCTAGGTTCCAACTCTAACTTAAAAAACGCATTTTTGAAAAAGCTGGGTTCCAACTCTAACTAAAAAAATCGAGATTTTGAAAAAGGGCTGGTTCTAAGTGTAACTTAAAATAAGAAAAATCAGATGTGGTTTGGTGAAGTTGTGCCAACTCTAACTTAAAAATGTGTTTTTGAAAAAAGCTGAGGTTCAACTCTAACTCAAAAAGCTGAGATTAAAAAAAGTGACAATTGCCAACTATAACTTAAAAAGCTGAATCTAAGTAATTATACTTTGCCTGCCTAATATATAGGCAGGCATTTTTTAGGAGCTGAGCTAATGTATTTCCTTCCGAACTGCCCGAAATCTTGTGAAGATGAACTGCTGCTGTCCTGGCTTTGCAGAACAGCTGAAAAGAATGCTATGACTTTCAATCAATTTATAATACTGATTTATGGTAATACTTTTGGTACTGCAGAAATACAAAGACCATTACAGACGATGTTTAAGAGAGTGAGAACCTCCATGTGGCCTTGCCAGAGTATAAGTGAATTGTTTTTAAAGACAACTTTGTTTCCATTCTATTCTTTTCAAATGACAAGGGAGCAGCAGACAAGGTATGTATATTCATTTATGTCTGACAAGAATTACGTTCCCAAAAAGAGAGGGTTGTTTGGTGTAATCAAGGTCTGTCCTGAATGCTTGAAAGAAGATAAAATGAATGGTGGCTGTTATCTGCATCGTGCTCATCAGGCTGCAGGTGTCTGCGTCTGTCATAAGCATGGCTGCTTATTATGGGAGTTGCCTGTAAAGAGTATTTTAAACGCAAAAGATTCAGATGAGATGTATGACAGCGAGAATTTTGTTGAGTGTGCTTTTTCAGGTAATCTGGATGAAGAAGATGAATATGCGAAATGCGTATACGAGCTGCTAAATGTACCTCTGAATATAGATTTATCGGAATCATTGGAAATTCTTGATAAGGCTTTGAAAGATAAAGGTTATGCGAACGGACTGACAGATCCTTCGTTTATTGAGGACTATAATCTTTCTTCTTATTCTCATTTCGGAAGCAAACTGACTTATAGCTCTATGATGCTGTTGAAGCGTTGTCTTCAAAATGTAATGGTAAAAGATTTATTGCCGATGATTATGTTTGTTTATGACGGCGATGTTTCGAGGTTTATAAAAGAAGGCAGGTCAATGAGCCACAAGGAAGTATCAGTGTCTGATAATCTGGAGTTGTTGCCTTTTGAAGACTTAGATAGTCCTGTAAAATTTTACAGATGCAAAGAATGCGGAGAGTATTTCATCTGTACTGACTGGGGTATTGAGAATGGTATGCCGTGCCCTGAATGCTGCGATAGCGAAGCGGAGTTTTACGGGAGCATGGTAAAAACTTTGTGTGGGGAGGAGTATGAGTTAGCTGAAGAAGTTCATGATAAGTATACTCCTGTTAGAATAAAGCACGAGATCTGTGAAGAATATTTCAGTGCAAGACCGATAGATTTTGTGTTTAACCATAAGAGATGCAAGTGCAATATCAAGATTTCGTTTAAAGAAGCCAGCGCTAGAGTAGCTAAAGTCTCCGATTTTATGCTTGAGAAGTATAAAAATATCCATGAGAAAGCTGTTATCCGCCATACCGGTGGTTGTGTCAAGAGTTTTGAATGTTTGCTCTGGAATTTTTTTCATATACCTTTCTGCCGTATCTGTGAAGGTCGGATGAACAATGATGATTTTGCTAAGCAGATCATTGCATTGGTAGGAAATGAATATACTGCTGTATCTGAATTTAAAACATGGCACAAACCTGTAAGAATAAGACACAACAGCTGTGGCAAGGAATTTGAGATGGATCCGGCAAACTTTTTGCAAGGTAATCGATGTCCTTACTGTGCAAAGGTAATGGTACGTAAATATCTTGCTGAACTGGTAGATAAGTATACATCAGGGCATTATAGGCTTAGTGCAAAGAATACACGGAAAGACTTTGAAGATGTAGAAGATACTGTTGCAGGGAAGGTATTGAAGCTCACGAAACAAAGGATTAAGCAAGAAATATTCAGACCTACTCTTTCGGATATTTTGGTTTTAAGTACTGCTGAAGAGAAGAAGAGGAAGGCTTTGCTTGCAGCTGATGATAAGAGCATCGCTACCAATGACAAAGAAAAAATCTACTCGTATCTACGTGATAATTTCAGCGAAGATGATTTGATTTTTACTGATGAGCTGGAAGAAAGCGGCTTCTTGAAAGAAGTTGTAAAATCTAAAATGCGATTGCTGTGTAATGAAAGGCGCATTAAAAGAATAACAGTCGGTGTTTATGTGTTCCCGAACAACGAAAAGCAATATACTGCAGAAGAAATACTCTATAACAAGTATGTCTGCCGTAATGGTAAGGTCATAGGAGAGCTTTTAAAGGCAGGCGAGAGCGGTTATAAAGAAGACCGGTATGTTAGTATAAAGTTTGGAAATAAAGGCAAATGGAGAATTTATACGTTTGCCGGAGTAAAAATCTTAGGAAAAGGATTTTAATAGAGTAATTTTATCGACCGTCAGGTTTTTACGAGAAACCTGACGGTTTTTGTATTTTTCGAGGTATTGTGGTGGTATGGTATAATGATATATATAATGGCTTTAAATTAGATTTTTATATATTTTCGGGAGGTTGGCATGGCAAATAAGTTAGAACTCACTTGGTACGGAAAAGAAAATAACATAGAGGTTGAGCCTAGATTGTTGCTGGAGGATAAATCTCTGTCTAATTGTACATTGGACAAAAACACTGAAAATATGCTTATTCATGGTGACAATCTGCTGGCTCTTAAGGCTTTGGAAAAGGCTGGTTATACTGGTAAAATTAAGTGTATTTATATTGATCCGCCTTATAATACTGGTGAAGCATTTGAAAACTATGACGATAATCTAGAACATAGTATATGGTTGGATTTAATGTATGCACGTTTAAGAATTTTATACAATTTATTATCTGATGATGGCTTTTTCTGTTGTCAAATTGATGATTCTGAGAGTCATTATTTGAAGGTAATGTTGGATGAAATCTATGGACGTAGTAATTACTTGACAACGATTTATGTTAGAGTTAGATATTCTGATAAAACATTAAAACAGGATATGGACTTTCATAAAGAAATCGAACAGGTGCATATATACAGGAAAACAGCATCTGCAAAGCCTAATTTAAGTGAAATTGAAACGGGATTTGATAAATTTAAGTATAAAGTAGAAATTTTAACAAAACCGTCAAAAACTCTTACTCTTGGTGGAAAACAAGTAGATGTTTTTGAAAAAAATTCTTATAAAATTATTGAAGAAGAGGGTAATAAATATGGTTTGAAAGAAATATGGGCTTCTGGCACCATATTAGATGGTAATTCTTCAGGAAGATTTTTTAGGGATTATCTAACTGGTCGTTATGAAGATGATGGTTATAGCGTTTTATATAAAGTCTATGAGATAGGCGATGATATATATGATTATAGATATTTTACCGGACCACAAAAAGCAGGTGCAACTAAAGGTAAATATTACCAAGGTGTTCCCGTTAAGAAGCTAGAGTCTGGTAAAATGACAAAGAAAATACCAATTAACGGTTTTATAGATTTAGCTGCTAATTTCGGCAATTGTAGACAAGAAGGTGGAGCAGGTTTCAGAGGAGGTAAAAAACCTGAAAAATTAATAATGGAGTTGCTATCTCACTTTACTAATCCAGGTGATTTAGTGTTAGATAGTTTTTTAGGTTCTGGTACAACTGTTGCAGTTGCTCATAAAATGCAGCGTAAATATATAGGCATTGAAATAGGAGAACATTGTTATAGTCTTTGTCATTCAAGATTAGATAAAGTTATTGATGGAGATAATACAGGAATATCTAGAGAAGTTAATTGGAAAGGTGGAGGAGGTTATCGTTTTTATGAATTAGCTCCTTCTTTAATTTTGGAAGATGATTTCGGAGAGATGGTTATAAATAAGGAGTACAATGCCGATATGCTTGCTGCAGCTGTTGCTTTGCATGAAGGCTTCACGTATGCTCCTGATAAAGAAAAGTTCTGGAAACAGGCTAAAGCTAACGAAAGCAGTTATTTGTTTACTACTACTCGTTGTATTACGCAGCAGTTTTTGGAGTCTATTCATTCTACTATGGATGAAGGAGAATTTTTAATTATAGCTTGTAAGTCGTTTATGAGCGGCGTTGACAAGCTTTATTCTAATATCAGTGTGAAAAAGATTCCGCAGATGCTGTTAGAGAATTGTGAGTTTGGTAAAGATGATTATGCTTTGAATATTGTTCATCCACCTGTTTATGAAGATGATGAAGAAGAGGTTGAAGAAGATGAGTAAAGCAGCATTTGCACAATATACGATAGAATATATTAGCGGGGCAATGTCTTTAAGAAAGCCTCAGAAAGAATCTTTGGTCCGTCTCAGTAATATTTTGAATCATGTAGAACTAAATAAGTCTAATGATATTATGTCTGTTCTTCAAACGGTTAATAGCTTATATCCTACTTGTACTAGCTTTGAACGTAAATTTATGTCTATGACTTTTGCGTTGGCAACTGGTGTAGGTAAAACTAGATTGATGGGAGCTTTTATTGCTTATTTGTATACCCAGAAAGGGATTCGTAATTTTTTTGTTGTTGCTCCTGGTACGACTGTTTATGAAAAACTTATTAATGATTTAGGTAATCCTGGCAATCCTAAGTACGTATTTAAGGGATTAGGCTGTTTTGCGAATTCGCCTAATATTATTACAGGTAGCGATTACTTGCATAAACAGATAGGTTATTCTGATATTAATATTTATGTTTTTAATATTGATAAGTTTAATAAAGAAAGCTCGAAAATGCGTGCTGTAAATGAGCAGTTCGGAGAGTCTTTTTATTCAAAGTTATCTTCTTTGCCTGATTTGGTTATGATAATGGATGAATCGCATCATTATAGAGCTGAACAAGGTGCAGCAGCTCTAGATGAACTGAATCCTGTTATTGGGTTGGAATTGACGGCGACACCTGCTGTGATGAAAAATAATAAGGCAATATTGTTTAAGAATGTTGTTTATGAATATCCATTGTCCTGTTCGATAGCCGATGGTTATACGAGAACACCTTATGCTATGGCCAGGACAGATTTAAAATCATATAACTTTGGCGAAGAACAGATTGATAAACTTATGCTTGCTGATGGTATTCAGAAGCACGAGAATTATAAGTTGCAGCTTCGTGTTTATGCAGAAAACAATGGCAGAGAGTTTGTGAAGCCTTTTACTCTTGTAGTATGTAAAAATACTGCTCATGCTAATTGGGTGGAACAGTATATAAAATCTGATGAATTTTTTGACGGAAGGTATAAAAATAAGACTATTGTGGTTCATTCTAAGCAAAGAGGTGCAGCCGAAGAAGCAAATTTGCGTGCTTTGCTTAGCGTTGAACGTGCAGATAATCCTGTTGAAATTGTTATTCATGTTGATAAGCTTAAAGAAGGCTGGGATGTGAATAACCTTTATACTATTATACCCTTGCGTACTGCAGCTTCTAAAGTTTTACGTGAGCAAATGGTTGGCAGAGGGTTGCGATTACCGTACGGTGAGCGTGTCGGTGATGATGCAATAGATTCTGTTACCTTGACTGCTCATGATAAATTTTCTGATATTATCAAAGAAGCTGAGAAGGGAGATTCTATTTTCAAAGCTGGTAATATCATAATTAATGATAAGTCGGAAGAACCGTTAAAGGTAATCAACGTTCAACAGACTATGTTTGAAGAGCCTGATATTGCTTTAGAGGATGCTTATGAACGCACTAATGTTGATAAAAGCGAGAGTATGGATTCTTTTTTGAATACGCTTTTAGATAATATTAAGAATAGCACTAATAAGGAATATGCCGAGCAGCATAAAGACAAGAATCGTTTTGAACCTAAACCTGTTAATCCTACGCTTAGTGAAGAGCATAAGCAGAAAATAGTTAAAAAGGTAATCGAGAATATCCAGGACGATAGGGATTTAATAGAGATTTACACTGAAAATGAAAATTCTTTGTTTAAATTCATTGAGGAAAAAGTTGATGTTGTTTATAAAAAGGCTGTAGAAAAGTATATTCCTATTCCTAGGATAAAAATTACTGATGATGGAGTTGAAGACTGCTGCTTTATAGATTTTGAACTAGATGTTACTCTTTTCAGGCATGTACCGGTACAGAGTAGCATTATAATCCAGAATTTAGGCGATTTGTCTGATCGAAGATATGTTGAAGGTGATTCGATTAATTTCAGCGATTATGTTCCTGCTAGAGAGCTTTTGAATGAATTGCGTAAGTTTCCCGAGATTGATTATGAACGTTATTCTGAGCTAATTCAGAAATTGATCAGGACTGTTATTTCTCATTATGAAAGCGAATACGGGATTGATGGTATGAAAAATGTCGTTATGATGAATAAAAAGGATATAACTAGGAAAATTTATGATCAGATGATGCAACACTTTTACATTGGTAGTGGTTTGATTTTGGAAGAGGTTATTGGAGTTTGTAATGCTAATCTGGCTTCTACGTATACTTATAAGCGTGAGCTTGGTTTATATGATGTATTTGAAGCCAAGGATATAAAGTCTATTTTGTTTCATGGTATTAAGTATGGTGTTTTCGATAAAGCTAAGTTTGATAGTAAGCCGGAACGAGATTTTGCTGTACTTTTGGAGCACGAAGGCAACGCTGGAAATGTAATTCAATGGCTAAGACCTGCTTCTAACGAGTTTAACATTACATACAATAAAGGACATCGTTATGAGCCTGATTTTGTTGTAGAAACTAAGGATGTTATTTATCTTGTTGAGATAAAAGGTGAGGATAAAATCAATTCGCCAGATGTTTTATCCAAAAAAGCTCGCAGTGTAAAATATTGTGCGACTGTTACAGCGTGGAACAGCGCAAATGGGTATAAGCCGTGGAAGCATATTTTTATACCTTCTTTAGCAATTGAGGGAGTTACTTCTCTTGAGTCTTTATGTTCTCTTTACGAGGTAAAATAATATTTAATCTAGTGTCCTGGAACGGCCGTGAGCCTAAGTACGACATTAGGGAATGGTCTCCTGAGCATGATAAGATGGGCAAGGGGCTGACGCTTAGCAAGGACGAGCTGAAAGCACTGAAAGTTATCTTGGAGAAACTTTGAGGAGAGTTTGCAGGCCGAATGTAAGTATGATTGATTTATTGTAAAGGAATGATGTTGTGATGAAAAAATACTTTTATGTTTTTTTATTAGCGTTGTTATTGGGAGGTGTGTTCATTGATAAGGCAGATGCTAGTTCAAGTATTAGTATAGCTGCTAATGAGGGATTTTCTGGTTATACTGGTTGGGTCCAAGCTGATATGACTATTAATGAGTTTGGTACAGTAACTCCTGATGCATCATATTCTATGCGCTTGTATAAGACTATGGGATTAGTTCCGGTTGCTTATTGTGCTTCTGGTGGTAGTCATATGGGAACATATTATGTATTCTTTGTTAATCCACATACCGGGTATCTGATGATTGACCGCACAGGACTTGCTTCTCATGGTAGGGTGTTCAGTAGTTCTGATCTGAAATCATTTGCTAAAACTGGTCATATTGTTAATGTGACTGATATGTCCCCGCAGCAGGAGCTTTATAGAAAAGCTATTCAGGTTGCAAAAGCTGAATTTGCTAAATATGAAGCAATGACGAAAAAGTAAACATAACATAAAAACAGGCATCTGGTTTCAGAAGAAAATCTGATATCAGATGCCTGTTTTCGTTAACGCTTTGGAAACGCAAATAGTATATTATTGGGAAACAGATAATGAAAATGAAGCAGCCAAACGATAAGCGGTTTCGATATTTAATTGTCAGGTACACCACTTGGCTGCTTCATAGCTTTATTATAAAAGTTGTAAAATCGTTTTTCAATAGAATATCGCAGATTACACTTTTTGTTCGCTTTTCAAGCAGGTGATTTGAATGAAAAAATCCCGCAGAGCTTGTGGAGTTCTGCGGGTAATTTGCTTTTAACAAAGGTTAATCTTTGAAATGTAGCGTAGAGATGAAAGTATTCAATCTTTCTGTTTCTCCTTTTGTCATATCTGCTGGGATTTCAAAAGAAATATTAAAATCAGGTCTGAGCGGATAGCTGATTTTGATAGGTTCGGTGGTTACAGTTTCAGGCATAGGCATATTGAAGCAGAGAGCTTTAATTTCATCATAGTGATGGCTTAAGTCTGCGGTAGTTCTATGTACTTTCAATGAAGATCTCAGAGCTTTAGAAAGGTCATTTCTTGTTATTTTAGTATGCCATTTTACAGTTCTTTGGTGAGAATAGCCGGTATCAATGTCGTCTACTTCAGGGTTAAATTCATAGTTGCTTGTGATTACTCCAAGATATATATTATCGCCGTCAGGAGTAAGTACAAGGTCGCCTTTATTTATTTGGTTTACGAAGATATCTACAGTTGCGTATGCATTGCCGAGTGCTAAGGCAGTATATGAATATGGAGGCTTGGACAAGATTTCTTTGAGGTCTTGTCTGGTTTTTCCTGTAAGGTCACCGATTCCTGCCCAGCCGATTGCGACAATATTTTCAGTTTGGAATTCGTTGATTCTGTTGATATTTGTTGGATATGGACGTACGAGCCAAGCTTTATTTGCCATGATGATTTCCTCCTTAAAGTTGACAATTTAATAATACAATTAGCATTGTTGATAACAAGTAGTTATCAACTTGTTGGGTATAGTATATCATTACATTCTCGATATGTCAAGTGGTAAACAAGTATATTTCTAGTAGAAAATATAAAGGCCCGCAGAAGAATGTATTGACTTCTGCGGGTAATTTGCTAAAACTTTTTAGGGAATACGTACTGTTAGAATTTATAAGAGAAGGTTATAGCTGGTTGAGTGAAACAGGTTATGATTATGTTGTAATTGAACTGGAAGAATATTTAAAACGGCAAGGAGTCGCTTTGAATATAGAAAAAGCATAAATGTAATTTTACCAAAGCAGCATGGAAATAGCCTCTGCAAGCCATAATTTTTAAGCTTGTAGAGGCTGTTTTGTTTAGTCCCACATATTCAGTAGATATTTACCAAAAAGTTTCATTGCTTCTTCGATTTCCTGGTTATATGCTTTTTCTTTTTCACGTACTTCGTCCGTAATGTATTTATCATGAAGGTCTTCATGTTTATTCTTCATAAGATAATTACCATCTTTTTGCTTGATGAATTTGAATTCAAGGCATTCAGGATGTTTTTTGTAGAGCTTATCATAAGCCTTGTTCATTGGGGAATCTGCGTAATCATTGAGGGTTCGCTTGAAGGCTTTGAGAATCCTATCAAGAACTTTTTCCCATTCTTCGGGATTTTTGAATTCTGCCGGATATCCATGGCGTTTGCTCTTCTTGTACTTCTTGAGGATCTGGTAAGAGAAGTTGACTATTGCATGATCGGCATTCCAGATTTCAGTCGTGGAGAAATCGTACTGTTTGTGTAAAGTTTTATTGGCTTTTTCAGCAAATTTCTTGCTTCCCTTTTTGCTCATAAGATACCTCCGTAATACTGACAAATAAACCACAGAAATTATAATGAGAGTATGTGTATATTATAACATACTCTCATTATAATGATGGCGAAAAGAGAAACTTTGGTGCTGCTATAAGGAAAAAATTTTAGCTATTTCGCTTTTGATTTGGTTGTTAATTCCTTTGATAAAGGTATCTTTATCTTTTATTCCTAACTGTTGAAGGTTAACATCATTCTCGTTATTGATCAATAAGTTTAACTGCGTTGTCGTATAATAGTAAAGCATACCTGGATGACTGAGTATCTGGATAGACTTTTCGTGGCTAGAAGATTGAGGGATAGATAATACTAGGCCTATGTTTTCGAGTGCTTTTTGAATTATTTCTACATCATCTTTGCGGATTTCAGTACAAATTCTATTTTGTTTGAATATATTTAGTATACCGTTAGCTTTTAGGATGTCTGAGAGAAAGTTTTGGCTTACATTATTAAGACATTGTTGAATTATAAGTGCAATATCTTCTTCTGGATACCATAAGGTAAGTGCGTATTTATCAAAATTCTCTGTTTCATTGATTGAACGGAGAATATTTTTGATTACAGCTTCATTAATGTATTTGTTAGTTGTTGAGCTATCGAGATAAGGTGAATTTTCTAGAAGTGTACCACCAAACCTTATATAATCATCTGACTCTTTACCGAGCAGGTATGTGTATTCTGTAAAGGGTATATGTGATGTAGGTATCAATTCTGCTATATCAGTTAATCTTGTGTCATCGATTTCTAATAAATTATTTGCTAATAATGTGAAACTATAAGAATAACTCCCGGTAATAATGAATTTTAGCTTCCATTTTTTAGTGCAGTAATAAACTATAGCATTAAAAGTGCTTTCAAGGAAATATTTTGTTAATGTTATTTCATCAATGCAGATATAATCATAGTTTTCTTTGTCAGCGTAGTCAAGTATAGTAAATAATTCATCTGATTCCAATATATATTTGCTATTATTTTTTCGGTAAGTTTTAATATTTTCGTATTCGTCGGAGCAAACAAGGTATAAGCATTTAAAACCTTTAGCAGTAATTTCTTGCGCTGCTTGCTGCAGTAGTATTGTTTTTCCGCTACCGAGCAGACCATATATAATGCAAATTTTTTTATTGGTAGAATTTGAAGCGTTTATAAAGTCTGCTATTTTAGAATAGCAGTTACGTTTTTTGCCATATACAGCAAATTCATTGATATTTAAAATTTTTATTTGCTTGTAGTTGTTTAGCATGATGCAGCTCCTTGAGTGTACTATTCGTGCTTTTGTTTTGCTAAAAGAAGTTTTATGAATTGTTTTTGAAGTGTATATTTCACACTCCTAGATAACATTATACTATTGTAATGTAATATTACAAGCATAAAGAAAGCACTAAACTTAATTAGTAGGATTAGTGCTTTCTTTGTGCTTCTATGTATTTTTTATTTATTTCTTTCTGGACAATTCCATCAATTTCTTCATCTGTTAACCCATTTGGATAATATTGATGAAAGATTTCTCGGAGCTGTTTGAACACCTGCATGGCTTTTTTTGAGTCAATTTTTTGTTCAGCTGAAATATGTTGTTTCATGTTTAGTTACCTTTTCAACTCACATGGTTATTTTCAATTCAGATTTATGTTGTGCTGTATGCGGCCTGTTCAGGTCGCCTGATGACTTGTTTAGTCATTGTAAATACCGGATTTTATATGCCCGAAAGCTTTTTGCCGCATTATATTAAGGGTCCGGTTTATAAAACTTATGTCCGGGCGAGTATCGTTTTCCAGATTGATTACCGTCCGTACCATGATGTAGAGCCAGTCCGGCTTGCCTTTATCCATGTTGCGCAGATAGTCGGCACATAAATTGACGTTGTGGGGCGGTATATAGTCTTTATATTTGATTCTGTCCCGCAACAGCCAGTACAAACTCTCTTCTGCTTTAGAATAAATCCCGTCAAAGGAATTTCCTTTGTGGATAACTAATAGGTTAAGGTCAGGAGCTCTGGCAATATAAATGGTCCTGCTGTCCCTATGCCGTCCGTCAGGTTTAATGATTTTTACGAAGAACGGGTAAGTAAATACATACATGTTTTTCCTCCTTTTCTGTTTATCGTTAACAAATCGTTAACGTATACTTATTATAATACAGTTTCGGTGTAAAAAAACAGCCTTTTTGCAGATATTACTTTTTGTTCGCTTTATCTCATATTCTCTAGAATATACAATTAATGTAGTACATAGATTTACTATTGATATTAAGCAGAAAGAGGAAAAGAAAATGGCAGTACAGATTGTAACCGAACGTGTAGTACAAATGATAAAGGGAGAGCTGAACGGTAAAAGTTTTACCTGGATGGAAATTCTCCAAGGTCTTTGTGCAGAATATAAAGAGTGTTATTGCAAAGCAGCTAAAGAGAACCGTAAGCTGCTACAGATAGGTTTTACTATTACCTGGGCTGAGCGGACGATCATTTGCAAGGATTTTACCTTTGAACTATATCCTGATATGGATGTAATTTATGACAAGATGCTGGATTATTTTAAGGGTTCCGTAAAGGATTTTGGTGAAGCAAAAAATGTCAGCTATTATGTTGTTACTGAGAAAAATACTACTATTTCGGGTTAGGGTATATTATAGCGATTTTTTTATGTCTTATATCGTTTACGTGATAATAGCCCATAATGGTTCTCCCTTCATGAATAATATTGCAGAGGCCTTTACGGTTACTATTATAATACTTTTCAACGTGTAAAAACTGGTTAGTCGTAGATGTTGCTTTTTATTCTCTTTGTTTCTGAAGTTGTATTAATTTTAGGATTGAGTTTAGCTTTAAAATAAGTTATAATACAAGTAAAAGAAAAAATCTTTTTACCTTCGCTAAAGATGACGAGTGACGGTTCTGACTCGTCGGTAAAATAAAAACTGACCGAGCGAAGATGACGAGTGACGGTTTCGACTCGTCGGTAAAATAAAAATTGACCGAGCGAAGAAAATGTGCAGGGCTAACCGTAGGGTTGGTCCTGTTTTTTGTGTACCTATTCATGGCGTACAAAAATGCCCGCAGAAGTTTATAGTGGCTTCTGCGGGTTTTGTTATTTGTGATCTTAAGTTATTTCTTTAAGAACTTTTTGAAGTACTCGGATACTACTTTACCTTTGTAGTTGCTGGTAAATTCTAAAGGTGCAATTTTTTCAGTAGAAGTCGTTTTTGCGTGCTCAGTTACGGTATTGTCGCTGAGTCTTCTCGTTACGGTTTCTTTTATCTCCCATTGATTCGTATCATAGTTTAACGTAGAGATAAGTTTCTGGTATCGGTTTGCGCCAGGATACCACAGGTATATATTGGCATTTATCTTGTTGCTTTTGGCTTTTACACTCTTCGCATCATAAAAGACACCAAATTTTTCCGTTGAAGTTGCCCAGGTCAGGTTTAATCTTTTTGGTTCTACATAAGGTGTTCCGTCCTGGTTTGGCATATCTACAAAATATCCAAAGTCCTGCCACCATGTATAACCACGATAGAAAGGGTTGTACGGGGATTTTAGAAAGCCATAGTTCAAATACCAGGTCAATTGGTTGTTATAGGTTTTGGTTGTCCCATTTCCGTAATGGGTAATTTGTTTGACGCTTACAGCTTTGCATTTGCGAGGGTCTCTATCGAAGTAGAAAACCATGTTTTCGCAAGAAATGTTTTTACTTGTGTTTGAACGGTGACGTATTGTTGCATATACGATTTTGTTGGCTTTGTCTTGGCGGATGCTGTCTGCGTCATATTCATATTTGTAGCCGTATTCCGTATAGAATGTATGGAATTGTTTTGACAGTTCGGCTTCACTTAAATAATATTCGTCTGAGAACCTGCCAAGTTCAGTGGTTGTCTCTATCCAGTTTTCTGCATTGACAAAGTTAGATACTGACAGCATTAATGCTAAAGCAATACCTGAAATTTTTTTGTACATGATGTATGCCTCCTTATAAGCTCTAATAGAATTATATCACTAGTAAACAGGGAAAGAAATCAGAATTTCTAGCAATAATTATTAGAATATTTGTTGCTAAAGCGAAAGAAATTATCAAGAAGTGATTTGATAAACATCTTGAAAAGTATTTGTTAACTTTTTATAAACTTCTGCTTCGCTAGTATGGGCTGAACGGACTATAATTTCCAAGGATTTTTTCTTTAGACTGTACGCTGATATGGATCTTATCTATACCAGGATGCTTGATTACTTCAAGACTTCCGTAAAGGATTTGGGTAAAGCAGAAAAGGTCAGTTATTATGTCGTGAACGAAAAAAGCAGGAAATTAGTTGTATAGTAAAAACCGGAGGTATTGTTATGGGCGAGAAAATTGAACTTGTTGATTTGCTGTATGCAGCTTGCATTGATATTAGTGAGCCGGAACTGTCTTGAGTTTTTAGCTTTAATTTTGATCTAATATGAAAAAAACGGTGAAACCAGCATTAGAGTGCTGGTTTCGCCGTCTTTTTTGTTTTTATGTGTGTGGTTTGTAGTTTATTCTTTGATGTATTCCTCGCAGATTTCAAGTTCAACCGTCTTGTAATAGTCATCGTCAAGAAAATCTGAAAAGAACTCTCTCAGCTCTGCGATAAATATTTCTTCAGTCAGTTCTGACAGCTTTTTGTTATATGTTTCTGGCGGGAACTGCAGATTGCAGAAGAACATTATGTCGCCGTCATAGTCGGAAATGCCTTTGAAGCATCCGAACGGATAGCCGAATCTGTGACAGAACAATAATTCGAAAGTGTTGGCTGCTACTTTATCAAAATATGCGCTATATCTTCTGTTGAATGCATCGGAAAAGGATTTGCAGAAAGACTGATTATTGTCTGTTTCTTGTATAATAGGCTTGGCTAAATATGAAAATAAATACTTATCCATCCCGATATATACTATCTGGTGATAGAGGTCCATTCCGGATAGCATGGAAATATCCTTGTCGCATGACCCGTATTCCCGCTCAAGATAGTTTTTGATATAGTCGAGCGGAGGCAGTTCATAGTTTTTGTTGATAGTGTCGAAGCTTTTGATATAGATACCTTTTCCAGTATCGTTTACGTGATAATAGCCCATAATGGTTCTCCCTTCATGAATAATATTGTAAAGGCCTTTATGGTTACTATTATAATACTTTTCAACGTGGAAAAACTGGTTAGCCGTAGATGTTGCTTTTTGTTCGCTTCTTTGTGTTGATTGTATTGTTCTGAATAGTGATTTGTTTTTTGTTTTGTGGTTTTCAATTCACACACCCATAAGGGTGCAGTTGTTAATCGATAGTCAAGCAGAATAATATGAGTTTCAATTCACGCACGCCTTGCGGAGTGCAATTTATCGAGCTGGCAGCAAGAAGACTCACACTTCTTAAGTGGTGAAGAGCTTTGCGGTACTAAGTCAGAAGTGTGAAGCTTCTGATGCAGAATTGCGGAAAAGCCAGCTATCTTTTTATAAATAGAGCAGAAACGGTTAATCTCTGCTCTGCGGTAATTCACCTTGCGTATGTAATACGCAAGGGTAGGGTGCCATAGACTCGGTATGCGTACGTTCAGAGCAGGAGGCTTGGCATCACCCCTGGTGATTGGAACTTAATCCCATACATATCGTCGCTATATTGCATGAATCACTTCGTTTAATATAACGATTGAGTCTCTGCTCAATTACCTGTTTTGCTCGTGAGAGCACGTCAATTACACCTACTCCTTTAAGTAGGTGTAATTGACGTGCTTTAAGTTAAATGTAGAGCAGAGATTATAAGTCCCTGCTCTGATTCTGCTCCTTGTATTATAAATAATACAGGGCAAGAGTGCCATAGATTTGGTGCAGGTGTAACCATTGTATGGAGCTTGATATTACCCCATAGTGAGCACTGTATCATGCCTTTGCTTGCCTGCAAGCAAGCTTTCAGGCACAAGCTTCTTTAGGCAGTTGTAATTAACGATAGTCATATTACAACTTTTAAAGTTAATAAACAGTTAATACTCAATTTTATATTTTTTATAGGTTCAGTACGGCGACCAGTGGGAGCTGTCTGAACCTATAAAACCTTATTGTTGTTTTATTTTGAACTTCTTGTAGTTTTATTAACTGTTGGATAACCTTCATCGTGCAATAATTAAAACAATGAGCTTTTAGTATCCGTTATGATATGTCTGATTTCAGATTAACGGTATAGCTGTACAGGAAGAAGGTGAAGAAGGATGTTCATTAAAACCATTATTGCATTTTTACTTTTGATTTTATTCAGTTTAGGTCCGCAGGTAACTCCGATGAAGAAGGACGTTATGGATGACAAGACTGCTGAGTACAAGCTTGCTGCCTTTGCATCTGAATTTCAGAAAGTGTATCCGATTTTACCCGCCGATAGAAAGAGTGATCTTAGAAATTATGGTGATGTTAATATTTGGATGGTTTTGAACGATTATGGATTTTCTGAAGATTTAATGGATGAGTGTATTTGGGATGATAATTTTGAAGCTAAGTTTGATTATTCCAATTCTGAAGTAACTAATCCGTTTACAGGTAAAAAAATCCAGGGAGATTATTTGATTTTAAAGCAGAAGACCAATAAAGGCGAAAAAGTAAAAATTGTAGAATTCGGTTCAAATACAGCTTATGGTGAATCGTATTAAACAAGTTATATGTAGTGTGATTTACACTTTATTTATATCCAATAAAAATACAAAACACAAGGAGGAATATTAAAATGTGTAATTCTAAATCTTTTTTTGAAGAACCTAAGAAAGTGATGTTTGTCTGCGGTGCTGCCGTTGTGCTCAGCCTGGTATCTCTGGGAGTATCTTTCAGTGGCTGTGGCCAGAGCGACAAAATCGGAGTTGTGAATGTGTCCAGGGTTATGAGCGAGAGCACTCGTCTGAAGGACATCAGCAAGGAAAACCGCCTGGCAGTCGAAAAGGTCTATAAGAACGCTGTCGAGAAGGAAAAAGGCGTTGAAGGCAAGGAGAAGGATGAGCTCCGTAAGAAGACTATGATGGAGCTCCGCAGTTATAGACAGAAGAATAACAAAGAATGTGCCGATGTAATCAATGCGGCTTCCGATAAGGTCGCTAAGGCTCAGAAAGTAAGATTCGTTGTCTCCGACAAAGTCGTTTTCGGCAGCAATACTGTTGATGTTACCGATGCACTGCTCAAAGAGATTGATTCTGCTGCAGGTAAATAAAAGGTATTTCAAGGGGGATTGATAGTATGAGTATGTTCAAAAGAAAACGGAAAGGAGAAGCCGTCCTGTTCGCTATCGTAGCACTGGCTGTTAGCGGCCTTATTGCTGTAGGGCTTGCAAGGATTCAGCATTATGGTACGCATACGCTTGATACTTCGGAAGAGTTTCTGAAGGCTGAACAGTATGCACTTGAAGTCACCGAACAGCTCAGGAGTACCAGCTACAGTGCGGTCGCCGCGATGCCCAAGACCAAAATAAGCAGCGGTACGGCAGGTTCTAAGCCTCAGGATTACAAGTTCAGTGGCTATTATAAGGAAATCGTCATTACTAATGATGGTATCTTCAAGGACTGCAAGGTGAATATCTATAAGGATAATACTGACAGGCCTGTTCTGTCGCTTAGTGTTGCAAAGGTTGATCCTAAGGCTCTTGTATGGGGCGGCCTTTCTGATAATCTTGATGAAAGCACCGAGTCAGGCGGCAACCGTTCATGGTCTGCACAGACCACCCAGAACTATGTAGGCGGTAAGCTTATCAATGACTACACCGCTGTGGATGCTGACGGTTCTTTCTCTGCTGCGGCTTCAGTTGATTACATCAATAACAAGCTCAAAGACTACATCGAGGAAGAGAAATGCCTTAACAGGACTTCAAAAGCCGAGGTCGGTTCTAATCGCTAGCCTATTTTTGTTAATGCGAGCCGTGAAGCTGCTGTATGCAACGTAAGCTATAGGCTTAATGAAAATACTGCAGCTCCCAATATCGGTATTCTCCGTAAGGATTCTGCTGGTAACATTACGCTCGACTATTGGGACCATGACAGCTATTTCAATGGCAACAACACTTCCGGTACGACTACGCCAGATCCAGGTGATGGTGGTAATACAGGAACTGTTATCGGTTCTTCGGCACCTAAATATTTTGATTTTGAATTTACTGATCAAGAATGGATTGTTAAAACTATCGATTTTGGCACCAGGACTACTTATAAAGTAACTGGAACTGAATTTGCAGAAAATAATGAAATAGAAGAAACGTATTCTTTTGAGTTTACTTCTTCTGGGAAAGTTAAAATTTATGGTAATGGCGGTGGAGCTGATCAGAATATTGATAGTATCGAAAATGATTATGGTTATAACGGCGGATTTAGCACAGGTGGCTTAGGCGGCTTCATTCAGTTTATTGATGTATCTAGCAAAAAAACACTTTATGAGTTGAATTTAAATAATCACTCACATACCAGACTTGTGTTTGAATTCAATAAAATTTAGGAAAACGGAGGTGAAAACAATGTTTAACACGAAAAGCAAGGCCTATAAAGGTTCGTCCGTGCTGGTGTCTGCGTTGGTTACCGCTGCAGCTTCCACTTTGATTGGGTACGGGCTTACCAAGATGATTTCTACAGGTATTGATGCAATCAAGAACCAGGAGGTTAAGATGCAGGGCCAGCAGTACGCTGCAAGTCGTATCAATGTGCTCCGTTCTGTAAGGTTCGATTCTCTGTCGCCTATGGCCAAGAGGCAGATAAACGATACTGATTATTACGAAGAAGTTGTTGAAAGCGACATTACTGCCGACAGAAAAAATTACGCTGTTAATATCTATAAGGGTTCTGACAGTGTCAAACCGGTTGCTGTAATGAACCTTTCCCGTACTGCGACCGGTGCCCTGCTAGATAACCAGGGGGCGGATTCTTATGACAGTTTGGGTGCTGGTGGTAATGCTGACAGTTCGGCGCTTAATACTTCGGCTCTCAAGAATTATACTAATGATAAATTCAGTGCGGATTCCGAATCGTTTGCTACCGACAGGGCTATGGATGTGAAGTCTTTTGTCTCTTACGTTGACGGCCTGCTCTCCAAGTACCGTTTCCGTAACAATGCGGTCACTGTAGGTCCGAACGGCGCAGGCAGTCGCAGGAACCCTATCTATGTTACCGCTGCGGAACGTGAGTGCACTGCAGGTTCTGTAACTTATGCCATGAGCGGCAACTCCCAGGGCTACCTTGCAACGGTTACTCCTGCCGGCAACGGTTTGTATTATGTTGATTATACCGAGAAGGATGTGCCCGATGAGACGACTGGTGGCGGTACTGGTGGTGGAAGCACTGGTGGAAGTATCGTAGCTCCGCCTGTTGGTAAATTTGATGGATGTAACTGGCTATACTGGGATAGTTATGATGGAGAACATTCAAAAAGTACATTTGTAGATATAATTGATGATAGATATTATAAATTTGTTACATGTCCTAATACTAAATACATTGCTATAATTGCAGGTGGAAATCTAGAAGACGCCGATGATACTGGTAGTTGTTCAGTTGGATTATTTAATTCTTCGTTTGAGAGTCTTGATATGATTAATGGTGAATCATGGTCTCAACTTGGGCGTGGTCTTGATGCTCGTGTGTTAGTCGAAGTATCGCCTAATACAACATATTATGCTTCTTATAGTTGCAGTGCTGACTGTCTTGGTATAATTGATTCTGGTTTGAATGTATTGGAAGTTGATCCTACAACTGTTACAATTAATTCTGATGGAAAAATTGCACAAATTAAATCTTTGCAAGATGCTGGAGCAGTCCAATATGAATATATAAAGTTTTATAAATTTTTGTGAGTGTGGTATATCAAAAAGTTATTATTTGTTGAATGTTACTTGAGAAGGTGATGACAATGTTTAATTTCAGACATAAAGGCTACGGCCTGCTCCTGCCTACGATTGCCTGTGCAGCACTCATAGGCGGGGTAGCAGTAGGTATAACCAAGATGAGCAACGTGTCTGTCAAGGCTGTTACTTCGACGAAGACGAAGTATACGGGACAGCAGTATGCTCTTAATACAGCCGACAAGTACTGCAGGCTGGCCAACTATGCGTCACTTGCAGGCTTTGAGAAGCGCAAGATTGACGGCAGTGATGATTACTATGAGGAAGTGATCGTCACGGACAACACTGTGCCGCTTTATCAGGGTTCTGTAGAGACTGGTAGCGCTCCTTCCAAAGATATTACTGTAAATGTCTATCATAAGGAAGGCGAAAGGATGCCTTTGGTGTCCTCTGTGAAGCTCTACCGTACTGATCCGGCTACGTTTGATCCGAGCTTCAATATGGTTGCTAATGATGCTGCGTCGACCAGTGAGAATCAGGCTCTGAGTGCCAATGCGTTCCGTGAGATGCTGAACTCTAAGGTTTCCGGTGATATCGCTTTCGGCTCCGATGTGGCCATGAGTGCCAATGCGTCCAAGCTTTATATCGACAGCGTATTGAAGAATTATGCACTTACGGATAGTTCTGTTGGTATCAAGAACCTGAATGATGCCGGCACCGCACATCGCGGAGTTTATGTCGATGCAGAAGGGTTCATTAAGCCTACTGATATTATCGTAAGGGGCAATAAGACTACCGAAGCTGATCCGCTTATCCTGATTCCTGTAAAGTTGCCTGACGGTTCCTGGGCGTTTGATTCCCTGCGTAAGTCCAAGCTTGGCAAACCGGAAAACCAGACCTATACGGTTTCTATCAAGCAGACTCCCAACCAGACCATTACAGTCACTACTTCTGACGGCACTAAGCATACCAGTGATTTCACTGCCAAGGTCGGTACCACATGGACTGCTACGGTCGATGCTGATACAGGTTATAATGCGGGCAAGCTGATTGCTTCTTCCGGTACTGTTAATGGTGCGACTACGGTAAGTGCTACTGAGGCTACTATCAAAACGTTTGATTTTAATATCACCCAGTCTGCTAACCAGACCATTACGGTTACTACAGGTGACGGTGTAACCCATACGTCAAGCTTTGTCGCTAAGTATGGTACTACCTGGACGGCTCAGGTTGTGGCTGATGGTGGTTATACAGCAGGTACTTTAAGTGCCACTAGTGGTACTGTTACGGAGACTATGAATGTTAGCGCGACGGAGGCTAAAAAGGAACAAGATTATTTGTTCTATGATACGGTTACTTTTAAAGTGAATTATTTTTATGAATACAGTGAAAAGTTTGATCATGAAATTAGGTATGAATGGTATGGATTAGGAAATAATGATTTTGATATTAATGATGTTACAAATATAAATTTGTCTTTTGGAAAATTATTAAATGCTTATGCTATTTTTGATGATGAAGTTCTAGGTAATGAATATCGTTTGGTTTGTTCGATTTATGTTCCTGATGAAACTGTTAGAAATATAATTAAAGATAAGTCAATTTCTGTTTGGTTTGATGGTGATCTTACTGTTTGGAGTAGTCGTGTAAGTTATTATGATTATTATCCAAATATAATTTGTTATGCTTCATCGGATAAAACAAAGTGTTATGAATTATATCAATTTTTGGAAAAGAAGTATGGCAAAGAGATTACAATGCATATAAAAGTAGAATAAATAAGATTCAAGCAAAAACCGCAGAGCCAGAAGGCTTCTGCGGTTTTTACTTGAATAGAAAGACCAGTTGCTATAGTTTAGTATGTATTTTGTTTTGCAGTCAGGTTGTTTTTGAATTCTTTCGGGTGGTTGATTTTGTAGAACAGCATATCGTTGTTTGTTTTGCAGTATTCTTTGGCATAATGATGCTGGGCCAGAATCAGATTGTAGGGGTTGTAAGGTTTGCCCTCATTGAAGTTCTTGAGTTCCTGCCAGTTTTCTTCTGATTTGATGTTTACGCCCATGATTTTAGCTGCCAATACATTTGCTTCGCCTTCTATGAGGTTCCTGTCGTATATACGCTCAATGGGATAGTTGTTGACCTGGTATCTGTGGATGATTTCATGGCATAAAGCGAATTTCAGGAAGAAGTCGGATTCGGAGTTCTCTCTGATGATTACTATCCATTTGTCTTTTGCCTTGGGCATTGTGAGGCCTGTGCTGGTCTGGACTAGCGGTTTTGCGATATCCGGGTTCACACCGAGTTCTACAAGTCTTTTGTATCCGTCTTCTCTGGTATTTTCATTGTAGAATGTAAGCTCTTCATTGAGTGGGCCGAGTTTCTTTTCTATTTTTGCTACGATTTTCTGGATTTCTTTTTCGTGTCCGCCGACGAATGTATGGGCAGATGCAGCAGATGTTGTTAATGTCAGTGTTAATGCGGTGAGTAATGCTACTGATTTGTATTTCATTTTTTCTCCTTAAATTTAAATAATTTATGTAATTTTTATTTGGGGTGTGCAAAGCAGCTTAGAGAGAGTTGCTTTGCACACCCCCAAATTTTATTTTTTACATATTTATTTATTGCTTTTTGGCATTATCAAAGAGAAATGATGAATAAGCTGTTAAAAGTAAAAACCGCAGAGTTTTTTCAACGCTGCGGTTTTGTTATCTTGGTTTTCAGTTTACAGTAGTATAAGTATTATTCTTTGTCAGCTTTGGAAAATTTTTCTATCCAGGGTTTGAGTTTTTCAACGCTCATCTTGGCGAAACGGGCAATTCTGTTGATATAATAGCCGGCTTTAAATAGCAAACATCGCTACTTCGTCAGCAGTCAAATCAATTAATTTCTTTTTATGTTTTTTGGCATATCTAGAGAGCTCTAATAGATTAACATTACAGGAAGGCGCATCAACATATGGGTTGGGAGTGTTATAGTAAGTTTCATTTAGTTTTTTATTTTGTAAAAATAATGGTTTGTTAGTTCCATTCATAGCTGTACACCTCCAATAATTCGTTGGCAGCTCTTTCATCAATAAAAAATTGATAAGAACGGCTCATGTAAGCGTTGTCTTACATGAGTCTTTTTAACATTATAGCATTATTTTTGGCCCGTTTCGGAAAATTCCTCTATCCAGGGTTCTATTTCTTCAACGCTCATCTTAGTGAGACGGGCAATTTTTTCGATATCGTAGCCAGCTTTAAAGAATTCGTAAACGGTTTCTTTCTGTTCTATTTCTGACATTATTTGTTCAATGTCACCTGCACAAGATGCCTCCGCCTCATCGAATTTTTTTACCCATTCTTCTGCTTTATCTATACTTATTTTGGAAAACCTGGCAATTTCTTCTGCATTGCAAACATCTTTGTAGAGTTCATATGCAATCATTGCTTTTGCGATTTTCAAGCCGATTCTGAAGCCTATTTTAAAGCCTCTTTCTTCAATGCCTTCAGCTAAGCTGTCGCCCATGTCAATCATCTCCTTTATTATTGTTTATCAAGGTTTCAATCGCTTTGTGTAATTCGATACTGATTTCTTGATTGGGGATTTCGATTTTCTTTTCGTCATTATTGTATGTGAGATAGCCTAGATGGGTCAGCAGTGTAATCATATTGTTTTTGTCGTCAGAGTATTCCATATCTATACGCGAAAAATAGAGGTCAGCTTTTACTTTTTGCTCTGTGAGCAGCTTGAGAATATCTTCATATAATTCATCAGAGCCAGTATTGATAAGGTCTTTGATTGTCCCATAAGTTCCGCTCTGGAGCCAGTATCCATTAGTATCGCCCTGCAATATTAGGTTTGTTATATTGAAGGGATTATAGATGTGCAGGCCGTTTAGCTTATAGCCGTCGTACCAGCGTTTCACATCGATAAAATCTTTGTTGTAGGTTTGGCAAAGTCCTTTGACTTCTTCTTCCGTGAACCCGAAACAGGAAGCGGTCTGATAGGGATTTATCATAGTGTATTCCATAAAATTGTCCAAAACGGGAATCCTGCCGTGCTTTTTTATCGGCAAAATACCTGTGATATAAGCAAGTGCGATAAAACGTCTTGCTCCTGCTCCTTTGAAGAGGCTGCGAATAAATGTGATGTATTTCTCATGGATTTTTTTCTGTTCGGGCGCGGTACGGAACAAAACATCCCATTCGTCGATAATGACGACGAATCTGTTTCCTGTGGCCTGATTGATGTTGTTCAGCGCTTCGGAGACGGTTTTTGTGTTTGAACGTACTGCTTTCGGGTAAGCTTTGCTCAGTTCCTTCAGAACGCTTTTGGTTATATATTCAATGGTGTTCTCAATGCTTTCGGCATTGTCAATGCATTCCTGGATATCGAAATAGATTACATCGTATTTGTTCAGATGTTTTTTGAAGCTCTTACATTCTGCAATGGCGAGTTCTGAAAAAAGCTTTGCGGATTCACATTCTTTGTTGTAATAAGCCAGAAGCATATCAGCTGCCATTGATTTCCCGAAACGGCGTGGACGGCTGCAGCAGATGAATTTCTGAGGCGTATTGATGAACTGGTTGGTGAAATCAATAAGCTCGGTTTTGTCAATATAGATTTGGGCATTTACCGCTTCTTTGAATGCAGTATTGCCAGGATTCAGAAAGCTTCCCATAATTATCAATTCCTTTCCGTTTTGCTTAGATATACTCTTATTATAATGCAGTTTGAATGCAAAGAAATGGCTTTCGGCGGATATTGCATTTTGTTCGCTTTTGTTGCTATGATAAGCTATATACAATTGAACGGATAGAATTAATTTGAGTTTGCTTTGAAAAATGATTTTTGCATTGATTTTCACCTCTTAGTATCGTATAATGATACTAAGAGGTGAAAATATGATTCAAACTACAGCTATGCTTCTAGAAAAATATAATGAGTATTCTAATCCTAAGACAAAACTCGGCAGGATGGTTAAGAAAGGAAAATATATTAAGATTGCTAGAGGATTATATGAAACAGATAAAAATATTCCTGGTTATGTATTAGCAGGGAGTATTTATGGTCCTTCATATATTTCTTTTGATTTTGCTTTGGGTTATTATGGATTAATCCCGGAGAGAGTTAATATAATTACCAGTGCTACTTTTAATAAGAAAAAAAATAAAAGTTATAAAAACAGTTATGGTATTTTTACTTATCGCGATGTTCCTTCTGAAGTTTTTCCTTATGGAATAAGATTGAATAAATATAAGGATTATTTTTTCAGGATTGCTGAACCTGAAAAAGCAATCTGTGATAAGCTTTATACTATTTCTCCTGTAGTGAGTCAAAAAGATTTAGAAGATCTTTTAATCAAAGATTTACGTATAGAGGTATCAGAATTAGATAAATTAGATATACAAAAACTTGAATTTTTATCTGAAAAATATCATTCAACTAATGTTAGCAAATTTTATAGGTTTATGAGGAGGTTAAAAAAATGAGCCTAGTTATAGAGAAAATGTTGTCTGGTTATCATATAGAAAATATTTATGATCAGAAAAATGCCATGAAGGAGATTATGCAGGAAATAGTTCTTTGTGGTTTATCACGAGCAGGTTTTTTTAAAAATGCTGCTTTTTATGGGGGGACAGCATTGAGAATTTTTTATGGATTAGACAGGTTTTCAGAAGACCTAGACTTTTCATTAAAAACTCCAAATTTGGATTTTGACCTTTCCCGTTATTTCCCTGCCTTAAAAAAAGAAGTTAATTCTTTTGGGCTTAATGTTGTAATTAATGAAAAGCAAAAAACTATAGAAAGTGATGTCCGTTCGGCTTTTTTAAAAGGAAATACGAAAGAGCATTTTTTATTGTTTTACGCAGATTCGAGTAATATAAATACTATAGCTGCTAATGAAGTTATTAAGATAAAGTTTGAAGTAGATATAAACCCGCCTGCTTTTGCAAATTTTGAACACAAATATAGATTGCTGCCTGTCCCTTATGAAGTTAATATGTATGATTTGTCGTCATTGTTTGCGGGAAAAATTCATGCTGTAATTTGTCGTGGGTGGAAGAATCGTGTTAAAGGTAGAGATTTATATGATTATATTTTTTATCTTTCGCAAGGTGCTGTAGTCAATCAGAAACATTTGCGGGAACGTTTGATTCAATCTGGTTATATTACTTCTCATGAAGAATGTCAGTTGGCTGATATAAAAAATATGCTTAATGAAAAATTTGATATTATTGATTTTGAACAGGCTAAGCGTGATGTTGAGCCGTTTATTCGTGATATTTCTGTTCTGAATTTGTGGAGTGCGGATTTTTTTAAAAGTATTACCGAAGGATTGAAAGTTTAAAATGTTTAATTTAGGTTCAATATCTTTCCCTAGCAGTTTGGCTGTGAGTTTTATGTTACTTGTATATAGTAGTAACAAAAAGGAACTTTGAAGGAAAAGCTTTACCGGTATATGAATAAAGCCGGGCTTACTGCCAGTGAAATGAAGCCCTATTTCTCTTATTATCCCGATAAGCTGTATAAGAATCTTGTTGAAACTGAGGTTATCTTTTACGATTGTCGAATTTTAACTCTATAAAACGAGTTAAAATAAGTTAGAAACGAGTTAGAATTGGGAGCATTAAAATATTGCCAGTTATCTCAGTGTTGCAGATCATCAGCGAACAGAAAAATCCGACGGATAATTCCGCCGGATTTTTTGTTTTGAGCTTAATTCAGATTTTAGAAGATTGAATTCAAAACCTGCATATCGTTGACAGTCAGCTGTAAGGGATTGAGCTTGGTTTTGATTGCATCATAGAGCGATTTCAAGGATTTGCTTATAAAAGGATTATCTCCGGTGTGGCAGATAGCTTTCGGAGTATTTTCTGTAACCATGTATAATTCGTATTCTGCTTTATCTTTGTAAATTGCTTGGGTAAGGGCTATATATGTTTTATCGTCTATTTTCAGCGTGAAGATTGAGCTGAGAGAAGAGTAGAGCTTGTCGGGACAGTATAAAGAATTATAGTTTATTGTTTTATAGTCGCTGTCAATGTTTTCTGTTTCTTTGAAGAACGGTTTTGGCAGGGATTGAAAATCCTTGCTGCTTACGTATATGTCATATTCATGGTTGAAGCTGAGACTCCAGTCTATAGCTATTTCCTTCCATTCTTTGACAGCAACGCTAGAGAGCAACTTTGTCAGGAAGCTGCAGGCGAATTGCTTTTGTTCTTGGATTTGCGTCAGGTCCTCTGAAATGAGCAAATCTAAGCTTACATTAACGTAATCGGCAAAACGCACAATAAATTCTGCAGAAATTTTTTCTGAGCCTTTTTTCATACGTGCTATGTATCCTACGCTTACACCGGAAGCAATCTCTGCTTCTTTAATAGCAAGCCCGTTTTTATTGATGATGTATGATATGTTGTCTAAGATTAGTTCGCGAGACCACTTTGCCATGTTATCCACCTTTTTCTTTGAATTTTGTTTAGCCCTATGATTATATTAGCATATAGCGGAATATATATCAAGGTTGACGTTAACGACTTGTTATTTCTTTCACAGAAGCAAAGAAATATCTTGTTTATGGTTGTAAAGTAAAGAAAAATATGGTAAACTTTAGCATGAAGACAAAAAAATAAAGCGCCTAGCTTTGTACAAAGGAAATTGGACCTTCCTAGTACAAAAGCAATCCATAAGTTACACGACTAACTTAGGTGCCTGCCAAACGCTTAGATATTAGTTTAAACAATAGTGCTAAACTTAATCTCTCATATTATTATAGCATAGTGATAGTATAATTGCAAGAGGCAGAATGCAGATATCTAGAAATATTTAGCCGTTAACTTATGTTATCGGCTTTTTTTATTGTTTAAAACAGCTTAAATAGATAAATATTTAGTAATATTGAAGTATAATGAAGAAATATTTGGTTTTCGGAAAGGAAAAGGTCATGCGTAAAGTAAGCTTAAAAACTAAGATCAATGAAAAACGTGGAACAGGAACCTGTGCGGACTATAAACCGTATATTTATGTCAGTGAGTCCAAAAGTGATGGTACTGCGAGTATTATTACAGACTGGAAGCACGGAAGGGCTATCCAGTGCCTTTCGCAGAGCGAAGCAATGGCTTATTATGTCCTTCGCTGGGATGATTCTAACGTTGATATACGCGAACAGTACCCTTTGTCGAGTGTTTCTACTAACGATATAAGGAAGGTGTTGTTCTTGCCTGTGTTGGATAAGCTTTCGTTGAATCAGCGTTGCAGTCCCGAAGAAATGGCTGCTATGAAAGCTTATCTGACGGAGAAGGGGATAGGTTTAGACGATATTAAATCATGTTTGGAATATTATCCCCACTATGTAAAAGACAGGATTTTCGAGGTGTTTAGTAAATGAAGACAGAAGGCTTTTGATATGGGTGACAGTTTAACCGACAGTATTAAACAAAGAGGCATAGAAAATGTAAAAAAGAAACGGCTTACAAACTCTTCAAAGCTGGCTACAGCATTGAAAAGATTTACCGGGATGAGCACTGAAACGGTGGAAGCATTGGCAAAGGAATTTGTCGAAGTTGTTCAATAATTTAATGGTAAGATGTAAAGGAAAAACCTGCGGAGCTTAGCTTCGCAGGTTTTTTCAGTAATTTTTTTGTTTAAGTCTGGGTTTTGTCCCATCCGCTTTTACATTGAAGATTTTTTCGTCAATGTCATAAATGTTTCAATTCAAAGCGTCCTAAATGACGCGAAATAGTGTTTTTTCTATTATAGCATATTATATAATGAATTGTGCCTGATTTTTTATGGTTTGGCAGTAACGTTCATTGATAACAGAGCTGACAACTATGGATTTTTCTATTTATATATTTGTTATTAGTTTGCGTTGTTTTTCCATCGATGTATAATCTTGAGCCGTTCAGCTTCCTTATATATTGTCAGATTGATGATTTTTACGAAAGTACCTTTGGATCCAAGTGGTTTAGCTTCGATGATTTTACCGCTTTGCAGTTTTCTTAAAGTGTTGACTGTAACAGAACGTGTGATATTGGCTTTATCGGCTATCTGTGAGGCAATCAGGATTGCTTCTTTATTCTCTTTGAGTTCATCAAGGATATGCAGTAGAATCTTGCATTCGGAGTACGAAAGGGTTGCTACGACGTTTCTGGCAGCTATAGTCTGGTGAACTAGTTTTCTGTTTGGATGTTCTGTTGGCATTTTTGCTTAAGTTCTATTAGTATAGTAATACTTTCTTTCATTATTATTTTGTCTGTTCTGGAAGCAGTTTCATTTTTGAGTTGCAATAGGGTTGCTTGGTTTTCTTTGAAGTTTTCGCTATGATCATTTCTGAAAGTCTTGTATAAGTGTTTCATGCTTTCTCTAAGGTTCATTGTTTATTGCTTCTTTAAGTTTTGATTGAGGGGATTCAATAAAGTTTTATGTATAAAGTTAGTATATCATGAAGCTGTTAAAATTGCTAGAAATATCTGGAAATTAACTATATTGTTTCGAGGATTTGTTTATGTTTAGACTTTTAGTTATACAAAGAAAATAACTGCTCAGTTTTTATTGTTTACATTTAGACTTTTGACTACATTAAGAAAGTAGATGCTTGTTTTTTATTGTTTATGTTTAGAGTTACACAAAGATGTATAATCGGAACATCAGAAAGACTGAAAATATCGGATTGTCATTTTTTAGTTGTTTATGTTTAGACTTTTAGATTGCCAAATGAACTTTCGTCCCACTCGTCTGACGGGTGGGACATTTTTATTTTCTGCGCTTTTGATTCCGCCAAACCTAACACATTCAAAAAAACTCATTACTTTATTGCAAATTACGTAAATTGCATGTATGATTGAATATAGGCAGTCTTTTACAAAAGCGTAAAGTGAAATGCCTATATCATAATTAGAACTAACTCCATTCCTATGAGGTGATGATATGCTTCTTAAAGAAATGAATTTCCGTGATATCGTAGATAAATATCTTTACATAAACGCAGCCGGTGTGGCGCAAAATCTTGGCAGCATTTTTGAGGTAACAGAAGATGCTACCGGTGTGCTTTGCTATGGTTATATAGATGCGCAGGCAGGCATCAGCTTTGAAATACTCTGTTGTGCTGTACACGATGCCGATAAAAAGACGCTGAAGCTGTTGCATGGTAATGATGAGCAATTAGCGAAGATACGCTTAGCTGAGCTGCTTGAAGCGCAGGCAGCTGTGCTGCCAAGCGAAATGCCACGGCTGAGCGAGTTCCAAAGCAAAGTGGCAATGGTGCAAAAGGCTTATAAGGCAGACGAAGCAACAGAGGCTATGCGCAAGCTTACTTCGTTAGATTCGGCAAGACTTGCGACGCACCCGGATATCGTCACGGTTTATCTGGTGCGTGGTGATGAAGCTGAAGCGGTTCAGGTGCTGCTTAAGGAAGTGCGTGAGGTAAATATTATCGGCACACTGCTTTCCGAGCCTCAAGCGGCGACTGGTCTGCATAAGGGTGATGTAATCAGCTTTTTCCTGGTGCGCAACGAAAAGGGAATTATGTGTATGAAGGTGTTGGAGAAATAAGCAAAAGAAAGGACATAGACGCTGAGCTAAGCTCGGCAAGGTGATATTTTGAGTTCTATAAAAAAAGATAGGTATATAGATGGTAAGCTTCTTATAGCCTATCCTGATGATTATACTGTTTTAGATATTGAAACTACCGGCTTGAATCCGCAAAATGATTATATAACGGAAATCTCGGCTATAAAATACCGCAATAATCGCAGGGTAGATGAATTTTCCAGCCTTGTTAAACCGGATTTTTCCATTCCGTATTATATTACACGACTTACCGGCATCGATGACGCTATGGTAGCAGATGCTCCGTCAATCGACGAGGTGATTTTATCCTTTATGGATTTTTTGGCTGATGATATTATTGCAGGCTATAATGTAGCCTTTGATTTGAGCTTTATTGCGGAAAATCTGGCAGGCTATTATGCTAAAAGATTAGCTAATGATTATGTTGATGTTATGAAGCTGGCGCAGAATGAATTACCGTTTTTAGGCAGGTATAAGCAGACTGCGGTCGCCGAATATTTTAATATTGCTACAGCAGGCGCGCACAGGGCTCTTGTTGACTGCAATATTTGCAACGGCTGTTACCAAAAGCTGAAGGAGCTGGCAGTGGCTGATTATCATCTGCCGCCGCAGCAAAGAGAGCTTGCAATCGTACCGTCTTTCAGGCGCTTAAGGCCGTTGGCAGATAAAAATATAGTTCTGCTTGGCTCTTTTGACGGTCTTTATCTTAAAAACCTTCAGGAGATACTGACTGCGCTTGGTGCAAGCGTTGCTTATCATGTTACAGCAGCTTCTGATATGGTTATTGTCGGCACGGCGGATGCTTCCGTGTGTGACGGTGCTGATTTGCAGCGTGCTGTCAGCATGAAAAACGCGGGCAAGAATATCTATATTCTTAAAGAAGATGTGTTTTGCCAATCGGTGCTGGCCAAAGGCTGGCTGCGGGTTGGTGGATTGAATGATTAATTCTATCTTACTTTCTTAAAGGCGCATTTCGTTATTGTATAATGTATAATTGTTGTATATCTATATAATTCAACAGATGATTATTATATAATACGTATATAAATCCGGAAAGCTTACTGACAGCAGCGAAAGACATGGCAGCTGCCACTGATTTAAGAAAAAAATATCGGTGCGAGCAATGATATGCTATGTTTTTGTTTTATGCAGCAAGCATTGTACCGGATAAATTTTTCATCTGAGGGGGAATAAAATGTTAGATTTAGAAAAAAATTGTCGTGTAGCCGTAGTACAGTGTTCACCTGTAATGTTTGATAAGGATGCAACACTGGCCAAATGTATTAATTTGATTAAGCAGGCAGGTGCCGGCGGAGCACAGCTTATCGTGCTGCCTGAGCTGATTATTCCCTGCTATCCTTACGGCATGACCTTTGGCTTTACCGTAGGCAGCAGACAGGAAGAAGGACGTGCCGATTGGAAGCGGTATTATGATGGTTCCATTGTAGTGCCTGGCGCAGAAACTGATGCGCTCGGAGAAGCGGCACGCGAGGTAAATGCTTATGTAAGCATTGGTATATCGGAGCGTGATGCTGTAAGCGGTACGCTTTATAACAGCAACATCATTTTTGCTCCTGACGGCAGCATTGCTGCCATGCACCGCAAGCTCAAGCCTACGGGCGCGGAGCGCTTTGTTTGGGGTGATGCGGATAATGCTTATTTTCCTGTGGTTGCTTCGCCGTGGGGACCGCTTGGTAATTTGATTTGTTGGGAGTCTTACATGCCGTTGGCACGTGTGGCTTTATACCAAAAAGGCGTCACGATTTTGATTTCCTGCAATACAAATGATAATCCTGAGTGGCAGGCTACTATTCAGCATATTGCGCTCGAAGGACGCTGCTATTACATTAACTGCGATCAGTTCTTCACTAAAGATATGTATCCTGCTGATTTGCATGCACAGGATGAAGTCGCTAAGCTGCCTGAGCTTGTCTGTCGCGGCGGCAGCTGTGTGATTGATCCTTACGGACATTATGTTACGGAGCCTGTCTGGGATAAGGAAGCAATTATTTATGCGGATTTGGATATGGACAAGGTGCCTGCCAGCCGTATGGAATTTGACGCCTGTGGTCATTATTCACGACCGGATGTTTTGCAACTGCAGATTAAAGAGTAAAGCTGTTGTGTAAAAACCTATATATTTATCAAAAGAACAAAAAACGCTTACGCCCCACGTATCAACGTGGGATGTAAGCGTTTAATTTTTTCCGGTTATTCTATCAATCCCTTAGGGGAAATTACCTCGCCGTTGTCAAAAGCAATATAGGTGACCTGAATTTTTACGGTTTCTTTGGTAATATCCAGGTTCATCAGCTTTTGGTCATCCGGCAGCATGGAATTCAGCTTTTTGCTGGTGGTGAGCTCCACTGCCTGTCCGGGGGCAATGCTGCCCTGATAATGCTCAGGATAGGAATAAAGCTGTTCGCCCTTTTCATTGAGCACCGTTACATCGTAATACATACGATTGATGGCAACGTTACTCATGTTTTTAGCCATAATGGTAGCAGTAAGCGTAGCTTTTTCTTCGCTGCCTGCTTTGTTATTATCCTTGTTCAGCGTCAAGCGTTCGCTGGTTGCTTGCAGTGCTTTGTTCAGACGTTCCATAACAGGCTTATTCAGCAGGGCCTGTTTAGCACGTTTAGCTGCGTCCAATTGGACGATAAAGTCTGCCAGATTGCTGACTTTCTTAATCTGCCAATCACCTTTATCATTTTGCTGCATCAACAGCTCGGCAATAAAATCCTTTTCCAGATCCTTATCGCGCAGTACCAGCGTAGCTGTAGCTGTTTCGCCATCATGCTTGCTGAGCTTCAGATCTTTGACAGTAAGGTTTTGAATGGGGATGTGGCGTTCCAGGTTACGCTTCATAGCATCAGGTACGGGATCGACCGGCTGCTTAGGCGTATTGTCGGGCTTAGCGGCGATTTTGTCCAGCGCTTCCTGTGCCATCAGGTCTACGACCGAAGGCTTCAGCATATGCAGAATGCCGAGTGCGAACGGGTTGGAGAAAACATTATCGTTATTGATTTTGCTTTCTGCCTTGATGATGTCCTCGAAAGCGTTGTCCATAACAGAGGGAACATCAACATATCGTGAAAATTTTGCGCTGTCATGCTGCTGCAGTGCAACACGCGCTTCGTTCAAGGCATAAGCCGGTGTACGGATAAAATAAAGAAAATAAAAGGCTGCGCCTGCAAGGGCAGCGAGTAGAATAAATACAACAAACCATTTCTTTTTGCTTTGCATGATTTTGACCTTCCTAAACTATATTAAAAGGCAATCGGAAAAATTCTTTGCCTGCATATATTGTAATCATCTTAAGGGCAGATTTCAATACCTACTACTAAAATATTTTATAAATTATTCCCTACTTCTTTCCGTGGGAAATGTTGCGGGAAGTGAGTGTAATTGGTTATAATATAATGATAGACTGATTTTACACGGAGGTATTTACATGAGTGATAAAAATAAAACCTACTGTCTGATAAATTACGGCTGCCAGATGAATGAATCCGATACGGAGCATTATGCAGGACAGCTGCAGGAGCTGGGCTATGCGCCTAATCCTGATTTTCATACCGCAGATATAATTATTGTCAACACCTGCTGCGTGCGCGAAAGTGCGGAAAAGAAAATTGCCGGCAAAATTGGCGAATTAAAGGCTGTAAAGCGTGCCAATCCGGATGTAGTTATCTGTGTTGCAGGCTGTATGGCACAGAAGGACGGCGAAAAGCTGCGCAAGAAGCATCCGCAGGTAGATTTGCTGCTGGGTACTGCTTACGTTAACGATTTTAAACGCTTGCTGCTGGAATTTCTGGCAGAGCGCAAGGCTGCGGTTTATACCGATCTGACTATTCACCAAAGTGAGTTTGAAGGTCATATGGTACGCCAAAGCTCCTTTGCTGCCTGGATTCCTATTATGTATGGCTGTAATAATTTCTGCACCTACTGCATCGTGCCGTATGTACGCGGACGCGAGCGCAGCCGCAGCATCGATAATATTGTTGCCGAGATTGAGGCAGCAGTTAAAGATGGCTACAAGGAATTTACTCTGCTGGGCCAAAACGTAAATTCCTACGGCAAGGATTTTGGCGACAAGGACGCTTTCGCTAAGCTGCTGCGCCGTGTGGATATTATTCCCGGCGTGGAGCGCATTCATTATATGACCAGCCACCCGCGTGATATGAGCGAGGAGGTTATCAAGGCTGTTGCAGAATGTGAGCACATCTGCGAAAACTTCCATCTGCCATTCCAGGCAGGCAGCTCGGAAATTCTGCGCCGCATGAACCGCGGTTACACGAAGGAAAAATATCTGGAGCTGGTGAAGATGGTACGCAAGTATGTGCCGGACGCAACGATTACCACAGATATTATTGTAGGCTTCCCGGGCGAAACCGAAGAGGATTTTGAAGAAACTTTGGATGTCGTGCGTCAGGTTGGCTTTACCTCTGCTTATACCTTTATTTATTCCAAGCGCAGTGGTACACCTGCAGCCAAAATGGAAAACCAGGTGCCGCTGGCAGTGAAGAAGGAACGCTTGAACCGTTTGATGGCTCTGCAGAACGAAAACAGCCTGAAATGCCATGAAAAGCTTGTAGGTCAGACTGTGGAAGTATTGGCAGAAGGTCCCAGCAAGCAGAAAACAGTTTGGAACGGACGCACACGCACAGGAGTTCTGGTACTGTGGCCGATTGAAGATAAACAATACGAGGTTGGACAGAAGGTTAATGTGCAGATTGAAGCTGCGCAGACCTGGCTGGTGAAAGGTAAGGCGGTTGATTAATGGCTGCTGCAAATGTTACGCCCATGGTACAGCAATATATGGCAGTGAAGCAGGAGCATCAGAATGAGCTGCTCTTCTTTCGCTTGGGCGATTTTTATGAAATGTTTTTTGACGATGCGCTTACTGCATCGCGTGAGCTTAATTTAACACTGACCAAGCGCTCTAATGGTATGGAAAATATGCCGATGTGCGGTGTGCCTTATCATTCGGTGGACGGATATATCGCCAAGCTGATAAAAAAGGGTTACCGCATCGCCATCTGCGAGCAGGTGGAGGATCCCAAGCTAGCCAAAGGTATTGTTGAGCGCAAGGTTATTAAAATTATCACTCCGGGAACGGCGCTGAACGAACAGCTTTTGGAGGATAAACACAATCGCTATCTGGTGTTTTTACAGCAGGATCAGGAAAAGGGAATGTGCCTGGCAGCGGCCGATGTAACTACGGGCGAGTGCGAATGGTTTCTTGACCAAACTTCGGAAAGCTTTTTGAATATCACCGAGCAGCTTTACAGACTGCAGCCTGCAGAGCTTGTTATTCATTTTACTTCTGGTGAAATGAGTCAGAAGCTGCAGGAATGGCTGGCTGCAAGATTGCCGGAATGCGTTGTTACGCATTATGACGAGAGTACGCCGGAGGCTGATTATTTTACGCAGCACTTTGCCGGCAATGATGTGCCTGATGAGGTGCATAGCACAGTTGAGCTTTTGCTGCGTTATCTGCACGGAACGGTAATGGCCGATTTGAGCCATATCAACCGCCTGGTGCGGATTGAACGCAACAGCTTTATGAACCTTGATGTGACCGCTATCCGTAACCTGGAGCTGGTTCGCAATATGACGGATGGCTCGAAGCGCGGTACGCTGCTGCAGGTGCTTGATTTTACCAATACCTCTATGGGTGCGCGCCGTCTGCGCAGCTGGATTGAAAGCCCGCTGCTGGATGTGGGCCGCATTTATGAGCGTCAGGAGGCGGTAGCAGAGCTGGCTGCAGCTGCCGAGCTGCGCGAAGCGATTGTGGCGCAGCTGAAGGCGGTGGCGGATCTGGAGCGCATTGTCAGCCGTATAGAGGTGGGCAGTGCCAATGCTAGGGATTTGGTAGCCCTGCGCAATTCCTTAAGCGTGCTGCCGGGCCTGAAGGGAATTCTGGAAGGCTGCAGCAGCGGACTGCTGCGCAAGCTGTGGAAGGGACTGCATCTGCACGAGGAGCTGGCAGCAAGACTGCAGCAGGCGATTGTCGATGAGCCGCCGTTTTCTGTCCGTGAGGGCGGTATGATTCGCGATGGTTACAACAAGGAGCTGGATGAGCTGCATCTGATTGCTGCCGACAACAAAACTTGGATGCAGAACTTTGAGCAGAAAATCAAAGAGGAAACCGGCATTAAAACCATGAAGGTCGGCTTTAACAAGGTTTTCGGCTATTATATCGAGGTTAGCAAGGGACAGAGCAGCAGTGTGCCTCCGTACTTTGTACGCAAGCAGACGCTGGTAAACGCGGAGCGCTATATTGTTCCCGAGCTTAAGGAGTTCGAGAATAAGATTCTCGGTGCCAAGGAAAAAATCGAGCAGCTGGAGTATTATCTGTTTGATGAGCTGCGTACCTTGATTCGCGGCAAAATCAAGGAGATTCAGGAAACTGCCCGCGCCGTCAGCTATATTGATGTGCTGACAGGCTTGGCAGAGGCTGCCTATAAATATAATTATGTAAGACCTGAGCTGAATAATAACGGTGAAATCAAGATTGTTGACGGACGCCATCCCGTAGTAGAGCGCTTGCTGGAAAAGGAGATTTTTGTTCCGAACAATACCAATCTGAATAATACCGATGAGCGCATGATAATCATTACCGGTCCGAATATGGCTGGAAAATCAACATACATGCGTCAGGTGGCGCTGCTGGTGCTGATGACGCAGCTTGGCAGCTTTATTCCTGCGCGTCAGGCGAGCGTTTGCCCGGTAGATAAGATTTTCACGCGTGTCGGTGCCAGTGATGACCTGGCAACAGGTCAGAGCACCTTTATGGTGGAGATGAACGAGGTAGCGCAGATTTTGAAATACGCTACGAAAAACAGTCTGATTATCCTTGATGAGGTGGGCCGCGGTACCAGCACCTTTGACGGTATGAGCATTGCTCACGCAGTTATGGAATATATCCATGACCGCATCAAGGCAAAGACGCTGTTTGCTACGCATTATCATCAGCTGATTGCTTTGGAAAATGTGCTGAGCGGTGTGAAAAACTATTCTGTTGCCGTTAAGGAAAGAGGCAAGGATATTATCTTCCTGCGCCGTATTGTACCGGGCGGAACCGACCGCAGCTACGGCGTACATGTTGCACGCCTCGCCGGTCTGCCGAAGAAGGTGCTGGAGCGTTCGGAAGAGCTGCTGAAGGAATATGATAATGATAACGGCCGTGTACAGCAGCCTGCAGCTGCTGCAGCACCGCAGGATAATATGATGGGCTCGTTGTTCGGCAGTTCTATTGCTAATGAGCTTTTAAAGCTCGATGTTATGAGCATGACACCGATTGAGGCGATGAGCGCCTTGTATAAATTGCAGGATGAAGCAAGAAAGGAGCTGGGTAAATAATGGCAGAAGAGCATGCCGTCCGTTTGTTGGATACGAATACCGCCAACCAGATTGCTGCCGGCGAGGTTGTAGAAAAGCCTGCGTCCGTAGTAAAGGAATTGGTTGAGAACGCACTGGATGCCGGTGCGGATAAAATTGAAGTAACGATTTTTGCCGGCGGTACGGAATATATCAGAGTAACTGATAATGGCTGCGGCATGAGTGAAGCTGATGCCAAAATGGCTGTGCTGCGCCATGCCACAAGCAAGCTTACGAAGGCTGAGGATTTGCTGAGTCTGAATACTTTGGGCTTTCGCGGTGAAGCCTTGCCCAGTATCGCCTCTGTTTCTAACTTTACGCTGCTTACCCGTCCGGAGAGCGAGGAATTCGCTACCTCCGTACATATTGACGGCGGTGAAAATACGGAGGTTACGGCAAGCGGCGGCAGTACGGGTACTACAGTAATTGTAGAGAATCTGTTCTTCAACGTGCCTGCACGCCGTAAATTCCTGAAAACCGTGAGCACTGAAGGACGTTATATCAGCGAGCTGTTGACAAGGCTGGCGCTTTCGCGTCCTGATGTGCGCTTTAAGCTGGTGAACAATGATAAAGAGGTGCTCAGCACTCCCGGTGACGGAGATTTAGAGCATGCTATCAGAGCACTGTACGGCAAGAATGTTGCTGAAAACCTTTTGGAGGTATCACTGAACGATCCTAAGGTAAGAATTAGCGGCTTTATCGGCAAACCTACGCTGTTGAAGGGAACACGCCAGTGGCAGACGTTCTTCGTTAACGGCCGCTGCATCGGCAGCAAGATGCTTTCCAAGGCTATGGACCATGCATACCAGTCGCAGATTCCCAAAAGCGGCTTTCCCTTTGCTGTCATCAATTTAAAGGTTGATACAGCCAGCGTTGATGTTAATGTGCATCCGCAGAAGAGTGAGATCAAATTCAGTGATGACAGCCTGATTTATAAGGCTATGTATAAGGCGCTGACCGATGCGCTGACGAAGCCGATGAGCGCGCAAAAGACGCAGGTAACGCTGATGCCTGATTCAGAGCTGAATGTGTTTGTGAAGCCGCAGCCGCAAGCTGTTTCTGTGCCGGTTACACCTGTACCGCAGCCTAAGCCTGCGTATCAGCCGCAGCAGCCTGTGTTCAAAGGCTGCGCGGAGCAGATTTTCAAAACGCCGGAACGCAGGGAAGAGCCACAGAGCGCAGCCGAGCCAGTGTTCAAGAGCAGCGCAGAGCCGATTTTCAAAACGCCGGAGCGTAATGAGGAGCAGCCTGCAGCAGAAGAGCTGTTGGTAAATGAGCAGCAGCCTGTGCCTACCGTAAAAAAAGAGCAGGCAGAGCAACAGACGATGTGGCAACCGTTTGATGATTTCAACAAAACATCTGCAACCGTTTCCTATACCAAGGGCTATCAGGAGCCTGTGCTGGAGGTGCATGAGGCGCGCAGCGAATTTGCCAAACCGCAGCCGACGGAGGCTGCACCTGTGCCCAACAGGGAAACTATTGCTTTTACAGATACCGACAGCGGTATGGATACTATCTGGCCGATTGGTCAGGTTGATAAAACCTTTATTATTGCTCAAAGTGAAAATACGCTTTATCTGATTGACCAGCATGCTGCTCATGAGCGTATTCTTTATGACAAGCTGGTGGCTTCGCATGAGCAGATTCCGTCGCAGCAGCTTTTGATGCCGTTGTATGTGGATATGGCTGCCGATGATATTGCGTTGATTGAAGAGCACAGGGACGAATTCCTGGCTTTGGGTGTGGATGCTGCTAGCGCCGGCGAAAGCCTGCTGCGTGTAAGCAGTTTGCCGGCGGATATCAAGGCAGATGCCGCTGAGGATTTTATCAATGCTATCAGCAAAATGCTGCGGGAAATGCGTAATGTCAATGGCAGCGATTTGCGGCAGGAGGTACTGCACATGACTGCCTGCAAGGCAGCGATTAAGGCAGGACAGCTGCTGAATATGCGGCAGATGCGTCAGCTGATTATTGATTTGTGCAATACCACGCATCCGTTTACCTGCCCGCACGGCAGACCTTGCATGATTGAAATTGACAGCAATCAGCTGTATAAAATGTTTAAAAGGACGGGCTTTTAATGCTTACAGGCAAAATTGGCGTAACAAAGGCCAGAAATGCTACAGGCAGCGCCGCTGCAGCCCAGGCTAGGGCCTGGGCGGAGCAGCTGGGCGCACTTTACGTAGAGCGTCCGCACAATATGGGCGTAGACGAGCTTATGGCGCAATATGACCTGGCAGCGCTTGTCGTGGGAGAGAAGGAAGGCCCGCGTATTCATAGCGCCGCAGGCAGCTTTGCCTATCATCCGGGGATGGCGGTGCTGCGTCTGCAGCAGCTGAAGCGTGGCGCGACGGAGCATTTGCTGACGGCATTGGACCTGCGTCCGGGAAAAAGAGTGCTGGATGCTACGCTGGGACTTGCTGCTGATGCCGCCATCAGCTCGTATATTGTCGGGGACGAAGGAACAGTTGTGGGGCTGGAGGCTTCACCGCTGCTTCATTTTGCCGTGAGCTATGGTTTGCAGCATTATGTGGCAGAAGATGCAGACCTGACGGCAGCACTGCGCCGGATTCAGCCGGCGCAGGCGTTGGCGGAGAATTATCTGGCGCAGTGTGCGCCGGACAGCTTTGACGTTGTTTACTTCGATCCGATGTTTCGCCATCCAGTCAACGGCGCCAAAGGCATGGAAGCATTGCGTCCGCTTTCCTACGAGGAAGCGCTGTCGGCAGAAACGCTGCAGCTGGCGCTTAAAGCAGCGCCGCGTGTGGTTATCAAGGAGCGCAGCGAATATATTCTGCGCGAGTATGGCTGCGAGGAATTTATCGGCGGCAAATACAGCAGGATTAAGTACGGAATAATAAAAAGGTGATTTATGTTGCAAAAACCCAAGGTAGTTGTTATTTTAGGAGCGACAGCAACCGGAAAAAGTCATTGCGCTATTGAGATTGCCAAGCAGTTTCAGGGTGAAATAATTTCCGGTGATTCAATGCTCGTTTATAAAAATATGAATATCGGTACTGCCAAGCCAACTGCCGAGGAGCTGGCTGCCGTACCGCATCATCTGGTGGATATTCTGCCGCCGGACGCATCCTTCAGCGTTGTGGATTTTAAGGAGCGTGCAGCTGCGCTGATTACGGAAATTAATGCGCGCGGACATCTGCCGATAATTGCCGGCGGTACAGGTCTGTACATAAAAGCGTTGCTCGAGGATTATGCCTTTAATAATGCGGATGAGGACAGCGAGCTGCGCCGCAGGCTGGAGACCGAGGCACAGGAAAAGGGCGCGCTGGCGCTGCATGCGCGCTTGCAGGAGTTGGCGCCGCAGGAGGCGCAGCGCATTCATCCCAATAATGTGCGTCGCGTTATCCGTGCACTGGAATCTGCTATGCAGGGCGAGGCTGTCAACCAATACGGTGCGCAGGAAAGTCCTTATGATGCCGTAGTTATCGGCCTGGAGATGGAGCGTCAGGCGCTGTACGAGCGCATCAACAGGCGTGTGGATTTGATGCTGGAGGCCGGCCTGGAGCAGGAGGTGCGCAGCTTGCTGGAGCGGGGAGTAGCGCCCGAGTGCCAGTCGATGCAGAGCATCGGCTATAGACAGATGGTATGGTATCTTAACGGCAGCATGGATTATGCTGCTGCCGTAGACAAGCTGAAGCAGGCAACGCGTAACTTTGCCAAGAGGCAGATTACCTGGTATAAAAAAATGCCGTATATTCACTGGTTGCATCTGGATGATGAGCCTGATTATAAACAGGCAGTGGCAGAAATTTCCGAAATACTTGTAGAAAGTGGCATTTCGGTGTAAAATATAAGTATAAAGAGGAGTGTAGGTTTTTAGGAATCTGTACTTCCGGAGATAACGAAATGAGTAGGAGGGGCTTTTAATGATTACTTCAGTAAAACCCGCAATGAATTTGCAAGACAGCTTTTTAAACCATGTTCGCAAGGAAAACCTGGGTGTTATCATCTATCTGATGAACGGTTTCCAAATCCGTGGCTTAGTAAGAGGTTTTGACAACTTTACTGTTATTATTGAAAACGAAGGCAAACAGCAGCTTGTGTACAAGCATGCTATTTCCACTATTTCCCCGGCAACTAATATTACTATTATGCAGCCTGAGAAAAAAGAATATTAATAAAGTTATGATTACAAAGAAAAACGGCGCACAAGCGTTGTTTTTCTTTTTCTGAAAGAGATTGCATCCGACAAAATTTGCAAGCGGCAAATTTGTAGGGTGGAGGCAGGTTTTTATGTTTGACTATCTGGCATTGTTCCAGGAATATCTTATGGTAGAGCTGGGCTTGTCTAAAAATACGCGGCTGGCGTATCTGCGTGATTTGCGCCTGCTGATGAAAAGCCTGCAGCTGAAAGCAGATGAAGAGCTGCTGCAGGTTTCACGCCAGCAGCTTATAGCATATCTGGTACGTTTGAAGCAGGAGGGACGTGCAGCTTCTACGGTAGCACGCAAGCTGGCTTCGATAAAAGCGTTTTACCGTTTTCTGACGGCAGAGCGTTATATCCGCCGTAATCCTGCCGAGGTGCTGGAGGCGGCGAGCAGAGGACTGCATTTGCCGAAGGTGCTGAGCGTTCAGGAGGTAGAAAGGCTTTTGGATGAGCCTAATTTGGGAACCTTGGACGGCTATCGCGACAAGACGATGCTGGAGCTGTTATATGCTACCGGCATGCGTGTGTCTGAACTGGTAAATGTGCCGGTGAAGAATGTTGATATGAAGATGCAGTATGTCATTGTTATGGGCAAAGGCTCTAAGGAGCGTATGCTGCCGTTAGGCCGTACTGCGCTGCATTATTTGGAGCATTATTTGTCTGTGGTACGCCCGCAGCTTCTGCATGGTAAGCCGGATGCGGCTGCAGAGCTTTTTGTAACCGGCTGGGGCGGACCGATGACACGGGAGCGTTTTTACGAAATAATTGTGGCCTATGGCAAGAGCGCAGGCATCAGCAAGCGCGTTACACCGCATATGCTGCGCCATTCCTTTGCTACGCATCTTTTAAATAATGGTACCGATCTGCGCATAGTACAGGAGCTTTTGGGACATGCTGATATTTCTACAACGCAAATATATACGCATCTTGATGTGGAGCGCTTGCGTGAAGTGTATGATAAGGCACATCCAAGGGCTTAAGAAAGGAGAACAGCTATGACAAGAAGAAGGAAGAAAAAATCCTCCGGCAGCAAGTATGGTGTTCTGATTTTAATAGCAATTGTGGCAGTAATTGCCATTGCCTGCGGTCTTTTCTTTGCCAACAGCCAAAGCAAAAAGGATGTGTTGGCTAAGAAGGGTGATGAGGCGCAGACTGTTAGTCTTTTGGATGAGTCCATAGAGGCGCAGCGTCTGCTGGATAATATTTTGTTGCAGAAAAATAATTGGCAGCTGATTGAAAATGACCATGGCAAAAAGGATGTAGAGGTAGAAGAATCCGGTGCTAAGGTACAGATTAACCAGCGTGAGCTGGCGGTGGGCATACCATCCAGCACCAGCTTGACCGGTGCCGGTGATTGGCTGCAGGCTAAGGTGGAGCAGGCGGGACTGGTTTATATCAGCGGTAAGCCTGCCAAATATAAAAAATGGGATGCCTATAAGGCAGAAATAGGTATTAAGGTTAAGGCCGGTGCAGGCAGTAAAAGCTTTGTAACGGATACTGTGATTTTCTTCCATAACAGTAACCTGACCAAGCAGGATAAGGATGTTAAGGATTTACCGGAGCAAAAGGCAGAAGAGGAGCAGCAGGGGACCGTCAGGCAATTCAGAGGAAAAGTAGCCATCGTTATTGATGACTGCGGTTATGATATGGCGCCGGTGCGCAAGCTGTTGAATACCGGTCTGCCGTTCAGCTATGCTATATTGCCGTATAAGCGGTACAGCAGCGATGTTCTGGAGATGGTAAAGGCTAAAGGACGTGTGCCGATGCTGCATCTGCCGATGGAGCCTATTGACCGCAGTGCGATGAGCGAGGGCGCTGCTACTATTCGTACGGATTTGTCTGCGGCGGAGAAGCTGTCCTTGACGCGGCGTGCGCTTAATAGTCTGCCGGGAGTTGTGGGTGTAAATAATCATCAGGGCTCGAAGGCGACTGCGGATAAGGATACTATGCGAGTTGTTTTGCAGGAGCTGCGGCGTCAGAGGCTGTTCTTTGTGGACAGCCGTACTAATTCTGCTTCGGTAGCACGCAATATGGCGCAGCAGCTGGGGGTTTCGACTGCGCGCAACGATATCTTTTTGGATAACAGCTCTGACGTGCAGGTGATTCGTCAGCAGATATATAAGGCTTTTGCTATGGCGGAAAGAAACGGCAGTGTTATTGCTATCTGTCATGCCAGACCGAATACGGCCAAATGCTGGGAGATGTATGCGGCGGAGTTTAAGCGGACGGGGATAACCTTTGTGCCGGTGACGGAGCTGCTGTATTAAAGTATTAGTATTGGGACTCGGCTTCTTTCATAACTGAAATAAGTCGGAAGAAAGGTTCACTTGATAACTGTGCAACTAACATATCGTTCCGCTCAGAAAAAATTTTCCCGTGCCCGTAGGGCACAACGCAAATTTCGCGTGGAACCAGGACGAAACGTGCGGCGCCGATTTTGTTCGCAAGTAACCTTTAGTTTTCGGTTGCCTTGTTTCTATGGTTCCGGACACTCATTTGCTAAAATTTTTATTCGCTGCATGATATATTAGTTGCTTGCTCTGGTGTGTTGCTCAGAAGTTGTAATTTTTAAGAAAAAGTTTTTTTCCTGTTTCTAAAACTCTAATTTACATAAACTGAATCGAGGTAAGAAAATGTCTAATTATGTAGAAGAAACAATCGGTAAATATGAAAAGTATATCAATCCCGCTCAGGCAAAGCTGTTCCGCTTTATGGGCCTGGCAAGCATTGAAGGTCATGCTGAGGGCTGGACTATTACCGACAGCGAAGGTCAGGAGTTCATTGACTGCTTGGGCGGCTACGGTATGTTTGCTTTAGGCCATCGTCATCCGAAGGTTGTCGATGCTGTGGAAAAAGAGCTGCATGCTATGCCGATGTGCGGCAAGGTGCTGTTCAACCGTCCGATGGCTGATTTGGCAGAGGCACTGGCAGAGATTACCCCCGGTGAGCTGCAGTACAGCTTTTTTGTCAACAGCGGTACCGAATCCGTTGAGGGCTGCCTGAAGGTAGCACGCCTGGCAACAAAACGCAAAAAATTCGTTGCTGCGAAGAATGCTTTTCACGGCAAAACCTTTGGCAGTTTAACTGCTACCGGACGTGATATGTACCGCGAGCCGTTTAAACCGCTGCTTGATGGCTTTACTCATGTAGAATACGGCGACGCCGCAGCTGTTGATGCTGCTGTTGATGAAGATACTGCTGCCGTTATTTTGGAGCCTGTTCAGGGCGAGGGCGGCATTATTGTTCCTCCTGCGGGTTACCTGCGCAAGGTGAAGGAAATCTGCGAGAAGAAGGGTGCTTTGCTGATTGCCGATGAAGTGCAGACCGGTATCGGCCGTACCGGCGAATGGTTCGGCGTTAATCATGACGGCGTTACTCCCGACCTGATGGCCTGCGCTAAGGCTTTGGGCGGCGGTGTAATGCCCATAGGTGCGATTATCGGTACTCCGCGTGCCTGGGCCGGTCTTATTGAAGCACCGTTCCTGCACACATCTACCTTTGGCGGCAACCAGCTGGCCTGCGCTGCCGGTGTAGCAGCTATCAAGGCTATCAAGGAAGAGGATATGCTGCGTCGCGGACGTGAGGCAGGTGCGTATCTTAAGGCTGGTCTGGAGGCTATCGCTGCAGAATATCCTTCTGTTATCAAGGAAGTACGCGGTCGCGGTATGATGATCGGCATTGAGCTGACCAAAGAGGGTGCCGGCGGTATGCTGATGAGCCTGATGATTAACCAGCACATTATTGTTGCTTATACCTTGAACAATCCTAAGGTTATCCGTATGGAGCCGCCGCTGATTATGCCTAAAGAGGTTATCGACCATGTTCTGGAGGCTTTCAGAGGCGCTGTTAAGGAAACCGCGGATGTTATTGAAGATTTATAAGAGGAGATAAGATTATGCCTTATGTAGAGAGCAAAACCACCATCAAGGGTGATGGTGCAAAAATTTATGATATCATCAAGGATATGGCTGCTTACCCTAACTTTATGCATGACCTGGTAAGCGTAGAAATTATGGAGCGCGGTGAGAATTACACTGTGTCTCACTGGGTAAGTAATGTTGACGGACGCAAAATCGTCTGGACCGAGCGCGATACCTTCTATCCTGAGGAGCTGAAAATTACCTACGCTCAGACCGAGGGTGATTTAAAGAAAATGGAAGGCTCCTGGCTTATTACACCGCAGGCTGACGGCTGCGAGGTAACGCTGGCAGTTGATTTTGAGTTCGGTATTCCGATGATTGCCGGCCTCCTGAATCCTATTCTTAAGAAAAAAGTTCGTGAAAACAGTGAAAATATGTTAAACTCTATCAAGGCCCAAATTGAAAAATAAGTAATTACTTGTTATAATAGATATGTTGAAAATGTATTCTATTAATGCCTGTACCTGTTTACAGTGCAGGTCTTTTATGAGGAGGAAATTACTTAGATGAAAACAGCGTTTTTAATGGCGTTAATGACAGCGCTGCTGATGCTCCTGGGCGACTTCTTCGGTGGTCTGCGCGGCATGACCGTAATGCTTTTTGTAGGCGTGGCAATGAACTTCTTTGCTTATTGGAACAGCGATAAGATGGTTCTGGCACACTATGATGCACAACAGGTTGACCGCAACAGTGCGCCGGAGCTGTACGGAATAGTAGAAAAGCTGGCTAAAAAAGCCAATATTCCTATGCCGAAGGTTTATATTATCAATAGTCCGGTGCCGAATGCTTTTGCTACCGGCAGAAATCCGGAGCATGCTGCTGTTGCGGTAAATACTGCGCTGGCAGATATGCTGACCAAGGAAGAGCTGGCCGGTGTTTTAGGTCATGAGCTGAGCCACATTATGCATCGTGATATTTTGGTAAGCACTATTGCCGCTTCTATGGCAGGTGCTATTTCCACGATTGCCCAATTGGGTATGTTCTTTGGCGGCGGCCGTGATGAGAATGGCGAAAGCCGCAATCCCATCGCTTCTATTCTGGTTATAATTTTGGCGCCTCTGGCAGCTATGCTGATTCAGATGGCAGTATCCCGTTCCCGCGAATATATGGCTGATAAATCCGGCGGTGAGCTTTGCGGCAATCCGAACGCTCTGGCTGATGCCCTGCTGAAGATTGAAGCTTATGCGGAGCGTCGCGTAATGCCCGGTGCTACCGAAGCAACTGCGCATATGTTTATTATCAACCCCTTTGCCGGTGTTGATGCCAAGCAGCTTTTCAGCACTCACCCCGCAACCGAGGAAAGAGTTCAGCTGCTGCGTGAGCAGGCAAGAGAAATGGGCATCCGTTAACAATTTAACTATACCTCTAAGTCACATTGGTGACTGGGTTAGTATAAAAAATTAATTAAACTTTAAGGAGAGATTCACACATGGAACAAACACTCGTACTCGTAAAACCCGATGGAGTTAAGAAAAATCTGATTGGCGATATCATCGCTCGTTTCGAACACAAAGGCCTGCAAGTTGCAGCTCTGAAACTGGTTAAAGTTACCGAAGCTCAAGCTAAATTCCACTATGCTGAGCATGAAGGCAAACCCTTCTTCGGCGAACTGGTTGACTTCATCACCTCCGCTCCGCTGGTTTGCGCTGTAATCCGCGGCGAAAACGCTATCAAAGCTGTTCGTCAACTGAACGGTGCTACCAACCCGATTGAAGCAGTTCCCGGTTCTATCCGCGGCGACTTCGCTCTGAGCATCGGTGAAAACATTGTTCACGGTTCCGACAGCCCGGAAGCTGCTGAACGCGAAATCAACAACTTCTTCGCTCCGGAAGAAATTTACTAATTAACTTTAGCCTTTCGGCGGCCATGAGCTGACTGAGAGGGGTTACACTCTCACGGAAAGGATGGTGCAGAAATGAAGAAAGCTGCTGTTTATACCAGAACCGGTGACAAAGGAACTACCGGTTTGTACACCGGAGAACGTGTTCCCAAGCAAAGCCTGCGTGTAGAAGCCTATGGTACTGTGGATGAAATTTCCTCGGCATTAGGTTTGGCACGTGCTCAGGTTACGCGTGAGGACGTACGCGAGACCATTTTCAATGTACAAAAGCTGCTCATGTCTGTGATGGCTGATATTGCCAGCCTCAACCTGCCCGAACCTTACATCAAAGAAGAACACGTTAAGCTGTTTGAAGATACAATCGACAAGTTTGATGCAATGCTGCAGCCGCTGGGACATTTCATTATCCCCGGCGATACTGTAGGCGCTGCCGCACTGGACATCGCACGCACTACTACCCGTCGTGCCGAGCGCTGCCTGCTGCGTCTGGCTGAAACCGAACCGGTTAACCCCAATGTTCTGGTTTGCCTGAACCGTTTGTCTGATTTGTGCTTTATCCTGGCGCGTGTAGAATGCGAAGTAAAATAAGCATTGCTGATTAAGGAATAGAAGCCTCTGCCTGTGGCCTTTGGCCGCAGACGGAGGCTTTTTGCTTTATGCTATGACAAATGATGAATTATCACATAATTCGCTCATAGCAAGAAGAATACGTGTATACAATCATGCGAAGTATTGTACACTATATATTGATGTGATACAATACTATACATAGGCTTCGGGAAAAAGCCTTGAAGTGTAAACGTGTTTTAAATTTTTACTGGGGGGATTTTTTTATGTTGGAACTTTTGAATTCTATTGATGGCTTCGTTTGGGGACCGCCTTTGATGATGTTGCTTATTGGCACAGGTATTTTGATGAGTGTCCGTCTTGGCCTGCTTCAGGTTATGAAGCTGCCTAAAGCCTTGCAGCTGATTTTTACCGCCCGCAGCAAGGGCGAAGGTGATGTAAGCAGCTTTCAGGCTTTGTGCACTGCTTTGGCTGCAACTGTCGGCACCGGTAATATCGTTGGCGTAGCAACGGCAATTAAGCTCGGTGGTCCCGGTGCTCTGCTGTGGATGTGGCTGGCTGCTTTCTTCGGTATGGCAACCAAATATTCCGAAGGCGTACTGGCTGTTAAGTATCGTACCTATGACGAAAACGGCAATGCCTCCGGCGGTCCGATGTACTATATCGAACAGGGCCTGGGCAAAAAATTTAAGCCCCTGGCTGTAATGTTCTCTATTTTCGGTGTTATGACTGCCTGCCTGGGCAGCGGTACCTTTACTCAGGTAAATGCAATCACTTCTATTGTTAATGTATCCTTTGGCGTTTCCAAATACGTTGTAGCAGCAATCTTGACTGTTCTTGTTGCTGTTGTTATTATCGGTGGTCTGCAATCCATTGCTAACGTAGCAAGTAAGATTGTTCCTTTCATGGCTGCTGTTTATGTTATCGCAACCGTTTCCGTGCTGGTATTTTATGCTGATGCTCTGCCGGCTGCAATTAAGCTGGTTATCGACGGTGCCTTCAACGGTACTGCGGCAGCAGGCGGCTTTGCCGGTGCCGGAATTATGCTGGCAATGCGCAGTGGTATCGCCCGCGGCATTTATTCCAATGAATCCGGTCTGGGCTCTGCTCCTATCGTAGCAGCTGCAGCAAAAACCAAATGGCCTGCAGAACAGGGCCTTGTTTCTATGACCGGTACCTTTATCGATACCATCATCATCTGCACCATGACCGGCCTGTCCATTATCGTCAGCGGTGCCTGGAACGGCGACCTGAACGGTGCTGCACTGACTGAGGCTGCTTTCGCTTCTGCTTTCCCGGCTGTTGCCAAGTATGTCCTGACCGGTGGTCTGGTACTCTTCGCCTTCACCACTATTATCGGCTGGAGCTATTACGGCGAGCGTTGCGCAGAATATCTCTTCGGCGTAAAATGCATCATGCCTTACCGTATTGGTTATATCATTCTGGTAGGCCTGGGCGTATTCCTGAAGCTGGAAATGATTTGGATTATTGCCGATATCGTTAACGGTCTGATGGCTATTCCTAACCTGATTGCTCTGCTGGGCCTGAGCGGTGTAGTTGTTGCAGAAACAAAGCTGTACTTCGAGCATTGGGAAAAGGTTCACAGCCGTCGCAAACAGCTTGCTGAGATTCGTGAAGATCTGGCAACTGAAAATAATTAATTAGTATTTACGAAAGCCATTGCGGAAATATGCAATGGCTTTTTTTCATTAAGTTTTTGTGTCATCTGTATTTTTATGTCTTTAGTGTGTTATAATATACATATCAAGATAATAGGAGAATAAAATGGTTTATGGTTTGTTAGCTTTGCTGGTGGTTCTGCTGGACCAGGCAACAAAGTATTATGTGGTAACACATTTTGCGTTAGGGGAGAGCGTACCGGTGATTAATAATGTATTTCACTGGACGTTTATACTGAATCGTGGTGCCGCCTTCGGCATGCTGGAGGGCAGCCGTTGGCTGTTTGTACTGATTGCGGTTGCCGTAATCGGCTGTGTTTGGTTTATGCGCAGGGAAATTGCCAAAAGCGGCGTAATGGCCTGCTGGGGAACAGCGCTTTTTGCCGGCGGTGCTTTGGGTAACCTGATTGACCGCACTGCACGCGGTGTGGTAATTGACTTTTTTGATTTTCGTATCTGGCCGATATTTAATGTGGCCGATATCGCAATTTGTGTGGGAGTAGGTTTGATTATATGGAGCATATTGCAAACGGAGCTGCTGAGCAGCAAAGATTAATTATAACTGAACAGGAGGCTGGCCAGCGTGCTGATGTAGGCCTGGCAGCAATGCTTGAGCTTACGCGCTCGAATATGCAGAAGCTGCTGGAGGAGGGCCGCGCGGTGCGCGGCAGCAAGGTGTTGAAATCCAACTACAAGCTGCGTTTGGGTGACGAGATTGATGTTACTTTGCCTGAGCCGCAGCCACTTGATGTGCAGCCGGAAAATATTCCTTTGGATATTATTTATGAGGATGAGGATGTTGTTGTTGTCAACAAAGCGCGCGGGATGGTAGTCCACCCGGCGGCCGGTAATTTAAACGGAACGCTGGTCAATGCGCTTTTGTATCACTGCAAAAACTTATCTGGTATCAACGGCGTTATCCGCCCGGGTATTGTGCACCGCCTGGATAAGGATACCAGCGGTATTATGATTTGTGCTAAGAATGATGCGGCGCATCTTTCGCTGTCGCAGCAGATACAGGCAAAAACCGCTCAGCGTACCTATCTTGCTGTAGTACGCGGCAACATAAAGACAGACAGCGGCGTTATTGAAACGCTTATCGCCCGTGATAAAAACGACCGTAAGAAAATGGCGGTTGTCAAGGAGGGCGGACGTGACGCTGTGACAGAATACGAGGTACTGGAGCGCTTTGGCAAATATACCATTGTGCGCTGCCGTCTGCGAACGGGACGCACGCATCAGATTCGCGTACATATGGAGTATTTGGGCTATCCTTTGGTTGGCGACCCGAAATATTCTCCGATGAAAACTCCCTTCAGCATTCAGGGACAGGCGTTACATTCGCAGACACTGGAATTCACCCACCCGCGTACGGGAGAACGCTTGAGCTTTGAAGCTCCGTTGCCGGAGGATATGCATAAGATTGTTACCCGCCTGCGCCTGGGACAGTTTAATTAGTTGAGCTCTGCCTTAGGGCAGTCTTGATAGCAGGTTAAAAAGCCTGAATAAAAATAAGAGGTGAGCCAAATGAGCAATTTTGTTAAAAAGAATGTTATTATGGATGCAGAGGCTATGCGCCGTGCAATTGTCCGTATTTCTCATGAAATTATCGAAAGAAATAAAGGCGTAGACAATGTTGTCATTGTCGGTATCCGTACCTGCGGTGTACCTATCGCAGAACGTCTGGCAGCAACAATTAAAGATATAGAGAATGTTGAGCTGCCGGTAGGAATACTGGATATTACCCTTTATCGTGATGACCTGTCTACTCTTGCATATAATCCAATTGTTCACGGTACAGAAATTGACCTGGATCTGAACGGCAAAACCGTAATTCTTGTTGATGATGTGCTGTACACCGGTCGTACCATCCGCGCTGCTCTTGATGCGGTTATGGATATGGGCCGTCCGAAGGCTATTCAGCTGGCAGTACTTATTGACCGCGGACATCGCGAGCTGCCGATTCGTGCGGATTTTGCCGGTAAAAACGTTCCTACCTCCCACAAGGAAGCTATCAATGTATACCTGGCAGAGGAAGACGGCATTGATGAAGTAGCAATCGGTGATATCGAAGAATAATCAACCGTAGCTTGTTAATGGAACAGGAGGAGATTCTATGCAGCAGGCTGAAATGTTGCGCAATGAGGCTTTGGGCGCAACTTTGGTAAAAAAATTGAAGCTGCGTGGCTTTGATGCTTATTACTGTGCTGATAAGCAGACAGCGCTTGAGCAGGCATTGGCGCTGATTCCGCAGAATGATGTTGTTTCATGGGGCGGTTCTGTAACGATTGATGAAATTGGCCTTTTGGACGCAGTTAAAGAGCGCAATAAGGTTATCGACAGAGCTTCAGCAGCAACGCCGGAAGAAAAAATGGAGCTGATGCGTCAGGCGCTTTTATGTGATACATATTTAATGAGCAGCAATGCTATCAGCAACGACGGTCAGCTGGTAAATATCGATGGCAACGGTAATCGTTGTGCCGCTTTGATTTTCGGACCGAAGCAGGTGCTTGTTATTGCCGGTTTGAATAAAGTTACAGGCTCCTTGGAGGCTGCCATGGACAGAGCGCGCAATGTAGCTGCGCCGATAAATGCCAAAAGGTTTGCCGGGCTGCAGACAACTTGTTATAAAGCCGGCCTTTGCGGTGACTGTCTTTCTGCGGACTGCATCTGCTCGCAGATTGTTATAACGCGTACCAGTCGTAATAAGGGACGCATTAAAGTCATTTTGGTCGGTGAAAGCTTAGGGTTCTGATTTTAGGGGAGTTGTTTAGCGTAGGTGTTAGCAGCTCTCTTTTGCATAAGAAAGCAGGTGAAAAAATGGCTCGTACTATTATTCTGTTGTTAGATTCCTTTGGTATTGGTTACGCCCATGATGCTGATGCTTATGGCGACAAGGGCGCAGATACTTTAGGGCATATTTGTGATTGGCTGGCAAAAAATCCGCGCCGTGCAGGTGAAGCGCCGAAGCCGCTGCATTTACCGCATCTGGCTGAGCGCGGACTGCAGGCAGCTGCAGAGCTGAGCCGCGGCGAAGCACTGACGGCAGGCTTGGGAGCAGAGCATACTATCGGTGCTTATACTTATGCGCAGGAGGTCAGCCGCGGTAAGGATACACTGAGCGGACATTGGGAAATCAGCGGTGTGCCGGTTAAATTTGACTGGGGGTATTTCCCGGATGTGCCGAAATGCTTTCCGCAGGAGCTGGTGGATGCAATTATCAGCCAAGGCAATTTGCCTGGCGTGCTGGGCGAATGTCATGCCAGCGGTACCGAAATCATCAAGGAGCTGGGCGAGGAGCATGTAAGAAGCGGCAAGCCGATTATTTATACCTCCGCTGACAGCGTGCTGCAGATAGCAGCGCACGAGGAAGCCTTTGGCCTGGAGCGCTTGTATGATTTGTGCAAGCTGGCTTTTAAGCTGGTGCAGCCGTATAATATTGCCCGGGTAATAGCGCGTCCGTTCGTCGGCACCTGTGCTGCGGATTTTACCCGCACAACCAACCGTCACGATTACGCAGTACCGGCACCGCAGCCGACATTGCTTGATAAAATGGTTGCAGCCGGCGGCAGCGTTTATGCCGTAGGCAAGATTGCCGATATTTTTGCGCATCGCGGTATTACAAAACATTATGCGGCAGGCGGCCTGGATAAGCTGATAGATGCAACGAAGCAGGCTGTAGCCGATGCTCCGGATAATACCATTGTCTTTACTAATTTTGTTGACTTTGATTCCTCCTACGGACATCGCCGTGACATTCAGGGCTATGGTGAGGCACTGGAATATTTCGACAGCAGACTGCCGGAAATTACCGCTCTGCTGCATCCGGACGATTTGCTGCTGATGACGGCGGACCACGGCAATGACCCCAGCTGGAGCGGCACGGACCATACGCGCGAAAAAATTCCTGTACTCTTTTCGGGAGCAGGCATTGAATGCAAGCAGCTTAAGCCTATGCAGACCTTTGCCGATATTGGACAGACGATTGCCGATTATATGAAAATAGAACCAACCCTTACCGGAACTAAAGCGGACTTGTTTTGAAAGAGGTGGACAATATGAGCAAACATTACGCAGCACCTGAGGAGATTTTATACCATGTAGGTTTTTCGACAGAGCAGCTGCAGGGCGCAACTGTTGCCGTGCTTCCCGGTGACCCCGGACGTGTAGAGCCTTTAGCGAAGGCCTTGGGCAATGATGCAAGCTTTATTGCCAGCCATCGCGAATACACCAGCTGGCTGACTAAAATCAGCGATACTCCGGTACTTGTCTGCTCTACGGGTATGGGTGGTCCTTCCGTAGCCATCTGTCTGGAAGAGCTGGCGCGTATGGGCATCAAAAAGCTCATACGCTTCGGTACGACGGGAACAATTCAAGAAAAGGTTAATCTCGGTGATATTATTATTGATAAGGCTGCCGTTCGCCTTGACGGCACCTCGCAGCATTATGCGCCGTTGGAGTTCCCGGCTGTTGCCAGCTTTGAGGTGACAACAGCACTGGTGCTGGCAGCCAAGAATGCCGGTGCGCCCTATCATTTGGGCATTGCGGCCTCCAGTGACACCTTCTGGCCGGGACAGGAGCGTTACGACAGTTTTACCGGCTATGTACCGCGCCGCTTCCGCGGGACGATGCAGGAATGGCAGGCGCTGGGCGTGCTGAACTATGAAATGGAAACATCCGCTTTGTTCGTGACCTCGCAGGCGTTAGGCTTAGAGGCAGGCGCTGTCTGCGGCGTTGTAGTTAAGCGCACGCAAAGCGAAAGCGTGGCACCGCCTGATGTTTATCAGCGTGCTTTTGGCTACATGGTGCAGGTGACACGCGGAGCTGTCGAGCTGCTGCTGGCGGAGGCAGCTGAGTAAGAGGCAGGTGATTCTTATGAAAAATATTAAATGGCTGCTGCATGTCTGCTTTTTGCTGATGTCTGTAGCTTTGCTGGCCACTTTTATGCCGCAGACTGCGCGGGCAGATTTTGCGGAGCGTCCTGTGGGCTTTGTGGTAATCGACCAGGATGGCGGTGTGGATGGTGCTGTTTATAAAGAATGGCGTCAGATGGTCAAGCTGGGCTATCGCTTTCCAGATTATCAAATCATAGATGGCGGCGAGGCGCAGAAGCTGGTGAGCCAGGCTGTGCGTGATGGTGTGAAGCTGGATGCAGCATCTTTAGCCGCTTTGGCGGAAAAAAGCAAAATGGATGTGTTGGTTGTTGCACGCATCTATGAAATGGATGAAAGCCTCGTCAGCGGCTGGGGATTCCGCTTTGACAACGATACCTATGTACGCGTTGCAGCGTCTGCAGACCTTTTTGTATATAAAAAGGATGGCAATAAGCTGCTGAAGAAACGCGTGCGTGAAAGCGGACTGCGTGAAATGGGTAATTATGAAAAGCCGGCGGAAACAATAAAATGGCAGCTTTCTAAGCTGGTAAATACTATGGAAAATAAGCCGATTATCGGCAGTTAAACAGAAATTATGAAAAAACAGTTAGCTTGTTCACCTTAGTTTAAGGCGAAAGGTTGTAAAATAATACTGTAGGCAGAAATTAATAGCTGCCTGATGCGAAAAAATTGAGGTGAAAAAATGCATATTTTAGTCACAGGCGGAGCTGGTTACATCGGCTCGCATACTGTCATTGAACTGCTTAAAGCTGGTCACAGTGTTGTAGTAGTAGATAATCTTGTTAATTCCAGCAGGCTGGCACTGCAGCGTGTAGAAAAAATCACCGGTCAGCAAATCCCTTTTTATGAAACTGATATCAGGGATCGTGCCGGCCTGCAAAAAGTTTTTGCTGAGCATAGCTTTGACTGCTGTATTCATTTCGCCGGTTTGAAAGCAGTAGGCGAATCGGTACAGAAGCCATTGGAGTATTATGAAAACAATATTTCCGGTACTCTGGTACTGCTGGACGTAATGCGTAAAGCAGGCTGTAAGAATATTATTTTCAGCTCTTCGGCTACTGTTTACGGTAATCCTGCTGTAGTGCCTATTCCGGAAACCTGTCCTAAAGGGCAGTGCACTAATCCTTATGGCCAGACAAAGTCGATGCTGGAGCAAATACTTTGTGATATGTATGTAGCTGATCAGGAGTGGAATGTGGTTCTGCTGCGTTACTTTAACCCTATCGGTGCGCACAGCTCCGGTCTGATTGGCGAAAATCCCAATGGCATTCCCAATAACCTGATGCCGTATATTACTCAGGTAGCTGTTGGCAAGCTGGAGCGACTGCATGTTTTTGGTAATGATTATCCCACTCCTGATGGTACTGGCGTGCGTGACTTTATTCATGTAGTGGATTTGGCTAAAGGTCATGTGAAAGCTTTGCAGGCAATAGATGACAAATGCGGCGTAGAGGTGTATAATCTTGGTACAGGTATTGGCTATTCAGTGCTGGATTTAGTCAAAGCATTTGAAAAGGCTACTGGAATTAAGATACCTTATGTAATTGACCAACGTCGTGCAGGGGATATTGCCACCTGCTATTCAGATCCGTCAAAGGCGTGGGAAAAGCTGGGCTGGAAGGCAGAGCTTGGTATTGAGGACATGTGCCGCGATTCCTGGAACTGGCAGAAGAACAACCCTAATGGCTTTGAAGCATAAGGCAAAAAGAAAAAATAGTAGAAAAAGAGGAAAAGTATTTATGTGTGGTATTGTTGGATTTTGTGGAAATAAGCAGGCAGCGCCTATTCTGTTAGATGGTCTGTCTAAGCTTGAATATCGTGGTTACGATTCTGCCGGCCTCGCAGTGCGCGATGGCAGTGCACAGGTGCAGATTGTTAAGGCTAAAGGTCGTCTGAAGGAGCTTTATGCCAAAACTAATGGCGGACAAAGCCTCATTGGTACCTGTGGTATCGGTCATACCAGATGGGCAACCCATGGCGAGCCTTCTGAAACTAATGCGCATCCGCATGCCAGTGCAGATGGCAATGTAGTTGCTGTCCACAATGGTATTATCGAAAACTATCAGGAGCTGCAGGAAAAGCTGCTGCACAATGGCTATACCTTCTATTCTCAGACTGATACCGAGGTTGCCGTTAAGCTGATTGACTACTACTATAAAAAATATGAGCATACTCCGACTGATGCTTTGAGCCATGCTATGATTCGTATGCGCGGCTCCTATGCTTTGGCAGTAATGTTCAAGGAATATCCCGGCGAAATTTATGTTGCCCGTAAGGACAGCCCGATGATCATCGGCGTGCAGGACGGCGAATGCTATGTTGCCAGCGACGTTCCTGCTATTTTGAAATACACCCGCAAGGTATATTACATCGGCAATCTGGAAATGGCTCGTCTGGCTAACGGCGAGGTTACCTTCTACAACGTTGATGAAGAAGTAATCGAAAAACCGCTGACCGAAATCAAATGGGATGCCGAAGCTGCCGAAAAAGCAGGCTTTGAGCATTTCATGATGAAGGAAATCCACGAGCAGCCCAAGGCAGTACGCGATACTCTGAATTCCGTACTGGTTGACGGCAAGCTGGATATGAGCGCTGTCGGCCTCAGCGATGAGGATATCAAAAAGATTGACCAGATCTGCATCGTTGCCTGCGGCAGTGCTTATCATGTAGGCGTGGCAGCGCAATATGTAATTGAGGATTTGGCACAGATTCCGGTTCGTACTGAGCTGGCTTCCGAGTTCAGATACCGCAAGCCTTTGCTGAGCAAGAACGAGCTGGTTATCATTGTCAGCCAGTCCGGCGAAACCGCCGACAGCTTGGCAGCTCTGCGTCTGGCTAAAGAAAAGGGCATCAAAACTCTTGGCATTGTCAACGTAGTAGGCAGCTCTATTGCCCGCGAAGCTGATAATGTTTTCTATACTCTGGCAGGTCCGGAAATTGCCGTTGCAACTACTAAGGCTTACAGCACTCAGCTGATTGCTGCTTACTGCCTGGCAATTCAGTTTGCTATGGTTCGCGGTACTATTGATGAAGCTAAATATCTGGAACTGATTCAGGAAATGGCACAGCTGCCGGATAAAATCCAAAAGATTATTGAAGATAAGGAACGTATCCAATGGTTTGCAGCTAAACAGGTAAACGCTAAGGATATCTTCTTTATCGGCCGTGGTCTGGATTACGCTGTTAGCCTTGAAGGCAGCCTGAAGATGAAGGAAATTTCCTACATCCACAGTGAGGCTTATGCTGCCGGCGAACTGAAGCACGGCACTATCAGCCTGATTGAGGACGGTACTCTTGTTATCGGCGTACTGACTCAAAGCGAGCTTTACGAAAAGACTGTCAGCAACATGGTAGAGTGTCGCAGCCGTGGCGCTTATCTGATGGGCCTGACTACCTATGGCAACTATAATATTGAAGATACCGCTGATTTCACAGTGTATATTCCTAAGACTGACGAGCATTTCATGACCAGCCTGGCAGTTATTCCGCTGCAGCTCATGGGTTATTATGTGAGTGTTTCCAAAGGATTAGACGTAGATAAGCCGAGAAACCTGGCTAAGAGTGTAACCGTAGAGTAAGAGCGGGGTGTAATGCACCATATGCATCGCAAACCCTCCTCCACGTACTAAAAGTACGCGTTCGTCGGCTTCGCATCGCCTCTGATACATTCTCCCCACTCTTGAGAGATAGAGGAATATAACGCCTAAAAATCGCAAACTATGCAAAAAAACCACAGCTTACATTTTATGTAGGCTGTGGTAATTTTTTTGTTGTTAATGCTGTGCTGCAGTTTGGTCGCTGACCAGCTTGAAGCCTGCTGCCGTCAGCTTGTCTTCGATTTCTTTGATTTGTGCGGCATCACGTGTTTCCAGCTCCAGTTTGAGGAAGCAGCCGGTGATGGCCATGTTGGCATCGCTGCGGTTGTGGTGTACACCGACAACGTTGGCGCCGCATTGGCTGATAATCTCGCTGACCTTGAGCAGCTGACCCGGACGGTCCTCCAGCATGATAACAAGGTTGACTCTGCGGCCGCTGGTAACCTGACCGCGGGTGATAACGCGCGAAAGAATATTAACGTCGATGTTACCACCGGATACAACGCAGACTGTTTTCTTGCCCTTAATCGGCAGCTTGTCGAACAGCGCTGCTGCTACCGGAGTTGCGCCTGCACCTTCGGCAATTAGCTTCTGCTTTTCAATCAGAGTTAAAATTGCAGTTGCGATTTCGTCCTCGCTGACGGTAACGATATCGTCAACATATTTGCTGATGAGCTCGTAGGTGTTTTCACCCGGAGTTTTTACAGCAATGCCGTCGGCAAAGGTGCTGACGTGCTCCAGAGTTTCGTATTTATGGTCATGGAAGGCGTTGTACATGCTGGCTGCGCCTGCTGCCTGTACGCCGTAAACCTTAACCTCCGGACGCAGGCTTTTGATAGCGAAGGCTACGCCGCTGATAAGGCCGCCACCGCCAATCGGTACGATTACTGCTTCTACATCCGGCAGCTGGTCCAAAATTTCCAGACCGATGCTGCCCTGGCCGGCAATGACAAGCTCATCATCATATGGATGGATAAAGGTCATGCCTGTTTCTTCCTGCAGCTGTACGGCGCGGTCATGTGCTTCGTCGTAGGCACCGGGAACAAGCTCCACCTGTGCGCCGAGGCGCTTGGTGTTTTCTACCTTCATAATCGGTGCGCCGTCCGGCATGCAGATGACGCTTTTGATGCCCATGCTGGTTGCAGCCAGTGCTACGCCCTGCGCGTGGTTGCCGGCGCTGCAGGCGATAACGCCCTTGCTTGCTTCTTCGGGTGTTAGCTGGCTGATTTTGTAGTAGGCACCGCGCACCTTAAAGCTGCCTGTTACCTGCAGGTTTTCTGTTTTCAGATACAAGTTGTTGCCTTCGCTTAAATGCGGAGCAGCTATTAAATCTGTTTTACGTGCTACGCTTTTAAGGATGAAGGCTGCATGATAAATTTTGTCTAATGAGAGCATTTTGTTACCTTCTTTTCTTTCCCTTAATAAAAATACAAAAATAGACTGTGCAAAAGCTACAATCTATTTTAGTATAAGCACTTTTAGTTTTTGCGTCAAGGGTTAACTTTCTAAGTGCGTGTTTGCCAGCATCAGCTGCAGCTTGAAGCTTTGGTTGTCAAAGCTTATATTATTACTGCCTGCGTATTTTTCGCAAATCATCCTGATGTTTTCCAGTCCGGTGCCAGGTTCCTTGTAGTCGCGCTTGGCGGAATAAAACTGGTCATTATAACGCACGATGTTACCGCTGAAGGAATTAACAACTTCTATCAACAGTGTAGAGGCTCTTTCTCTGATTTTCACATTAATATAGCAGTTGCTGCGCTGGGCTACGTCGTCTTTGGTAACTGCGGTAAAAGCGTTTTCCAAAGCATTGCCTAAAATAATGGCCAGATCAATATCGTTGATTTTGATTTTGCTGAAGCTGATATCCACGGCAAAGGGGATGCCTTTTTCCTGTGCCTGCATTTGCCAGTAGCCGATAAGGCCGTCGATGGGTTCGTTGCCATAAATCTTTACTGTTTGCAGCGTTTCGGTATATTGAAGGATAGCACGCAGATGCTGACCAAGCTTATCAAACTGTTTTTCTTCATAAAGCTGGTTGAGCATAACCGCGAGATGCTTTTGGTCATGGCGCAGGCGGCGTGATTTCTGCCAGGTTTCGATAACAAAATCGTAGTAAGGCTTTTCGTTACGACGCAGTTCTTCCAGTGAGCTGAGCTTGACGGACATCATCTTGTTATCAATTTTTTCCTTCAGCAGCTCCATCATCATGCAAACAAAGAAGAAGAGCGGCATGATGCACAGAAAGCGGGCAAAGAAAAGATTCCAGGTGCGTGGCTCGGAAAAATTGCGGATGAGTACCAGGGCAACGAAGTTAAAAGCTAAAATATAGTTGGAATAGTTGATAATCTTATTGTATTTAGTGCTGCGAAAGAGTTGCTTAAATTTTTTTACAGTAAAGTAGAACCAGGAAAAATAAGCTGATTGTTCAAGCAGGAGCACGAAGGTGGCGGTGGCATAGTAGTAGCCGGGAGTGGGCGAGAAGCGTTCGGCGAGCATAGCCAGTGTCTGCAGTACAATTTCAAAATTGCCAGAGAGCAGGATGCAAAAAAGCTGTTTACTTTTATTACCTTTTACGATGGCAAAGTAGTAGAATATGTAGAGCAGGTAAACTCCATATAATGACGGCAGCTTATCGAAATTGCGTCCGGTAAAGATGAAAATGCCCCATTCTATGAGAATAATAGCAAAAAAGCCGCATATTGCTGTTTTTTTGGATAAGCGCAGGTCTTCCAAAAAGGGATAGTAGCATAGATAAGAGCTGGGAGCAACGCGTAGAATAATATAGATAAGGATAATCAAATCTTGAATCTGCATATAACATCATTCCTTAAAAATAATATAGAAAAAGCTTCTTTAAGATAATTATAGCAAATGTAAACTAAAATTAAAGTAAATTTTTTCTAACTGCAGAGATAAAATGGCGTGTTGAAATGCGAGGCTTTTCTGTTGTATAATAAAATGAATATAAATTATAAAGGAGTGCAGAAAATGCAGTGGATAGAAGTTAATGTAGCGGTAACGCATGAAGCAGTAGAGGCCGTAGCAGATATGCTGACGAGCATCGGTTCTAAGGGAGTTGCGATTGAGGATCCGCAGCTGATTAATGATTTGCGCAACAGCGGTACCTGGGAGCTGTGCGATATTCCGGAGCAGGGGAATACCGAGGTTGTTACAGTCAGCGCTTATTATGCTGATGATGAGAAGCTGGAAAAACGCTTGGCGGAGATTGACGAGCAGCTGGCGCTGATTGAGGAGCGCATCGGCAAGTACCGTTTCGGCAATACCCGCTTCCGCAAGGTGAGCGAGCAGGATTGGGCTAACGAATGGAAGCAGTATTTCCATGTTACTCATGTGGGCAAGAGCCTTGTTATTAAGCCGAGCTGGGAGGAGTATGCTCCTAAGGAAGGCGAGCATGTTATTGAAATTGATCCGGGTATGGCCTTCGGCACTGGTACGCACCACACTACCAATATGATGATGGAGCGTCTGGAGAAGGTTATTACGCCTGATTCTACCGTGTTTGACGTTGGTACCGGCAGCGGTATTCTGGCGATTGCTGCAGCGATGCTGGGCGCTAAGTCTGTTAAGGCTGTGGATATTGACGCTGTGGCAGTGCGCGTGGCGAAGGAGAATGTGGCGGATAATGGCTTGAGCGACCAGATTGAGGTGCGCGAGGGCGATTTGCTGCATGGCACCGAGGGCAAGGCTGATGTTATTATCGCTAATATTATTGCTGATATTGTTATTATGCTGCTGCAGGATATTCCGCAGAAGCTGAATGATGACGGTGTGTTGCTGGCGAGCGGTATTATTGAGGAGCGTATGCCGGATGTGGAGGCTGCGGCGCAGGCGCAGGGCCTTTATGTTGACGCGGTTGACCATCGCGGTGGCTGGGTTGTTATGCAGATGAAGAAGAAGTAAGAAGTTTTATGTCGTGTGCGATAGAAGAGAGCCTCTCCTAGGGGAGATGTGCCGAGCTTGCCGAGGCGGAGAGGGGGAAGCGAGGGCGTCGCAATTGATATATCGCGTTGCAACGAAAAATTTTCCCGCGAATCGCTTGCTGAGTTATATATTTGATGCTAAATATGAAGAAGCGATTTGCGGACGGTAATTTCGTGTGGAACCAGGACGAAGTGCCGCAAAACTCGCGCTATGCTAAGAGATTTTGCTACAGTAGTCAGCTTATCGCTCAAACAGTTGCGACACTTCTATGGTTCCAGACACTCATTCCCTAAAATTTTTATGTTTTCACTGCGATATATTAATTGCTTGTTAGGGCTTTAAGCAGACCCCTCTCAGTCGCCTTACAGGCGACAGCTCCCCCCCGAGGGGAGCCTCTCTTGTCCTTTGTGATTCTTTTTTTGCCTCTCCTTGGGGAGAGGTGGCATCGCGAAGCGATGGCGGAGAGGGGTATCAATTTTTACAGAAAGGAAACCTATATGCATCGTTTTTTTGTACCGCAATTATATAACGAAACAATGACTATTGAGGGCGTTGATGCGCGTCATATCAGTAAGGTGCTGCGCATGCAGCCGGGTGCGCAGCTGCAGCTTGTGAGTGACGACGGTGTGAGCGCGCTGGCGGAAATTACAGCGATTGACAGCGAGTGCGTGACTGTGCATTGCCTGGAGAAGCTGGCAGAAAGCCATGAGCCGGCGGTGCGCCTGATTTTGGCGCAGGGCCTGGCGAAGGGCGAGAAGATGGAGTTCATCATCCAGAAGGCTGTGGAGATGGGCGCTTACAGCGTGGTACCTGTGGCTATGGAGCATTCCGTAGTACGCCTTGACGGTGCTAAGGCTACCAAAAAGGTGGAGCGCTGGCAGAAGATTGCCGAGTCCGCTGCCAAGCAGAGCAAGCGTGATATTATTCCCGAGGTGCAGCCTGTGCAGACGATGGCACAGATGCTGGCGGCGAATGACTGCGCTACGAAGATTATCGCTTACGAGTGCGAGGATAAAAAGAGCCTGAAGGCGGCGCTGAAGGAGGCACAGGCGCAGGGCGCGCTGACAGATCTGCTGCTGATTATCGGTCCTGAGGGCGGCATCAGCGAAGCGGAGCTGGATGCAGCACGCGCAGCAGGCGCTGTGCCTGTGTCGCTGGGCAGACGTATTCTGCGTGCGGAAACGGCAGGACTTGTCGCTATGTCAGCAATTTTTTATGAAACCGGAGATTTAGGAGATTAAACATAGATGAGAAAAATTGCATTTTATACGCTTGGCTGTAAGGTCAACCAGGCTGATACTGCCAGCATGGAGGGGATTTTCCGTGCGTCGGGCTATAAGGTTGTGCCTTTCGGTGAACCGGCAGACGTTTATTTAGTTAATACCTGCGTTGTTACCAATACCGGTCAGCGCAAATCGCGCCAGATTATCAACCGCGCTGTGCGTCACAATCCGCTGTCCTTGGTGGTTGTTACCGGCTGCTATCCGCAGACTGCGCCGGAGGAGGTGCGTGCTATCGAAGGTGTTGATGTAATCATCGGCAATCAGGAGCGCGGCCGCATTGTAGAGCTGGTCGAAGAAGCGCTGGAGCACAAGCGTACGGAGATTCTGGACAATGTGCAGCAGATGACTGTGGATACTAAGTTCGAAGAACTGGGCGTTGGCACGGAAACCGATAAAACCCGCGCCTTCCTCAAAATTCAGGAGGGCTGCAACCAATACTGCACCTACTGCATTATTCCCTTTGCCCGCGGTCCGCTGCGCAGCCGCAGCCTGGAAAGCATCCGCGAGGAGGTTGGCAAGCTGGTTGCCGCAGGCTACAAGGAGGTTGTGCTCATCGGCATTCACCTTGGCTGCTACGGCAAGGAGCTGGCGAAGGAAGGCAAGCACGTTACTTTGTATGATGCGGTAAAGGCAGCGCTGAGCGTTGAAGGCGTGCAGCGTGTGCGCCTCGGTTCTTTGGAATCCGTGGAGGTGGAGCCGCGCCTGCTGCAGCTGATGGCAGAGGAGCCACGCCTGCAGCGTCACCTGCATCTGCCGCTGCAAAGCGGCTGTGACAAGATTTTGCGTGCTATGCATCGTCCTTACGATACCAAACGCTTTACAGAGCTGGTGAACGAAATCCGTGCGCAGGTGCCTGATGTGGCAATTACTACGGACGTTATCGTGGGCTTCCCCGGCGAAACAGAGGAGGACTTTGCGACTACTTTGGAATTTGCCAAGCAATGCGGTTTTGCCAAAATGCACATCTTCCCTTATTCCAAGCGCAAGGGCACGCCTGCTGCCGAAATGCCGGAGCAGGTGGATGAGGCAGTGAAGAGCGAGCGTGCGGCACGTCTGGCGAAGGTGGACGAGGAGCTGCATCAAAAAATGCTGCAGAGCACTGTCGGCAAGGTGGAAGAGGTGCTGTTTGAGCAGCCTGTGGATGATGCGCATATGGAGGGCCTGTGCGGTCCGTATCTGCGCGTTGTTGTTCCGGGAACGGCGGAGCTGGCGAACACCATTGCCAAGGTAAAAATTACCGGCATCAAAGAGGATTTTTTGCTGGGCGAATTGAATTAATTTGTGAAAAAATTATTTCTTTAGCAGGATAAAAGAAATAAATACAGAATATAACTAGATACGATAAATGAGAGGAGGGACATGAAATGGCTGAGGATTGTATTTTTTGCAAAATCATTAAGGGCGATATCCCTTCTACCAAAGTGTATGAAGATGATAAAATGATTGCTATCAACGACGTTGCTCCGGCTGCTCCGGTTCATGTGCTGCTGATGCCTAAGGACCACACAGCTAACATCACTACTGCGGACCCCGAGCTGGTTGCATATATGCTGGGCAAGGTTAAAATGATCGCTGAAAAGACCGGAATTGCCGAAAAAGGCTTCCGCGTTGTTATCAACACCGGCGATGAAGGCGGTCAGACAGTAAAACATTTACACATTCACGTAATTGGCGGCAAAGCTTTGGGTTGGCCCCCATGCTAAACCTTGACAATGCTTGTCTTTTCTTGTATAATTAATCAGTAAGTGTTTTTAGCTGGCAACAGCTGAAAACTTAATTTGCATATACACTTCCCTAAGTGTGTGGAGGGAGGGAGAACAGATGGCAGAAATTAAAGTTGGCAAGAATGAAACTTTAGACAGCGCACTGCGCAGATTTAAAAGAGCAACCCAAAAGGCAGGCATTCTTTCTGAGGTAAGAAAACGCGAGCACTATGAAAAGCCGAGCGTTGCACGTAAGAAAAAATCCGAAGCAGCCAGAAAACGTAAAACCAGATAATTGGAGGCGGGCTGTATGTCTATAAAAGACCAATTGACTGCTGATATGAAGCAGGCCATGAAGGACAGAGAAGCAGGCAAGTTGCGTTTGTCTGTTATCCGCATGGTGCGTGCTAATATTAAAAATGTTGAAATCAATGACAAAAAGGAACTTACAGATGATGAGGTTCTGGCTGTCTTGATGAAAGAGGTCAAAATGCGTCAGGATTCTGTTGAGGAATTCCAAAAAGCAGGTCGTGACGAATTGGTTGCCCAAGCTAAGGAAGAAATTGCTATACTGAAAAAATATCTTCCGGAAGCTCTCAGCGATGACGAGCTGAAGGCTATCGTGGCAGAAGTTATTGCTGCTGTTGGCGCTACAAGTCCCAAGGATATGGGCAAGGTAATGCCGGCAGTTATGGCAAAAACCAAAGGCCGTGCAGATGGCAAACGTATTAACGTTATGGTTCGTGAATTGCTCAAATAACAACTGATAACCGTGCTAAGAGAAATCTTGGCGCGGTTATTTTGGTTCTATAATAAGTGTTGGGGTCTTGGTCTAAAATAAGATTGAGACCACCGGCA